>Ga0302046_10004958_pt1 | contig 11777 bp, 11 predicted proteins | sample RVTome_11_FD_200261 | JGI IMG/M metagenome (GOLD analysis project Ga0302046, IMG submission 200261) | Soil microbial communities from uranium-contaminated site in the Upper Colorado River Basin, Wyoming, United States - RVT147D111 (version 2) ... | reverse complement strand
CCCGCGCCTGCTGCGGATGGTGTTCAGTCCGCAGTGGATGGTGGCCATGGCCACCCTCGTCCCGCTCATCTGCGTGCTGTCGGTCCTGCTGGGCGTCATCGTCAGCTCGCGGGTCGGCGACCCCCGAACCGCCCAGCAATTCGGCGCCTTCGTGGTGCTGCCCATCATCGCCATCGCGGTGGCCCAGTTCCTGGGCGGGCAGGCAACCTTCACCCTGAGCCAGGTTCTGGTTGGGGACCTGGTGGTGGTAGGCCTGATCGGGGCCCTGCTGATCATCGGCTCGTGGGCCTTCGACCGAGAGGAGATCCTAACCCGCCTGGGCTAGCCCGCCCGGCGTCGTGGTCTACACTCGTCAGCCGCGGTGGCCTTAGCTCAACTGGCAGAGCATCGGATTGTGGCTCCGAAGGTTACGGGTTCAAGCCCCGTAGGCCACCCCACAACGAGGAGGGTGTCATGACCGCCGCAACGCCCGGACCCCAGACCCCGCCCGCGGGCTGGGCCCCGCCGCCCGAGGCTCCCACCGGCCCTGCCCAGGGTCTCCGCTACGCCGGCTTCTGGGTCCGCTTCGTGGCCTTCATCTTGGACGCCATCGTCCTGGCGGTGCTCACCTCGGCGTTGGCGCCGCTCATCGGTGGCGGCAGCATGGTGACCGTCGAGAACGGGGTGTACATGTTCGACTACAGCGCCAACGCCATCGGCCTCCTCATCAACCTCGTCTATTTCGTCGGCTTCTGGACCTGGCGTGGCCAGAGCCCGGGGATGATTCCATTCAACATGCGGATCGTGCTGGCTGCCGATGGCGGCAAGGTCGACGTCGTCCGCGCGCTGCTCCGCTACGTCGGGCTGATCATCAGCATCGCGATCCTGTTTCTGGGGGTGATCTGGGTGGCGTTCGACCGCCGCAAGCAGGGTTGGCACGACAAGATCGCGGGAACCGTGGTCGTGCGCCCCACCTGAACCACGGCCCGGCGACAGTCCGGGCCCGGCGACCTGATGGTCCCGGCCCGGGCCGGGACGACCGCGCTACTGACCTCGGCTCCGGACCGCCGTAGCCTCCTGGTGCGTCCGTCACGAATGGCGGACCGATCCAGGGGTGCCTATCGTCATGCGCTCAGCGCCTGCCACGCTTCGGCGTCAACCGAACGTCCTCCTCCGCGCCACAGGGCTGGCGGGCACGGCCCTCATCGCTGCTGCCCTCCTGGTCTGGTCGGGTCCTGCGACCGCGAGTGGTTGGGACCAGTCGACAGCTGAGGGGACCCTGTGGCAGCTCTTGAATGGTGCGCGAGCCAACAACGGCCTGAACGTCCTGGTCCAGCACGGCACCCTGGTATCAATTGCTCGTTGGCGAAGCCAGGACATGATCCAGCGCAACTATTTCAGTCACACCATCCTGGGCACCGGCTACCAGGTCTACCACTGGTATGACCAGAACGGGCTGAGCTACACCCTCGGCGGCGAGAACATCGCCTGGAACAACGGTTATTCGGACGCCGATTCACCGGTGGCCGCGCACAACGGCTTCATGAACTCTCCTGGCCACCGCGCCAACATTCTGGGTACCAGCTGGACCCATGGTGGCGTCGGCGCGTGGGCTGCCGACAACGTCCAGTTCCTCGGATCGCTCCGCAGCCCGCGGGTGTACACCGAGCTCTTCATGGCCGCCGCGGGCTCGGCTCCTCCACCGCCGCCCAGCGGGGGAGGGGGTGGTGGCGGTGGGGGCGGTGGTGGCGGTGGTGGTGGCGGTGGGGGCGTTGCCTACCAGCCGGCCCCGGCGCCAACGCTCCCTCCCCGCATCGTGCCGGCCCCCGTGCGCCCTACTTCGGCTGAACCCCTGGACGGAAGCGGCAGCCTGGTTCACGTGGGGGCGCCGAATGTCCCGAAGCGGGCCTTGGCCGGCCTCGACACGCGCGGCGCGCCGATCCTGCCGCCGGCCGTCGCCAGTCTGCGGGTCGAGGCTGCTGGTCCCGCCGACCAGGGCGTATTCGAAACGCTCTTGGGAGCCTTGATCGGGTTCGTCTTCGGCTGACCCGCTCCCCGGCTCGCCCCCGGCCGTATCCTGTCGCCCGATGACGGCCATCCTGGAAGCCCAAGACCTCGTCAAACGCTACCCGGTCGGGGATGGCCAGGTCGACGCCCTGCGCGGGGTCAGCCTGGCGGTGGAGCGCGGAGAGTTCGTGGCCATCATGGGAGCCTCCGGATCGGGCAAATCCACCCTCCTTCACCTGCTCGGCGGCCTCGACAAGCCCACCGCGGGCCAGGTCGTCATCGACGGCGTGAACATCAGCACCCTCGACGATGAGCAGGCGACGCTGACCCGGCGCGACAAGACCGGTTTCGTGTTTCAGTTCTTCAACCTCATCCCGCTGCTGACGGTGCGCGAAAACGTGGCCCTCCCGTTCCTGATCCGCGGCGAGTCGGTGCATGAGCGCCGCCAGCGCGTGGATGAGCTGCTGGCCATGGTCGGACTGGAAGGCAAGGCCGATCACGCGCCCGATCAGCTATCGGCCGGGGAGCAGCAACGGGTGGCTCTGGCCCGCGCGCTGGCCACCGAGCCGGCCCTCCTGCTGGCGGACGAACCAACCGGCAACCTGGATTACACGAGCGGCGGCGAGATCCTCGATCTGCTCTGGCGCTCCTGCGTGCAACTGGGCCAGACCATCGTGCTGGTGACCCACGAAGCTCGCGCGGCGGCGTATGCGGACCGCGTGCTGGTGGTGCGCGACGGGCAGATCCTGGACCAGATCGAGCTGGGGCGACGGCCCGACCACGACCCGGGTGAGCTCCTCACCCGCCTGGCCGTGCTCGGACTCTGAGCCGATCCGAGCCGCCGAGCGCATGCGCCTGTCCGCCATCGCCTGGAGGAGCCTGACCGCCCGACCGGCGCGGACCGCGCTCACCGGCATGGGCGTCGCGCTTGGGGTGGCGTTGGTGGCCGGCACCCTCTTGACGGCCGATGCCGCCACCCGGGCCGTGACGGAGGCCGCCCGGGACCTGTACGGCGAGGCGGACCTGCGGGTCCGCGCGTTCGACGACGACGGCCTGCGCGCCGGGTCGGTGGAGGCCATTCGGGTCATCCCCGGGGTGGCCATCAGCGCTCCGCTGGCCGAGCGTCGCCTGACCCTGTCCACCCAACCGGGCCCCGATGAGCAGGTCTTCACCCTTTCGGCGGTGGGGGTCGACCCGGTGGCCGAGGCAGCCCTCGGCCGTCCCAGCCTCACGTCCGGCGTGCCCCTGGACGCCGGCCGCCCCAACGCTGCCCTGGTGGCGGCCCGGTGGGCCGCCGATCACCGCCTCGGCCTGGGCGACGAGCTGCTCCTGACCGGCGCCCGGCTCGACACCCCGCCCCTCACCATCGTCGGCCTGCTCGCCAACAGTGGCTTCGGGGCGCAGGCCGGGGGATCGGTCATCGTCGTGGCCCGAGACACGCTCAACGCCGCCTTCGAGGTCCCATCGCCGATCACGGCGGTGGACGTGGCGGTCGCCGAGGGCCGGATGGCCGAGGTCGAAACGGGGCTGGATCGGAGCCTGACCGAGCCGTTCGTGGTCGAGACGGTCGCCGACGCGGAGGCCGCCTTCGCGCGCGCGCAGGCCGGGTTCGCCGGCATCGCCTTCTTGCTCGGTTTGGTGGCGCTCAGTGCCGGGGCCTTCCTGGTTGCCAACACGCTGGCCATGACCCTGTCGGAGCGAACCCGCGAGATCGGCCTGCTGCGAGCCGCAGGAACCACCGGGCGCCAGGTGCGCGGCCTTGTCATCCGCCAGGGGCTGGCGCTGGGGCTGATCGGCTCGGCCCTGGGGCTGCCGATCGGGATCGGCATCGGAGCACTCCTGGTCCATGCCGTTGCCGGCACGCGAGCCGCGCTCGTGGTGGACCTGACCCTGAGCCCGGCCGTGCTCGCGTTCGCGTTCGGATTAGGGCTGGCCATTACGCTGCTTGCGGCCTGGGTCCCCGCCGCGGAAGCCGCTCGGGTCAGCCCGCTGGAGGCCCTTCGTCCGACCCACCGACCAGGTCGCAGCCTCTGGATCAGGCTGCGCTGGATCGTCGCCGCCGAGCTGGTCGTGGTGGCTGCCGGCTTCCTCCTCTACCCGCTCGAACGCGGCGCGCCACCGTTCGTGGCCACGCTGCTGGCCGTTGGGGTGCTGATCGGCGGAGCGGTCGCGACCGCGTTCCTGCTGGACCCGCTGGGGAGGTTGGTCGGGGCGCCGTTCGAGCGCCTGTTCGGCGCCCAGGGGTTGCTGGGACGCGCCAACCTGGGCCGGCATCGGGCGCGGACCGGGCTGAGCGTGGCGGCCCTGACGGTAGCCCTTGCGGCGGTGGTCACCCTGGGCACGACGGCCGCCTCGGCCCGTGGGACGGCGGAGCGCTGGGTCCAGTCCATCCTCCCGGGTGGGTACGCCATCCGGCTCACCATCCCATCGTCCATCGACGCCCTCCAGGACACCATCGAGGCCACTCCGGGGACGCTTTCGGCCAGCCCGGTGCCCGAGTTCGGCGTGGTGGTCACCACTGCGGAGGGTGATCGCGAGGCAGGCATCGCCGGTATCGATCCTTCGGTCTGGCAGGACGCCGGCGCGCTGATCGTGGTTGAGGCCGATCGGGCCGCCGCGTTCGATGCCCTCCGCGCCGGCGGGGCGGTTCTCCTCCCCGAGTCATTCGCCACCCAGACCGGGTTCCGCACCGGCGATCTGATCCACCTCGCGATACCCGGTGGCCCTGCCGCCGACCTCACGGTGGCCGGACTGGTCGCCTACTCGCTCCCCGGTCGATCGGGCGAGGGGGCGCTCCTCATCAGCCTGGCGGATGCGCGGGCCACGTTCGGCGCCGAGCTGGCAACGATCTGGGCCATGGTTCCCCAGCCCGCGATTGGCGAGTCAGCCTATGGGGTGTTGGTGGCCGAAAAGGCCGCCCAGCTGGCCGGCGAAGCACTGACCGCCAACGTGCTGGCCGAACAGCTGTCGCGCTCACTGGATCGGCTGCTCGGGCTATTCGACGCCCTGGCCCTGCTGGCCGTGGTCATCGGCGGGTTGGGCATCGTGAACACCTTGACCCTGGGCGTGTCCGAGCGGACGCGGGAGATTGCCGTGCTTCGCGCTCACGGCATGACCGTGGGCCAGGTCGAAGGCATGGTCGTCACCGAGGCCGCGATCATGGGCTCGGTGGGCGGCATCGTGGCCGCCGTCGCCGGGGTCGCCATCACCGGCCTCCTCGTCACCCTGGCTCCCCGGGATTTCGCCGCTGGGTTGGTCATCCCCTGGCCACTCGTGATCGCCGTGGTCCTGCTCGGGTTGGGTGTCGCCTGCCTGGCCGGCCTGTACCCGGCGCGTCTGGCCGGCAATCGGCCAGTCCTGGCCAGCCTGAAGCACTTCGAGTAACCGATGACCGAGCGCACCTGGGAGTCCTCCGCGGGCCGGATGTTCATCGGTCGATTGGAGAAGGGCAGCGACCTCGTCGCCGAGATCGAGCGGATCTGCGCCGATCGGGCCGTGTCAGCTGCGTGGGTCAGCGTCATCGGCGCGGTACACCGCGCGGCCTTCGCGTACTACCACCAAAGTGACTTGAGGTATCTCGAGCTGTCCTCCGACACCCACCACGAGATCGTGGGCTTCATCGGCAACGTCAGCCTGCGCGACGGCGAGCCATTCCTCCATGCTCACGCCACCTTCGCCGATGAGCACGGGGCCTGCGTGGGCGGGCACCTGCTGCGCGGGAACGAGGTGTTCGTGGCCGAGTTCGAGATCCGCGAGCTGCTCGGTGTGGACCTGGTCCGGACCTTTGACGAGGAATTCGGCCTGGCCCTATGGTGATGGTTGCGGCCCGACTGCCGCGAAGCGACTGCGAAGGCGGGTACGGTCGTCTTCTTCCTGCACAACCCCGACCCGGGGGGTAGGTGAGTCGCACAACTTCAACATCGGTCCCGAGCTGTACAAGCCACTGGCAATGTCGCCGAGCCTGCGCCTTGGCCAGGCCGTCGTGTTTACGGTCGAGGGCTTGGAGCCCGGGACCTACACCTACTGGTGCAGTTACAACGGCCACGAAGCCTTCGGCATGGTGGGGACGCTGACCGTCACTCCTTAGGCCCATATGGCGCACGTCGATCGCATCGTCGTGGCGACCGACATGGGTGGTGCGGGTGGCTTCGGATAGGCGCACCTAGCCGTGGGCCGATGGATGGCTGGTGACCATGCAAGTTGTTGCCCTATATGTCAATAACCTGTATCGTTAGCGCGTGATTGATCGATTTACCGATGCGCAGGCGATCGAGTTCTTCCACCTCGCCTTCCTCCATGTACTGCAAACACGCGTAGACCAGTCACGCTACGTTGTGAAGGGCGGGGGGAACCTGCGCTATTTCTTCGAGAGCCCGCGCTACTCCGAGGATATTGATTTCGACGCGGTTGGGATCGACCCCTGGAAGCTCGAGGAGAAGGTCGACGAGGTGCTCGCCTCGCCCGCTACGCGGGCCCTGCTCCTGGCCGGCGGCCTCACCCTGCGCGAAGTGACGAAGCCCAAGCAGACGGCGACCACGCAACGCTGGAAGCCGCTACTCATGATGACCGGACGGCGTGCTCCGATTCGCACCAAGATCGAGTTCAGCCACCGCTCGGCCGATCCGCGACGCATCCTGGAGCCCGTGCCTGAGCGCATCGTGGCGCCGTATGCGCTGCGCCCGCCGACGACCCTTCACTACACCGCGGACGCCGCGATCGAGCAAAAGGTGGGCGCCCTGGCCCAGCGATCGGAGACGCAGGCGCGCGACGTGTTCGACCTTGAGCTCCTGCTTCGCCGATACCCGAGCGCCATCACCGCGGGCACCATCCCGCCAGAGCTCCTCGATGTCGCTGTAGAGCGAGCCGCCGAGCTGCCGTTCAACGCGTTCCAGGATCAGGTGCTCCGCTTTCTCGACGCAGCCATCATCGAGCTGTACGACGGCCGCACGGCTTGGGAACGCACGCAGACGTTCGTCGCCGACAGGCTGAAGGAGCTGCGCACATGAGACTGACCGATGCCTATGCCAACCTGCAGCGCATGGACCGGCCGGTGATCGAGACGCGCGAGGCGGCAGTTCGCCTCGCATTGTCGACGCCGGCCACAAGCAAGCTCCTGCACAGGCTCGAGCGGTCACGTCTAGTCCGCCGCCTTCGGCGCGGCCTATGGTTGCTCCGCCCAGAGATCGAACCGTTCGCATTGCCGCGGTACCTGACGGCACCTTTCCCGGCCTACGTCTCGTTCTGGTCTGCACTTGCACGACACGGGATGATCGAGCAGATCCCGCGGCAGGTCTACGTCGCCTCACTTGGTCGGACGAGGAAGATCAAGACGAGCATCGGAGATTTCTCGATTCATCATCTCGTCCCTGAACTGTTTGGCGGTTATCGTCAGATCGACGAGGGCGGGCACCTGGCGACGCCAGAAAAGGCTCTCTTCGACACCGTGTATTTGCTGATCCCGAAGGGCGGGCCGATCCATCTTCCTGAGCTGGAGCTCACCAACCCGTTCGCCGACATCGAACTGGCGGGCTGGACGGATCGGATCGCCAATCCCAGGATCCGCACCCTCGTCAGGCGGGGACTGGATTCGGCGCTTACTGCGGCGCGACGTTAGGCGGCTTGCCGGGGCCCCAAAGCTAATCCGCGCAGCTTGGGTAGCCGTCCGGGCTGCGAGGCGTGAGGAAGAAGTAAGACCAGCCGGCGTCCGTGGCGAAACTGCCTGCTCCGACCCCATCGAGCGACAGTTGGCGATCATCTCCAAACGCATCCGTTCGGACCCCCAGCTCTCGCATCAGCCTCAGCGTCTCGAACGCCTGGCCCAGGTCCAGATAGCCGCATCGTGCCTGCCCTACTGGGTCGCCGATCTGTTCGATGGGGCCCTCGAACGGCCAAGCCGCGCCGGTCACGGATGGGGCGTCGAGACCTGCCGGCGTGTCGCTTGGCGGCTCGAGCCAGAACAAGTAGCTGCCGCTTACGTAGGGGCGCGCGACGGGCTCCGACCATGCGGCAGGGCCGAGCCAGGCTTCCAAGTCCAAGAGGTGGATGGCCAGCTCTTCGAGGACACGGCGCTCAGGGGAGGGCACCCAGTACACGCCGTCTTCCTCGCCCAGCCAGGCAACCGCGGTAACCACGACTTGTGCCGTGCCCTCGCCCAAGGTGAAGGTGTTGAAGCCCACCTCGTGAGGCGGCCCGACGTCGGGCGCGTTCGGCAGGTGTTCCACATCGTAGTCCGCGGTCTGGTGCAGTAACGGGAGGTCAAGCACGTCACGTTGCAACTGGGCTAAGCCCGATGGACTGAGCTGACGGACGAGGCTGCTAGGCCACCCTAGGACGACGCGTCCATCGGCCGTCACCGACAGGTCTGGCGGAAACACGGGGTTGTCGGTCAGGCTCCTCGGAGTCACGCCACCGTCACGCCGAAAGCGGAGGAGCAGCTCGCTCGTGGCCGGCTCAGCCGGAACGGCCTCCAGCCACAGGGCGCCGCCATCACCCATCGCCACCCACCCGATCTGGCTATCGAGGTCGATCACCTCGTACCAGGCGTAGCCGGCTGCCTCGACCGGACCCGACCTGACGCGCACGACCTCGCCGCGATCGAGGCTGCGCACGACGTCCGCGCTGGTGCTGGCCGTGGCCCGCATCCGCAGCCCATCGACGCTGACCTGCAACAAGAGGTCGTCGGCCGGTGGGGTTGCGCTCGGCTCCGGCGACGTCGAGCTCGGCGGTGCAGACGGTTTGGCCGACGCGCTGGGGATCGGCGAGGCATCCCCGGTTGGTAGCGCGTTGCGGAAGACCGCGATAGCCAGGCCGACGGCGACGACCAGCAACACCACCGCGCCGCCCGCGACCCCGGTGACAACCGCGCGCGGGTGACGGCTCAGCTGATCACGCAGACGCTCTTCGAGCGGCATATCAGGTCCCGCTGCCCGGGTCGTACAGCTCGGCGGAGGCCTGCGACGAGTCGAAGTCGCCGCTGCTATAACCGCCCGCCACCAGCACCCTGCCATCGAGCAGCAGCGTGGCCGTCTGACCGACGCGGGCCTCGACCGTGCCTCTGGTGGCAGTCCAGATCCCGCTGCTGGGGTCATACAGCTCGGCGGAGGCCAGTGGGCCGCTGTTGCTGTTGCCGCCCACCACCAGCACCTTGCCATCGGGCAGCAGCGTGGCGGTGGGGCCGAAGCGGCCCTCGACCATGTTCCCGGTGGCGGTCCAGGACCCACTGCTGGGGTCGTACAACTCGGCGGATGAGCCGCTGCTGCCGCGGCCCGCCACCAGCACCCTGCCATCGGCCAAGAGCGTGGCCCTGTGACCGGGGCCGGCCTCGATCATGCCCCCAGTGGCGGTCCACGACTCGGTGCCCGGGTCATACAGCTCGGCGGAGGCTAGTGGGCCGCCGTCGCCGTCGCCGCTGCTGCCGCCCCCTGCCACCAGCACCCTGCCATCGAGTAGCCGCGTGGCCGTGTGACCGATCCGGACCCCAATCATGTTCGCCGTAACGGTCCAGGTTCCGCTGCCCGGGTTATACAGCTCGGCGGAGGCCAATACGTTCACGAAGTTGCCGCTGATGTCGACGCGGTAACCGCCCGCCACCAGAACCCTGCCATCGGTCAGGAGGGTGGCCGTATGAACGTCCTGGGCCTCGATCATGCGCCCGGTGGCGGTCCAGGTCCCGCTGCTGGGGTCATACAGCTCTGCGGAGGCTAACGGGCCGCTGGGGCTGCCGCCGCCCGCCACCAGCACCCGACCATCGGGCAGCAGCGTGGCGGTGTGAATGGTGCGGGCCTCGTGCATGTCCCCGGTGGCGGTCCAGGACCCACTGCCCGGATCGTACAGCTCGGCGGAGGCCAGTACGGCCTCGGGGATGGGGCCGCTGCCGCCCGCCACGAGCACGCTGCCATCGAGCAGCAGCGTGGCTGTGTGACCCGCGCGGACCTCGACCATGTTCCCGGTGGTGATCCATGCCGCCGCCCGCTCGTCTGGAGTCGAAGACGCTGAAGCCGACGCATGAGTTGTCGCTCTCGGTCCAATGCTCGCGGTGGCCGATGGCGACGCGGCGGTGCATCCGCTGGTGGCTAGCAGCAAGGCTGCGCTGGCCAACGCCCCGGCAAAACGAGTGGTCGCCCGTGCCGTTGGAATCACCTGTTGGTCAGTTCGGGCTGGATGCGGCATTTCAGGTCCCGCTGCCAGGGTCGTACAGCTCGGCGGAGGCGAGCCCCTCGAGGCTGCTGTAGCCGCCCGCGATCAGTACCGTGCCCTCGCGTAGCAGCGTGGCCGTGTGACCGATACGGGCCTCAATCATGGTCGCAGTGGCGGTCCAGGAGCCGCTGGCCGGGTCGTACAGCTCGGCCGAGGCCAGCACGCCGTCGGTGCCGCCGTCGGTGGTGCCGCCCGCCACCAGCACCCTGCCATCGAGCAGCAGCGTGGCTGGACCGGAGCGGGGCTCGATCATGCTCCCGGTGGCGATCCAGGACCCGCTGGCCGGGTCGTACAGCTCGGCTGAGGCCAGCTGGCCAATCCCGAAGCCGCCGCTGCCCACCACGAGAACTTTGCCATCGGGCAGCAGCGTGGCCGCATGACCGAATCGGTCGTCGATCATCCCCCCGGTGGCGGTCCAGGACCTGCTGTTGGGGTCGTACAGCTCGGCGGACTCGAGCAGGGGGCTGCCGGCGCTGCCGGAGCCGCCAGCCACGAGAACGTTGCCATTGAGCAGCAGCGTGGCCGTGCGAGCCTCGCGGGCCTCGATCATGTTCCCGGTGGCGGTCCAGGACCGGCTGCCGGGGTCGTACACCTCGGCGGAGGCCAGCGCCAGGGGGCTGTCGCCGCCGACGACGGCGCTGCCTCCCGCCACCAGCACCGTGCCGTCGAGCAGCAGCGTGGCCGTGTGGTACCACCGAGGCGTGATCTTGCTCCCGGTGGCCGCCCAGGTCCCGCTGCCCGGGTCGTACAGCTCGGCGGATGAGCCGCTGTTACCGCCGCCGGTCACGAGCACCGTGCCGTCGGGCAGCAGCGTGGCCGTGTGACCGGCGCGGGCCTCTACCATGTTCCCCGTGGCGGTCCAGGACCCGGTGCTGGGGTCGTACAGCTCCGCCGTGCCCAGTTGAAAGCCGACGCTGTCGGTGCCACCCGCCACCAGCACCTTGCCATCGAGCAGCAGCGTGGCCGAACCCGAACGGGCCGCGATCATGCTCCCGGTGGCGATCCAGGACGGCTCCCTGGCCTGCTCGGGGGTCGAAGACGGAGCCGATGAAGACGTGGCCGCGGAAGGCGCCGGCGAGGCTCCGTCAGGAACGGGCAGCTCGATCATGCCCGACCCGACGAGCGCTGCGCCGCCAATGACCAGGGCGAGCAAGAGCGTGGCGGCAATCAGAACCCATGGGCGGCGGCGATGTGTGGGCTGCATGGCGAGAGCTCGCTCCTCGATGTCGGGCCAGAGGTTCGGCGCCGACAGGCTGTCGAGTGTCCGGAAACGGGCGTGCAGATCAGTCATCGGTCATCACCTAGCAGCAGCCGCAAGCGCTTCCGGCCTCGACTGAGGTGAGCGCGAACGGCAAGTGGATTGATGCCCGTGCGGCGCGAAATCTCACTCACGGGGCAATCGACGTAGTAGTGCAGGACGATGACCGAGCGCTGCTGCGGCGTGAGCTCCTGGAGGGCAGCGAGCAGTTGCTCATCGGGGTGGGCGTCATGAAAGGCGCCTTCGGGCATCGGTCCCCGCAGCAGGTTGGACCCGCGTTTGAGGTCCCCCTTGGCCAGGCGGAAGGCTGAGCGCCACACCCAGCTACGCACATCTC
>Ga0302046_10004957_pt1 | contig 11778 bp, 9 predicted proteins | sample RVTome_11_FD_200261 | JGI IMG/M metagenome (GOLD analysis project Ga0302046, IMG submission 200261) | Soil microbial communities from uranium-contaminated site in the Upper Colorado River Basin, Wyoming, United States - RVT147D111 (version 2) ... | reverse complement strand
TGGGATGGAAGAAGTAGATGGCGCGGATCAGATGAGCCACGAAGAGTCGTTGATCATGGCGGCAACGTAGATGCTCCAGTTCGTGAATGATGACTGCATCAAGGTCGTCACCACATTGCGCAACGGTTGCCGCCGGGAGGAGGAGGCGCGGAGGAAGCCATCCGATCGCCATGGCCGGCCGGCTCGATGTGACGAAGACCGCCGGCGCTCGACGCATGCCCAGCTGCCGCGACCAGTGTGCAACCCGGTGCGCAACGAAAGCGGGAGCAACCTTATGGGCACCACGCAGCAGCCGACGGCGGCGCAGAAGGAACGTCGCCCCCGTTGCGATCACCCCCCCCGCCCAAAGGACGAGTAGGGCGATGGCGAGGGTGTGGTGCGCCGGCGCTTCCGGTCCCGGAGTCGGGGCGGAGGGCGCGCCGCTGAACGCAACGGCGGCGCCTCGAGGCTCCGACGTCAGGATATTCGATCCAAAACCCGGCGGACCGAGGGACCAAGGGGCCCTAAGGTCCGCCGGAAGAACGAGCCGCAGCAGGATCATGGCCCAGAGTACCGAGCGAAGGCGGTTGGCCCGTATTGCGAGCCACGCGTCGGCAGCGAGAATCGGGATAGAAAGAACGGCCGCATACAACGTGTTGGCCACCAGGAACGGGAGAACGATACTCGCCCATGACTCCATCGCCTCAAGCATCGTCTTCGGACTCCTCGATCAGGCGCTTGATCTCTATTACCTCCGCCTCGGTCAGGTCCCCCTCGTCGGCAAGCAACGATACAACGGGAGCCGGGTCCGCCAGGAGCACACGCTGAGCGAAATCCCGGACGAACCGGGCCAGACCCTGTGGGCGGCTGATGGCGGAAGAGTACAACTGTAGGCCATGGAAGTCTGTGCGGTACACAACACCCTTTTTCACCAACCGTCCCAGAACGGTCCGGGTAGTCGAATATTCCCAGCCCAACCGCGGGCCTATTCGATCGTGTACTTCACGGGCAGACATGCGCTCGGCCGACCAGAGTGCGCGCATGACTTCCAGTTCCGTGGGAGCCAGCTCAGGCAGTTGCATGCGACAAATGTAACATAATGGCGGCAACTATGACATGTATGCTTCAAGATGTCAAGGGATCACGTACTACTGCTATATAGAGGGATTGAGGTGAAGCCGCCCCGGGTCGGGGACTATTCGTCGAGGACGATTAGAAGAATTGATCGGTGGGGAGGTGGCCATCGGGCCACCTCCCCACGGGCTCGGACTCGGCGGGCTTACGCGTCCTTCTTACGGCTCGCGCGCCAGACTATTACGACCGATCCCGCAATCAACAGGTATACGAAGATCGCCCCTGGATCCACCGGGATATCGGTAATCAAGCTTCTCCAGAATGACGGCTCGCCAGAAGCCGCTTGCATCATGAACAGCATGGTCCTCTCCCGACAGCATGAGTGGACGGCGTCGCGCACAATCGCGACGTCGTGAAAAACCAACCGCGACTAGTTGTCGCGGCCCGCTCAGACCTGGGGAGAAACGGGAGGAGCCGGGGCGGTACTTCGCGCTGACAGGAGCCCCGCTCGGCGGAGCGCCAACGAAGAGGCGTACGCCAACCACCGGCGGTTGACGCAGGTGACCCGCGTATTAGAAGGACGAATGACGCGCTCGGGATTCCCGTGGAGACAGGAGCCCGTTGACGCTCCGGTTTTGACACCCCGAACCGGAAGATCACCGGCGGTCGGAGTTTCAACCTCTGCCACACCGAACCCGCCGCGCATTGCCGCGGATGCCCGGCCGCCAAAGGGCTCCGCCCGATCAACCGCGTTGCTCGGCTGGACATGGGGCCCGGACAGCGGCGTACAGGCTTCGGTACCCGCTACATCTTGCGTATCGCGTGCGTTTTCGGCGAGTGCCGAGTTGGTGGGATTTGAATAGGACGGGTGGAAAGCGTGCGTGCCGGGCGCCCCCGCAGCAAGGGCGAGTGCACAGTAAAGGAAGACAATTACCGAAGCGCGCATGGAATCCACTACCGCAAGAAAGCCTCCGACTGGAAGCTAGCGGCATCAGGTAACGCATACAATCGGGACTGCCGGACCACAGCATCAATCATCGGGTTATGGCACCGGAAAGCTGAGGCGAACCGATACCCCGGGGCGTCGGATGCCCCTTCAGGGCAGGGCGCCGCCGCAACTCTTCAAATCTCGAGACCTTTGGTGGCAGCCGTCAGGCCGCGCGGTGACCAAACGGCACGAGTATCGCAGGTCAGACGGGTGCTATCCCCGAGTGCGAATCGGCACGGTCAATCCGTTCTCAAGGACACCACTGGATCGCTTCGCGCGGTCCGGATCGCCGGGGTTGCAACTGCCGCTAATGCCACAAGCCCCAAAAGCAGGATGACGGTCGCGAACGCGACGGGATCGAGCGGGCTGATGCCGGCCAGCAAGCTCGAGAGGAAGCGGGTTACTCCAAAGGCGATGGCGAGACCGGTGGCGACACCGACCACCGGGGAGACTAGGCCCTGGCCTACGATCAACCGTATGATGTCGGCCGGGCCGGCACCGAGGGCCATGCGAATGCCCATCTCTCGCCGTCGCTGCGCGGCATTGAAGCTCGTCACGCCGTACACGCCTACCGCGCCGAGGATGAGTCCGAGCGCACCCATCAGACCGCTGATCCATGCCGCCATTCGCTGGGGGAGAAAGAAGACTTCGAGGCTCTCCTCCAATGGCTGCATTGGTGGAACGGGTAGGACGGGATCCAACTCTCGAATGATTCGTGCGATCTCCGTCCGGGCCGTGGCCGCCGCACTTGGCGTCATCCGCACATGAAGGGACATTTGTGAGTTGTATAATTGCGGATAAGGTACGTAGAAGAAGTTCTGCACGTCCTCCGTCAGTCGGTTGTACTTGGCATCTCCGGCCACACCGACCACCTGGAACGGCGTTCCTTCTCCAACACGACCCACGAAGAACTGCCGTCCCACTGCACTCGCCGCGTCACCAAAGAGGCGCACCGCCATCGCGCGATTGATGACTGCGACGACGGGATCGTCCGGGCCATCGGTCGTGGCGACGTCTCGTCCCTGGAGAAGCGGGATCTGAAGTGTTGTGAGGTATCCGGGGGACACGCGGTTGAAGCTAGCGTGATGCCCGAGCCGCCCGGCGGGAGCCGCAACGCCTTCCGCGTTGACGTCACCCATGCTCGATGAGCCGGCCAACGGAAGCTTCGCTGCCAGCGCGCCGGACTCTACACCGGTCACCCCTGACACTCGGTCGAGCAACTCTCGGTAGAACACCTGCCCGCGATCCTGATCGGTCCCGTTCAGTTCCAGGTCCATCGTAACGACATGCACGTCGTCCGCCACCCAACCGGTGTCGAGCAGCTCGAGCGAAGTGATGGCGCGCAAGAAGAGACCGGCCACGATCAGCAGGACCACAGTGATCATGGTTTGGCCGAATACCAGCACCGAGCGGGTGCGCGTGCGTTGCGGAGCCGTCGCGGCGTCTCTACGCATGGACGCCATAAGGTCGGCTCGGGTTGCACCTAGCGCGGGGGTCAATCCGAACAGGACACCACAGGCGATGGTGACGGACGCGGCGTAGGTCACGACGCGCCAGTCTAAGCTCAGGTTGAGGTCGAGGGTGTACCCCGGGGGCGTGGGGGGTTCGAAGGCGAGCAATAGACCCGTGGCCCACCTCGCCGCTAGGAGGGCTACCACCCCGGCGATGACGAAAAGGATGACACTTTCAGTGACGAGAAGTCGCACGACTCGGGCGCGCGCCGCACCCAACGCTCTGCGAATAGCGATCTCGGATTTTCTCTGCACAGACCGAAACAGGAACATGCCGGCGACGTTCGTGCAGGCCATCAACAGAACCAGAGCAACGACGCTCATGAGGATACCGACAAAGATGGTGACGCCGCCGCGGATGGGCCCGGGCACGGGGGAGTATGGCTCTACCCGGATCCGATACGTATCACCGGAGTTGAGGTCGGCGGACACCTGATTGGCAAGCTGCGTGAGGGTCGGCGCGGCACTCGCGGCGCTGGCGCCGCCGTCAAGACGAGCGATGACTTCGACAATCCCACTTTGCGGGTCGCGCAGACCGTCTGCAGTCAGCAGACCGGGGGCCGGAAGTCCCAAGGGGAGAAAGATATCGACGCGGAGTCCGGCGCCGTGGCCGGAGAAGCCCGGAGGCGCAACCGCGACAATACGAACGGCGTGTCCGTTAACGAGTGCTGCCCGTCCCACAATGTCTGAGCGCAGGTCGAAACGCCGTTGCCACAAATCGTGGCTTATGACCGCGACCGGCGCGGCCGTGGGGAAGGACTCGGGCTGGTTGAAAAAAGCTCCGGCGGCGGGAACCAGACCGAGAAGGCCGAAGTAATTGCCGGTGACGGCCATGCTCATCAGCACGGTCGGTGCACCATCCGGGGTGGACAGCGACACGGGAGCCAGCGCGAGCGCCGCCGCGTCTTCCAGTTGCGCACTTCGCTCCGCCAGGGCCTGGACCATCGGGTAGGACATATCCCAGTAGTCCCCGCCCACGGCGCGACTGATGTTCACGAGACTCTCGGGATGGACGATGCCCGGTATGGGCTTGAAGAAGAACCCGTTGACCATGCTGAAGATCGTGACGTTGACCCCGATGCCGAGGACAAGGGTCGCGATGGCGATGAGGCTGTAGCCGGGAGCGCGGCGGAGGTTGCGAAGCGCTACCCGCACGTCGTTGGAGAGGCCGTCCATCAGTTGCTCCGGAGGAAGCTCCTAACAGGACGGGTGGCTTGATGGGAAGTTTCGTGACTCGGGTCCGTAGGGGTGCTAGAGACCGGTCGGGTGGTCTACGAACTCCCAGGGAATCCCGAACCGCTCACTCACGTGTTGGGCGAGGGCCTTTACGCCGAACGTCTCGGTGGCGTAGTGGCCAGCGTAGATGACATTCACGCCCAGCTCCTCCGCGTCGAAGAAGGTATGGTGGGCCCCTTCTCCGGTGATGAACGCGTCCAATTTGGCCTGGTGCGCATCCCGAATCATGGATCCGGCCCCTCCGGTGATCACGCCGACTGACCGGACGCGTTCAGGGCCGCCGCGGATCAAGTGGACCGGCCCTCCAACGGCGGTGGTGACCAGCCCCGCCAGATCGTCGCGGTCCAGGTCGACACTCCCCCGTATCCCTATCGCGACTCCCTCGAAGGTTCCGAAGGGTTCGAGCGACTGAAGACCGAGCCGGCCCGCCAATACTGCATTGTTTCCAACTATGGGGTGGGCGTCCAGCGGGATGTGGCTCGAGTAGATCGCTAAATCATGCTCGACCAGCTGTCGGATACGATCTCCGTGCGGGCCGGTGATGCGAGGGTCCTTTCCCCAGAAGAGTCCGTGGTGAACCAGCATCAGGTCTGCCCCGATGGCAGCAGCCTGGTCGATCGTCGCCCGGCATGCGTCCACCGCCGCTACGATGCTTGTCACGTTTCCTCGGTTTTCTACCTGGAGCCCGTTCCAGGCTCCGGGGTAGTCGGGGATCTCACCGACTCGCAGATAGTCGGCGAGGTACGAACAGATGTCTTCGAGGTTGCCAGCGGGCTTAAGGGAGGCCACGGAACTGCAGTCTTTCAACTGGAATGGTGTCAGTAGCACGACAGTTGAGGATCAGCAATGAAACACCACTACTGCTTCCGTCATTCACTGATCGTTTCATATAGCAATGGTTCACATTGGTTTGCCGATGGTCATCTCTAGCCCATTGTGATTTGAGGGCGCGCATTCTGGGGCCGTACCGTAGGATTTCGAACGTTCCCCTCCACCGCAGTGGCCCACTGGCCTGAAACGGGCCCCGTGTCCCTCCTGGACGATCCGTTGTCCGAGGTTCAGGTACGCTTACAATTGCGGCGAGCCGACCCCGATCCCGGTCGGCGAGTGGCTCGCTGATTCAGCGCGCGAGGAAACGGCGCCTGTCGTTTCGGCCGACTTACGGCTTAAAGCATTTGGATTCCCCATCTTGATGAAGCCGTTCACTTCGCCGCCCTCCTGGACGGCGATCCGCTGGGTGGTAACGTCTCCATCGATCTTACTGTTGGCCTGAACTTCTACGCGTTCGTCCGCGTAGATCGCGCCGCGCACCTCACCTCCGACGATTGCCTCGCGGGTGTAGATATCCCCTTCGACCAGTCCACCCTTTGCGACCAATACCTGACCTTCGGCTCGCAGGCTTCCGCTGACCTTCCCCTCTACCTTGATGACGCCGTTGGTGTCCAGTTCGCCGGTGATGTGCATTCCGATGGCAACAATGGACAGTCCGGGTTCGCCGCGAGGGCCCGGCCGGGCCGGAGCTTGGGAAGGACCCTTGGCCGCCTTGGGATCCGCTCCACCGGAAGAGAACATCGCCATGTCTCAGGACTCCTGGGTTATGACCGCCAGCGGATCAATCGACTGGCCGGCGTGACGTTTTTCGAAATGCAGGTGTGGCGCGGTGGATCGGCCGGTTGAGCCGGCGAGCGCGATGACCTGCCCGGCCTGCACCTGTTGATTGGTCGCTACCAGCAGGCGTGCCGCATGGCCGTACATGGTCTGGTACCCACTCACATGGTCCATCAACACATACCATCCGTACTCAGGGTCGTATCCCGCCTCCCGCACGGTCCCCCCACCCGAGGCGCGGATGGGCGTTCCTTTGGGAATAGCGATGTCGACGCCGGCGTGATTTTCTCCGCCGCCGTTGGGCTGTCCATGCCCGCGGGTAATGACGCCGGGATGAAACAGGGAATCCACGGGCCAGTGCACGGGAAGCGATGGTCCGGTCGGGTATTCGGGGTCGAATCCCACCGATCGCGCGTAGACGGCCGGGGCTGGGAAAAGGGCGTTGGTATCCCCGGGCTCCGGAATCACGTCGGCGCCCAACATGCTGCGAACCTGGTCGTAGCGCTCCTCCAATGCTTGGAGGGTAGACGCCAGTTCGCGGACCTGCCGGTTCTCGGCAGATAACCGCTCGATCTCCTGGTTCAAGGCCGGGACCTTGGCGGCGGTGAGGACGATTGGTGCGTAGAGCACGATCCCGATGAGAATGAGGATCGCCATGGTCACGCCTGAGATCTTCATCCCCTGATGGACCCAAAGCGGGACTTTATACGACTTCGATTCAATGTCACCGTCGCGATGGATGACGTAGGTGACTTGCGGGCGGTTCGGGGTCATCCGTCGAAGGGCCGGCCGAGGATCAGTTCCAGGATGCGGGCAAGGTCGTCGTTGGAATAAAAGTTAATGGTCACGCGCCCGCTATTCTTGCTCCGGCGAGCAACGAACACATCTGTGCCCAGCTGGCGCCGCAGGGAGTCTTCTACTCGACGGATTTCCGGATCGCGCGGCTGGGCACCGGCCTGCTGGCGCGGACGTCGCTGGGCCGGGCGTTGGCCGCGCGCCAGGGACTCCAGTTCGCGCACCGAGAGCCGTTCCGTCACCGCACGCTCGGCAAGCCGCGGCATGTTGTCCGGGTCGGCCAGCTGTAACAGCGCGCGGGCGTGACCGGTTGTGAGCGTCCCCTGGTGCAGCATGTCCTGCACGCCGTTGGGGAGTTTGAGCAGCCGCAGCGAATTGGCAACTGTCGACCGATCCCTCCCCACGAGTTCGGCCACGTCTGCCTGCGTCATCTCGAATTCCTCGATGAGACGCTGGTACCCGAACGCTTCGTCGATCGGGGAGAGGGCATCGCGCTGTAGGTTCTCGATGAGCGCGAGCGTCAGCAGAGTGCGGTTATCGACGTCCCGCACGACGGCGGGGATGGTCTTCCATCCCAGCTGTTCGGCGGCGCGGAGGCGGCGTTCCCCGGCAATCAATTCGAAACCGGAATCGGCCGAACGGACGACAACCGGTTGCAGCAGACCGGAACTGGCCATCGATTGTTTGAGTTCGTCGAGCGCCTCGGCGTCGAAGGACTGTCGCGGTTGGTACGGGTTCGGGGCGATCTGTGCGAGCTTCAAGTCGCGCAGATCACCATCGTGTTTGGCGTCGTCTGCCGAAGGCCCGAGAAGAGCTTCGAGTCCGCGTCCCAGGCGGCGCTTGGCTTTGGCTTCCATGGATGGCTGGGGGGTTAAGCGGGGACCCGCGTCACGGATGCACGCTGCCCATCGCGGGTCGGAGGGGCTTTGGAGTGTCGCATCAGCTCACGCGCGAGCGCGAGATAACTCTGCGCGCCCACGGATTGCACATCGTAGAGCAGGATGGGTTTGCCAAAGCTGGGCGCCTCCGCGATACGAACATTGCGGGGGATGACCGATTCATATACCTGGCCGCCAAAGTACTCCTTGGCCTCGTTGGCGACCTGTTTCGACAGGTTGAGGCGTGCGTCGTACATCGTGAGCAGGACGCCCTCGATGGTCAGGTGCTCGTTGAAGTTCTGCTGAACGAGGTTGATGGTGTTCAACAGTTGCGACAGTCCTTCCAGCGCGTAGTACTCGCACTGAATGGGAATGAGCACCGAATCCGCGGCCGCGAGCATGTTGAGCGTGAGGAGTCCCAACGATGGCGGGCAGTCGATCAGCACGTAGTCGTACTGCTGGCGGACGGTCTCCAGCGCGCGGCGCATCGCCATCTCGCGCGCGCGGCGGTTGACCAGCTCCACCTCGGCGCCGACTAAGTCCTGCGTAGAAGGGGCCAAGTCGAGAGAAGGAAGGGCCACGCCGTGGATGACGATGGACTGCAGCGGTGTGTCGTCCATGAGGGCGTCGTAGAGGGACGCCTCGAGAGCATTTTTGTCGACACCGACGCCGGAGGTCGCATTGGCCTGCGGATCCGCATCGATGAGCAGCGTCTTCCGCTCGGCGGCCGCTAGTGAGGCAGCGAGATTCACCGCGGTGGTAGTCTTGCCGACCCCGCCCTTCTGGTTGGCAATCGCGATTACTTTACCCATAACTCATATTGCTGCAACATCTTATGCAATACCAAGCAAGAGGCGGAAATGCACCACGACAAACGAATTGGCAATATATGACCTCGCATCCGGAGCGTAAAGCACTTTCGGCACTGAGATTTCGGTGAAGTAATGGCGGGATGACGCTCGGAGGGGTTAGGCGCGTGTTTCACGTGAAACCGTGACCCGGATCACCGGGGGCGCCGTCAGAGGGTTAACCGCATCTCCCCGTTGGCTGGGGATGACTCCTGACCGAACGCGACGGGGAGGTTTGCCACAGAGTTCACAGAGGAACCCGGAGAAACACAGAGCCCCCGGGGCCCCCCCCAACGTTAGGTGGGGTGGAGAACCTCACCCAGTATCTCTCAGATGCCCGCGCCGCACAAAGCCTCAGCCGGCAACGGCTTGACGCCCCCAGTGGGCTGGGGACGACTGCGGTCCTGACCGAGCGCGACGGGGAGGTTTGCCACAGAGTTCACAGAGGAACACGGAGAATACAGATTCGCCCGGCCACCCTATGCTACGGTGGGTGGAGAACCCGCCCCCAGCGGGCTGGGGACGACTCCGGCCCTGACCGAACGGGACGGAGAGCTTTACCACAGAGTTCACAGAGTAAACACGGAGAACACAGAGCCCCCGGCCACACCACCCACAACGTGTAGGGGTGCGGGAAGCCTCACCCAAAGTCTCTCAGTCGCTCTGCCCCACGCTAGCCTCGCCGAACGCAGCCGATTTCATCCCCCCGCACCCCACAACGACCGAAATGCGGGGAGCGGCTCTGTGGCCTCTGCGTCCCTCTGTGGGCTCTGCGTCCCATCGACCGTATTCGAGCGGCGTGGGCCAAACACCGATGGAGAAAAGACCGTGCCTCAGCCGGCAACGGCTTGACGCCCCCAGCTGGCTGGGGACAACTCCGGCCCCGACCGAACGGAACGGAGAGGTTTACCACAGAATTCACAGAGAAAACACGGAGAACACAGAGCCCCCGGCCACCCCCCACGCTAGGGCGGGTGGGAGAACCTGACCCAACGTCTCCCGCATCGCACCGTCGCCCGCGGAACTCACGGGAGTCACCACGCCGCACCACAACGACCGGGGTGCGGGGAGCGGCTCTGTGGCCTCTGCGTTCCTCTGTGCACTCTGTGTCCCATCGACCGTATCGAGCGGCGTGGGCCAAACACCGACGGAGAAAAGACCGTTCCTCAGCCGGCAACAGCTTAACGCCCCAGCGGGCTGGGGACGACTCCGGCCCTTGACCGAACGCGACGGAGAGTTGTACCACAGAGTTCACAGAGGAAACACGGAGAACACAGAGCCCCCGGCCACCCCCCACGCTAGGGCAGGTGGAGAACCCGACCCAACGTCTCCCACATCGCACCGTCGCGCGCGGAACGCACCGGAGTCACCACGCCGCACCCACAACGACCGGGGTGCGGGGACCGGCTCTGTGGCCTCTGCGTTCCTCTGTGCACTCTGTGTCCCATCGACCGTATCGAGCGGCGTGGGCCAAACACCGACGGAGAAAAGACCGCTCCTCAGCCGACAATGGCTTGACGCCCCCAGTGGGCTGGGGACGACTCCGGCCCTGACCGAACGGGACGGAGAGCTTTACCACAGAGTTCACAGAGGAACACGGAGATTACAGAGCCCCCGGCCACCCCCCACGCTAGGGCGGGTGGAGAACCTGACCCAACGTCTCCCACATCGCACCGTCGCCCGCGGAACGCACCGGAGTCACCAGGCCGCACCCACAACGACCGGGGTGCGGGGCGCGGCTCTGTGGCCTCTGCGTCCCTCTGTGAGCTTCTGTGTCCCATCGACCGTATCGAGCGGCGTGGGCCAAACACCGACGGAGAAAAGACCGCTCCCGGAGTGCGGACCGCTTAATCCGTTGCCAGCCCGTGGAACGGTTGGGCATTCCGACATAGCTGCCGCCGCTTGGGCCATTGCAGTCCCGTCAAGCCTCTACCCCGCAACAGTTTCACGTGAAACGCGAAACAGCCCCCCGGCGTCAGGCGGCGGTCTTGCGCCGCTTCACCACCTCGAGGACGAGATTCTGCAGATCGCTAGGCGACACACCGGGGATCCGACCCGCCTGCGCGAGCGACTGGGGCCGCACCCGACTCAACTTCTGCCTGGCCTCGGTGCTCAAAGTTCGAAGGTCCTCGTACGTGATGTCTGCCGGCAGCTCGAAATGCGTCAACTCTGCCAGGCGACGAACCGCCTCCCGCTCGCGCTCGAGATAGCCTTCGTACTTGAGCTCGATCTGGGCGGACAGCCATGCCTCATCCGACGCCTGGGGGATCGGGCCGTCCCCACAGTCGAACAACGCCCTGAGCCCCGCCTTGGGACGGCGAGCCATCTCCCTAACCTTTTGCGATTCGGCAACTTGCGTCTCACCAATCGACTCGAGGTAGCGGTTCAGGGCATCCACCTTCAGCGTACTCCGGCCCGAGGCCTCAACAATCGCCGCTTCCTCTTCCAAACGCCTCTCCAAGATCTCCGCCTCCAAGGCGCTCAGCATCTCGAGGTTACGAGCCACCGAGCCCAACCGCTTGACGGCGTTGTCCTGCCGGAGGAGCAATCGATATTCCGACCGCGAAGTGAAGAGTCGATATGGCTCGTCCACTCCTCGGGTGATTAGGTCGTCTACGAGCACGCCGATGTACGCAGTATCCCGCGTCAGCACCACCGGCTCATCTCCGCGTACGCTCCGGATCGCATTGATGCCGGCCACTACGCCCTGCCCCGCCGCCTCCTCGTAGCCCGTCGTCCCGTTGATCTGCCCGGCGAAAAAAAGCCCGGCGATCGCCTTCAGCTCGAGCCACGGAGTGAGCTGCTGAGGCGGGTAGTAATCGTACTCGATCGCGTAGCCCGCCCGCGTCATCCTCGCCCGC
>Ga0302046_10004956_pt1 | contig 11779 bp, 12 predicted proteins | sample RVTome_11_FD_200261 | JGI IMG/M metagenome (GOLD analysis project Ga0302046, IMG submission 200261) | Soil microbial communities from uranium-contaminated site in the Upper Colorado River Basin, Wyoming, United States - RVT147D111 (version 2) ... | reverse complement strand
CACCGAGCGCGATACACCCGCCGTCACCAATGATTACGCCTCCCACTTCGGCGACGGCATGATCGGGCTCGGCGGCAGCATCGAGCAGATCAACGCAGCGGCGAAGAATTTCAAAGTCAGCTACGCGATCACCAAGACACAAGACAACTACACCGTGCAGCACACCGCCAATGTATTTCTAATCGATCCCCAAGGCGCTCTCGTCGACGTTTTCAACTTCACGACCGCGCCGGAGGATATTCTGGCGGCGATCCGTTGAGCATATGCGTGCTCGTGACCTCACGATGACCACCGCCGAGCTGACAAACCCGCTCAAGATCGCGCTGCTCGCACTTGCGGGAATCGTGATCGCTTCCTCATGGCTGGTGTTTCCGTATTTCGTGCAAGGCCAGCAGCTGCTGCGCCATGTCGGCGACGACAGCCGTCAGATCAAGGCCGGGAGCGTTTCGCGCTATCTCACCAGGGAGCTGATCAGCACGGCCGATATCGAAATCACGGCGACCTTTGCGAGTGACGAATACTTCCAATACGTCGATCGCGCCGCCATCGTCGGCAATCTACGCCCCGACCGAAACATGATCTTCTTCGTCAGCGAGACGATTCATCGCGGCGATCTGCCGTCTGAGCCTCCGCGGGCAGTGCTGCGGGTCGGCGAGCGAGAATTTCAACCGGCGCTCACCGACGGCCCGAGCAACGTCGAGCATCACCGACTCAGCGTCTACAGTTTCCCGAAGGTGGACGCCGCCGGGGGGCCGATCGATTTCGAAACCCCCGGCCGCATGCGGCTGTACGTCTCCAACGAATATCTGGGCAGTCCTCGAGAGCTGACTTTCGTCGGCAGCTGGGATGCGCCGTATTCGCTTCCCGGGGAGCTCGCCTCCCGAGCCGATATCACGCCCGTGGCCGTGCTCGCGCTCGGCGCGGGCTTGCTGTCCTCGGTGCTGACGCCCTGCCTCCTCCAGCTCGTGGTGATATTCACGGGCATCATCGCAGGCTTTTCCACGGTTCCGGGGACGAGCGGCGCCGGCACGGCGGCGCTCACGCCGCTCATCCGCCGCAAGGTGATCCAGATCGCCTTCGCCTTCGTCGCCGGGTTTACCCTCCTCTACGTGGCGGCCGGCGCGCTGATCGGCGCCGTCGGCCATCAGGCACAGCTGCTGTTCGCGGAATACAGCCGCATGGTCGCCGTCGTATCGGGCCTGCTGGTCATTCTGCTCGGTCTATGGGTGGGGTTTCGCGGCAGCCGCGACTTTGCCTGCCGCTTGCCGAATCGCACGGCCATGAGCGCGTTGTCCTTCAAGGATCTTGCCGGCACGATGCTTGCGTCCATGGGTTATGCGCTCGGCTGCACCGCGTGCTTCGGCGGCGCCATCGTCGCCACCTTGATCGTGTATGTCGGAGCCATCGGCAGCGCAGCCATCGGCGCGAGCATCATGCTGACGTTCGCCATCGGCGTCGCGATCCCATTCCTGCTCGCGGCGTTCTACGTTTCCAGGGTGGAGAGCATCCTGAATCTTCTGGCCGGGCATGCTCGCTCGCTGAGCTACGCCAGCATGGCGATCATCGTCACTTTCGGCACGATTCTGATCACGGACAATTTTCATACGGTCAGCGACATCATCTACCCTTATCTCGGCCTGAGCTGATCTCGTTTCGATGCGAATACCACTGCCTACGCTAGCAATTCTGATCGCCGGGCTCGGCCCCGCTGCGGTCGGTGCCGTGGATATCTCCAATCCGCTCAAGCTCATGTTCGCTGCCGACGCCGAGGACAACTTGATCGACGTCATCGATCTCGATTCGCGCGAGAAAGTATTCAGGATAGAAACCAAGTATCCCGTGGACGACTTGGTCGTAACACCGTTCGCGCCGGTCCTCGTCTACACGAATATCGAGCGCGGCCTCGTGAGCCTGTACGACTTGAGACAGCAGAAGCTCGCCATGGAGGTAACATTGCCGATCACGCCCAGGCACATGGTCCTGGACACCAGCGGATCCAAGATCGGCTTCAGCGACAGCCGGGACGGCGGCTTCGTGTTGTTTTCCGCCTACGGCGGAAGCGTCATCTTTACGCTCGACGAATTTCCGCCGACGCGTGACGTGCTCTTCGATCCCAACGAGATCGAGATCTATTACAGCAACAGCGAGACGGGCTCGATCGGCATGATCGACACCAACCTGAAGAAAACGGTCGAGATGCAAGTGAGCGACGTCCCGGGGCAGACGCTGTCCGCGCCTAGCCGCAGCCTTGACGGACGCTACGTTTACGTTGCCAACGAGACGACGGGCGAAGTCTACAGCCTGAATGCCTTTTCCAAAGTCGTTTATCGAACGTTCGATATCGGCGATGCGCCGGCGCGCCCGTATACGACGCCGGAAGGCGTGTTTCTCTACATGATGGACAAGGCTTCGGGACGGTTCGTATCGATCGAGCAGAACCGCTTTCAGCAGTACGCCGATACCATCATCGGCGAGGGCATCGATCTGGTCACGGTCGGACGCTTCGACCGTCTCAATCTACTCGTGAGCTCCGAGAACCGGAACTACTATATCTACGACAATATCAGGCGGTCGGTCGTCGATTCAGGGTCGTTCGAGCACACCCCACTCGATACGCAAGGCTCGGTCGACGGCACAACCGCCTATGTCGCTTTCCGCGACGGCCCTGCGGTTGCGATCGTGGACCTGGAGGAACAGGAGATCACTTACGTGCCGGCGACGAACAACGGTATAGGTGCGTTCAGCATCGGCCTTTCGAACAACGTCTGCCACTAGCGCTCACTCCGAGGCGCCGATATCGCCGGCGAGGTTCGTCCCGTCCAAGTCGTCCGGCATCGTCAGGCCGAGAAGGCTCGCAAGCGTCGGCGCGACGTCAACCGTTCGAACGGCCTCCGGATGGCGCGCGGCTCGAATTCCGGGCCCCCAGAAGATCAGCGGCACCAGGCTGTCGTAGTCGCGCGGCGACCCGTGACTGGTGCCGGCATGCTCGTCGGTCAGGAGATGGTTTTCCCGCATCAGCAGCACGACGTCCGGCGACCGATCCGGATGAAAGCTTCGCTGAAAGCCTCCGAGCTGCGGCGAATTACCGGGCGCGCCGCGCAGAAGCTCCGAGTACGTAAACGCATCCTCGACACTGGAATGCCGTTCGAGCTCATCGGCGACGAGCCGGGCGAGACGCTCGCGCTGGTCGTCCGTCACTTCGGCGTCGCCGAAATCGAAAACCACGCCGTATTCGTAGCGCAAGGTCGGCAGCGTCGATATCAGCCCGCGCTCGAGCGCTCGGCTTACGACCGGCTCGACGTATTCCAGCAGCTGCGATGGGTGAATCCGTGCGGCATCGACACCAATCTCGGCCAGGCGCTCCGGCACGGGCATGACTCCGTGATCCGAGGAAAGCACGACAAGGTAGTTGTCGCGGCCCAGCCGATCGTCGAGCTCGGCGAAGAGCTCACCGAGGTAGCGATCCAGGCGCACGAAATGGTCGTGCACCTCGTCGGACCAAGGCCCGTAGCGGTGACCGATGTAGTCGGCCGCCGCGAGCCCGAGCAGCAGCAGATCGGGAGTCGCGCCGGCGCCGAGGTCCTCGTTGTCGATCAGCGCGCGGGCGAACTCGAGCATCACCTGATCGGCGAACGGCGTGCGCCTGAACGAGCTGTAGTAGCGTCGATCCGGGCGCTGCTCCGGGTCACCCAGCCTATGCGGAAACTCCGAGTATCGATGCCGCTGCTCGCCGTCGCCCGGCGCCGTCTCCACGCGGCCGTAGCGGTCGTCCGGCAACAGCGTGGTCCATGTCGATCCGAAGAACGCCTCCACGGGCGCCGCGGCGTTGAAGGCGTCCACCCAGCCGGGCAGCGAATCCCGGTAATAGCTCGAAGTGACGAACCGCCCGGTGCGCTCGTCGTACCAATACGCGCCGTCCGACCCGAGGCCGCTCAGGAAAATCGCCGAGCGATCCTTGAAGGAGACGCCGTAGACCTTGCTGGCGGGTGATCGAGCCTTGAGCCAATCGCCCACGGCCGAGCGCTGCAAGCGCACCGGCGACCACCCGTATCGGCCCTCCGCTCCGACGAGCCGGCTGTCGGGGTCGCGCACCGCCTCGACGATTTCACCCGCAAGCCGGTCCCAGAATTCGTTGCCGACGATTCCGTGACGCGAGGGGAAGGTACCCGTCGCGATCGTCGCATGCCCCGCGGCGGTCACGGTCACGGCGTGATCGTGGCGTGCGTTGAGGTAGATCGCACCCTCCTCGCGCAGGCGCTGGAGGCCGCCGCCGTAATCGCCCGCGAATCGATCGACAAAATCCGCTGGCATTTGATCGACGACGATCACCACCGCGAGCCGCGGCTGTGCATTCAGCGATGCCCATGGCGCCGCCGTCAGCGCGAGCAGCACCCAAAACCCCGGACACGGGCAGTTCTTTCTCATCGGCGTTTGCGCCTCGGACGATGACCGGCTGGAAGTATCCCGCGCTAGCGTGACAAATAGGTTTCACGATGCCCGTTACGGCCGTTCACGAGCGTGAAGCTGCTGCCGTCGTCCGCAACCTCCGTCTTGATCCAGTAGCCTTGGTCGTCGTCCTCGGTCGGATTCGCGGTCATGCGGTCGGCGGTGTTGTGCGCGTCGTCCGAAGCGGAAGCCCGGTGAAGCTGCCAGTAGGCCGCGAGATCCGGCGCGGCGTGCATGGCCTCGTAGCCCTCGGGGCCGCCGCCCTTGCTGGCCCCGGTGTTGGAAACCGCGACGATCGGGTTCAAGGTCGCCACGAAATGCGGCGCGATGTCGTTGCCGTGGTGCGGCGCTTGCAGCAGGTCAATCTCGCCGATGCGGTCGTGCGGGCAAACGAGCTCGTGTTGCACGTCCGGCGTCAAATCGCCAACGTCGGCGAACTCGAACCGGCCCAGCGAAAGCACATAGGCGAGGCTGCGGCCGTTCTCGCCGAGATCCTCCTCGAAGGCGCTCGCGCCTTCGCAGCGGGGATTCGCCGTGGCGGCTCCGGACGGAGCCTCGACAATTTCGTGATGCGCTGCGACGAACCGAAAGTCGTCGACCCCGGCAAGCGGCAACGTGTCACCGGGAACGACGCGCCGCCTCTGACCCGCCGCCGCGCTCACGTAGGCGTCCCAGATCGGCCCGTGGCGCGGGCTGTCCTGCTCGACGCTGTCTCCGTGGTCGATGATCTCGCCGACCTGAACCTGCTCGAGCAACTGCGGAATCCCGCCGGCGTGGTCGCCATGGAAATGCGAGACGATGAGGTAGTCTAGCGATTCAACACCGGCATCGGCCATCGCGGCCCGTATGCGCTTGCCGTCTCGATCGTCGTCTCGCCGCCAGCCCGCATCCATGAGCGCGCTCTGGCCGGATGGCGTCACGATCAGAGTTGCTGCGCCGCCTTCGACGTCGATCCAGTAGATGTCCAGCGTGTCGCGCTGCGCCATGGCGGTGCCGCCGATACCGAGCAGCGTCGCGCCGAGGATTGTTTTTAGTCGATACATCCGAGCTCTCCACGACCGTTCATGCCCTTGATCCAGTGCAGTATAACGCGGGCGCGAAGCTTGGGAGACGCCGCATGCCCAGGCTACTATTTGTGATGCAGGTCCCGCTCGTTCCTCGGGAGCGAACGTAGACTGCCTCGGAATCAACCCATGAGGATGAGTCGCGATGAAGGGCAAAATAGGATTGATCGTCGCGCTGAGCTTGATTCAGCTCGAAGCCGCCGCGCAGGAGCACGCCGTCGCCGGCAGAGCCGGCCTGCTCGGCCTCGGCCTCGAGTACAGCTACGCGATCAACGACCGCATCGCCGTGCGCGGCATGCTGTACGGCTCCGGCTTGTCTTTCGATGCGATGGAGTCGGGGATCGACTACGACTTCGACCTCGATTGGGATTCACTCGGCGTGGCTGTGGATTTTCATCCGTTCGCCGGACCGTTCCGGCTGAGCGCCGGTCTGCTGAGCAACGACAATAGCCTGCGCGCGAGCAGCACGCCGACCGAGAATGTCGTCGTCGGGGATACTTCGTATACGCCCGACGAGATCGGAAGTCTCGACGCAGACATCGGCTTCGACGGCACGGCACCGATGCTCGGCATCGGCTGGGACTGGTCGAAGTCCAAGCGTTTCGGCTTCACGCTCGATCTCGGAGTGGTGAAACAGGGCGCGCCGAACGTCGCGCTCAGCGCGAACGGAGGGCTCGTTGAGGACCCCGCCTTTGAGGCGGACTTGGAAGCCGAAGAGGCGGAGCTGCGCGAGGCCCTCGACGATCTCGACCTCGTGCCCTTCATAACCTTGGGCATGTCGTTTCGATTCTGACGCGCACCGCGATCCTTCGACACGCCATTCGGCGCGGGAGATTTTGACACCGATATAGGCCGCGTGTAGCCTCGGTTCGGGGGAACAACAAGCAATGAACCGCGCGCCTCGAGCCTGGCTTCTCGCAGCGGCTGCCGTGTCGGTGGGCCTGGCGCTGCCGGCAACGGCAACCGCCCAGCACTTCACCGAGTCCGTCTGCCCCGACGACGCCCACGCCGCATTTCACGTCTGCGCCCGGGCCGTGGTTCCCGATCCGCCGCGCATGGCGGACGGCCGCCCTGATTTCAGCGGCTACTGGCGGCGCCGCGGTTGGGCCTTCGAGGATCTCGAGGCGCATCCCGAGACGGCGGACGATTTCGGCGGCCCGAGCGTGGTCGTCGACCCGCCGGACGGCAAGGTGCCGATACAGCCCTGGGCCGAAGCTCAAAGGCAGAAGAACCGCGAGCAATACATGCATCACAACGCCGCCTGCATCCTCTCGGGCCCCGCCGGAACCATGTATATGACGAGTCGCTTTCAGTTCATTCAAGACGAAAGCACCTTGGTCATGGTCGGCGAGCAGCTCACGGCTCACCCCTATCGCATCATTCCGCTCGATGGCAAGCCATATATCGGCGACATCCCTCAGTGGAACGGCGATCCACGAGGCCGCTGGGAGGGCGATACGCTCGTCATCGAGGCGCGCAATCACAACGGCAAGTATCTGCTCGATCAACGCGGGCGGTTCCTCACCGGCGAGGCACGCATCGTCGAGCGCATGACGCGGCTCGACGAGAACACCATTCACTACGAGGCGACTTTCGAGGATCCGAACGTCTTCACGCGGCCGTTCACGATCGCTTTCGGCTTTCGGCGCGACGCGACCGAGAACCCCGAGATCTGGGAGGAGGCCTGCCACGAGACCAACGCCGAGCAACTGGCGCTGTTTCGCAATCTCGGCTACCGCGTGTTCCCGGGTATCACCGGCGAGCAGGCGCGCACGCTCAAGGCCGCGTGGGAGGAGGAGCAGCGATGAGTAAACGCCTGGCCGTGGGCAGCGCGATATCCGGCGCCGTGCTGCTGCTCTACTTTGCGAGCCTGCACGCGCATCATTCGGTCGCCGCGGGCTTCGATCTCGACACCGAGGTGACCGTGGCCGGCACCATCAAGGCCATGGAGTTCATCAATCCTCACGCGAGACTGTTCCTCGAAGTCCAAGGCGAGAACGACGAGCCGCAGGAATGGACCGCGTGGTTCACGAGCGCGAACAACCTGTTCCGACGCGGTTGGCGAGCGACGGATCTGCCCGTCGGCCAAACCGTGACCGTGACGGGCTTCCCCGCCCGGGACGGCACCCACCAGACCTACGGCGGCGAGACGCTGTTGCCCGACGGCCGGACGCTGTTCGGCGGAAACGCCCCGGGACAGCGTTGACGATGCGCCGGCCCGCTGCGCTCGCGACGGCAGCGGTACTCTGTCTCGCTTCGACCGCGGCTCTCGGCCAGGCCGGCTCGTCCGCGGGCAGCGCCATCCCGCGCCTGCCGGACGGCCGCCCGGACTTGCGCGGCATCTGGCAGGCGTTGAGCCCGGCCGTCTGGAACATCGAGGATCACCCCGGCGAGCTCGGCGTTCCCGCCGGCCAAGGCATCGTCGAGGGCGGCGAGATACCCTATTTGCCTTCCGCCTTGGAGCAACGCCACCGGAACTACGCCAACCGGGCGACCGACGACCCGGAAGCGAGCTGCTACATGGCCGGCGTGCCGCGCATCACCTACATGCCTTACCCGTTCCAGATCGTCCAGACGCCCGATCAGGTCACGATCCTCTACGAGTACGTGCACAGCTTTCGCAATATCTATATCGACAGCGAGCATCCTCCGGGACCGATTCAATGGTGGATGGGCGACTCGCGGGCGCATTGGGACGGCGACACGCTCGTCGTCGACGTGATTCACTTCACCGACCAGACCTGGCTCGACCGCTCCGGCAACTACCACAGCGACGCGCTGCACGTCGTCGAGACCTACACGCTGACGGGCCCGGACCACATCTGGTACGCGGCGACGATCGAGGATCCGCAAGTGTTCTCGCGGCCGTGGAAGATCAGCTTACCGTTGTATCGCCGCCAGGAGCCCAACGCGCAGATACTCGAGTACGAGTGTTATGCCTACGCCGAGGCGCTCAAGGACGAGTAGTTGGCGACCCAACGTCATCGAGCGCGACCCCCGTGGCTATGAAGCAAGTCAGTTGGTTGAGATAGAATCGCCGGCGGTGGCAGCGGTCCGCTGATCACACCTGATGTGCCAGGAGAACCAGAATGGCGCTCGAGCTGCGGCCGAACTGCGAGTTCTGCGATAAGGACCTGCCGCCGCACGCTGTGGAAGCGCGCATCTGCACGTATGAGTGCACATTCTGCGCGGATTGCGTCCAGTCCAGGCTGGACAACGTATGCCCGAATTGCGGCGGCGGCTTCGTTCCCCGCCAATTCGCCCAGTAACCGAATGGCGTCCGGGACTGTCCCTCGCGAAGCGGCCCGCTTCAACGAAGCGCCGCCAGCTCTCCTACAGCCTTGACGACATCGCACAGCACTCGGCACGCATTAGAGACATTCCCCCGGAGAAACGCTGACACCCTGCGGGGCATGGTCGGCCGCGTTTATCGGCGTCGAGACACCCGTGCGACGTCATGAGTTCGAAAACCCAACTACCGCCGATGCAGCCTCCGATCACCCGCAATCGTGGATCAATTCCGGCGTTGAAAACTAAGCCGCGGCAACTTCGTGGCGCGGGACTTTGCTTAGCTTTGCCGCGGGGCGGCACGCTGTGCGATGCGCAGATCATGGCGGGCTTGCAGGTTCATCCACATCTCAGCGCTCGTACCGAAGTAGTGGGCCGTATCTGCCGTGATGGATCGCTCTTCGTTAACGATGCCGGTGATTCGGTTCGCCGGAATTTTCAGATCCTTGGCGATCCGGTACGCGCTCAGTTTCAACGGCTTGAGGAACTCCTCGCGCAGGATTTCGCCGGGATTTACCGGCGGTAGCTTCTTGCTCATTGCCGGCCTCCACCTACTGAGTGGACGCAGTTTCAGTCCGCTGCGCAAGGAATGGACCAAGAGAAATTGGCGCGCCCGGAAGGACAAACTTCGAACTCTCTCCTCAAAATACTGACGGATTGGAGCCACTACCTCCTACGTCTCCCGCACCAGTGTGGTGCCGCGACGGAACCATATTGATATCGCCTAAAGCGATAATTGACATTTATCGCTTTAGGCGATATACATGCGCTATCGATAATACCGATTGTGTGTAGATTATGAGCCAAGTCCTGACCCACAGCTCCCAATTGGGACAAATCCTCGCAACCCGCAGGCGCGCTTTCAAGCTGTCGCAACGCGCACTGGCCGCCAAATTGGCGATCAGCCAGAATCGTCTGTCCGAAATCGAAACGAACCCCGGCAGCCTCACGGTCGAACGTCTCTTGGAGCTCGCCAACCTGCTAGGGCTCGAGCTCATTATCCAGGATCGGCCGCCCATGCACCGCTCATCCAAGACCGAGTGGTAGGGATGGGTAGAAAATCCCGCGCGCGCGCGCTTTCGGTTTGGATCAACGGCAGGCTTGCCGGCGAGTGGCGGATACCGGCCCGGGGTCAGACGGAGTTCCAATATGACGCCGCCTGGATGGAATCGGAGGAAGGGCGCCCCCTGTCGCTATCCCTGCCGTTCAGCCTGGATAGGGGTTCGATCAAAGGCAGGCCCGTCGAATACTACTTCGACAACCTGCTCCCCGATGCCGACCCCATTCGAAAACGTCTTCAGGATCGCTTCCATACCGCCTCACGCGACGCATTCGACCTCCTTGCCGAAATCGGGCGAGACTGTGTCGGCGCGGTGCAGCTGCTCGGTCCCGGCGAGCAACCGAAGGACGTGTATGCGATTGACGCAGTGCCGCTCTCCGAGGCCGAAGTCGAGCGGGTGTTGATTCAAACCGTATCGCCGCCGTCGTTCGCGACATATCCCATGGACGACGACTTCCGTATTTCGATTGCCGGCGCTCAGGAAAAGACGGCTTTCCTGTACCACGATGGCAAATGGTGCCGGCCGCTGGGAGCCACGCCCACGACCCATATTTTCAAGCTGCCGCTCGGTCTCGTGGGCGGGATGCAGGCAGATATGCGCACGTCCGTAGAGAACGAATGGCTCTGCGCGCGAATTCTGCGTGCCTACGGGCTACCCGTCGCGCGCTCGGAAATCGCGCAGTTCGGTTCGCAGAACGTGCTCGTGGTAGAAAGGTTCGATCGGCGACTCCATTCGAGCGGGAAATACTGGCTGCGTCTCGTGCAGGAAGATTTCTGTCAAGTGACGGCCACACCGTCCTCAATGAAATATGAGCGCGACGGCGGACCGGGCCTGCTCGAAATCGCCCGGACTCTGAGAGGATCGGTCAGTCGCGACGACGATCTGGCGTGCCTAATCAAAGCCCAGCTGCTGTTCTGGATGCTTGCCGCCACCGACGGTCACGCAAAGAATTTCAGCATTCGCATACTCAGCCAGGGACGCTTTCAACTGACCCCGCTCTACGACGTGCTGTCGATATGGCCCATCATGGACGAAGGCGCCAACACGATTTCATGGCACAACGCCAAGCTCGCGATGTCGGTGCGCGGCAAGAACAAGCACTACCGGCTCAAGGATATCCAGCGCAGGCACTTCAATCACATGGCGGCAGAGTGCGGCTTGGATGAAACCGCTGAGCCGCTGATCGATGACATTCTCGCAACGACGCCAGCCGCCATCGCCTCGGTCCAGCTGGATCTGGCGAAGGGGTTTCCGCAGCATGTGCTGGACGCAATTCTGAACGGCTTATCGAAATCCGCGAAGCGGCTTGAAGCGATGCCTGCTGGATGATCATTCGAACCGAAGAAAGCCGACACGAGCGCCACGGCCGCTCCGAACCGAGCTCTGGAGAGAATGAGAGGCGAGTCGAGTGGTCAGCATGAAGCGTTCTCCTATGTGGCGCGCAGCGGACGGCCTTCGATTCCGTTCGGCAGCGTCCAAAGCTGCTCGTCGAAGTGCCGGGATCATCCATTGTGCGGATGCCAGACCGATAGCGGAATGACCGAGCCAATGTTCTGAAAGTCCTTATCGGTCGTCAACATCGTCAGGTCATGGCGGACACATAGTTGTGCAAGTAAAGCGCCAATTGTTCCTGCTTGTATGCCTTTTCGACGGCAGCTATTCCTGATATTCGCTGCGTGGATATGGTCGTCCCTGTCCGGGACCAGTAGCGGCAAGGCCGCAAAGTGCTCGACGATTTGTTTGTGCGCTTTTGGTTTCGAGAACCCCTGCAAGAGTTCCTGTAGCACCAGGCCAGCGCAGTAAACAGTGCCTGCGTCGAGCGACCAGACACTCGTGTCAACGAACATGTTCAACGTATCTCGAGCGCCCGCGCTGATGATCGGCGCCGCACACGCGCAGCGGAACCAGTAGCTACCGTGA
>Ga0302046_10004954_pt1 | contig 11782 bp, 17 predicted proteins | sample RVTome_11_FD_200261 | JGI IMG/M metagenome (GOLD analysis project Ga0302046, IMG submission 200261) | Soil microbial communities from uranium-contaminated site in the Upper Colorado River Basin, Wyoming, United States - RVT147D111 (version 2) ... | reverse complement strand
CCGAGGTCGAAATGCAGGTCGTGGTACAGGTTGGCGCCCGTCGACGAGATGTAATCGATGAACCCGCGCTCGATCAGCGGCGTGAGCACCGACGACAGGCCCGCCGGGGTCAACGCGCCGCTGAGCGACACGCCGATCGTGGCGCCGCTGTCGATCATGCGGGCGAACAGCTGGCACGATTCGCGAAGCCGCGCCGAGTTGTAGGCGTTGAAGTAGGTGTCGATCAGATGAACGACGTCAGCGCTTCCCTCGACGAGCGGCGGTGGCTGAATCTTCGGTCGCTTGCCAAGCATGACGCGACATTGACACGGAACCGCGCTGCCTTGCCAGGGCCCCGCATCGCGTGCTACGAAACCGCTTTCCAGGAGGAAAACGATGGCCGAGCTCAAAGGTTCCAAGACCCACGATAATCTCAAGGCCGCGTTCGCGGGAGAGTCCCAGGCGAACCGGCGTTACCTGTACTTCGCCAAGACCGCCGACGTCGAGGGTTGCCCGGACGTCGCCGGCTTGTTCCGCGACACCGCCGAGGGCGAGACCGGCCACGCGCACGGTCACCTCGACTATTTGAAAAAGGTCGGCGACCCGGCGACGGGCGAGCCGCTCGGCGACACGAGGCTCAACCTGCGCGCCGCGATCGCCGGCGAGACCTACGAGTACACCGAGATGTACCCGGGCTTCGCCAAGACCGCGCGCGACGAGGGCTTCGAGGAGATCGCCGAGTGGTTCGAGACCCTGGCCCGCGCCGAGCGTTCCCACGCCGGCCGGTTCCAAAAGGGCCTCGACACCCTGGGCGACTAGAGTCACCGCGCCATGGAGCTCATCACCCGCGCCGACATTCGCGGACCGGACCTCTACGAGGGCTTCCGCGACGACCTGCGCAAGCACATCATCGCGCTCAAGAAGCACCGGCGCGTGACTGTCGGCGACCGGGTGACGCTCGTGTTCGAGAATCGCAAAACGCTCATCTTCCAGATCGAGGAGATGCTGCGCGCGGAGCACATTCGCGAGCCCGACAAGATCCAGGACGAGATCGACGTCTACAATGCACTGATGCCGTCGGCCGATTCGCTCAGCGCCACGCTGTTTTTGGAAGTTCCGCCCGGCGCCGACGCGCGCGTCGAGCTCGACCGCCTGATCGGCCTGGACGAGCACGTCGTGATCCACATCGGCGACCACGCGGTGCGCGCCGCGTTCGAGCCCGGCCGCGGCACCGACGAGCGGATCTCGGCGGTGCAGTACGTGCGGTTCCCGCTGTCGGCGGACGCCAGGCGCGCCCTGGTGACGCGGGGCACCGCGCTGAAGCTCGAGATCGACCACCCCGGCTACCGGCACGAGACCGCGGTCACCGAAGACATGCGCGCCTCGCTGGCGGCGGATTACCAATCGTGAGAGCCGCCCGCAGGATTGGGCCGTTGGTCGCGGCGCTCGCGTTGGCCGCCGGATGCGGCGGCGGCGCCAAGAACACGCAGACCGACGACGACGACGAGATCGAGCAGTTCAAGTGCAACGGCCGCCGCGGCGAGTACCTGGTGGTCGGCGGCTTCGTCGCCGCCGAGCTGGGCATCCGCATCGAGTGCGAAGGCGACCATCCGATCCTCACCAAGTGGACGGTCGACGACGACGGCGAGCGCGACGAATCGGAGCACGTCATCGGCCGCGCCAACTTCAACGAGATCTGGCGCGCCTTCGAAGATGCGGGCTGGCGCAACCTCGCCGACTGCATGAACACGGCCGCCAAGGACGACGACCAGGTCTACACGTTCGAAGTGCGCAACGACGACGCCCAGGTCACGTTCGTGTGCCAGGGCAAGCAGCTCCCGTTCCCGTTCGACCGCCTCGTCAACGCCCTCGACGTCGCGGCCGGCGAGTTTAATTAGCTAATCCCCCACGCCCCAGCCGCCGTCGACGGGCAGGATCGCTCCGGTGATGTACGGCTGCGACGCCAGGAACACGACCGCGGCGCCGATGTCGTCGGCGGTGCCCGGGCGCTCGAGCGCGGTCTTCTGAATCAGCGCGTTGCGCTGGTGCTCGGGCATGTCGTCGGGGAACATCGCGATGCCCGGCGACACGCCGTTGACGCGCACCTCGGGGCCGAGCGCGACGGAGAGCGTGCGGGTCAGGTGCGCGAGCCCGGCCTTGGCTGCGGTGTGGTGCGCGTAGCTCGGCCACGCGCGCGTGGCGCCGACATCGATGATGTTCACGATCGCGCCGCGCCGCGCCTTCAGCACCGGCGCCGCCGCGCGCGCGAGCCGCGCCGGCGCGAGCAGGTTGGTCTCGAAGCTTTGCTTCCACGCCGCCTCGAACTCGTCGTCCGTGGCGTCGAGAAACGGCGACCGGATGAACACAGCCGCGCTGTTGACCAGGACGTCGATCGCGCCGAAAGTCGCGACCACTTCCTCTACCAAACGCGCTGCGTCGGCGGGATCGGTCACATCGGCGCCGAACGACTCGGCGCGTCGTCCGGCTTCGCGCGCGGCGGCGACCACGCGGTCGGCTCCTTCAGACGATGTGCGGAAGTGAACGGCAACATCCGCCCCGTCGCTTGCGCAAGCCTTCGCAATCGCACTACCGACGCGCGACCCGGCGCCGGTGACCAGCGCGACCTTCCCAGCCAGTATCACAATCCCATGCTATACCCGTGTTGAGTGGCGACCATGTCCAGGAAGCGATATTTCACGCTGGCGGAAGCCAACGCACAGGTCAGTGTGTTGCAGCGCGTGTTCATCGGCGTGTTGCAGATCCGATCGCAGCTCAAGGTGCTGTACGAGCGGCTCGACGCGGCCGGGTTCGCGCCGCGCCAGGACGAAGCCGATACGCTTCCCGACGACGCGCCGTCCGACATCCTGCGCGACCGCGCCAAATTCTACGGGCTGGTCGAGGCGCTGCGGGAGCAGGTCGAGGAGATCCACGCCACCGGCGCGCAGATCAAAGACATCGAGACCGGCCTGGTCGACTGGCCGGCCCGCAACGCCAACCGAGAAATCCTGCTGTGCTGGCGGTTCGGCGAGCGCGAAATCGGATTCTGGCACGACGCGGACACCGGCTTCGCCGGCCGCCGCCCGGTGTCCGAGCTCGACGACCTGACTCGCTGACGGGCGCTCTCGCCGCCTCGATTATCGATGACGCCACCGCCGCCGCATTCGCCGCCGCATTCGATCGACGAACTCTCGCTCGCGTCGCTGGCGATCTTTCCGCTGCCCGACGTCGTGCTGTTTCCCGGCACGGTGTTGCCGCTGCACGTGTTCGAGCCGCGCTATCGCGACATGGCGCGCGACGTCCTCGCCGGCGATCGCGTCCTCGCCGTCGCCCGGCTGCGGCCGGGCTACGAAGGCGACTACCAGGGGCGACCGCCGGTGTTCGAGACCGCGGGAGTCGGCGTCATCGTCGCCGACGACGAGCTCGACGGCGGCCGCTACAACATCCTGTTGCGCGGCGTGGGGCGCGTCGCCATCGAACAAGAGCTGCCGCCGGAAAAGAGCTACCGCCGCGTCCGCGCGCGCTTGCTGTCCGACGCGATCAGCGGCCGCCCGCAGCTGGCGAGCGCCACCCACAGTCAGCTCGTCGCGATGTGCGAGCGCCTGGCCGACGCCATCGGCGATCCCGGCGAGCAGCTGCGCGACCTGGTCCACGCCGCCGCGTCACCGGCCGCCTGCGCCGACCTGCTGGCCGCGTCGATCGTCGGCGATCCCGACGACCGGCAAACTCTGCTCGAAACCCTCGACCCGGCCGACCGCCTCGACGCCGTGCTCGAGCGCGTGTCCGCTCTCGTCGCCCGCCTCGGCAGCACCGACGGAATGCTCAATTAGCGACGTCGCGACGAACTACCGAATCACGGTGAGCCCCGGCGACCGGCGGCCCTCGGCCAGCGTCTTTTGCGCGGCCTTGACGGCGACCTTGGACGCGATGTCCATGAACCGGTGCGCGTGCTCGGAGTCGGGCGCCGCGACGATGACCGGGACGCCGGCGTCGCCGCCGAACCGGACCTTCGCGTCGATCGGCAGCTCGCCGAGAAAGTCGATGCCCTGCTCTTCGGCGAGGCGCTTGCCGCCGCCGTGCGAGAAGATGTCGTCGTGGTGCCCGCACGCGGGGCACGTGTAGTACGACATGTTCTCGACGATGCCGAAGATCGGAATCGCGACGTTGCCAAACATCTGGATGCCCTTGACCACGTCGATCAGTGCGACCTCTTGCGGCGTGGTCACCATCACCGCGCCCGTAATCGGAATCAGCTGCGACAGCGAAAGCTGCACGTCGCCGGTGCCCGGCGGCAGGTCGCACACCAGGTAGTCGAGCTCTCCCCAGTCGACGTCCTCGAGGAACTGCTGCAGCAGCCGGTGCACCATCGGCCCGCGCCACACGACCGCCTTGTCCTTCTCCACGAAGAACCCGATCGAGATCACCTTCAAGCCGTGGTGCACGGCCGGCACGATGCGCTGGCCGGTCGCCGTGCCCGCCGCCACCTGGGGCGGTCCCAGCATCTGCGGGATCGACGGCCCGAACACGTCTGCGTCCAGGATGCCCACGCTCGCGCCGTGCTTGCGCAGCGCGATCGCCAGGTTGGTCGCGACCGTCGACTTGCCGACGCCGCCCTTCCCGGCCGCGACCGCGATGATGTTCTTGACGCCCGGCAGCCGCGCTTTGTCGCCGGGCGCCGGCCGCGACGCAACCTTCGCCGTGTAGTCGACCTTGACGGCGCCGGCGCCGATGTCTCGCAGCGCGTGGGTGATCCGCTCGGTCAGCCCGTCGCGCATCGACTGCGGATACGCGGGCGTGATCAGCTCGACGCCGACCGTGACCGCGTCGCCCTTGACGGCCACCGACTTGAGCTGCCGCAGGGTGACGATGTCCTTGTCGAGGGCCGGATCAGCGACCTTCTTCAGTTGCTCGCGGACGGCGTCTTCGGTGAGGTTGCTCATGTCACTCGTCTTCGTCCTGCTCGATGTGCCCGAGCTTGGCTTTCTTGGTCTCGAGATAGGCCTCGCTGTGAGCCGTGCTCGTCACCCAGTGTGGCACCTGCTGGCTCACTGTCACGCCGGCCCGCCGCAAGCCTTCGAGCTTGTCCGGATTGTTGGTCATCACGCGAGCCGATTGGATGCCGAGCTCGGCCAGGATGGAGCCCGCGAGCTCGTAGGTCCGCTCGTCGGCGGCGAATCCGAGGGCGAGGTTCGCGTCCACGGTGTCGATGCCCTGATCTTGCAGCGCGTAGGCGCGCACCTTGTTGCCGAGCCCGATGCCGCGCCCTTCTTGCCGCATGTACACGACGACGCCGCGCTCTTCGGCGGCGATGCGGTCGAGCGCGGTTTCGAGCTGCTCGCGGCAGTCGCAGCGCAGCGACCCGAAGACCTCGCCGGTCAGACACTCGGAGTGGACGCGCACCAGCACGTCCTCCGCGCCGAACACGTCGCCGCGCACCAGCGCCAGGTGCTCGTCGGCCCCGGCCCGATAGACGACGAGCCGAAACGGCCCGCGCGCCGTGGGAATATCGGCTTCTGCGTAGCGCTGGAGGTCCGTCATCAGGGTGTGGGTCTCGCGTGCGGAGGTGCTACTCTCTATGATAAGGATTGGCCTTGTCAAAGGCCGAGAGGATCCCATGGCAGTTCGACCGATTGTGAAGTGGCCCGACCCCCGTCTCCGCCAGGAGACGAATGCAGTTCCGGAAATCACGGACGAGATCCGCGAGCTGTACCGGGACCTGTGCGACACCATGTTCGCCGACAACGGCCTGGGCATCGCGGCCATTCAGATCGGTCACCCCACCAAGATGTTCCTCATCGAGGCGACGCTCGCCGGGGGCTCCCAGGATGACCCGCCGCTGGCGTTCATCAACCCGGAAATCGAGCTCGTGGGCGACGTCCTGGAAACCGCCGACGAGGGCTGCCTGTCGTTCCCGGGCATCTACGTGCCGATCGAGCGCTCCTACAAGGCGCGCGCCCGCGCCATGAACATGGCCGGCGAGATCTTCGAGGTCGAGGGCGAAGGCCTGTACGCCCGGGCGCTGCAGCACGAAAACGATCACCTCACCGGACGCCTGCTCGTCGACTTCGTCGGCCCGCTCAAGCGCCAGATGATCAAGCGCAAAATGAAGCGGCTCGTCGCCGAACAAGAGACCGGCGGCGACGAAGCTGCCCGAGGCTGACGGTGAAGTGGGTCTACGGCCTGGTCGCCGTGGCCGCGCTGCTGTTCATCGTCGGTGGCGTGGGCACGATCGCTGCGTTCCTCGCGCACGCCGGCCCCGGTGTGCGCACCGTGTTCATGTGGATCTGCCTCGCCGGCCTGGTCCCGACGATGGGGCTGTGCGTGCTCGCGATCGGCGTCGGGTTCTACGACGTCTACAAGTATCGAATCCGCGGCGACGAGAGGCCGAGCCAATCGTGATCCCGGCCCACGACGCGGTGTTCATCCGCGGCCTCGAGTTCGAAGCGAATCACGGCTACACCGCCGCCGAGCGCAAGCTCACGCGCCGGTTCCGGGTCAACCTCGAGCTGCGGCTGCCGCTGGCCGACGCCGGCCGCTCCGACGACATCCGCGACACCATCGACTACCGCAAGGTCTGCGATCTGGCGGTGAGCATCGGGACCGAGTCCACGTTCCGCCTGCTCGAAGCCCTGGCCGGCCACATCGCCGTCGCCATCCAACAGCTCTACCCCACCCTCGAAGTCCGGATCGAGGTCGAAAAGCTCGCTCCGCCGTGCCGCGGAGCCCCAGAATCCAGTGGAGTTCGGATGGTTTATCCCCCGAAGACATAATTCTACGGTTTTCCCATCAAGAATATCCTTGACGGCTGCCAATGAGCCGGTATCTTCATCGGATGGCCCGGAAATCTCCGGCCGAGGACCCGATGAGCGTCACGGCAGCCAGACGATGGAAACAGCACCTCGCCGGCTCGCTCCCCCCGGAGCTGAGCGACGAGATCGACGTGTTCGAAACGCAGATCGAGCTGCGCCGCACCGGCAAGCTCGACGACAAGCTGTTCGCCGAGACGCGCCTGCGCCGCGGCGTCTACGGCCAGCGCTACGACAACGGCCAGCGCCACGACGGCTTCGCGACGCGCACTCTCGCGTTCCCGTCCGGCGATCTCGAAAAGGGTCCGGGCACCAAGTTCGATGCGCCCGGCATGATGCGCATCAAGATTCCGTTCGGCCGGCTGAGCCCCGAGCAGCTCGAGGTCCTCGCCGAGCTGGCCGAGGAGTACTCCGACGGCATCCTGCACGTCACCACGCGCCAGGACATCCAGCTCCATTTCGTCCACCTCGACGACACGCCGACGATCATGCGCCGCCTCGCCGCGTTCGGCATCACGACGCGCGAAGCCTGCGGCAACACGGTTCGCAACGTGACCGCGTGCCCGCTCGCCGGCGTGTGCAACGGCGAGGGCTTCGACGTCACGCCCTACGCCAACGCGCTCACCTACTACCTGCTCGGCCACCCCGACACGCAAAACTTCGGCCGCAAGTTCAAGGTCGCGTTCTCCGGCTGCAAACAAGAAGCGTGCGGCCTCACCAGCATGCACGACCTCGGCTTCATCGCGACCACGCGCGACGGCGCGCGCGGGTTCGAGGTATACGTCGGCGGTGGGCTCGGCGCGGTGCCGCACCAGGCCAAGCTGCTGTCCGAGTTCGTCCCGGAGAACGAAGTGCTGCCGCTGAGCCAGGCGGTGTGCCGCGTGTTCGCGCGCCTCGGCGAAAAGAAGAACCGCGCCCGCGCGCGGCTCAAGTTCCTGGTCGCCAAGCTCGGCATCGACGAGCTCGAGCGGCTCGTCGCCGAAGAGCGCGAGACCATCCCGCCCTCTAAGCGCTGGACCGCGTACCTCGACGATCTCGACTCGCACAGCGACCGCCCGCTGCGCGATCCGGCGCCGCTGCGCAAGGGCGCGCGCCCCACCGGCGACGGCGGCGCGTTCGACGCGTGGTTCGCCACCAACGTGTACGCCCAGCGCCAACCCGGCTACTCGGTCGCGACGATTCGGCTGCCGCTCGGTGACGCCACCGCCGATCAGTTCCGCGCGATCGCCGCCATCGCCCGGGCGTACACCGGCGACACGGTCCGCGCCACCGTCGAGCAAAACCTCGTGCTGCGCTGGGTCGCCGACGCCGACTTGCCGGCCCTGTACCGCGAGCTCGACGCGGTCGGCCTCGCCGCCGACGGTGCCGGCACCATGCAGGACATCACCGCCTGCCCCGGCACCGACACCTGCAAGCTCGGCATCGCCGCGTCGCGCGGTCTCGCCAGCGAGCTCACCCACCAGATCGGCAAGCGCAAGCAACAGCTGCCCGACGACGTGCGCGGCCTGCGCATCAAGACCAGCGGCTGCTTCAACGCCTGCGGCCAGCACCACATCGCCGACATCGGCTTTCTCGGCGTGAGCCGCAACGTGAAGGGCCGCCGCGTGCCGCACTTCCAGCTCGTCCTCGGCGGGGAGTGGAAGAACAACGCCGGCGCCTACGGCCTCGCCATCGGCGCGGTGCCGTCCAAGCGCGTGGACGACGTGCTGCAGCGGGTGACCGCCCACTACGTCGACAACCGCGAGGACGGCGAGTCGTTCCAGGACTTCTTCAAGCGCACCGGCCGCAAGGCGACGCGCGCTCTGCTCGAAGACCTGGTCGTCGTGCCGAGCTACGAGGACGATCCGTCGTTCTACAGCGACTGGGGCGACCCGCGCGAGTACACCATCGGCGACCTGGGGGTCGGCGAGTGCGCCGGCGAAGTCGTCACCTTCACCGAGTTCGGTCTCGCCGACAGCGAGCGCGAGGTGTTCGAGGCGCAGGTCGAGCTCGACGAGAACCGGCCGGCCGAAGCGGCCCAGCTCGCGGTCAAGGCGATGCTCGAGGCGGCCAAGGCGCTGGTGCGCGTGCAAAACACCGACGTCACCGACGACCCGAACGACATCGTCGGCGAGTTCCGGACGCGGTTTTACGACACGCAGCTATTCCACGATCCGTTTGCGGGCGCCAAGTTCGCGCGCTACCTGTTCCAGGCCCACGCCAATCCGCCCAACGGCGTCGACCGCGACGCGGCGCGCCAGTACATCGAAGAGGCGCAGCTGTTCATCGAGGCCGCGCACGCCTGTTACGACCGACTGAGCGCGGCGGGGTAATCGTGGAAGCCCAGCAGGTCAGCGCGAAGCTCTACGTCGACGACGCCAGCGGCGTCACCGCCGACGATTTCATCCGCGCGTTCCACTCGTGGATTCAGCAGAACGAGCTCGACGAGCTGCTCATCGACGTCACCGACTACAGCCACGTCCACCGCGGCCCCGGCGTGCTGCTCATCGCCCACGACGCCCAGTACGGCATGGACGAGGGCGAGGGCCGCCTCGGGCTGCTGTACCTCAAGAAGCGCGACGAGCCCGGCCCGCTCGCCGACAAGCTCCGCGACGCGCTGTCCCGCGCGCTCACCGCGTGCCGGCTGCTCGAGCAGACGCTGGACGGCCGCATCGCGTTCCGCGGCGACGAGATCCTGGTGCGCGTGCACAACCGGCTGATCGCGCGCAACGACGCCGAGACCCTCGCCGGCGCGCGCCCTGACATCGACGCGGTGACCGCGGCGCTCTACGACGGCGTCCGCCCGACCGTCGAGCCGGCGCGCGATCCGAAGCAGATGTTCTCGGTTCGCGTGAAGTCGTCGGAGAACCCGAGCGTCGCCACGCTGATCGAACGCCTCGGCGGGAAGCCAGACGCCGCCGCCGCGCGCACCCCGCTGCGGATTATTTGACCAGGCGAAGGTGCGTTCCCTTGCGGCACTTGCCGCCGGGAGCCGCCTTCGCGCTCGTCGCCGCCGTCGCGCCGGCCCCCTCGGGCTCGTCGGCTTCGTCGTGTGGGCCCGCGCCCGCGAGCTCGCCGATCACGTCGTCGGGGACGTCGTCGGGCCACACCAGCCCGCGGCTGTTGGTGTCGGACACGACCGCGTACACCGCGTACCACGGCAGCACGCAGCGGTGCGGCACGCCGCCGAACGTGAGCGTCCCGCTCATCTGCTCGTCGTCCACCGCCAGATCGGGAACCGCCGGGCTCAGGTTGTAGCCGAACCGCAGCACCAGCTTTGGGTCGCCGCGAAACCGGTCCGGGACATCGACGCCTTCGACGCGGGCGTCCACGTGCACCAGCACGGCGCCGCTTTCCAGCAGCTCGTCGACCACGTGGCGCTTGGCCGGAAGCGCCGGCGCCTCGGCGTCGTCGGCCTCGTCGATGGGCGGCGACGGCTCGACCTCGTCCGGCGGACACCCCATCAGCTCGCAGAACTCGGATCTGTCGATCAACCCGTCGTCGAACGCGTCGCGCATGAGCGAGCCGGCGCTGTCGAAGCCGACGCGCGCCATCCGCGCCGCGAGCCGCTCGGTGCGGGCCGCGTGGCGCAGAACCTCGGCGTGGGCTTCGAATTCGCCGGTGTCTCCACCGCGCCACCGCGCCAGAGCCTGTTCGACATCGCCGAGCGAATCACCGATACGCCGCTTGAGCAGCTCGGTCATGATCGCTTGGAGCCGTGCTAAGTGGGCTTCCGTGCGGTCCGCCACGACAACCGTTGTACCACAAGCCCCAGCCGGGTCTAATCTTCATTTCGTCTGGGTAGTTAGGCTCGTTTACAGCGATTCGAACAGCGCCCGGAGAGCGTCCGGCACCGGCATCGACTGGAACGTGTCGAGGTTCGTAAGTGCGCACGTCACCTTGGCTTCCGCGCACAGCTCGCGCCCCTTGAGCGCCTTGTAAGCCAGGGTCACCGACCGGTCCCCGAGCCGGTCCAGGGTAACCTCGATGTCCACGTCATCACCGTACCTGAGGGGACGTTTGAACGTCGCCTCGCAGTGGACCGCCGGCAGACCCACCCGGTCGTCGTCGAGCAGGCTCACGTACGCGGCGGGGCCGCCGTAGCGCTGCCGGAAGATTTCCTCGAACGCCTGGTGGAAGTAGTGAAAGAACCGCGGATAGTAGACGATGCCCGCGTGGTCCACGTCGTCGAACCGAACCGGCAACGTGAACCGAAACGCCATTACTTGATGTACTCGGCCTGCACCTCGGGAACTTCCGAGATCGTGGCCACATCGTCGACGCTGACCAGCACGTCCTTGCCGTTGACGGTCATGCGCAACCGCTGCCCGTCCACGAACTCCACGGCGCGACCGCTGACGTAGTGAAAGTCACTGGTGCCGATGACGACCTTCTTGCCGAGGAACGTCTCGATTCGGTCGCGATGGTGTCTGGGGTTGCTTTCAGCCATGTGGCGCCCCCGAGAGTAGTGACTCGCCGTGGATTGCGTCAAGCAGACGCGACCCGGTGAATCGCGTTGTCACCGCCCGCCCTGGTATCCCGACGCTTTGCGCTCGTTTGGGTGCTCGTCGTACCAGGCCTTGATGCTCTCGTCGGAGATTTGCACCACGATGTCCTCGGTTCCCACGAGCCGCGCCTGGCACCCCAATCGCGACTCCGGCCGGACGTCGAACGCCATGTCCATGCGATCGTCCTCGTTGTCCTGCATCTCGGTGAGGGAATCCTCGCCCTCCACGATGTAGACGTGGCACGTCGAGCACGCGCACTGCCCGCCGCACGAGCTCCCGACCAGCGCGCCGACCTCTTCGGCCGCCTCGAGGATGCTGGTGTCCTCGTCTACCTCGACGACGAGATCGTCGAATCCCTCGAGCGGGGTCTTGAAGGTGACCTTGGGCATCAGCTCCCCACCTTTTCCTCGACGTCGGCGAGCGTCTTGCCCGCCATCGCCGCGGCGATCGCGCGGTTCATACGCGCCTCCGCAAACGGCTTGGACGCGTGATCGAGCGCCTCGATGCCGGCGC
>Ga0302046_10004953_pt1 | contig 11783 bp, 6 predicted proteins | sample RVTome_11_FD_200261 | JGI IMG/M metagenome (GOLD analysis project Ga0302046, IMG submission 200261) | Soil microbial communities from uranium-contaminated site in the Upper Colorado River Basin, Wyoming, United States - RVT147D111 (version 2) ... | reverse complement strand
GCCGTAACCAACACCACCAAACACGTCACCGTTAACAGTTTTACAGTCCCCTCGGCCCGGGACGTCATCGACATGGCGGCCATGATCGCCGGCAGTTTGAACGCGCTGCGGGAACGGCCCCTGGTCTCCTTCACCTCCGGCTGGACCGTCAGCCCGCTGCGGTATGCGCCTGAAACCGTCGAGGTCGTGACCGAACTGGTACGCCAGGAGATCCCGGTTTTTCTGTCCTCCGCGCCCCAGTCGGGGGCGACCAGCCCGGCGGCCCTGGCCGGGACGCTGGTGCAGATCAACGCCGAGGAGCTGTCTGGCGTCGTTTACACCCAATTGGTCAAGCCGGGCGCCCCGGTCATCCTGGGTTACGTGCCCTCGGTATCTGATCTGCGGACGGGCAACTTCGTCGGCGGCGCGGCTGAATTCGGCCTGATGCACGCCGCCGTGGCGCAACTCGGCCAGTTTTACAACCTGCCGGTCTATAACTCCTCCGGCCTGGCCGACTCCAAGGTGCCCGATATTCAGGCCGGCTACGAAAAGGGTATCACGGGCATGGCGGCGGCCCTGGCCGGGGCTAACTTTATCCACCACTCCGCCGGTTTCTTGGAATCGCTGCTGACCGTGGCCTATGAGCTTTACGTGATCGATGATGACATCAACGGCTCGATCATGCGCTGCGTGCGCGGCATCGAAGTGACCGACGAGACCTTGTCAATCGATGTCATCGACCAGGTCTGCCGGGGCGGGGAGGGCCATTTCCTGGGCACCCAACAGAGCCTGGAACTCATGAACACCGAGTATTACTATCCCCACACCGGCGACCGCCAGCGCCGCGAAGATTGGGAGGTTGGGGGCAGCTTGGACATGTGGCAGCGCGCTCGCCAAAAGGCCAGAGAGATCCTGGCAGCTCACCGGCCCCAGCCCCTTGACCCTGAGCTCGATGCCGCCATTCGCCAGCGTTTCGAGATACGTTTGCCCTCTGAACCGGCCGGCATATAATAGGTTGATCTGTTAAAAGGACACAAATCTATGTCGATTAAATTACTGAAGCAGGCCCTCAACGGCCATAAACCCCTGACGCGCATGTGGCGCGAACAGCCCTTGAAAGATCACTATGATGTGGTCATTATCGGCGGCGGGGTGCATGGGCTGGCCACAGCCTATTATCTGGCCAAGCATCATAATATTACCGATGTAGCCGTGCTCGAGAAACGGTATATCGGCGGCGGGGGCAGTGGCCGCAACACGGCCATTGTTCGCTCCAACTATCTGACGCCCGAAGGCATTCTGTTTTATGATGAGAGCGTCAAACTTTATGAGGACCTGGCCGATGACCTCGATTTTAATGTCATGTTCTCGCAGCGAGGACATCTGACCCTGGCTCACACCGATAGCTCGCTGCGGACCATGCGCTGGCGGGCTGAAGTGAACCAGATCCAGGGTATCAACAGCCGGGTGATTTACCCTGCTGAAATCAAGGAACTGGCGCCCTTCATGGATCTCAGCGACCATCCCCGTTTTCCGGTTATGGGCGCGCTGTATCATCCGCCGGGCGGCATCATTCGCCATGACGCGGTCGTCTGGGGTTACGCCCACGGCGCCGATACGCGCGGCGTTCACATCCAGCAGATGACCGAGGTGACTGGCATCGAGGTGGAAAATAACAAAGTCGTCGCCGTTCAGACCAACCGGGGCCGCATTAAAACCGGTACCGTGCTAAACGCTACTGCCGGCTGGTGCTCGTTGATCGCGACGATGGCCGGCGTCAAGCTGCCCATTGAAACCCGACCGCTGCAAGCCTGTGTGACCGAGCCGCTTAAGCCCTTCCTGGATACAGTCGTCGTCTCCGGTACGCTCCACTTTTATCTCAGCCAGAGCGACCGGGGTGAGTTGGTCATGGGCGCCTCGGTCGATCCCTTTACCTCCTATTCGATGGACTCAACCCTGGCCTTTATGGAGGGCCTGAGCGGACACGTGCTGGAGCTGTTCCCCTCGCTGGCCAAGGTGCGGATGCTGCGCCAGTGGGCCGGCCTATGTGATATGACCCCGGACTACAGCCCGATCATGGGCTTTACCCCGGTCGAGGGGTTTCTGGTCGATGTGGGCTGGGGCACCTACGGCTTCAAGGCCGGCCCTGTCTCAGGCAAGCGTATGGCTGAACTGATTGCTACCAACCGCACCCCGGAGATGATCGCTGCCTTTGGCTATGAGCGCTTCTTCAACGGAACGCTGGTCGGTGAGAAGGGCGCGGCTTCGGTTGGGCATTAAAGGGGGTGGGCAGCCGAATTCATTCGGCTGTTAAGGGAAACCTGGTAAAACAGGTTGTTTGGTCGTCAGCAATAGGTTCTCAACACGTTTTTTGTATATTGCAATTCTCAAAGGCAGGAGCATCAGTATGCTACTTCTAAATTGTCCAAACTGCGGCGAGCGCAACGTGGCTGAATTTCGGTTTGGCGGTGAATACGTCGTTCGCCCCAAGAATCCCGAGGAGAGCGCCGCCGATGAAGCCTGGGTGAATTATCTGTATCTACGTGAAAATAAGTTGGGCGTACAGAAGGAGTGGTGGTATCACCGGGCCGGCTGTGGCCTCTGGTTTCTGGCCGAGCGCCACACCAAAACCCAGGTCGTCGAGAAAACCTATCTCTGGGAGCCTGCCAAATGAGCGTCGAACCAAAGCAGAGCCTCACTGCCCCGGTGGTTGCAGCAGAACACAACCGCTTGCCCGAACATCCGTCGCACAAAATCGACCGGACCCGGTCGCTCGAAATCAAGTTTGCCGGCACCCCCTATCCGGCTTTTGCCGAGGATACGGTTGCCAGCGCTCTGTGGGCAGCCGGGGTCAGGATGCTGGGCCGCTCCTTCAAATATCACCGGCCCCGGGGCGCTTTTGCCCTGACCTCCGCCGACAGCAATACGATGGTGCGAGTTGACGATGAGCCCAACGCCCGGGCCAGCATCGTGCGAGTCGAGCCGGGGCTGGAGGTCTATCCCCAAAACACCTGGCCCTCGCTAAACGCCGATATCATGTCGCTGGCCGGTCTGGGCTCGCGTTTTATGCCGGCCGGATTTTATTATAAGACCTTTATCCGGCCCAAGGCCCTGTGGCCTACCTACGAGCGGGTTTTGCGCCAGGCTGCCGGGTTGGGGCATGTCACCACGGATATCCCCGATGCTTATTTCGATAAGAAGTATGAGTTCGCCGACGTGCTTGTGATTGGCGGCGGGCCGGCCGGGATGAGCGCAGCCTTGAGCGCCGCCAAAACCGGGGCCAGGGTGTTACTGCTCGATGAGAATCCCTTTCTGGGCGGGCACCTGGCCTACGAGCGCCAGACGGTTGAAACCAACGACGGGCCGGCCGAGGCGTATGAACTGGCCAGGCGGCTCGCACAGCAGGTGGAGGCCCAGCCCAACATCAAGGTCGAGTTAAACACCAATGGTTTCGGTATTTACGATCACCTATGGGTGGGCGCGACCAAGAATGACCGGCGTTTGCTCAAGATCAGGACCCGGAGTCTGGTCATCGCCAACGGCGCGTTCGAATGCCCCCTCATCTTTGAAAACAGTGATTTGCCCGGCGTCATGCTGGGTTCGGCGGCCCAGCGCTTGATGCATTTGTACGCGGTCAAGCCGGGGCAGCGCGCCATCGTCCTTTCGGCCAATGACGATGGCCTGCAGGTCGCGCTGGATTTGCAGGCCGCCGGCGTCGAACTGGTCACCGTCGCGGAACTGCGGGCCCGGCCCAATCCCGAATTGGTGGCCGCCTTGCAACAGGCCGGGGTAAGCGTCAGAACCGACTGCATCGTCACCGAGGCGCGGGGCAATCGCGAGATTACCGGCGCGATGCTGGCCCGGCTCGACGAGGCAGGCCAGCCCAGCACGGCTGCCCAGGAATTTGTCCGATGTGATCTACTGGTGACCTCGATTGGCTGGATTCCGGCGACCGGCCTGTTGTTTCAGGCTAAGGCCAGGCTGGCTTACAATGAACAACGCGCCGAATTTTTGCCGACCCAAATTCCACCCAATGTTCATCCTGCTGGGCGGGTCAACGGCTCGCACAGTGTCAAGGCCGAATTACTGGAAGGTCAACTGGCCGGTCTCAACGCCGCAGCCGATGCCGGGTTTGGGTCGGGTGCATCCGAGGCGCTTAAAAAAGAAGTAGCCGGTCTCAAAGCAGCCGAGCCGGTTCGCACCACGACCCGGCTCAGTGTGCCCGGCGGCAAGAAGCGCTTCATCAGTTTTGATGAGGATGTGACCATCAAGGATTTAAAAGACTCGGTCACCGAAGGCTACAACAGTATGGAATTGCTCAAGCGCTACAGCACCCTGAGCATGGGACCCAGCCAGGGCAAGTATGAAAGTATAGCGACAATGGCCTTGTGCGCCGAGGCCAACGGCTGGACCATCCCCGAAACGGGTACGACCACGGCGCGCCCGCCCTTTAGCTCGATACCGTTGGGGACGTTGGCGGGCCGAATTATGGAGCCAGTCAAAACTACACCTATGCACCAATGGCACCTCGATCACGGCGCTAAGATGATGAACGCCGGGCTGTGGAAACGGCCTGAGCATTACGGTGATCCGGCGGCGGAGGTGTTGGGTACGCGCAACAGGCTGGGCTTGATCGATGTCAGCACCCTGGGCAAACTGCACATGCGGGGTAAGGACGTGCCCCAACTTCTGGAACGGCTCTATACCAACAAATGGTCCAAGCTGGCGGTGGGCCGGGTACGCTATGGCGTGATGTGTAACGAAGAAGGCATCGTTTCTGACGATGGCGTGGCGGCCCACCTGGCTGACGAGTTCTGGTATGTGACCGCGACGACCGGCGGCGTTGGGGCCGTTTATGAACTGATCGAATGGTATCTGCAATCCGGCTGGTCCTATGACGTCCATCTTGCCAACGTGACCGATGCCTATGCCGCCATGAACTGGACCGGTCCCAAGGCTCGCCAGGTGCTGCAACCGTTGACCGACATCGACCTGGGGCCGGAGGCTTTCCCGTATATGGGCGGGCGGCAGGGTCATGTGGCGGGCGTGCCGGCCATTATGATGCGCATCGGTTTTACGGGCGAGCTTGGCTACGAGATTCACGTGCCGGCGGGTTATGGCCTCTATCTGTGGGAAACATTGCTGGAGGCGGGCCGACCCCACGGGATTACGCCCTTTGGGGTCGAAGCTCAACGCATCATGCGTCTGGAAAAAGGGCACTTCATCGTCGGCCAGGATACCGATGGCCTGACCGATCCTCTGATGGCCGATCTGGAGTGGGCGGTCAAAATGGATAAGCCCGATTTCTTGGGCAAACCTTCGTTGGTCCGGCTTCAAAAGCGGGGTGTGACCCAAAAATTGGTCGGCTATCAGATGTTAGATGCGGCGGTCTTACCAGATGAAGCCTGCCAAATCGTCCGGCCCAATCCGGATTGGCCGATTGGTCTCGAAATTATTGGCCGGATCACCAGTTCGCGCTTTAGCCCCATTTTGGAGCAGTCGATTGGCCTGTGCTGGCTGCCCATCGCCATGGCCGAGCCGGGCACCGAATTCACCGTCCGCTTTGAAGGTGAACTGCACCAAGGGACGGTGGCGCCGCTGCCGTTCTATGACCCGGACGGGGTCAGGCTGAAGAGTTGATATTTCGACTCATGTCATCCTGAGCGACCGAAGGGAGCGAAGGATCTCCGTAGAGCCTTTGCTGGCAAGCGCTCCATGGAGATTCTTCGTCGCTCCGCTCCTCAGAATGACATGTTTATCGAAATGTCAATAGACACTAATCATGGAGACGATACGATGCCTGAATTCAACCCGATCTTTCGCACCGCCATCGCCGTACCGGACCAGCCCGGCGAGCCGGGCGCCAGCAGTGACCAAAGGCCAACCCTGCTCGATTTAACCGGCGTCCGGGTAACCCTGATTCAGGGGGAGGCCGGCGATAGTCTCAAAAAACAGTTTAGCCAGGTTCCGGCCAAACCGGGCGATCTGGTTGAGGTGGGCGCGGGTTTATTGGCCTGTTTGACCCTGAAGGAGTTCTATCTGTTTGCCAAATCGCCTGGGGCCGATTTGCCGGCGGCAAGCGAACTGGATGATCGGTTCAGCCAGGCTAATGTGTTTGCCCACGCCACCGATTATACCCACGGTACGGCTGCCTTGCGCCTGGTTGGCCCGGACGCGCCCGAGATCCTTAGCAAAATCTGTGGCCTTGATTTCCATGACAGTGTTTTTCCTGACATGCGTGTGGCCCAAACCAGCGCCGCCAAGATCAAAACCCTCATTGCCCGCGGTGATGACGGGCAGACCCCGGCCTATTTCCTGCACGTCAGCCGGCCTTTTGGCCAATATTTTTGGGACACCATCTGGGATGCCGGGCAGGAGTTTAGGATTGTGTCCGGAGCGGCGGCTGGTAAAATATGATGGTAACTGGTTATTGGTAATTAAATGCTCGGCTATGACCAATAACCAATTGTGCTTAATAATCTGAGTTTGGAAATTCATTAGCCATTTAGGTTCTGTTGACATTTGCCGATTTCGCCGCTTCGATACGCCCTGACGGCACTCAGCATGCGAAATCGACCCAAAAACGCATCCTGAGTAGGCGATAGCCGTATCGAAGGGTGGGTTTTTGGGTAACTAAGTGAAATGTCAACAGAACCTAATAAAGTCGAAGTTCTTGCCCCGCCTGATTCTTACCACCATTCCTCCAGTTCACCCTTAATATATTTCATTACACCACTACAACCCCATTTGCAGCACTCCCTACCATGGTACCACTCGCCATGTGACTTTCGGGAAAGAGAATAAGTACTTTAGCCATGTACTTTTAGTGACTTTCGGCCCTTTCAATGGGTATACTTATATTGTATTCTAGTAATGGTGTATTGGAGCTTCTTTGAAGCGGTGACCTAGATGGCAGAACAGGTGTCACGAGTGGATCAAGATAATCTTCAACAAGTGAAGACGGCTTACGAGCAGATGAAGATTTACGCTCAAGAACTCAACACAGAGATTTTAGAGCGTAGACGGGCGCAAAAGGCCTCGGAACAGCGGGCGGCTCAGATGACCCTGATCAATGATATCGGCGGCCAGGTTGCGGCCGTGCTCGAACTGGATCAGGTGTTAAGCCGGGCGGCTCAGTTGGTGCGTGAGATGTTCGATTATCATCGGGTGGCGCTCTACTTACTCGATGGGGCTGCACCTGCATTAAAAGCCATAGCCGGCCAGGACCCAAGCGAATCTGACGTAGATCAGGATAATTGTTTGAATGAGGGCCTGATCACCTGGGTCGCGCAGCATGGGGAACAAATTGTCGCCAATGATATTCGTGAGGAACCACGCTTTACACTGACCCTGGAGCAGCCGCTAATCCAGGCCGAGTTGTGTTTACCCATGAAGATGGGCGGGCGGACCGTGGGCGTGCTCGATATTCAAAGCAAGCACCTGAATGCCTTCAGCGAAAATGATGTCTTTGCCATGGAAACCTTATCGACCCAGATTGCCATAGCGATTGAGAATGCCCGGTTGCACGAAGCCGTCCGACAAGAATTGACTGAACGAAAGCGGGCCGAAGCGGCTTTGGCCGAAGAACGCGCCTTGCTGGCCGAGCGTATCTCAGAGCGGACCGCTGAACTCAGTGCGGCCAATGTCGAACTGGCGCGGGCAGCCCGGCTTAAGGATGAATTCCTGGCCAGTATGAGCCATGAACTGCGGACGCCACTCAACGGCATCCTGGGAATGACCGAAACCCTCCAGGAAAAAATCTACGGTCCCCTAAACGAGCGGCAGCTCAAAGCACTCCAGCGGGTCGAGGAAAGCGGGCGCCATTTGTTGGCCTTGATCAACGATATTCTCGATCTGTCCAAAATCGAGGCCGGTAAGTTTGATTTGCAAATCGGTCCCATCCCACTTGAAGCGGTGTGTGAAGCCAGTTTGCGGTTGATCAAACAGGAAGCCCATAAAAAACGTCTTAAGATCACGGCCTCGATTGATGCGGCGGTAACGACTCTCCAGGCCGATAAACGCCGTCTAAAGCAAATTTTGGTCAACTTGCTCAGCAACGCCATCAAGTTTACGCCCGCTGGCGGTGCAATCGGGTTAGAGGTCGTGGGTTGGCCGGAACTGCAAGCGGTTAACTTGACCGTGTGGGATCAGGGCATTGGCATCGCGCCGGAAGGTATGGATCGGTTGTTCAAGCCCTTCGTTCAGTTAGATAGCGCCCTCGCCCGGCAATATGAAGGTTCCGGTCTGGGGTTGGCTCTGGTTTACCGGATGGTCGAGATGCATGGCGGCTGTGTCACGGTTGAAAGCGAGATCGGGCAAGGCAGCCGCTTTACCGTGTCGCTGCCCTGGCAGGAGACAGACGTGCCCGACACGCTGGACGAGACTCCGGACCAGCCGAGCTTGCTTCCGCTGGAGCGCCGGACATCTTCCTCAAACAGCCAGGGGCCAGTCGTGTTATTGGTTGAGGATAATGAGACGTTGATTGAAACCGTCATGGACTATTTACAGGATAAAGGCTACCGGCTGATTGTCGCCCGGGATGGGGAGAACGCGGTTGAACAGGCCACCTTGAAGCAGCCGGACCTCATTCTAATGGATATTCAAATGCCGGGTATAGATGGCCTGGAAGCCACTCGACGATTGCGGGCCGATACGACATTGGCGCTGATACCGATCATTGCCCTGACTGCCTTGGCCATGCCCGGTGATCGGGAGCGCTGCCTGGAGGCAGGAGCCAACGAGTATTTGAGTAAACCGGTTAGCCTGAAGCGGTTGGTTTCCGTAATCGAAGCACAATTGCAGCAAAGGGCTTAGGCTTGAATAACTTCCCCATTTGCAGCCCAGATAGTGCTCAGAGCTGTCAAAATCTATGAATGTACATTCCTTAGCACGATATTTGGATTTGAGGAAGTTATTTAATTCTTAATCCAAAGTAAAGCACAGAAACATAACAGTAATCGAAAGGAATAACCCATGGGAAATCAAAGTACTATTCTTATTGTTGATGATGAACCGGTCGGACGCGAAACCCTGGAAGGAATCCTGTTTCCAGAAGGTTACAAGATGGTTTTTGCCAGAAATGGACCGGAAGCGTTGGAAAAGATCGCCAAGTTTGTCCCCGACCTGGTTTTGCTGGATGTGATGATGCCGGGGATGGACGGCCTTGAAGTCTGCCAGCGGCTGCGGGCAGATCCTCTTCTGGCCGAGATCCCGATCATTATGATCACGGCTTTGGATGATCGCGACTCGCGGCTGAAAGGGATCGAAGCCGGGGCGGATGATTTTATTTCAAAACCGGCTGATCGGGTTGAACTGCGGGCCCGGGTGCGGACCATTACCCGGCTCAATCGCTATCGCCGCTTATTGTCGGAGCGGATGAAGTTCGAATGGGTGGCGACTCAGGCCGACGATGGCTATGTTATGGTCGATGATAACGGCCGGGTGTTGTACGCCAACCCCAAGGCCCGGTTGTATCTGGGCCTGCCGGCAGATCAGCCAACGTCCATCAATGCGACTTTTCAGGAATTGGTCAAAAGGCAGTATCGCTGCGAACCCCAGGCCGCTTGGGCGATCTGGTCGGGCGAGTTGATCACCCGCACCCCGCGCTATCTGGTTCGACCGGAGACAGCCGCGACCAATGCCTTTTGGCTGCAAGTGGACATCTTCCATGCTCCGGGCGGGGAGCAGGCCGGTTGGATCATTCATCTGCGTGATGTGACCCAGGAGTTGGCGCTTCAGCACGATATGCGGGGTTTTCACAAAATGGTCTTTCACAAGCTGCGAACGCCCTTGATTGGCATGTTGGGCAGCCAGGAACTGCTGACCCGGCATGCCTCAAAACTATCAGCGGATGATGTCAGTGAACTATCTGAGACGGCGCTCAAAAGTATGCAGCGTTTACAGAACCAGATCGAGGACGTGCTGCAATATTTGGAAGCGCCGAGCCTTACTAAAGCCAAAGCGGAATTCAATCTGACTCAACTTCAATCGGTAATGAGCCAAATTGGAGCATCGTTAGGATTACAGCCGCTTGCGATCCAAAGTGATGAAGATTTGGATCAGTATTGGGTACTTCTAACACGCCGGGCGATCGAGCTAATCCTCTGGGAAGTGTTTGAGAATGCCATAAAATTTCATCCGCAAGGGACTCCCGCCATGGAATTCTCTGTCCGGACTGGAGACGCGTCAGTTTGTCTCAAAATTATGGATGATGGCTTGACGCTGTCGCCGGAACAATTGGAGCGCATGTGGACCCCTTACTATCAGGGCGAAAAGCATTTTACCGGCGAGTCGGCCGGCATGGGTCTGGGCTTATCGATGGTGGCTTCGCTGATCTGGAATGTTGGCGGCTCGTGTCGAGCCTATAACCGGGATGATGGTCCGGGTATCGTCATAGACCTGGTCATACCGTTGCTGGATAAGACATCACCTGATGAACCACCACAAGAAGTTACCCCTGTCTTAACTACCCAGGCAGTGACCATACCTTAATTTGAGGCCGAATTGGGTGCAGATGACCCGCGACTATTGCAACGAGGTAGCTTGATATGAGCCAGGAACGAACCATTCTAATTGTCGATGACCATCCTATTGGGCGCGAAACCCTGGAAGGTTTGCTTTATAACGAGGGTTATCAACTGTCTTTTGCCAGCAATGGGGCCGAGGCTTTAGAGAAAGCAACCACCCTGAGGCCCGATCTGATTTTGTTGGACGTGATGATGCCCGATATCGATGGTTTTGAAGTTTGCCGGCGCATCCGTACTGATCCGCTGTTGTTTGAAGTACCGGTTATCATGGTCACGGCCCTGGATGATTACGACTCGCTCATCGAGGGTATCAAGGCCGGGGCTGATGACTTTGTGAGCAAACCCTTTGATAATGTTGAGTTGCGTGCCCGCGTGCGGACGATTACCCGGCTCAATCGTTATCGCCGGCTGCTCTCAGAACGGACGAAATTCAAATGGGTTGTTGAGCAGGCCAGTGATGGCTACATCATCATCGACGACCAAGACCAGATTCTATATGCCAATCCCCAGGCCCGGCTGTATCTCAACCTGACCGAGACTCAAGATGAGGTACCGGCTGAAACATTTCTCGCTCTGGCCAGGGCCCAATATCAGTGTGAACCTCAAGAGGCCTGGGCCGGTTGGCCGGAGACGTTTGATATACAACAAATCTATTATTTGGTTCGCCCTGCGTCGCCGTCTACCAACCCATTCTGGCTCCGGGTTGAACTGATGAGGATGGACCCGGGCCTGGGCGAACAATACCTGGTCTGTTTAACGGACGTGACCGAAAGCATTATCGAGCAGCGGACCCGGTGGACCTTTCACGGCCAGATAAGCCATAAAATGCGAACACCGTTGGGCCATGTTGTTGCTGCTTTTGAGGCGCTTGACGAGGCGGAGTTTGAATCGCTGCCGCCGCAGGTCAGAAACTTGCTCGATATAGCCCGCAACGGCGCGATGCGCCTCAAACGTGAAGTTCAAGATATTTTTCAATATGTCGAGGCGTCAAGCCTGGCCGGGTTCGATCATGGTCAATGTAGTTTGGCGGAAATTTCGGACATGATTGGTCGCATCAAAAGCGACTTGCGCTTGAAATCCGTCATTATCCGGTACGATGGCGTTGAAACTCCGGATCAGAGCTATATCCCTCTATCATCTCGGGCTATGGAATTGGTGTTGTGGGAACTGGTTGAGAATGCCAAAAAGTTTCATCCTAAAAAGTCGCCGGCTTTGGAAATCAGACTATCGTGCTGGGCGAATGAGGCCCAAATTAAGGTCTCTGATGATGGCCTAACG
>Ga0302046_10004951_pt1 | contig 11788 bp, 16 predicted proteins | sample RVTome_11_FD_200261 | JGI IMG/M metagenome (GOLD analysis project Ga0302046, IMG submission 200261) | Soil microbial communities from uranium-contaminated site in the Upper Colorado River Basin, Wyoming, United States - RVT147D111 (version 2) ... | reverse complement strand
AGACCTGGCTGTAGATTTTTTAGCCGTGTTCGCCCCTTGGTTAGCGCCCATTCCCTCTGCTTATTTGGTCGGTAGAGCTACCGATATACATTTGGATTGGCACTGGTCAATAGCCCTGATAGCAGCTATTGCTGTGGAGTCGGTTGGCGTTGTATCAATAGTGTTGTCCCTACGTCTCTATGAGTGGAATGAAACTAAGAACAAGAATGATCCCTTAGCCCCTCTACCTTTGGCTTTAGCGGCCGCTGCTTTCTATTTCGTGGTAACAATTATCTTAACTGTCTTGTTAGACGTTTTTCCCGAAATGGCGAAATACGCACCAGCAATATTCCCCCTTTTGGCAGCAATTGGTGCAGCAAATATAGCAATGAAAAACGGCCAACGGCGGCGAGAAAATGAAAAATTACGGGTAAAGCTTGGCAAGAAAACCGGTTCTAAAAAACAATCCAGTGCGGCAAGTTACCGGCAAGTTACCGGCAAGTTGCCGGTAGAGGATACCAACTTACCACTACAATCTAACGAATTACCTGTAGATTGGCGACAACTTACTCTCAAACAAAGGCGACAACTTGCCCATCTAGATCGAAATGAACGGCAAGATTTATTTGCCAACCTTGCCCCTAGAACACAACGGTTGTGGAATCAACGATTAGACCAAATTGCCGAACAGAACGGCCATGTTGCCGAAGGTTCTTAATACATTATAATTAGATTGTCGGCTCCGCCAGAGTGGATATAATAGAATTTGTCATCCCGTATGATTGTTCCTTCTGGCGGAGCGTAAACAATCATGCGGGATTTTTAATTTTAGGAGATATTTTCATGGCTGTTTACTTTGTTCGTTGTCAAGATTTTGTAAAAGTAGGTTACAGTAGTACACCGATGAAACGTATTGCTAATTTGCAGATAGGGAACCCGTTTACGTTAGAAGTCTTAATCATCATACCCGGATCAGTAACAACTGAAACTGAACTGCATAATGTTTTTTCCGATCTTCATTATGCAAATGAATGGTATCGTTACGAAGGTTTGTTGAAGCAGTACGTAGAGAATAATAAAGATATATTTGCAAATTATACTATGAAGCATCAGTCGGATGTGGAATATGAGGACGAGCGCGATTGGGAGCATTGGAAAACCAGAGCAATTAATGCCGAGAAAAAAATCCAAACGTATCATAGTATTAACACTGGACAAGGACTTACAACAGAGGCCATGCAGGAATTATTTCAAATGCCTGAAGAGGAAAGCGATAGTTTGCGAGAAAAACTAAACCAAATAAGAATTATACAGGAGGTAACTACTCGGATGAATCCTTTGGCGCACGACGTTCTAATGATGATCGGCAATCCTGATATTCTTGGTAAGCAAGTTGCCGAGAAACACGGTGTAAGCGAAGCAACGGTAAGCCGCCTGAAATCACAGTTGAACGGGAAAGCAGGATGAAACGATTGAATATGCGGCCGCTCTCCATCGGTTTCGATACCAATGTAGAAGCGCAGCCAGAGAAACAACATTACAATCTAGGAGTTGATTACGCTGAAGGGCCAGATTGCGGCGTTGCTTCTTTAACCTATTTCAATGACGATGGTTCTATCGTCAAGGTTGTAAACCTTGAATCAAGTATGAGAAATAAAGGATGGCTGTTAACGTATCGCAACCCCATCGGTTGGATATTTAACATTCGAGACCGAGAGCAGATAATTAACCGAGGGGAGATTAACGAGAAAGTACACAAACCTTTTGACATTATTGTATCAACCCTAGGCCCGGCTGAAATATGGAAAAACTTAATAGGTGTGTATCCTGGGGGTAATTTATATCACCTAAAGTATACAGATAGAGATAATGTATTTTTATACGAATGTCTGTTTGGTAGACATAACATTGTTAGACAACTGACGAAAAAAAACGAGAACAGTTTGTGGGCTACAGCGGATCGAGTCTTCGTCATTTGACACTCTTCCATGAGGCTGAGTACAATCAACCTCATGGAACCGCAGCCAACCTACAAAATCAATCGTTTCCACTTCCCCCCGCAAGATTTCTCATGCCCAGAGTGTGGCAAAATGCAAGGGGTGGAACTATTTATGAAAAGTTCGCCGGTTCCCATGATCCGCAACGCCCCTATCGTGGGGGTTAGGGGGGTGCAGTTAATAGCCGGAATTATTTACTGTTACCACTGTTCTTATCCCATCATTTACGAGTCGCCCGGTTTAGATGTACCCCCTTCCTTTATTCCCCCTATTACCAGTAAAAATCATGCCGACTATAACAAGAAACTTCTCTTTGCCCCCCAGGTCCGAATATGCCCGGAATGCAAAGAGGGGATTGTTGGCAACGTTTTGTACAAGAGAATCAATCAAATGCCCTCCATCCGCCGAACTCCCCTATTGGCAAGGAGCGGTATAGAAATTGTACTAGGCGTTGTCCGCTGCCCGACTTGCTACGATTTCTATTGCTTCAAAGGAACTCAAGAGAGTTTGCCCCAACTAACCGATTGAAAGTAAATAGATATATTCAATAGCAACCAATAAGGGAATGGGGAGGTTCGTAGGTTGAAAGGAGCGGCGTTTGAACGTAATGATTCTATGGGCTTTGCTGTTGGCGCAGCAGTTGCAGCCCAACACCGTTTGTGTCGAAATTCAAAGCATTAGGGGAGTTTATTGTTTTGAGGGAGCGGATCAGATTGGGGAGTGTGAGAAGGCGGAGTACGGGTGGAAGTGCCGGGTAGAGGATGTTTACTCGGTCCCCCTATGGGGATCGTGGTATAACCCGGCATTGGGGGGAATCAACTGTGATGGGGAGAATCCTGACGATCCCTTTGAAGGTTGCGACACGGTAGCAACGGGACCATTCGAGGAATGGATGTATGGAGCGGCCGCTTCTTGTCCGCCAGGATGGACCAGGTACACCTATACGACGGTTATAGTAACTGAGTGGGGGGAGTTTTCTTGTGTAGACAACGGACCAGGGATTCGTCCTGTCTGGAGGGAGGTTTACACAGCAGAGGGGTTTGATTGGATGTGGGTTATTGTCGTGGATTTTCTCATGCGGCAGCGGCCGCACTGGGGGTATTCGGTCATTGAGGAATGGAGTTTGAGGTAAAAGAAAAGACGCATCTGTTTGAATCTCTTGACCAACTGAATGATACAATGTACTATAGTGCAAATGGACACAAAATACAAGCGTGTAAACATAGATCAACTCACCTTTTTTCGCATTATGAAAGCGGCCGCTGGTCGTCACATGACAGTTAAGGAATGGGTGGATGAGGCTATTGAGGAAAGGTTGAAAAAAGACAGTGAACTGTCCAATCGTGGGCAATCAGATCGTGGTAACAAAAATAGAACCGAATAACCGTACCAATGTTTTGGAAAAGTTAAGATGAAAGCTTTCAAGAGTGAGCTTGATCCCAACAACATCCAAATAACCGCCCTACGCAAACATTGTGGGGCAGCTAGATGGGCATACAATTGGGGCATCAACAAGATAAAAGCGGCCGCTGATGCTGGCGAGAAGTGGCCCTCTGGCATTGATTTACACAGACAAATTAATGCCATCAAGGGGACAGAAGAGTTACCTTGGGCTTACGAGGTCAGCAAGTGCGCTTTCCAAGAACCTCTGCGGAACTTGGATACAGCCCTGAAAAACATGCGGAAGAGCAGGAAGGGTGAACGGAAAGGCACAAAAATTGGTTTTCCCAAATACAAGTCTCGCAAGAAGGGTTTAGGCTCCTGCCGTTTCTCTGGCACAATTAAAGTCTTTAGCGGAGGCATTCAATTACCCAGAATCGGCATAGTGCGATTGAAGGAATGCGGATACATCCCGCAAGGTAGGTACGCCCAAGCGACCATTAGTGAGCGGGCTGGACATTGGTTTGTTTCAGTCATTGGTCAGGAACCAGAAAAGGATCAGCCAACTCTGACCGGGGAAGTTGTCGGCGTAGATGTGGGCATAAAGACTTTGGCTACTTGTTCAAACGGCGGCACGTATGCGAATGTGAGGGCGCTAGCTGCAACAACCAAGCAGTTATGCCGGGCACAACGAGTGCTATCCCGTCGTGTGAAAGGTAGCAAGAATCGGGCTAAAGCTAGAATGCGAGTTGCCAAACTGCACAAGAAGATTGCTGACATTCGAGTGGATGCCCAAAACAAAGCGGCCAGGGATATTGTCAATCAGTGCCCCTCTGTTATCGTTCTCGAAGACTTGAACATCAACGGTATGTTCAAAAACCGCAAACTATCTCGTGCCCTGTCTGATGCTGCTATTGGGCAGTTCGGCCGCATTCTTACCTACATGGCCGAAGATGCAGGCATTGTGGTGGCAAAAGTTGGACGTTTTTTCGCCTCCAGCAAATTGTGTTCCGACTGTGGTTGGAAAAACGACAACCTGACTCTTGGCAACCGAAGGTTTGTCTGTCATGAATGCGGCCTTGCTATTGACCGCGACCTAAATGCGGCGATTAATCTTAAAAATACCGTCAGTTCGACGGGAATTAACGACTGTGGAGATTGTGTAAGACCGATGATAACGTCGGCAACGGTCGCTGAAGCAGTAACTTTGTCTTAAATATCCACTAGTGGGATATTTGTCTAAATCAAAGAGAACGGTTAGAGGAATCTTAGCCCTCAAGTTGTATCTTAACGATCCTCTTCTGTCCAGTAAATTGAAATAACATCATCAGCATGACCGGTTGTTATGGTAAACACATTGGTCAAACTTTGGTCTACCCCGTCAATGAAAAACTCCAATACTTGTCCGGCAAACAGAGGAAATGCCCCATTGCCGGTGGTCAGTGTCGGTGGAGCGCCTACATCCCCAACCGTGATAACGTTAATCCAAATTTTATTAATCTTGAACAACACACTATCGGGCATGTCCCACGTAAAACCTACGATTTCTCCCGCAATAGCTTCGTACATAGCTCTTACGCCACCATTACCCCTCTGGGGAATAATTTCTTCGTCTACTCCCGGCGCTGGTGCGGCTATGATTGCCCCCTGATCATCGGTCCAAATGACCGTCCCGTCACTATAAAGGTGACGATGGTAGTAGGCCAAGGGATCATTTACATCGGCCACTGTGGAGCGCAGAATCCACGTTTCCTGTTGCATCACGCCGCTCTCAAGCAAGGTGGTTAGCTCCGTTACAATCGGTTCGGTTATCGCTTCAAAATTACAAACGTATACAGGTTCAGCTATACAACGTTCAACGCCAACCGGGTAGTTTTGCGGGACACAGGCCATAATAAACCTCCAAAAAACAAAAGACCCGAAGACGGCAATCTGGTTGTCTTCGGGTCCAGAAATATATTATTTCCCGAATTCTAACAAATCAGGAGGCATGGCGCAATTGTATTAAAATTCGTCGTCAGGATTTTTGTTGTTTTTAGCGGCCGCTTTGCGCTTCTGCAACACTTCTGGTTTGAGCCAGGCGGCAATACCTACCCCGTCGGGTGCAATAGCTGCTGTTCCCCAGTCATTTTCCTCTAATTGAGGGTAGATGTTTTGCCCCTGGTAACGAAAAGGGCGAACGGAAAAGGCAACAATATCGCTTTTCTCTGGGAAGAAAAGCCAATTTGTTATCCACTGGTATTTTTCATTTAACATTACCGTTCTCCTGTTCTTTCTGGCTAAATTAAATTCTCAAAAACCCACTTCTCTTCGGCCCGGATAGCGGCCGCTCTATCCGTAAATGGTCCTAATTGTGGACCCCCTGAACGTGATAGGTCAACCACCCATTCGCAAGCCCAACAGCGACACCATTCTTCAATCTCATGGTCGCCCTTGAACTCATGACGAATACTCTCCCATATGCCTCGTAAGAGAGGGGAGGCGGGGATAACATGCCCCGCCCGTTCCATCCTTGTCACGCTCATAACCTTTTTCAAAAGCGGTACATCACTCTCATGAACCACCCCTTGAACTTTCCCGTTAATAAGTTGCAAAAGCATCTAACATCCCTCCTTGCGGATCATCCCGATAGTATTCATCCTTGACAATCTCTTGTTCAACGGTTCCCAGGAGTTGGGTCAGTTCCAACACTGACTGCTTACACCCCTGGCCGTCAAAACCATGCGCTTCGACCTGAAGTCCATCCTTAGAAGCATTAATGGCAACGGTTCGGTTGTCCCCATACTCGCTAGAGATAGTCAATGTCCCATCCTCATTCCAAAAAGCATTAAACGTGCGGCCGCTTTCCCGTTCTAACGTTCTGAGGACATAGAGGTTCAAAATCTTGTTGTAATTAACTTTTCGTTCAGCCAACCCTTCTTTGAAGCAAAACATCGTATTGGAGAACATATCCGTGTCATAAGTGAACACCCCCGTCTCAGAATTGAGAAAGAAGGACAAAGGAAACCCTTCAATCTTTATCTCCAAATTTCCCATGCGACGAAAATAAGCGGCCGCTTCCGACACGCTTATCTCTAACCCCAACTCAGTACAAACTTCTTTCAGTAAATCCACATTCTTAATTTCAATTGTTCCGGTTGCTCGATAACTCATTTTCAATCTCCTATAACTCTAATTCGATTTGATTAACTAAACTGCGAATCCCTAACCGCCCCTTCGCCGTTTCCAGAACTTCAACATCCGGCATATCCGGCAACGGTAGATTCAAACGAGGAGCGCAGTTCGCCGCTCTCATCTCTTCCCGAACGATTAAGGCAAAATCCAACATTTTACTTTTAACATCGTCTACATCTCTATCGGCTGAACTTTCCCCAATCGCTAGCTTGATAGTATCCATCATAGCGATCAGGTCGTCCCCCACCTTCGTATCCAAAAACGAAGCAATCTTTTCCGCCTGCTCCAATGTATTTCTAGCCGAATGGACCAACCGATTGTTCATCTTCCCGCTTTCGGAAATCTTAAGAATGATATGCTCTAATCCTTCGTATAAAGGTCCGCATAAACCCTGGACCAACGACTCTACCAAAGCATTGACTTTGCGGGAAGTCTTGGCCTTCAGTTGTCGCAGAGCATCTTCTTGCATTTCTAGCAACTTCTGCTCATGCAACTCTACTTCTGTCACTTTGGTTCGTCGAATAGCGGCCGCAGTCTCTATTCTTTGCTCTCGAATAGCTCTGGCGTTCGCCAGGCTTTCTTTCCGGTTGGTTGCGGCCAATCTAGCCTGTCCTTCTACTTCGTCCCTCTCAGCGCGAATTTGCACTGCTACAAGGCGATCTTGCTCGAACATAGACGGGGTGGGAATAGCTTCTAATTTTAGATGCACCTTAAATGAATTGAACAATGTTTCTCGGTCGGGCAAAGAAATCATTGCTTTGGACACATAGGACTGGCAGAAACAATCTACCGTTTTAATTGCAATTGTTTCCTGGGGCATGGTCAGACTCATGCTGCACCCTTCTGCTATCTCTTGCGGTGTCGCTTTTAATGTCTCAGGATTCAGCTTGAGCAAATTGGAGTACGCAGTAGCCGCAGCGATGCCTAACGAGCGTTCAATTTGAGTACGTAACTCCTCATAAGCTTCATCCGATCCGGAAATTTTATTACGAATATGAAAGTAGTTAGCTTCCAAATCCAGGTGTTTCTCTTTCATCTTTTCGTAAAGGGTGTACGGGATGAAATCAACTCCTTTATTTCCATTGCTACTGAAGATTTTTACTGCATGGTTGGTTACATTGCGCCGCATAGCGGCATCTAAATTTCTCAATTCTTTGTCAATCTCATAGGGTAGGAGGCTACGAGACAAGGAAAAGAGCTTATTCATTTCGTCTTGGGACTCTTTATCCAGAGCCATACCCAGATCGCCCCATGATACCGTATCGTTGCCCCGCCAGCGCCGAATGGTGACATTGGCGTGTACTCCTTGCTGAAGGTATTTTTCCCAGTGGACGACCATAGATGAAACGAGCGAACTATCTTCGTTGATTGCGGCCGCTACCTGCCCGGCAAATTCTGTAGTGGTAATCATTGTTTGTTCTCCCATTTAACCAGAAGTTCTTTGAAATCGGCCAGAGCTTCTATCGGCAAATCCAAAAACCGAACGGTAAACCCTGGCTTTTGACCCTTCACAACGGTAGGACCAACATCCCTTATTTCCAAGATACCTGATTCATAAATGGCGTTTCGTGCTGCTTGAAGAATAACTTCTTTCTCCTGGTAATGCCGTTGGTAAGCATACGCACGATCCAGAGATCGACGCAAGAAATTGATAATAGCTTCAAATCTACTTCGCCGTTTCGCGCTTTACTTTCACGAAACATTTTAGATCGTTGATAGTCAAACGGTGTAACTGTTAGCGAGAGAGATTTACCTTTTTGGACTGATCCCCAAAAACCTGCTCCCCAATATTTGATGTGAATATCGGCACTATGGTTTGCGGCGTTGATAATTAAAATACTAGGGGTACTCTGGTAAACTTCCCAACCTTCGTTCTGACACAACTTAGTAAGTTTTTGAAGGTATAACTCTTTGCGAACTACTAATACGTTTCTTTCCGTGTTCATCTTTGTTCTCCTGACCCCTAAAGTTGGAAATTTAATATTCCAACTTTAGGGGTAATATTAAATTTCCAACCCGTCCCAATTGTTACTTAAACGACCACCGCCAGTCACCGGCGCAGCGGCCGCTTCTTGGGGCAACCAATAACTATCAGGCATCCAGTCCGTATCTTTGACAATCTCTAAAGCTTCTTTGGTCATGGACACTACGTCCTGCGTTGCCCGGCGAATCCGACCCAAAGCTTCAGTCAAAGCGTGTTCTGGCGTAGTATCATAATCTTCAAGCAGTTCGGCCGCTTTAATGACTACGTTCTGAATTTCATCGCCGGTGTAACCTTCAAACAAGGAAACATCAAACGCACAAGGTGGGTACTCATTACGGCGCATACAATTGCCCACCGCAACTTTCAACTCTTCGCCGGTTTGGAGCAGCACCGGCGCACTTTTAGAGAAACGGCGCAGCATAGCGGCATCAATACTTAAAGGTCGGTTGGTTGCCCCAATCCAGACAACCCCTGTTGCCTGACCCATTGCCTGTAACAGTTTGTTAAAGACTCGTGAACCAACGCCCGAATCACCGCCGCTCTCACGGCTGAGACCCATTGCGTCTAACTCGTCAAAGAAGATCAGGGCTGGTGCATTAGCCACCGCCACTCGGACAAACTCATCTATGTTGGCTTCCGACTCGCCAACATAACGACCAAAAATGGCGTTAATGTTACCAACCATGAAACTCATGTTTGCTTCCCCGGCCAAAGCTTCAGCCAGGAAGGTTTTGCCTGTTCCGGCCGGTCCAGAAAAGAGAATCCCATTGGGGAAACGTTTCATTGAAACTTTACCTTTCAAAGGATTAACGACCGTCTTAACCAACTGTTCTTTGATCTTAGTATGCCCGTCCACCGCATCCAACTTATGGCGCGGTTGGCGTACTTCAAGCGACCCGTTAGTCCTGGTAAGCAGTTTTTCCCGCTTGATTCGGGATACCAGTTCACCCGTCAAACTTCCTTCCTGCCGAGCTAAAAGAACAATATCCTCTAAATCTACCAACGTTAAAGCGGCCGTTAAGCGACCCATCACTTGCGACCACTGCTTAATCTGCTGCTGCCGCTCCCCCTCTTCTTGTTGCCAATCACCCGGTACATCATGATTATCAATGACCATTGCAGCATAAGCCGACCGTTCTTCGAGAGAGGGTAGGGGGATGTCCAGGAAAGTAGCGCCAATCTTCTTAATCCATGACGATAACAATCCTGGATTGCGCGTTGTAAAAACAACTAAATGTTTTGATTCAGTTAGCAACTTGAACCAGTCTTTGATCGTCCCCAACATACGGCGGAACCCTTCAGGAGCAACCCGTAAGTCCATGTCAGGAAAAATCAACTCTGCATTTTCAACGATAATCACACTGGTTGTCTTATCCTGCGCCAACACCCGATTCATGGCCGCAATTGCCGGTTCAGCGGCCGCTGGTAAACCTTTGTTTGAAACATTACCGGCTACGGTAGCGGCCGCTTCAAATAATTGACTGTGCGTGAATTTAGGGTGTTCTTGACTAATTAAAGGTTTGTAAACCGCGCCGACAACTTCCAGGTAGTTACGACTTTCTAATACCTGGATAAAACGATCAATCATGGATTCGGGATAGTTATCAGCCAACAGTTTTTCTTTGGTATTGCGGCCGCTAACAATTGCGGCATAGAACTGTTGAATCTCTTGATTCTTTACGTCGAAGGGGAAGGTAAACCCGTTCGCGTTATTGCTATACATCGCTACCGTATACTGGGGCAACTCTTCTCGTTTAGCACCGTTCTTTAGGCGTGCTAACTGTGAACCATAATAGGCCCGATCAAACTGCGCGGCGACCAGCATAGCCGGAGTGTGCATCGTACCCGGTACGTAATCATCTACGTTACCGGATAGGACAAAAAACTTACTGGCCTGCGCCTTGTACTTTTCGGTTAAGTTGGTTAACCACTCTGGGTTAGTCATAATTGTTCTCCTGTACTTCTCTATTAAAAATAACAAACTATTTTTAATAAGTATATAAAAAAATATTGAGTACGTCAATGTCGTACTCAATATTTTAAGGTTGGGTTTTATTTTAAGTATTTTTATTTGAAAGCGGCTTTGATTTTCTTTAGGGAAGCCTTACCTATGCCTGGTATTTTTTGCTCACCCTTCGTTAGGGCAGGCAGGATTGCGGCAATTTTTTCGTCGGTATCTATTCCAACATCTTCTAACGCCGCTTGAATCGAAGCATTAAGTTGTTGTTTCTTTGCATCACTGGGGGGATGCAACTTTTCCTGCTCCGCTGCAACAGCGGTCTCTACTTTCTCATCTAATGCTGCCAACTCTTCAACGTCAGCATCCTCCTGGGCAGCAAACTCAGCCACTATTTCTGGAGTCAATCCCTTAGCATCCTCAACGGTTGGCGCGGCCGCTGCCTCTACCGGCGCACCAATAGTTCCCTGTTCTTCCTCCGCTTCCTTTAGCGTGACGTAGGTATGAATCGCCACGTTGCGATGACGGCGGTTGAGCATCCCTACCGTACTTTGAGCGGCCGCTAAGGTTAGAGGATTGTCGCCAAAAGTGACAACCTTCTTGCCCTTAACAGTTTGCTCGTAACGGATAACATAATTACCCACTGGTTTTTTATCTGGTAATGTCATTGTATTTCTCCTTACTATAAGGAAATTCTACTCCTTGATAAACTCGCTTGCAACAATCAGCACCCTTGACCCACCGTACTAAAGACGTTACGGCTAAACCACATCGGTCTACCGGTGGGCATTCGATAGACCGTTTGCAGCGTCACCTGAATCAGATTCTCATGCGTTTTCCACGAGGGAGGCGCTTTGGGAAACAAATAACAAACTCGCTCCCCGTCAATGTCGTCGAAATTCCAAAAGGCCACCTGGTTGCTACCCTCCATTTCTACATAATCCCTGTTGTGGCAAACCAGAATCAAACAATCGAAACCAACCATTTTGTAATAATATCTGATTGAATCCTGCCTGGGAACCCTTGTCCCCAGGAGGGATACGGGAATGATGTTGTCTACTTTAACCAACATTATTCATCCCTACTGGTCAAAACTTCGCCGCAAATTTCACAAACATAAAAACCAGGGTCGTCTTCATAGTTTGGGTGGGCAGCATCATAGGCGAAACAGTTGCCCCTTCCGTCCGGCCCATCACCTAAGTTGCCGTATATTAAAGCGGCCGCTGCCTCAAGTGGAAAACAGTCAAGACAAAAATCTAAAGGTTCAGATTGACTAGTGTAAATCCTAGGCATTATTATTCTCCTTAATAAACTTTT
>Ga0302046_10004950_pt1 | contig 11788 bp, 13 predicted proteins | sample RVTome_11_FD_200261 | JGI IMG/M metagenome (GOLD analysis project Ga0302046, IMG submission 200261) | Soil microbial communities from uranium-contaminated site in the Upper Colorado River Basin, Wyoming, United States - RVT147D111 (version 2) ... | reverse complement strand
AGCCGACCGAAAGGGAAACCATCAGCAGCGGGAGCAGGACGAGGAAACGAAGACTTGTCCTGTCGCGCCCAATCGGCGCCTGTGATGGCCGAGGATCAGGTGTGGAATCCTGCCCGGCCGGCAATATCGACCCGATGAAGATTGTGGCGGCTCCCCGAGCTACAATATCCACCTGTCCGTCACGGTGTATCAACTCGATATCCGGCATCTCCACCTGCACAGACCCTGGGGAGAAGCCCGCGACAATGTGTCGAATGCGGATGCCGCCGGATTCGTACGTGATTTCCGGAGGGCCGAGTGGCTGAATGGAAGATGAGGCGTCCAACGGCGCAACGCGCGCCCTGGCCTCAACTCCTTCTAAAGGAATAAGGCGTTCGATCACGACAGTGTCACCGACGGTCGCCACGGCGGGCGAAACCGACCAGTCGTCAGTCTGGATCAGCAACAGCAGGAGTAACATCGAGCTAGCGGCGCAACCTCCGGGCACGGCGGGCAAAAGCCGCGTGGAGTATTTGTGAGTACGGTCGGTCCGTGTGGAGCATGATCTGATCAACCTGCGAACGCTGAAGGGTCCTTGCCCGCGCGAGGCGGCTGTCTTCCGCCGTGATCTGAAGTCGGAGACGGGAATCCGCCGCCGCCGTGTCGAGCAGAAGCCGCTCTCCGGTTTCCGCGTCTTCTATTTCGATCCACCCCACCTCCGGGAGTTCGCGTTCGCGCGGATCGTCGATAGTTATCGCGACGACTTCGTGACGCCTCGCCAGCCTACTGAGTTGATCCTCCCAGCCCCGGGCACGAAAATCCGAGAGGATAACGACAATAGACCGGTGATTGAGGAGCTTGCTGGCATACGCAAGCGCCAGTTGGAGGTTGGTACCCCGCCCCTGTGGCCGGAACGCCAGCATGTCACGAATTACTCGCAAGGCGTGTCTTCGGCCCTTTGCCGGGCGGACGACATGATCGATTCTGTCCGAGAAGATGAGGGCACCGACGCGGTCGTTGTTTCGAGCCGCCGCCAGGGCCAGTACCGCCGCGACTTCCACCGCTCGTTCGGCTTTGTGAACCGGATTCCCGAACTCCACGGAACCCGACCGATCGACGATCAGCAGCAGCGTTACTTCGCGCTCTTCGTCGAACAACTTCACATACGGTTGTCCCATCCGGGCGGAGACATTCCAGTCAATCGCACGAAAGTCATCTCCGTGCTGGTATGCCCGCACTTCAGCGAACTCGATACCCTGACCGCGGAAGACCGACCGGTATTCGCCGGTAAATAGGGAGCCAACGAGGCGGCGGGTGCGAAGTTCAATATGCTTGACCTGCCGCAGTACCTCCGGACCGACCAGGGGCGCCTGCCCGCTCACGGCACTTTCACGGCATCGAGGATCTTGGCCACGATCCCATCCGCCGTCACATCCTCCGCTTCGGCCTCAAACGTCAGCAGCACCCGATGACGCAGGACATCGGGTGCCATGGCCTTCACGTCCTCCGGCACGACATACGCCCGACCTCGCAGGAATGCTTGCGCACGAGCCGCCTGCGCCAGGTAGATGGACGCACGTGGGCTCGCACCAAACGCGATGAATGACTTCAGATCGTGCAGTCCGGATTGTCCCGGCTCACGGGTCGCGCGGACGACATCGACGATATAGTCGACGATCTTCTGGTCCATGTACAGTTCGGCGATGGAGGCACGAAGGCTGAGTATGTCGCCCGGATCTGCCACGGTGTTCAGCGGAATCTCCCGCCCGCCCGCCATCCGCCACAGGATCTCCTTTTCTTCCTCGCGCGCAGGATACCCCACCTGGACCTTGAGCATGAACCGGTCGAGCTGCGCTTCAGGTAACGGATACGTCCCTTCTTGTTCAATGGGATTCTGTGTCGCAAGCACGAGGAACGGTTCGGTCAGGCGGTGGGTCTCCCCACCAATCGTCACCTGATGTTCCTGCATCGCCTCGAGGAGTGCAGCCTGCACTTTGGCCGGCGCACGATTGACCTCGTCGGCCAGGATGATGTTTGCGAAGAGAGGACCACGCTTGGGCCGGAATTCGCCGGTCTTCTGGTCAAAAATCATCGTTCCGATGATATCCGCCGGAAGCAGGTCCGGCGTAAACTGGATGCGCTGAAACGACGTGCGGATGGTCTCGGCCAGGGACCGGACGGCGAGGGTCTTGGCAAGCCCCGGCACGCCTTCGAGCAGGATGTGCCCGCCGGTCAGCAAGCCGATCAGGAGACGCTCGATCATGTAATCCTGGCCAACAACGCGCTTGGCCACTTCCTGCACCACGGCCGTGGTGATCGAAGCCTCACTCGCGTTCACTGCACGTGATGTTGTCATCGTCCTCCAAATAGACGCTCGACCCGACTACCGTTTGATCCGCTCACCTTGATCTTCATAGCGCAGCACCCATTTCGCAAACCTGGCAGGCGCAATGGGGTCGTCGGGTTCCGGGGCGCCCCATTCGAGATTGCTGCCCTGATCCACCGGTCCCTGGCGGCGCTGCTTGGCGAGTTCGACCATCTGCTGTGCCCGACCAACCCAACGCTCGCAACGAGCGGGCCTCACGTCCACCCAACCCCGGTCCACCAATTCGTCCAGCCCTGAGTCGTCGGGGGGCAGCAGCACGGTGGGGCCACGGTACACCCGATCTCCCTTCAGGATAATCGGTAATCCGACCGAAATGATCGCGGATCGAAGCTCTTGATCCTGTTTGAGCAGATCTTCGGCTCTGGTTGATAGTTCGTGCGCTGAATTGACGGCAAGGTCACGGACGGAGGTGCACAGTTTCGACAGGATGAACGATTCGTACAACATCTTTGTGAGGCGGGGTGGCCCGAGCATCTCGAACGCCACAGACCGCACCCCATGCCGCCGTTCGAGCGCGTCCAGCCGTTCCAGCGCCACGCTGCGCATCACCCCGGCGTTGTACGTCGGACCCGCGGTGGCGGAATCAAGAGCCGCAATGATATCCTTCCCTGTCGTGTGTCCTTCCAACTCCATCACCACGTAGTCCGCCACCTCTTCGGGCGTGATGAACTCCATCTGTCCGAGGGATGTGACCGTGTCGAATTCGTCGCGGGAGAAGACCCCGTTCTCGCCAACATCGATAAAGACGGACTCCAACGGTCCACCAAGGTCCGTCCAACCCGACGCGGTCTCGTTGAAGGCATCGTTGATGGATTGTGCATTCGGACAATCGTACCGTGCGACAGCCCGCCCGGACCGCACGATCGGTCCGTACGCAATCCGTCGCCATGCAATCGCGGCCGTCGGTTTGATCTCGAATGCTGCCGGCGCGTCCGGCGTCCGTGCCATGAGGAACAGTAGCAGGGAGTGCGCTCCGGCCACGGCCGACTTGGTGAGGAGTGTGCTCGACGGTCGCTCTTCTGAATGCGTGTACGGGATATTGAGGCCCATTCCCCCGGTTCCGCTGGTGCCGATCTTGATGTATGCCCCGGTTCTCGTGAGCCGCATCGCCTCGACGGCGATCTGCACGTGTCGAATGAGCTGGGGCATCGTCAACGTCAGAATGTGTCGCTCAACCTGATCAACACCTAACGTTCCGGATCGAGCCTTTGCCAGCAGCTCGCGCGCACTCGTGAAGATGTCCTGGTACGCGAAGGCCGTCGCGGTGTTGATGCAATCCACAACGGCCTCAGGGCGAAACTCGTCCAACAGATGGAAGAGAAAGGATCGCTGGAGAATGTCCGGCGTGAACTTGCCCAGCAGATCGCCAATGACCAGGTCGCGCAGCACAGGATCGCCGAGCAGGTCATCTCGATTTCTCTTGGCCGCGTCTCGAGGCAAGAATACGTTTCCCCAGTCACCGACAATTTCCGTCTCCCCGGCCATCCCACGGAGCTCTTCCAGTGCGTCTCGAACCTCCTGCTCACCCAACGCCACGAGGACAATGCGCGCTGGTCTCCGCGGGAGCAGTCGCTTGGCGATCGCCCGTCCGACCAGACCGCTCCCACCCAGGATCAGGACCGTCTTGTCCGAAAATTCCACGCTAACCTCGCGGCGACGTGAGACGTCGCAGCCGGGCTCGTTCCGGTGCGGTGACATGACGCCATTCGCCTGTCTCGAGGCCACCGAGTTGAACCGGCCCATGGCTCAGGCGGACCAGTTGTTGAACAACAAGGCCCAACTCCTCGCAGGTACGTCGGACAATGCGGTTCCTCCCCTCGAAGAGCGTCAAGCGGATTTCGGCCATGCCGCTGTTTCGCACCGGGCGAACAACCACATCCCTCAGGTCCACGCGGCGTCCCCCAATCTGAACAGTTCCAGTCAACGCCTCGCGAATCCGGTCGCACGTGCTTCCACGCACGGTCACACGGTAAGTACGCGGCACGTGGTAGCGAGGATGCGTCAAACGGTTATTCAGTTCACCATTGGTAGTGAGCAGCAGGAGTCCGGACGTCATGATATCCAGACGGCCAACGTAGGATAGGCCGGGAATTTCGGGAACCAGGTCAAAGATTGTCGAGCGACCTTGCGGATCGGCGCGACTCACGACCCAACCAATCGGCTTGTGAAGGACCACCGTCGCGTCGGTGATCGGTCGCATGACGCGACCAACCACCGTGATAGCGTCCTTGCCCGGCTCGACAACGGTGCCTAACGCCGCTACCTCACCGTTCACCCGAACCTTGCCCGCTCGGATCAGTTCCTCGGACGCTCGCCTCGAAGCAACACCGGCCTGGGCAAGGGCACGCTGCAACCGCATTGCTGTCACTCGCCGGACCGCCCCAGTTCCTCCGAAACGACGGTCGAGTCCAACTCGGCCGCGTCCTCTTCAGTTGCCTCCACCCGTGGCTCCTCGGTCGGTGGTTTCCGCAGGCGCTCAGACTCGGCCGGTTCGGCAGCCGCCTCATCCGCGTCCTCGTCGTCTACAGACCGACCTTCCGCTGCGAACCCCCGATCGATCACCGGCCTGAGGGCAACCGCTAGCTCCTCCAACCGGGGCAGTTCCGCAACATCGGAAAGACCAAGCATCTCCAGAAAGCGTGGCGTGGTGCCGTATAGCAGAGGACGTCCGAGTCCTTCGCCTCGACCGGCCACATCGATCAACCCGCGTTCGACCAGTGACCGCAGCACGCCGTCGGCCGCCACACCGCGGATCTCCTCGATTTCCGCGCGACTCACCGGTTGTCGATACCCGATGATGGCCAGCGTCTCCATGGCCGCCACAGACAGGCGACGGGCTCGGTGCGCGATGCGGGCCTGGGCTATAGCATCCGCGTGCTCGGCGCGGGTAAGGATCTGATACCCTTCCGCCACCTGGACGAGCTCCACACCGTGCTCCGCCGAGTCATAGTGCTGCTTGAGCTCCTCGACAGCGGCCTGGATGGCACCTTGGGAGGCCGTTGGATCGAGGGCCTTGAGTTCGCCGACAGTCAACGGCCGCGACGCACTATAGAATGCCGCTTCAAGCAGCTTCGTCAGTTGATTCACTCGAAACAGTAAAAGAGCTCAATGGCTCGGCTTGGGTGAGTCGGAGTTCACCAAGGCGGGCCAACTCCAACAACGCGACCAGCGCCGAGATGATTTCTGATACATGCGCATCAGGCGAGACTATCTCACGAAAATCCAAACGACTACGCGTGGCAAGCAACTCGCGAATCCGTCGCGTCGCTCCTTCCACGTCCAGCGGCCGTGGCACGACTCGGTGGATGACCGGCTGCGGCATACCATCCACCACTTCCTGTACCGCCTTGAGAACGCTCTCGAGGTCGATGACAACCTCGGGTGGTGCCGGATCCGGGGGTTCGGGAATCCACCCGCGTACAAAACGATCGGCCTGCTTGGTCGCCTGCTCGGCCAGCCAACCGGCCACTTCCCGGATCTGCTCGTACTCGAGAAGGCGCCTCACGAGGGCAGCGCGCGGGTCTTCCCATGCGTCATCATCCAGCGGCCGGGGCAACAGCATCTGGATTTTTATCCGGAGGAGACGCGCCGCCATCTCGATGTACTCGGCGGCTTGATTGAGGCCGAGATGCTCCACCACCGCTTGGAACTGATCGGCGATCCTGGCGATGGGAATGTCCGCTATATCGATCTCCTGCTCGCGAATCAGATGCAGCAGCAGGTCGAGTGGGCCTGTGAATGAATCCAACTCGACAATGAATGCGGTTTCGTCTGTGGTTTCGGCGAACGCCATTCTCGGGCAACCCGGAAGGATGAACTGGGTCGGCTAGCACGCGGAAAAGTCCCTCGAGCCGGGCAAAGACGTGTCCGGGCGGGAGGCCGAAAAGTACCTGTCTCCAAAACATGTGTCAAAGGACGTAGCGCCTTGACGCACCGAGACTTGCGCGGTACCTTGCGCCGTCCCGATCGCCAGCTGAAAACAGTGTCCCTGGAGAATTGACTACCGTGGCGAATTCAAGGTCCGCCAAGAAGCGCATGCGCCAGGCGGAACGCCGCAATCAGCATAACCGCAAACGTCGATCGCAGCTACGAACGGCAGTTCGCAGGGTGCGGGAATCTCAGAGCGCGGAAGATGGCCTCAAGGCGTTTCTGGCCGCCGAGAAGCTCCTGGACCGTGCGGCGCGCAAACGACTCGTCCACCCCAACCTGGCTGCCCGGGCAAAGTCACGCCTGCGTAAGCACATAGGTAAGCTCGCCTGACCTACAGCGCTGCCAGTTCGGCGCCGCAGCGTTCGCAGTACCACTCCGTTGGGAAGTTCATCACACCACACTCACCACACTTGAGGGTCTTCTTGGGACCGCTCTCACGTTCCCTGCGTATTTCCGGGTGTGAGATCCGCTCGGGCATGATGGGTTCAGGCGCGGAACCACGCCCGCTCGCTTGAGACGCGGCAGGTCCCTGCTGCTCGTCTTCAGTCACCGACTTCAAAAAGGCCAGCTCATCCATCGCCTTGGTACCGGAAGGCGGTTCGATGGGGGGTGCCGACGGCTCGATCATCTCCGGCTCGGGCAGGGGTTCCGGCTCGGGAGCGAACTGGGCAGGAATTGGTGGCGGTGGTTCGCGCAGCGGAATCGCCTTGCGAACCTGGGTGTTTGGTTTGTCTCTTATCAACCCCAGAACCTCGTCCAGCCGCTGGATCTCGGTCTCGGTCTCCTGGAGTTTGTTGCGAACGGACCCAAGCTCGTTTGCGATCTCTGCCCTCAGTCCGGTCCACCGACCATCCTCGAACTCCCCAACGATGTGTCGAAGCTCCGCCTCGGCCAGCTTGTCCCGAGCGTCCCGTTCGTTCTCGGCGAGTTCTTTCCGTTCACTTTCGAACTGGTTGCGTGAATGTTCGAGTTCCTCCTGGTAGCCTTCGAGCTGCCGGGCAACACCATCCAACCTGTTCTGATAGTCTCGTTGCACCCGCTCCAGGACGTCGGGCGGCGCTTCCTGACCAGCGGCCGAGAGCCGGTCGAGCCACTGCATGACCTTGAGCCGCTCGTCGAGTAGTTGTTGGATCGGCTGATCGGTGCCGTTGGACATAGAGATCTCCTTACTGCACTTCGCTACGCGAGCCGCGCGTCAGCAGCGACTCAAGTCTCCTGCGATCTCCCGAGGACAAGGGCTTGATACCCCCGAGAAGTCGGGCAGCCAGAATGACCTTGGCCGCGTGCTCCAGCGTTTCGAGCCTGATTTGAGCTTCCTCCAGCGTGTGACCCACCGCGACAGCGCCATGGTGGTCCAGCAAACAGACATCGTGTTCCGACATCACCAGGCCAATCTGATCAGCCAACTCCTGGGAGCCTGGCATGACGAACGGCACCGTGCCAACGTCCCCGACCACGACGGCGAGTTCGGGCAGCAACCCGGAATCGATTGGCTGGCCGGCCAAACAGAATCCGAGCGCGGTTGGCGGATGGGCGTGTACGACCGCCCCGACCTCAGGCCTCCTCGACATTATACTAAGGTGAAGCGCTAACTCCGACGTCGGGTCGCGAGAACCGGCAACGCGCCTCCCATCAAAATCTACTTCAACCAGATCTCCGGGGACCAAATTGGCCTTCAGGCCTCCGGAGGGGGTGACCAGCACCCGATCGGGGCCGAGGCGGATGGACACGTTGCCATCCGCGCCTGCATTGAGGCGCAGTCGATCGAGTCTCCGACAACATGCAACGATGGCCTCCGCAGCCCCTTCAACCATCGGTTACGGCGTGAACGGTATACCCGCCAACGATGGTCCGCTCGACGCGACCCGACACCTTCCATCCCCGGAACGGAGTATTACGGCTCTTCGTGTACATGCGGGTCGGATCAATGACCCAGGACGCGCCGGGATCTAATATTACGATATCAGCTGGTCTCCCTGGTGCCAGCGATCCGCCCTCGAGATGAAAGATGCGTGCCGGCACACAACTCAATCGGTTGATCAGCTCGGCAAGGGAGATGTCCCCCCCTTCCACCAGCTTGGAGTTACACAGCGGAAAGGCCGTTTCCAGACCAATGATTCCAAATGGCGCATCATCGAAATCGCGCTCCTTGGTCTCGTAATGATGGGGAGCGTGATCGGTGGCAATCACATCCAGCGTACCGTCTTTCAGACCTTGGCGTACCGCCTCCACGTCGGCCGGGCGTCTCAGCGGTGGATTCATTTTGGCATCGGTGTTGTACCCCGCGCAGGCTTCGTCCGTCAACGTCAGGTGGTGCGGCGTCACCTCGGCCGTGACATTCACTCCCTTTTCCTTGCCGCGACGGATGATATCGACCGAATTAACCGTAGAAACGTGACAGATGTGAACATGGCCACCGGTCAGCTCGGCGAGCAGGACGTCCCTGGCGACCATGATCTCCTCGGCGGCTGAAGGGATCCCCTTCAAGCCCAGTCGGGTCGACATGAGACCTTCATGCATCGAACCACCAGCCAGATTCGCATCCTCGCAGTGATCCGCAACAGGTATTCCGAATACCTGGGAATACTCGAGTGCGGTTCGCATCAGATGACTGGACATGACAGGGTATCCATCATCGCTGACCGCGACCGCTCCCGCATCAACCAGACCACCGAAATTTGCCAGCTGTTCACCTTTCTGACCTATCGAAATAGTCCCGATTGGATAAACCCGGGCCGCCCCGGCCGCTGCGGCCTGTTTCACGATGAAGCCAACAGCCGCTGCCGTGTCAGTCGCAGGCGTGGTGTTGGGCATGGCACAGATGCCGGTAAATCCCCCGGCCGCCGCGGATCTGGCGCCCGTCGCAATCGTCTCCGATACCTCCCCGCCGGGCTCCCGCAGATGCACGTGTACATCGATGAACCCGGGAGCAACAACCCTTTCCGACGCGTCGACCTCCTCGGCACCGTCCGGCGGACGAACATCCCGGCCGATCGCTTCGATCCGGCCATCCTGCACCAGGACGTTGGCCACCTCGTCCAGTTGGCGCGATGGATCCAGCACACGTCCGCCCTTGATGAAAAGCGGTCTCACAGCCCCTTCATCCTTGGACTGGCGTTCCTGGTTAGGCACCATCCCAACCCGATCAATCCGCAGGACCTCCAGCCAAGAGATACAACACGGCCATCCGGACAGCTATGCCGTTCGTCACCTGCCGCAAAATCACACTGTTGGGTCCATCAGCGACGCGGGAGTCAATCTCGACGCCTCGGTTCATCGGCCCCGGATGCAGGATCAGCACGTTCTTTTTGGCTCGCTCCAGGCGGTCCTGGGTCACTCCAAAGACTCGATTGTATTCGCCAAGAGACGGAATAAACCCGGACCGCATCCGCTCGAGCTGCAAACGCAGGATGTTGAGGGCATCCGCCCACTCGATCGCTTCTTCGATCCGTCTGAATACGCGAACACCCAGTTCCTCGATACCGCGGGGCAAGAGCGTGGGGGGACCACAGAGTCCCACCTCCGCCCCGAGCTTGAGCAAACCCCAGATGTTACTGCGCGCCACCCGGCTGTGCAGGATATCCCCACAAATACATACCTTCACACCCGACAACTCTCCCAGGTGATCGCGGATCGTGAGCAGGTCGAGCAGGGCCTGCGTCGGATGCTCGTGCCAGCCGTCACCACCGTTGATGACATTGGACGGAATTCGTTCGGCAAGGAACTTCGCAGCACCGGAGGATGGATGACGCATGACAACCATGTCGATGCGCATCGCCTCGAGATTTCGGGCGGTGTCGACCAGATTCTCACCCTTCTCGACCGACGACCCCGCGGCCACGATGTTGACGGTATCCGCCGACAACCGTTTCTCCGCAAATTCGAACGAGATCCTGGTTCGCGTCGACGGCTCGTAGAACAGATTGACGATGGTAAGCCCTCTGAGCGTCGGCACCTTTTTGACTGCCCGTTCACTGACTTCCTTGAAGGTCTCGGAGGTATAGAGGATCAATTCGATTTGTTCGCGGGTGAGATCCTCGAGGCCGACCAGATCCTTACCCAGGCTCACCGTACTCACGCGTTCTCGCCTCGTACGAGTCGCACGGCGTCCGTGCCGTCCACCTCCCGAATGAGGACATCCACCCGGTCTGTCGGACGAACCTCCACCGAATGCCCGACGATGTCGGCCTGGATAGGCAGTTCCCTGCCGCCACGATCAACGAGGACGCAAAGGGCGATCCGACCTGGACGCCCAAAATCACGCAGTTCATCGAGGGCCGCCCGGACCGTCCGACCCGTGTAGAGGACGTCGTCAACGATGACCACGTATTTGTCGGTCAGGTCCATGGGGACGTTGGTGCCGCCCACGACCGGACGAGGTCCGATCGTTCGGAGATCATCCCGGTACAGGGTGATGTCGAGCGCGCCGAGCGGCACTCTTCCACCAATCGTAGCCGCGAGTCGCTCAGCCAACTCCACACCCCGCCTCCGAATCCCCACCAGAACGACGTTTTCAGTCCCCTCTGCAAGCGCGACAATCTCCCCGGCCATTCGCTCCAACGCCCGCGAGATCTCACGGGCGTCCAGAATGTCGTGCGAGTTGTCCGTTGCATTCATTTGCGCCGGAACTTATGGAATACCAACGAGTTAGTCAATGTTCGGGTTGGATTCTTGGGCGGGGCGTCGTGCGCCCGGCTAGTCGCAGGCAGGATTGGCTTCTATAATCCTCCGACATCCACGGGAGAGGTGTCCGAGTGGTTGAAGGAGCCGGTCTCGAAAACCGGTAGGCTCTTTTGGGTCTCGTGGGTTCGAATCCCACCCTCTCCGTTTTCCTGAATTACGAGTTCCCGCTCGCTCCCCTTTTCGATTTCTTTAGTCTGATTCCGGCTCGATGGACACGGAGTATTGGGCCGGATCCAGTTGGGAGTACGTCGTTCCGGAGGCCACTTCGAGGACATCGACCCGGTAGTCGTCCAGCACCGTCCGATCCGGGACCCAGAATCTGACGATGTCTCCGCTGCCCACGGCACCGACTACGATTGCGCGATAGAGACTGCTCGCCACAGGTGAGGCGAACATCGTATGGGTCGACTGTACCGAATCAACCCCTGGGCCGCGCAGATCAAAACGCACCGCACGCGCGTCTCCAAACGGCGACGAAACGGACAACACCACAAATCCAGGGCCGTCTTCACCCGTTCCCGGTTTCAGCGGGTCGTGACAGCTCGCCAGGAACATTGGACCCACGACGCAGAACCACAACCTCCACCGACTCATCGCTCCTCCTCCCGACGTGCTGGCGAATCCGAGCGCGGCTCTCTGTTTCGGAGCAGCTTACGTTGCTGTCCTGCAGATAGCTGAACTCCTTCACGATCGAGATGCGCCAGGAGGTCCCCAAGGTTGAAGATGCCGTCCCGGTTTCCGAGGGAATCGAGGTACGTCCTGTGGACGGGGGCCAATACCCCGCCGTCGAGAATCTCCGTGATGAGGTCG
>Ga0302046_10004949_pt1 | contig 11788 bp, 10 predicted proteins | sample RVTome_11_FD_200261 | JGI IMG/M metagenome (GOLD analysis project Ga0302046, IMG submission 200261) | Soil microbial communities from uranium-contaminated site in the Upper Colorado River Basin, Wyoming, United States - RVT147D111 (version 2) ... | reverse complement strand
CTTGAACATCGGATTGAAACGACCGCGGCGGTCGTCTCAATCCTTATGGGTTGGACGTCGCCATGTCGCCGTTGCGTCTCTTCCCAGGCGTTCCGCGCGTCACGCCCTTCCCATACCACCGCGCGAGGAAACTGATCGAGCCGTGTCCAGCTGAGGCCTGGCATGCGTTGGCCGGTATCGAGAAAGAAGCGCAGAGCGTCGGCCGCGAGATCCTCGGGAACGAAGAGCTCGGGCGGCCACTTCTCCATCGCCTGACCGCCGAGGACAATCGCAACAGTGGGCCGACTGGTCACCAGGCGGCGTGTCAAAAAGTGGCCCCGAGACGCTTCGTTGTCGAAGCACAGCAGGACGAACCCGTGTCCCGCATGCCAGTCAATCATCGCCCGTGGGAAATCGCCAGTCGTCGGGTAGATCACCGCCTCGCCGGACACGTCACCCGTTTGAAGCCTGGCAAGCAGCTCGTCGACAGGCGGAACCTCCATCTCTGGGTACTGATCGCCCACGATGGCTGACAGCCAGAATCCTCGTCTCGTCGTCATTCTGTCGACCTGCCGTCCGTACGTCTAACTTCTAATTCCCCAGAACTGGGTAGTACGGCTGCGGCTGCGGGCCCTGCAGGATAGTACGGCGAGCAGGGTGGGACCGGCCGCGGATCGCGTCTCGTCTGACAGGCGTTTGAGCGGACAACCAGGCTGCTGACGCAGTGAGTTACCCAGACCGAGGATATTCACCGCGAGTCGCCCTTGCGCCTGGCAAGCGGGTGGTCAGGGTGGTCATGGGCCGAGGACGCGGTCGGCGGGACTCGTGACGCCTGCAGGACCACGGTTGAGTCGAGAAGTCGAGGTCCTGGACTCTCAGGCGGCAGCATTCGAGCAGGCGCAGCCCGGCGCCATAGAGGAGGATGGCCATGAGCCGCGGGGTGCCGTGCAGCTCGGCGACGACCGCGCGCACCTCGTCGCGGGTGAGGACGATGGGAAGGCGCTTCGGTCGCTTCGCCCGGACCACGTCATCGAGCCAGGGCAGCTCCTGGTGCAGGACGTGGCGGTAGAGGAACAGGAGCGCGCTCAGCGCTTGGTTCTGGGGGGAGGCGGCGACCTTGTCCTGCACGGCCAGGGAGCTGAGGAAGCGCGTGACCTCAGGCGCGCCCATCTCGGCAGGATGGCGCTTGCCGTGGAACAGGATGTAGCGGCGGATCCACCCGACGTAGGATTTCTCGGTGCTACGACTGCCGTGGCGAAGGCGATTGGCCTCCCGCATACGGTCGAGGAGCTTTAGCGGGCGCGGACTGGTCGGACTGGTTTCCCGTACGACGAGGGACGTGCCCGGCGCTTGGGGGGTACCGCACGCACTCCCTGGTCCGGAGCGCCATGGTGCCGGCAGAATAGTCCCCGGCCGGAGACGACGCAAGAGTCGCCGAACAGGTACAGGTCAGCGGGGCCCCGTTCCCGCTGGGCCTCCGGAGCGCTCAGCCTCGGGCCGGCACGACGTAGCCGTAGCGGAGGTTGCTGCGCGCCCGCCCCTGCGGCTTTGTAGCGCGCCTTGGCTTGGCAATGCGGTCGCCCGAGAGCGCCATGTCCCCGGGATCTCCAGCCGCCGGAGTGCCTCGATCTGCCGCTGCGGCGAGCCCGTCCACACGGCGTCGCTGCCCCACACGACGTGGTCGGCGCCCAGCCCGCGCACGAGCTGGCCCACATGGCGGCGCACACGCGCGGGTCGGCGACCGTGCTCTGGGCGAAGATCTGGCCGAGGTCGGCGTAGACGTTGGCGACGCCGTACTTGGGGCTCGTCCGGGCTCAGCAGTCCCATGACGTCCTCCTACGCGATCTTCACGATGCCGGGCTCGACCTCCTTGAAGCGCTCGCGGACCTCGGGGTCGTGGCCGGCCACGATCAGCTTGCCGGCGCCGGCCAGGTCGTGGATGGTCTCGAACGCCGCCAGCATCTCGGGCAGGTTCGTGATGATCTGCACCGGCTGGCGTGTCTCGACGTTGTGGTAGAAGTGCGAGGCGTCGGACGTCAGCACGACCGGCCCCCGCGCGGTGTTCACGGTGACGATCTGCAAGCCCGCGGTGTGGCCGCCGACGCGGTGCACGCGGAGGCCGGGCAGCACGTCGCGATCGCCCTCGACGATGCGGATGCGGTTGGCGTAGTTGAGCGTGACCAGCCCCGCCAGCGCAGTGACGTTGGCCGACCCCCGGAAGGCTGGCGTGCTGCCGAACGGCCCCGTCCAGAACGCGACCTCGTCCTTCTGGATCCAGAACTCGGCCTTCGGGAACAGGCTGTGGCCGGCCCAGTGGTCGTAGTGCAGATGGCTGATGAGCGAGATCGGGATGTCGCCCGGCTTGATGCCCGCCCGCTCCACCGCCGCCGCCGGCGTGATGTAGTTGCGGATGCCGCGGGCCTGGGCGTCGTCCTCCAGAAAGCCCGTGTCCACCAGGACGGGGTGGGGCCCGCCCAGGATCAGCCAGACGAAGTAGTGCAGGGTCAGCTTGTCGTGCGAGCCCTCGCGGTAGAAGAACTGGCACTTCGTGGTGTCCCGCTCGCCGTACTTGAGCGCGTAGACCTCGTAGACGGGATCAGTGGCCATGGCCCACCGCGCCGTGCAGGTCGGCGATCGGCACGCTGCGGCCGTGCAGCGGCAGCAGGCGAGCGACGTCGAGATTGAGCCGCTTGAGGGTTGCCGCGAACTGCACGGTGAACGGGCTCGGCGGCATCGGCGGCGGCGTACCGGCGGGCGGGGGCGTGAACACGTCCGCCTCGACCAGCAGCTTCTCCCTGGGCAGGTAGACCATCAACAGGCCGTCGGCGTGGGCGTTGCCGGCGATGGGGTGGATCTCGACCGTCCGCGCCCCGTCGGTCAGCACGCGCCGGTCGCGCACGGCCTCCACCACCGGCTTGCGGCCCGACCTCGCCAGGTGGTCCGGCCGGATCGTGGCCGGCGCGGCCAGCGCGCGCTCGAAGAACGCGCGGTCGGTCTCGTGGGCGATCACGGCCACGCCCTCGCCGGCGAAGGCCCGCAGCCCGCCCGAGTGGTCGAAGTGGTGATGGCTGGCGACGACGTGACGGATCGGCTTGCCCGGGGCCAGCCCGCGGGCCTCGGCGATCACCGCCAGGGCGCGCTCGTCGTTCAGGGGCCCCTCGACCACGATCAGGTGATCCTTCATCTCGATCACGACGCTGTGATGGCTGCCGCCCGTGAGGTACCAGACGCCGTCGGCCACCATCTGGGTCGCCACGCGCGCGTAGGGCGCGGTCGCCTGGCGGACGCCGTCCGGAGCCTGGATGTCGACGGCCGCGTTCGGCTTCACGTCGGTCACGGTGAGGTCGAGCGTGGGAAAGCCGCCGGCCGCCTGGCGGATGCGGGTGGGGAACTTCACCCCGCCGAAGTCACGATAGTCGGCGTACGTCACCTCGACCGGCAGGTCGCCGAGCACCGCGTGCGGGATGGTGGCCTCGACGCGCTCGACGAGATTCTGATCGTTCAGGGCCGCCCTGACGGTCATGCGGCCGGGCACCGCGAAGGCGATCACCCGGCCCTGGACGGTGGCGTTGCCGGCGAGCGCCGCCTTGACGACGCCGTGCGGCGTGGTCCACAGCTGCATCTGCCGGTCGGCCAGCGTGATGGGCGCCGGGATCGCGGCCGACCCCATCACGTTCCAGGCGTGGTCGCCGCTCAGGTGGAACGACTGGCGCTGCTCGCCGCGGACCGGCTGCATGCCGCCGCCGCGGGGCGGGTGCTCGGCCTGCGTCCGCACGATCTCGTCGCGCAGCGAGGCCGTCTCGTAGTCGACGCTGCGGGTGAAGCTCTTGACGTTGAACCGCGGCCACGGCTGCCCCGGCGAGGCGCTCTGGCCGAGGGCGAAGTGCACGCCGCTGCCGCTGTACTCGAGCGACTTCAGACCACCGGCGCCCAGCGCCGTGGCGGCGGCCTCGAGCGTCGAGCGCCCGTCCTGCGCGTGGCTGGCGAGCGGCAACGAGATCAGGATCGCCGTGATCCAGGCGAGCGGTGTGCGCATGGGGGCCTCCTTGGGGCGCGCGCCGGCGATGCTACCATATGGCGCCCGTAGCCGCCCGAAAGGAGCCAGCCGTGAGCACACCGAGAGCCGCGACGTCCGCCCGCGACGAGGTCCGCCAGGTCGCCCCCAAGCTGATCGAGCTCACCGAGAAGGTCGTGTACGGCGACGTCTGGGAGCGCCCCGGGCTCTCCAAGCGCGACCGCAGCCTGATCACGGTGGCGGCGCTCATCGCCATGTACCGCAGTGACCAGCTCACCGGCCACCTCGAGCGCGCGCTCGCCAACGGCGTCACCCGCGAGGAGATCGGCGAGGTCATCACCCACATGGCCCTCTACGCGGGCTGGCCATGCGCCATGACGGCGGGCCGCATCGCCCGCAAGGTGCTCGACGGGGCCGGGTCATGAAGGTCGGGTTCATCGGCCTCGGCACCATGGGACGCCACATGGCGTCCAACCTGATCAAGGCCGGTCACGAGGTGACCGTCCACGACGTCCGCCGGGAGGCGGCCGGGCCGCACGTCGAGGCGGGCGCCCGCTGGGCCGACTCGGCCCGGGCCGTCGCCGAGGCCAGCGAGGTCGTGTTCACCTCGCTGCCGGAGCCGAAGGACGTCGAGGCGGTGGCGCTCGACGAGAAGACGGGGCTGCTGCCCGGCCTCGCCGCCGGCAAGGCGTTCTTCGATCTCTCGACGAACTCGCCGACCGTGGTGCGGCGGCTGCACGCGATCTTCAAGGCGCGCGGGGTGCACATGTTCGACGCGCCGGTGAGCGGCGGCCCGCGCGGGGCCGAGAGCCGGCGGCTGGCGCTGTGGATCGGCGGCGACGAGGAGGCCTTCCAGCGCTACAAGCCGGTGGTCGACGCCATCGGCGACCAGGCGTACTACGTGGGGCCGATCGGGGCAGGCTCGGTGGCCAAGCTCGTCCACAACTGCGCCGGCTACGTCGTGCAGACGGCGCTGGCCGAGGTGTTCACGATGGGCGTCAAGGCCGGCGTCGACCCGCTCACGATCTGGAAGGCGGTGCGCCAGGGCGCCGGCGGCCGCCGCCGCACGTTCGACGGCCTGGCCGACCAGTTCCTGCCGGGAACGTACGATCCGCCGGCGTTCGCGCTGCGCCTGGCCCACAAGGACGTCTCGCTGGCCACCGCCCTCGGCCGCGAGCACAAGGTGCCCATGCGCCTGGCCAACATCACGCTGGAGGAGATGACCGAGGCGCTGAACCGCGGCTGGGGCGACCGCGACTCGCGGGTGGCCATGCTGCTGCAGGAGGAGCGGGCCGGCGTGGAGATCAAGGTGCCGCCGGCCGCCATCAAGGACGTGCTCGATGGCGGATGAGCGCGCCGCCCGGCGCCTGGCGCGGTTCGTCGTCGGGCTGTCGCTCGACGACGTCCCCGCGCCGGTCGTCACGAAGGCGTCGCTGCTCGCGCTCGACACGCTGGGCAACGCGCTGGCCGCGGCGCGCGAGGATTTCGGGCGCGCGGTGCTGGGCGTGGCCGGGCGGCTGGGCGGCGCCCCCGAGAGCGCGCTGCTCGGCAGCCCGACCCGGGTGGCCGCGGCCAACGCCGTCCTCGCCAACGCCACGCTCGCTCACGGCCTCGATTTCGACGACACCCGCGAGGACGCCATCGTCCACACCGGCTGCGTCGCCGTCACCACCGCGCTGGCTGCGGGCGAGGCGGTGGGCGCCGGCGGGCGCGCCGTGCTGGAGGCGTTGATCGCCGCGGTGGAGGTGATGTGCCGGGTCGGCCTCGCCGTGCCCGGCGCCCTGCACGCGCGCCACTTCCATCCGACCGCGATCACGTCGAGCTTCGCGGCGGCCGCCGCGGCGGCCCGCCTGTACACGCTGACCGAGGATCAGCTCGTCCACGCCTTCGGCATCTGCGGCAGCCAGTCGGCCGGCATCATCGAGTACCTCGCCGACGGCTCGTGGACCAAGCGCCTGCACCCGGGCTGGGGCGCCCACGCCGGGGTCGTCGCGGCGCAGCTGGCGCGGGCCGGCTTCACCGGGCCCGAGACGGTGCTGGAGGGAACGCACGGGCTCTACGCGGCGTTTGCCGGTGGACACGACCCCGGCCGGCTCGAGGGCGTGCTCGACACGCTTGGGCGGGGGTGGGAGCTGGAGGAGCTGACGCTCAAGCCGTACCCGTGTGGCTCGATCGCGCAGCCGTACATGGACTGCGCGGCCCGCTTGTGCGAGCGGGTCCGGCCCGCCGAGATCGCCGCCGTCCGCTGCCGCACCGCCGCCGGGCCGGTGCCCCGGCTGTGGGAGCCGCTGGCGGCGAAGCACGCGCCGCCCAACGGCTACGCGGCGAAGTTCAGCCTGCCCTACCTGGTGGCGAGCATCCTCGTCCGCGGGCGGGCCGGGCTGGCGGAGTTCGCCGACGAGGCCGTGCGCGACGCCGGCGTGCTGGCGGTGGCCCGGCGGGTGACGTACGAGCTGGATGACACGATCGACTATCCCCGCCAGTTCGTCGGCGACGTCGAGATCACCCTGGCCACCGGGGGCACGCTGCGCGAGCGCCAGGACCGGCCGCGGGGCGGCCCCGACGCGCCGCTGACGCGCGCCGAGGTCGAGGCCAAGTTCCGCGGCAACGCCGCGCTCGCGCTGCCGCCCGACCGGGTGGAGCGCGTCATTCGCGCCGTCGACGGCCTGGCCGCCGGCGCCCCGCTGACCGAACTGTTCGCATCCCTCGCTGCCGAGAGGAAGTGACCATGTTGCCGATCGTCGCCCGCACGCTGGCCTTCGCTACCGTCGTCCTGTTCGCGACCCTCGCCTCTGCGCAGGACGCGCGCGTCGAGGCGGCGAGGAAGGAAGGCAAGGTCGTCTGGTACACCTCGCTGGCGCTGCCCAGCGCCGAGAAGGTGGCCAAGCTGTTCGAGGCGGCCTACCCCGGCATCAAGGTGGAGGTCCACCGCACCGGCTCCGAGCGGATCCTGGGCCGGGTGATGCAGGAGCTGAAGGCCAACATCAAGAACGTGGACGTGGTGCACACCTCCGACGCCGGCCACTTCGTCATGTTCAAGGGCAGGGGCCTCCTGACGAAGTACACGCCGGCCGGCGTCGAGGGCTTCCCGGCCGGTTTCAAGGACAAGGACGGCTATTACTACGGCCTGCGCGCCACCGTGAACGCCATCGCCTACAACACGAAGGCGCTGTCGGCCGCCGAGGCGCCGAAGACGTGGAAGGACCTGCTCGACCCCAAGTGGAAAGGCAAGCTGGTCACCGCGCATCCCGGCTACAGCGGCGTCATCACCACCCACGTGGCCGCGCTGGTCAACCTGCACGGCTGGGACTACTTCAAGCAGCTCGCCCAGAACCGTCCCATGCTCGTGCAGTCGGCCGTCGACCCGTCCGGGGTGGTCGCCTCCGGCGAGCGGGTGGTCGCGGTCAACGGCGGCGACTACACGTTCTACCAGACCAAGAAGAAGGGCAACCCGCTCGAGATCGTCTATCCCAGGGAGGGCGTGCCCCTCGTCGTCTCGCCCACGGCCATCATGAGCTTCGCGCCGCACCCCAACGCCTCGAAGCTCTTCACCGACTTCACGTTCAGCCGGGAGGTCCAGCAGGTGATGGCCGACAGCGAGGGGCTCTACACCGGCCACCCGGAGGTCAGGTACCCCGCCGACAAGCCCAAGCTCTCCGAGCTGAAGCTCCTGACCGTCGATCCCGAGGAGCTGGAGAAGCGCGGCGAGGAGATCCGCAAGCGGTTCGTCGAGATCTTCGGGGCCTGACGCCCAGGTGAGCCGCGTCATGACCGGCGAGGGGGTCGCCGCCGGGACCCCGGGCCGGCTGCGGGGCATCGACCGCGCGCTGCCGGTGTGGGTGGCGGTGGTGCTCGTGCTGGTCTTCCTCATGGCGCTGCCGCTCGGGTGGCTGGTGTGGATGAGCGTGAGCACCGAGGCGGCGGGCCCCACGCTGGGCCACTACGCGGCCGTGCTGCAGAGCCCCGCCATGCTGAAGGCCCTCTGGAACACGGTGGTGCTGGCCTTCTGGGTGGGCCTGGCCTCGGTCGCCGTCGGCGCGCCGCTGGCGTGGCTGACGGCGCGCACGGACCTGCCGGGCAAGGGGGTGATGCGCGCCCTCGTGCTCGCCTCGTTCGTCACGCCGCCGTTCCTCGGCGCCTTCGCGTGGGTAATGCTGGCGGGGCCCAACGCGGGGCTGCTCAACGTGCTGTGGCGCGACGTGACCGGCGCCACCGAGCCGCTCTTCGACATCTTCGGCATGCCCGGCCTCGTGTTCGTCGTGACGACCTACACCTTCCCCTACGTCTACATCATGGTCGCCAACACGCTGGCGCTCATCGCCTCCGACCTCGAGGAGGCAGCCGCCATCCTGGGGGCCGGGCGGTTCACGGTGGCGCGCACGGTGACGCTGCCGATGGTGGCGCCGGCGCTGGTGAGCGGGTTCATCCTCTCGGTGCTGCAGGCGCTCGCGCTCTTCGGCTCGCCGGCCATCCTGGCCATGCCGGCCGGCTTCCACACCATCACCACGCAGATCTGGTCGCTGTTCCAGTACCCGCCGAAGATCGAGCAGGCGGCGGCGATCTCGATGCCGCTGCTGCTGGCGACGGCGCTGCTGCTGCTCGTGCAGAAGCGCGTGCTCGGCCGGCGCGGCTACGCCGCCGTCGGCGGCAAGGGTGGCCAGCGGCGCACGATCCCGCTCGGGGTCTGGCGCTGGCCCGCGCTGCTCGGCTGCATGGCGGTGATGGCCTGCGCGATCTTCCTGCCCTACGGCATCCTGGCCAAGGCCGCTTTCTCGCGCGCCTGGGCGCAGCCGCTGACCTGGAGCAACCTCACGCTGGGGAATTTCACGTTCACGTTCTTCGAGTACAGCGCCACCCGGTCGGCGATCGTGAACACGCTGGAGCTGGGGATCGCGACCGCCTCGGTGGGCGCCGTGATGGTCGCGCTGCTGTCCTACGTGGCCAACCGGCGGCTCATCGTGGGCCACCAGGTGGTGGCGTTCCTGGCGCTGGCCCCGATCGTCATCCCGGGCGTCGTCCTCGCCGTCGCGCTGTTCATCGCCTACACGCGTCCCCCGCTGATCCTCTACGGCACGCTGACGATCCTGTTCGTGGCCTACCTGACCAAGGAGATGCCGGTCGGGTACGCGCAGTCCGACGCCACGTTCCGCGGCATCCCGCCCGAGCTGGAGGAGGCCGGGCGCATCCTGGGCGCCGGCCGGCTGCGGATCCTGCGCGACGTGACGGCCCCCCTGGCCCGCAGCGGGATCATCGCGGCCTGGTGCTTCATCTTCATCGGCGTCATCCGCGAGCTGTCGGCCTCCATCATCCTGTTCACGCCGGCCACCAAGGTCATGTCGGTGGTCATCTTCGACCTCAAGGAGGAGGGGCAGTTCGGTGCCATCGCCGTGCTGGGCCTCGTCATGCTGGCGCTGACCTTCGCGACGGTCGGGCTGGTGCAGGCCGTGCTGGGCCGCGACGTGCTGGGCGTGAAGGACTGACGTGCCTGGCGTGAGCCTGAAGGCGCTGACCCGCCGGTACGGCGACGTGGCGGCCGTCGCCGACCTTTCCCTCGACGTGAAGCCCGGCGAGCTGGTCGCGCTGCTGGGGCCGTCGGGCTGCGGCAAGACGACCACGCTGCGCCTGGTGGCGGGCTTCCTGGCGCCGGAGTCGGGGGAGATCTGGGTGGGCGAGCGATGCCTGTCCTCGCCCCGCCAGGTCGTGCCTCCCGAGCGCCGGCGCATGGCGATGATCTTCCAGAGCTATGCGCTGTGGCCGCACATGACGGTGGCCCAGAACGTCGCCTACGGCCTGCGCTTCAAGTCTGGGCTCGCGCGCACGGATCGCGCGCGGCGGGTGACCGAGATGCTGCGCGTGGTGCAGCTCGGCGGCTACGAAGCGCGTTACCCCGGCGAGCTGTCGGGTGGCCAGCAGCAGCGGGTGGCGGTGGCGCGCGCGCTCGTGGTCGAGCCCGAGATCCTGCTGCTCGACGAGCCGCTGTCCAACCTCGACGCCAACCTGCGCGAGGAGATGCGCTTCGAGATCCGGCGGCTGCACGAGGCCTTCGGCATCACCACGCTGTACGTCACCCACGACCAGGCCGAGGCCATGGTGATCTCCGACCGGATCGCGGTGCTGGAGCGCGGGCGCGTCGTGCAGGTCGGCACCGCCGACGAGGTGTTCCTGGCGCCACGCACGCGCTTCGTCGCCGAGTTCATCGGCAAGACGAACCTGGTGGAGGGGGTGGCGGCGACGCCCGACACGATCACCGTCGGGGAGCTGCGGCTGCGCGTCGGCGCCGGGGGGCTGAAGCCGGGCGCCCGTGTGGCGCTGTCGATCCGGCCGCACGACATCGCGCTGGCAACACCGGCCGGGGCCGCCGGGCCCGGCGTGAACGCGCTGCGGGGCACGGTGCAGCGCGCCAGCTTCCTGGGCGACGGCGTGGACTACCAGGTCCGGCTGGCCGGCAGCGACGTCGTGCTGCGCGTGGCGGCGCCGGCGTCACAGCGCCTGCGTGCGGGTGACCCCGTGGACCTGAGAATCGATCCTGCCGCCTGCGTCGCGCTGGCGGCCGAGGAGCGTGCATGAGCCAGGGACGACGACCGCTCGACGGCATCCGCGTGCTGGAGCTGGCCCAGATCGTGGCCGGCCCCTTCTGCGGCACGCTCATGGCCGAGTTCGGCGCCGAGGTGATCAAGACCGAGATGCCCGGCCGCGGCGACGACCTGCGCCGCCTGGGCCCCATGGAGGACGGCTCCTCCTACTGGTTCGCCACCGACAACCGCAACAAGAAGCTGATGACGCTCGACCTGCACACGCCCGCCGGCCAGGACATCGTCCGCCGCCTGGTGCCGCACTGCGACGTCGTCCTCGAGAACTTCCGCCCGGGCGTCCTCGAGGGCTGGGGCCTCGGCTGGGAGGACCTGCACGCGCGCAACCCGCGGCTGGTGATGGCGCGGATCACCGCCTTCGGCCAGACGGGCCCGCGGCGCCAGGGGCCCGGCTTCGCGGCCATCGCCTCGGCGTTCGGCGGCACCTGGTACCTCAACGGCCACGCCGACCGGCCGCCGGCTCGCCCGACCCCCGTCTATCCCGACTACATGACCGGGCTGTTCACCGCCTTCGGCGTCATGGCGGCGCTCCGCCATCGCGATGCGACGGGCGAGGGGCAGTGGATCGACGCCGCGCTCTACGAGTCGGCGTTCCGCGTGCTCGAGTACACGACGACCGCGTACGGCCGCCGCGGCCTCGTGCGCGAGCGCGGCAGCTTGCAGCACTCCGGCTGGCCGGGCGGCGCGTTCCAGACCCAGGACGGCCACTGGATCGTCTTCACCGCGCCCGCCCAGCACCTCTTCGAGCGCGTCTGCGCGATGCTGGGCCAGTCCGACCTGCCGAAGGACCCGCGCTTCGCCACGGCCGAGGAGCGGCCCCGGCACATCCCGCTGATCCTCACGATGGCCGAGGAGTGGTTCGCCACCCGGCCCGCGGACAGGGCCCTCGAGGGGCTGAGGGCGTACGACATCCCCCATTCGCCCATCATGAGCATCGCCGACATCTTCGCCGACCCGCACTTCCGCGAGCGCGACATGATCCTCGACGTCCCCGCCGAGGGGCTCGGCACGCTGGCCCAGCCGGGCGTGGTGCCGAAGCTCTCGCTCACGCCCGGCCGGGTGGACCACGCCGGTCTGGCCCTGGGCCGCCACACCGTGGAGATCCTGTCGGGGCTGCTGGGGATGTCGGACGCCGAGATCGCGGCGCTCAGAGCCGACCGGGTGCTATGAGCGAGCCTGGCGCTCCAGCTTCAAGCTGACGGGC
>Ga0302046_10004948_pt1 | contig 11791 bp, 9 predicted proteins | sample RVTome_11_FD_200261 | JGI IMG/M metagenome (GOLD analysis project Ga0302046, IMG submission 200261) | Soil microbial communities from uranium-contaminated site in the Upper Colorado River Basin, Wyoming, United States - RVT147D111 (version 2) ... | reverse complement strand
GTAGGCGGAAAACAGCGCCAGCGCGGTGAGCGCCGCCGACCCGATCGCGAAGCCCTTCCCGATGGCCGCGGTGGTGTTCCCGATCGCGTCCAGGGAGTCGGTGATCTCGCGGGTGTCGGGGCCCAGGCCGCTCATCTCGCTGATGCCCCCCGCGTTGTCGGCTATGGGGCCGTAGGCGTCGACGGACATGGTCACGCCAACGGTCGCCAGCATGCCGACCGCCGCGATCCCGATGCCGTAGAGGCCCGCGAAATGGAAGGCCGTGCTGATGGCGACGCAGATGAGGATGACCGGGATCGCCGTCGACTCCATGCCCACCGCCAACCCCGCGATGATGTTGGTGGCCGAGCCCGTCTTGCTGGCCTCGGCGATCCTGCGCACCGGCGCGGCGGCCGTGTAGTACTCGGTCGCGAGCCCGATCGCGATGCCGACGAGCGTGCCCGCGACGATGGCGATCCAGGGCCCGATCGTCGGATAGGCGACGCCGCTGTCCGGGTCCAGGGACGTGATGCCGAGGCCCTGTACGACGAAGTACATGACGGCCAGGTAGATCGCCGCGGCAATGAAGGTCACGTTCCGGAGCGCGCCCGCCGGGCTCGTGCGCTCGAGCGCCTTCATCATGCCGATGCCCACCAGGGAGGCGAGCAGCCCGACCATGACCGTCAGCAGGGGCAGCGCCACGGCCGCCGCTCGGTGCGCGGCCAGCGCGGGTGCGGTCGCGCCGATGGCGATCGTCGCCACCATCGCACCCACGTAGGACTCGAAGATGTCGGCGCCCATGCCCGCGACGTCGCCCACGTTGTCGCCCACGTTGTCGGCGATGGTCGCCGGGTTGCGCGGGTCGTCCTCGGGAATGCCCGCCTCCACCTTCCCGACCAGGTCCGCTCCGACGTCCGCCGCCTTCGTGTAGATTCCCCCGCCCACGCGCGCGAAGAGCGCGATGGAGCTCGCGCCCATGGCGAAGCCGGACACGATCTCGGCGAACGTGGCGAAGTCGGAGCCGAGGACGGCGTCCGCCGCGAAGACGGCGTAGAGCACGCCCAGCCCAAGGAGGCCGAGCGCCGCGACGGCGAGCCCCATGACCGCGCCGCCGAAGAACGCGATCCTGAGCGCCTTGCCCTGGCCCACCGTGCTGGCGGCGGCCGCGGTCCGCGTGTTGGCCCGCGTGGCGGCCTTCATGCCGAGGAAGCCCGCGGTCATCGAGCTGAGCGCACCGAAGACGTACGCGGCGGCCGTCAGCGCTCCGATGGCCCACGCCAGCAGGACGGTCACGATGACGATGAAGCCCGCGAGCACGGTGTACTCGCGGCGGAGGAACGCCATGGCGCCGTCGTGGATCTGCTCGCCCAGATCGATCATCGTGTCCGTTCCGGCCGGCTGCTTCTTCACGTAGCCGTAGGCTCCGGCTCCCGCGGCGAGGCCGAGGACGCCCAGGACCCAGGCCCATTCTGTCAGTGCGACGAGGTCGGTCATCGGATGGATCTTCCCGTGGTTCGTCGAGCGTGGTGGATGGTCATCGATTGAAGCGGGTCATGGCGGGGTCGATCCCCTCGTGGACCCAGACCTCGACGGCCCGGGTCAACTCCGGGAGCAATCCCACGATCACGTCCTCGTCCTCCTCGGGCATCTCGCTCAGCACCCAATCGGACAGGTCGGCGCCGGGTGGCTTGGATCCGACGCCGATCCTGAGCCTCGCGTACTCGTCCGAGCCCAAGGCGGCGGACACCGACCTGAGGCCGTTGTGCCCGCCGGCGCCGCCCCGTGGCCGGAAGCGCACGCGGCCGACGTCCATGGCCGCGTCGTCCACGACGACGAGCAGGTCCCGCGTCGCGTCGAATCCCTCGCGCTCGGCGAGCCCAACGAGCGTATGCCCGCTGCGGTTCATGTAGGTGAGGGGCTTCATCACGCGCACGCGCGCCTCACCGACATCGCCCTCGGTCACGAGCGCGCTGCCCTCCCGCCTGAACGAGCCGAGCCTCCAGTCGTGGGCGAGACGGTCGGCCACCCACCAGCCGACGTTGTGGCGCGTGGCATCATACTCGGGTCCGGGATTGCCGAGCCCGGCGACGACCTTCATGCGAGTTGGGCCGCAGCCGCGCGATCAATCCCTTTCGCCCCGCGACGGCTCGCCGTCGGCGGACTCTTCGCCCTCCGCGGCGCCCTCGGGACGCTCCTCGCCCTCGGGCAGCTCGCCCTCGACGGGCTCCGCCGCGACGGGCTCCTCGACGACCCTCGGGATCGCGACCGCGCAGACCGTGCGGTCGGCGTCGATCGTGACCTCGACGTCCTCACCGAGCGTGATGTCCGAAACGTGGAGCGAGTCGTTGACGTCCAGCTCCGACACGTCGATCTCGATGGAGGGCGGAATCTTGCCCGGAAGGCAACGCACCGGCAGCTCGTGGATGATCTGCTCCAGGACGCCCCCGTTCTGCTTCACGCCGACCGGCACGCCCACCAGGTGGATCGGGATGTCGACGTCCACGGCGACGTCGGCCTGGATCCGCAGAAAGTCGATGTGCAGCAGCGACGCCTTCCACGGATGGGTCTGGATCTCACGCACCAGAGTCTGATACGGTTCCCTATCCCCCTTCACCTTCAGCTCGACGATCGTGTTTTCGACCGAGATCGAGTGGAACAGGTGGTTCGCCTCGTGCGCGTCCACCGAGAGGTGGACGGACTCCAGGTCCCGCCCGTAGAGCACCGCGGGCACCCTACCGGACTGCCGCAACTTACGCGCGACGCCCTTTCCGGTGCCGGGGCGCTTTTCAGCGCCCAACGTAGCGTTCGTAGCCATGTGTTCTCCTGATTGTCGGCCCCCGGCCGTTGCCGGGGCCCTTTCCCTCAGTTGTCCGGAAGCATCTCGAAGAGCTGGCTCACCGACTCGTTGGAGTGCACGTGATCAATCGCCTTCGCGAGCAGGTCCGCGACCGACAGCACCCGCAGATTCGAGAACCTCTTCTCCTCCGGTATGAGAATCGTGTTCGTGACGACCATCTCTTCCATCGGCGCCTCGCTCAACCGCTTGACGGCGTCTCCGGAAAACAGCGCGTGAGACGCCGAGGCGTACACCTTGGCCGCGCCGCGATCCCTCAGCGCGTGCACGGCGTTCGCCATCGTCCCCGCGGTGTCCACCATGTCATCGACCAGGAGGCACGTCTTGCCCTCCACCTCACCGACCACGTTCAGGACCTCCGACTTGTTGGCGTCCGGCCGGCGCTTGTCGATGATCGCGAAGGTCGCGCTCAGGCGTTTGGCGAAGCCCCGCGCCATTTTCGCGGATCCGACGTCCGGCGCCACCACCACGAGGTCCTTCAGCCCCAGGTCCCGAAAGTACTTGGTCAGCACCGGGGCGGCGTAGAGGTGGTCGACCGGGATGTCGAAGAAGCCCTGAATTTGATGCTGATGGAAATCGATGGAAACCACGCGGTCCGCGCCGGCCGCTACGATGAGGTTCGCGACCAGCTTGGCCCCGATGGAGACCCGAGGCTGGTCCTTGCGGTCCTGGCGGCCGTAGCCGAAGTACGGGATGACCGCGGTGACGCGAGCCGCCGAGGCACGCCGCGCCGCGTCGATCAGCAGGAGCAGCTCCAAGATGGTCTCGGCGGGCGCGCAGGTCGGCTGGACGATGAAGACGTCGCGCCCCCGCGCGTTGCGGTCGATGCGCACGAAGATCTCACCGTCGGCGAACTGCCGGATCGTCGCGCCGTCCGGTGACTTCCCGATCTTCTCCCCGATCTCGGCAACCAGTGGACGGTTCGCCCGGCCGCTCAGGAGGAGAAGGGGTCCCCGCCTGTAGGTGTCGTCCATGGGTTCGGGGCTGGAAGTGCCGCGTAGCACGCCGTCGGGAGCCCGAAAAGCTAGAAAGGCGGCCGGCAACGGTCAACGCGCGGCCAGCGGCGGCAGTGGTGCAGTCTGACTGTACTACCCCAGCGGCGGTAGTGGTACTACCCCTACCCAGCGGCGCCACGCGATGGGTACCACCGGGCTACGGGTGGGCGCGACCCGGGAGCACCCGCCGAAGGCGTGGGGGGGCGCGCGCCCCCCTCGACCCCTCAGCGCTCCTCCGGCTCGAACACCGTGAACGACCTCGCGGCCACCACGTCGCTTCGCCCGTCGGTCTTCAAGGACAGGCGGATCCGGTAGTCGCCGGGATCGAGGGGCGGCACGTCCAGGTCGAGGTACCTGAAGTGGTGCGACGGGCGGTCCGGCGCCGGCTCCTCCCACGAGAGCGCGAGCGGCTGCGGCCTGTCGGCCAGGCCCAGGAACTCGCCCAGCCGGCGGATCACGCCCCGGTCCGTGCGCTCGACGGAGAGCTCGAAGCGGAGCGTCTCCGGGCGGAAGCCGAGCCCGGCCACCTCCCACGCGATCGCGAGCTCTTGGTCGGGGTGGATGTCCGTGGTCGGAAGCGTGAGCGCCAGCACCTCCTCGAGGGATGCCGGCTCACTCTCGGCCTCGACCCGCTCGACCATCAGGAGGTCCGAGAGCGCGGCGATGTCCTCCGGCACCTGATCGCGCCGGATGCCGGCACGCAGCCTGCCCGCCCGACGCAGCGAGGGGCTCCACATCTCCGAGGACACCACGTATGCGCCCGCCGGCGCCTCCACGGCGAGCACGCCTTCGGCACGGCCCTCGGCGGTGCGCTCGAGCATCCGGCCACCGCCCGCGGGCACCAGAAACAGGCCGGCGCGATCCGGCATGCCGGCCTGGCTGCCCGGCTCCATCCACGCGAGGTCGTGCGTGTGGTCGGAGTGGAACGTCGTGTCCTCGGGAAGGAAGTACGTCGCCACGACCATCATGCGCTCGCCGCGGGGGAAGACGGCCAGCTGGCCCTGCATGGGGAGCAGGACCGGCGCGTACTCTGGCGCGTACAGGCTCCTGGGATCGCCGCGGTCCGCCCGCAGATCGTCGTCCGTCGCGGATCCCGGGTCGATCAGCGCCCGGCCGGGGGGCATGAAGTCCCGTCCCTCGGGATGCTTGTGCCCGACCACGTGGTCCACGGAGGTGAAGCCCGGCGAGGGAGCCCGCTCCCAGCCGATCTCCCAACCGTGGCGGATGGTGAGCTCCTCCAGGTCCGTTCCCCAGCGGATGTGGAACGGGTTGTGCGAGCCCTCCCGGAGCGTGGATACCGTCCAGCGCGCGTAATGCGCGGTGCGCCGGTCGTTGCCCTCGACGAGGAACAGCGGGTCCGCGAGCAGCCAGAGGCGGTCCAGCACCAGCCCCATCGAGTCCGGCGCCGTCCGCGCCAGGCGGTCGAGCAGGTCGCGGCTCTCGGAGTCCACGGCGCGCCTCGGCACGCGCCACTCGGCGGCCATGGCGGAGTCCATCCCGGAAAGCGCCCGCTCGAACGCTTCCTCCGCGGCCCGATGCCGCTCGGCCCCGTGAAGCGCGAAGCCCTCGAGCGCCGCGCACCACCAGGGCTCCACCTCGCCGCACGTCCGCGCGACCGCGAGCGCCCCGTCCCAGTCTCCGGTCTCTGCGCGGTACCAGACCCGCTGACCCAGGATCCAGCGTTCCCCGGGCAGGAGCCCCTGGAGCGAGTCGAGTCCGGCCAGCAGCTCCGCGCGCAGGTCCCGCACCTCGTCCCGCTCCGGGATCGGATACCACTCGCCCTCGTCGTACCACGTGCAGAAGCGCCCGACGTGCTCGTCGCACGTGCCGCCGAGGGAGCCGAGCGTAACGGGCAGGTGCCGCAGGCGGCGGCGCTCGAAGCGCGCCTGCGCGGCCCGCGCCTCGCCGAGCACGTCGCCCGAATCGGGGACGGTCACCGTCGTGTCGAGCGCGCCCTCGGCGACCTGGGCACCCGCGCGCCGCGGCTCGCCGAGCGCGCCGAGTGCCGTGAGCCCGCCGAGCGTCATGAGGGCGCGAAACGTCATCGAGACCAACCTACGTAGGGGGCCCAGCCGTGGCGCCCCGGAATCATCCATTGGCCCGGGTGGACTCGAACCACCACCGCCGGTTCCAAAGACCGGTGTCCTGCCATTAGACGACGGGCCAGTCGGATGATCCTACCTGAGGCGACGCCGGACGTTCAAGGTTTCCCCCGCTGCGTCGCCCATCCGCGCGCGGGAGCAGCGGACGCGGCGGCGCGGGCGCCCAGCGGCCCCGGGCGGGCGCCCAGCGGCCCGGCGGGCGCCGAGCAGCCCGGCCGCGCGGCGGGCGGGACGCCGCGCGACCCCTCCGCCCTCACCCCGGCCGAGTGACGTCCACGAGCGTACGGACCGTCCAGCACGGCCAGCCCAGCCGGTCGCTCAGGATCGCGGCGGCCGCCTCGGCCGCCGCGCGGTCCCCGAACAGCCCGAAGGAAGCCGCCCCGCTACCGCAGAGGAGCGCGGCCGAGGCTCCCTCCTCGCGCAACGCGTCGAGCGCGCGCGCGATCTCCGGCGTCGAGCGCGGCACGACCGCCTCGAAGTCGTTTCCCATGCACGCCATCACCTCCTGCCAGGTGCGGGGGCGGGGGGGCGCGGGCACGCCGGGCAGCGCAGCGGAGCCGGCTTCCGGGACGGTATCCGGGGCGCCACGCTCGCCGGCCCCGGCACGCGCACGCGCCAACTCGCCATACGCCCACGCGGTGGACACGTGCACCGGCGGAAGCGACAGCACCAGGTGCGCCTCGGGCAGCGGCTCGAGCGGCTCGAGCACGTCACCGCGGCCGGTCGCGAGCGCGAGTGGGCTGTCGCTCAGGAAGAACGGAACGTCGGCGCCCAGGCCGGCCGCGATACGCGTCACCGCGGCGTCGCGCTCGTCCACGTGCGTCAGATGGCAAAGCGCCCGCAACACCGCCCCCGCGTCCGACGACCCTCCGCCCAGGCCGGCGCCCGCGGGGATCCGCTTCTCCAGGCGGATCCGTACGCCCTCCCCGAGGCCTGTCACCGCGGCGAATCGCTCCGCCGCGCGCCACGCCAGGTTCTCCCGCGGCGCGCAGGGCTCGGGACCGACGACCGCGAGGTCGACCCCGTCGCCCCCCAGCTGCACGGAGAGCTCGTCGTGGAGGTCGATGGCCTGCAGGAGCGTCTGCACCTCGTGGAAGCCGTCTGGACGGCGGCCGAGCACCCTCAGGAAGAGGTTGACCTTCGCGGGAGCGCGGAGCACGACGCGTCGGCTCCCTGCGCGCCTCCTCACCCCGCGTCGTGCACCATGTCGGTGGCGTCGGCGGCCTCCGCCTCGACGGCCCGCTCGACGCGCTCGTCGGCAGCGCCGACCTCGCCGAGCGAGAGGCCCAGCCTCCAGGAGTACCACAGGCCTATGGCGGTGACGGGGACCCAGCCGCCGAAGTGGTACCCGAACGCGAACGCGAGCGCGCGCGCCTCGTCGACCCCGTAGACGCCGCTCGACGCGAACAGGGCCGCCGCGTGGAAGGTCCCGAAGAAGCCCGGCGCGGAGGGAATCGCGACCCCGAAGCCGACGACCGCCTCCGTGAAGATCGCCGAGACGAACCCCGTGTCGATACCGAACGCCAGCATCCCGAGCCAGAACGAGACCGCGTGCCACGTCCAGAACACGAACGACCACGCCAGCCCGAGCGCGAGCAGCTCGGGACGGCGCAGGATCCGGAGCGCCTCCAGGAAGGACTCGAGGGAGCCCACCACCCGCCTCGCCGCGCCACCCGGAAGGCGCAGGGCCACGGCTTGCGCGAGCGCGACGAACCGTCGCGGCCAGGCCGCCATCACCAGGACGACAGCCGAGATGCCGACGACCGCCACGACGGCCGCCTTCAGCATCGCGCCTCCCCACCCTTCCTGCAGCGTGCCCGTCGCGGGAAAGCCGGGCGTCAGCACCGGGAGCACGAGGAACACGAGCAGCACCACCCCGTCCAGAAGCCGCTCCACGACGAGCGTGCCGAACGCGGCGCTCGCGGTAACCGGCTCGAGGCGGCTGAACGCGTAGGCGCGCGCGAACTCCCCGACGCGGGCCGGCAGCAGGTTGTTGGCCATGAAGCCGATGGTGACCGCCGCGAATCGGGAGCGGAGTCGGGTGTTCGGCTCGACCGGCCTCAGGAGCACGTTCCACCGGAGCGCGCGAATGAAGAACCCGAAGGTCGCCACGGAGATCGATGCGGCCAACAGCCACAAGTTGCCCGCACGGATGTTGGCCCAGACCTCGGCGAACGAGACGTCGGCCAGCGTCCACCACAGGAGGAGCGCGGTGATCGCCAGGCCCAGGACCCCCTTCTTCCAGTGCCTCACGCCCGGGTCCGCACCCAGGACTTCACGCCCCGGCCCGCGCGCGCCGGACCAGGTCGACCATCTGCCTCACCGCGGTCTCGAACCCCACCAGCAGCGCCCGCGATACGATGCTGTGGCCGATGTTGAGCTCCTCGACCCGGGTCAGCGCGGCGACGGCCGTCACGTTCCGGTAGGTCAGCCCGTGACCGGCGTGGACGGCCAGGCCGAGCCCGCTCGCGAGCGCCACGGCCTTCGCCAGGCGATCGAGCTGGCCCGCGCGCCGGGCTGGAGCCGCGTTGGCGAACTCGCCGGTGTGGAGCTCGACGGCGTCGGTGCCGAGGTCGAGCGAAGCGCGGATCGCGTCCTCCTCCGGATCGATGAAGAGCGCCGTTCTGATGCCCGCCGCGCGCAGCCGCTCGACCGCGGCCCCGACGGCGCTCCGCTGCCGGTCGTCCGAGAGCGCCAGACCACCCTCGGTCGTGACCTCGGCCCGCTTCTCGGGCACGAGCGTCGCCTGCAGGGGCTGGAGCTGGCAGGCCAGGTCCACGATCTCGGAAGACGCGGCCAGCTCGAGGTTCACCGCAGAACGCACGGTCTGCATGAGCAAGCGCACGTCGCGGTCCTGGATGTGCCGCCGGTCCTCCCGCAGGTGGACGGTGATGCCGTCCGCTCCGCCGATCTCGGCGAGCACGGCCGCCGCGACCGGGTCCGGCTCGTCGGTCTTCCTGGCTTCACGAACGGTCGCGACGTGATCCACGTTCACGTACAGCCGCATGCTCATCCCAGGGTCGCTCTCTCGAAGGCGTTCGTCAGTTCCTGCTTCGCGTCATCCCTGAGGTCCGGTCCCACCAATCGCAAAAGCTCGCGGCCGAAGAGCGCGTACAGGCGCCGCTCCTCCGGCTCCAGCGCGCGCAGGTGCAGCGCGATGGCCTCTACGTCCCCCTCCGCCACCGGACCCGTGACGGCCCCCGCGGGCCCGCTCTCCTCCACCATGGCGAGCGTTCCCCGCACCAGCGGGACGAGCGCGGCAAGCGCTTCGTCAGGATCGACGCCGGCACGCTCCATGACCCGCACGGCGGCATCCAGCAGCGGCGAGACGTAGCTCGCGGTCAGCACCGCCGCCGCGTGCAGGAGCGGCCGTCTGGTGGCCGCCACGATGATCGGTCCGCACCCCATGGCCGACGCGAGCAGGCGCGCGACGGCCGTCGCCTCGGGCGAGCCCGTTACCGCGATGTAGGACCCGGGGATGCGGGAGGCGGCAGCGGCCGATCGGGACACGACCTGGAGCGGATAGAACGCGCCCACGGCATATCCGCGAGCGTGCAGCGGCGCCAGCACGTCGGTGGAGAGGCTTCCCGACAGGTGAAACGCGACGCAGCGCTCGGGCGCGGGCCCCTGCGCGGCGATCGTGTGCGCCATCTCGGGGACGATCTCGTCGGGCACGGCCAGGAAGAGCGCCATGGTGTCGGGGGCCAGCGGCTCGACGCCGAACACGTAGCTGGCCTTGCCCTCGATGAAGATCGGGTGCGACGGGGGCTGCGGGTTGCGGCCGAATACGGCGAGGCGCTCCACCGCCCGTGTCTCGATGAGCGCGGCGCCCAGCGCGAGCCCCATCCGGCCCGGTCCCACCACGGTGACCGACGAGTCCACTACCCGGCCGCCCCCACGCGGCGGGGGCGCGCCGACCGGCTCACGCCACGTCCTCCACGGTGACGCCGGACCTGCGCGCGAGCCTCCCCAGCAGCGGCTGCGGCACCCTCGCCGTGAGCGAGACGCGCGTGCTGTCGTCGACCCGCTGGACCACCTCTCCCTCCCGGTAGACCGCCGCGATGGCCTCACCGTCGATCACGGGCACGCGCACGATCACGTGCGCCAGGCGCGATCGCAGGCGCGCCTTCAGCGTCTCGCGCAGCGCCCCGAGCGTCGCGGGATCATGGGCGGACACGAAGACGGCCGGCGTCGGCTCCAGGGATCGGATGCGTGCGCGCAGGCCCTCCTCCTCCGCGTGGGTCACCCGGTCGATCTTGTTGAACACGAGGATGCGGTCCCGCCCCAGCAGGTCGAGCTCGGCGAGCACGTCGTTCACCACCTCCCGCTGCTCCTCCCAGTCGGAGTGCGACGCGTCGATGACGTGGAGGAGCACGTCCGCCTCCCGCGCCTCCTCGAGGGTCGAGCGGAAGGACGCCACCAGATGGTGCGGAAGCTTGCGGATGAAGCCGACCGTATCCGTCAGCAACGCCTCGTGCCCCGAGCCCAGGTCGACGGCGCGCGTGGCCGAGTCGAGCGTGGCGAATAGGCGATCCTCGACGAACAGGTCCGCACCGGAGAGGGCCCGGAGCAGCGAGGACTTGCCCGCGTTCGTGTAGCCCACGAGCGCCGCCCGGAACGAGCCCCCGCGCGACCGCCGCTGCTCGGCCCTCGCCCTGGCGACGTCTTGGAGCTTGGCGCGCAGGTCGGCGATCCTGGTGCCGATGAGGCGGCGGTCCGTCTCCAGCTGCGTCTCGCCCGGACCCCTGAGCCCGATGCCGCCGCGGATGCGCGAGAGGTGGCTCCACATCCGGCGGAGGCGCGGGAGCAGGTACTCGAGCTGCGCGAGCTCCACCTGCATGCGCGCCTCCTTCGAGCGTGCGCGCGTGGCGAAGATGTCCAGGATGAGCTCGGAGCGGTCCATGACCCTGACGCCGAGCAGGTCCTCGAGGTTCTTGCCCTGCGCCGGGCTCAGCTCCTCGTCGAAGAGCACGAGGTCCGCCTCGCGTTGCCGCACCAGGTCGGCGAGCTCGCGCGCCTTGCCGGCGCCGAGATAGAAGCGCGGGTCGGGTCGCGTGATCCGCTGTGACAGGGTCGCGACGACCTGTCCACCGGCGGTGTCGGTCAGCCGCGCCAGCTCCTCGATGTGCTCGTCCGCGAGGCGCCGCTCGAGGCCGCGATCGGGCGCGCCGACGAGCACGGCCCGATCCACGGGGGTGTTCAGGTCGATGAGTTGCGTGGGGATCGGGTTACCTCTGGACGCTGATGATGCCGAGGCCGCTCGCGCTCAGCTCCGGACGTTCGGTGCCATGGAGGCGCTCGCGCGCCCGTCAAGCATACTCAAGCGCCTTCCGACGGAGAAGCCGACTCCGGGCCTTGGGGCTCATCCCCGGCGCCCCGCGCGCGGCGGCGCTCCGACCACCACTCGAGCCGCTCGGCGACCGCTTTCTCGAATCCGAACGGGCCCGGCCGGTAGAACGTGCGCGCGCCCATCTCGTCCGGGAGGTACGTCTGGGCCGCAACGCCGTCCTCCTCGTGCGGATCGTAGCGGTACCCGGCGCCGTAACCGAGCTCCTTCATGAGTCCGCTCGGCGCGTTGCGGATGTGGAGCGGCACGGGCGCGGCGGGCGTCTCCCGCGCAACCGCCATGGCTGCGGACCACGCCTCGTAGGCGCGGTTCGACTTGGGAGCGACCGCCAGGTACAGGGTCGCCTCCGCCAGCGCGAGCTCTCCTTCCGGCGAGCCGAGGAAGTGGTACGCGTCGCGTGCGGCGACGACCACGCCCAGCGCGTTCGGGTCCGCGAGCCCGATGTCCTCGGAGGCCATTCGCACGAGTCGTCGCGCGATGTACAGAGGGTCCTCGCCGCCGTCGATCATCCGCG
>Ga0302046_10004946_pt1 | contig 11793 bp, 11 predicted proteins | sample RVTome_11_FD_200261 | JGI IMG/M metagenome (GOLD analysis project Ga0302046, IMG submission 200261) | Soil microbial communities from uranium-contaminated site in the Upper Colorado River Basin, Wyoming, United States - RVT147D111 (version 2) ... | reverse complement strand
CGAAGTTGACGTGCGGCAACAGGAACGGCGGGAAGCCGCCCTTGGTGACGACGTCCGACACGGTCTGGCGAATGTACGGGAACAGGATGTTCGGAGCGAACGAGCCGAGAATGCGGCGCGTCTCGTCGGCACCGAAGCCGCGCACGACGAACACGCCCGCCTGCTTGACCTCGGCGAGATAAACGGCGACGTCGCCGTTCTTCGCCTCGAGCGTCACGGTCAGCACGACTTCGTGGGCGTCCTGGCCGACGGTGTTCGACATCGTGCTGAGATTCAGCGAGATCTTCGGGTCCTGCACCTGCGCCGGCAGAAACGGTCCCTTGGGCGCCTCGAACGAGAGGTCCTTGATGTAGACCGTCTGCAGCGCGACTGCCGGGCCCTGGCCATTGCCGGCCGGATCGCCCGTGCCCGTCGGCGTGGTTTTTTCGTCAGCCATCGTCGTTCCTCTCTTGTATTGGATTCATATCGCTCGCCGACAAACAACTGTGGCAGAGTGCGCCGTCCGCTCCTCGCCAGCAACTTTTCCCGCAAGTGCCGTTCTTCAACCCTTGACGACCGGCAGATTCTCCTGCTTCCAGGCGGCCAGCCCGCCGCGGAGGCCGAACACGGTCTTCGCGCCGGCGCGCGCGAGCGTCCTCTGGGCGGCGCCGGTCGTGGTGCCGCTGTCGCAATAGAGCACGAGCGTCTTGCCGGTGAGTCGCTCGAGCGCTTTCGGATCCGATGCAAGCTGGTCGGCCGGCACGTTTCGCGCGCCTGCGATGTGGCCGTCCTTGAACTGGTTGGCCGAGCGCAGGTCCACGAGCACGGCGCCCGCATTCATCAGCCGGATCGCCTCGTTCGGAGCGACCGCGGCGCCGGCCGTGCTGCGCTGGCGGAGCTCGAAGGCCAGCACGACGAAGGTCATCAGCGCGAGCGCGCCCGCAAGGAACGGATGATTGGTGGAATAATCGAGCAGTCGGTCCATGGGGCGGGTCGCAAAAATGGGCGCGCATTATATCAGCGCGGCTACGCCGGCCCCGCCGCCAGCGCCAGCGAGGCATATTTCCTGATAAAACAGATGCTTGTACTGGCGCGTCACGGCCTCGTGGTCCTGGCTGCGGGGCTCTCGCTGGCTGCTCTTGCGAGCGCCTCCCCGGCGGAGAGCGATGCCGAAAAGGAGCTGCGCGAAGTCCGCGAGCGGATTGCGGAGCTGCAGCGTTCCGTGCGCCGCGATACCGACCGGCGCGACGCCGTCTCCGGGCAGCTTCGCGACGCCGAAGAGAATGTGCGCGGGGCGAAGGCGCGACTCGGCGACATCCGAAAACGCATCGCCGAAAGCGACGCGCGATTGAAAAAGCTCGCGGCCGATCGCGCGCGCAACGAAAGCGCGCTCGACGAACAGAGCAAGACGCTCGCGGCGCAGCTTCGCACCGCCTACATGAGCGGCCGGCAGGAGCAGTTCAAGATCCTGCTGAGCCAGGACGATCCCGCGGCCTTCGGCCGCATGCTCGTTTACTACTCGTATTTCGGTCGCGCGCGCGCCGCGAAGATTGCCGAGATCCAGGAGCTGGTCGCGGCGCTGGAAGTAGCCGCCGTTGAGGAAGGCGCGGAGCGCGATCGCCTGGCCGCGCTCGAGGCCGATAGCCGCAGGGAATTGTCATCGGTGGATGCGGCGCGCGTTGAGCGGAGGCGGGCACTCCGCGCGATGAATGCCCAGATCCGCACGCGCAGCGACTCGATCGCCAAGTTGAAGCGCGAGGCTGCGGCGCTCGAGAAACTCATCGCAGACCTGCGCAAGACGATGCAGGACCTCCCGCCGACCGGCGGGCAGGCATTCGAGAAAGTGCGGGGCCGGCTCGCCTGGCCGGTGCCCGGGCGCCTCGCGGCGCGGTTCGGCCAGTCGCGCGGCGGCGGACTGAAATGGAACGGCGTGATGATCGAATCGAATCGCGGGGCGGAAGTGCGCGCGCTCTACGACGGCCGGGTCGCCTACGCGGATTGGCTGCCGGGCATGGGCCTCCTGCTCATCGTCGATCACGGCGGCTACATGAGCCTGTACGCTCACCACGAACAACTCTACAAGGCGGCGGGCGACCGTGTCGAAGGCGGCGAGGTCATCGGCACGGTCGGCGACAGCGGGGGGCGCAGCCAGCCGGGCCTGTACCTGGAAATTCGCCGCGGGGCCAAGGCGATAGACCCGGTTCCCTGGTTTCGGCGCTCGAGCCCGTAGGACGGGTTTTCCGCCCCACAAACTGCGGATTACGTCAAAGACGCCCCTGCTGGCATGAGCGAGGCTGCGTCGTGGTATCAAGCGCACCCATGGAACTGCCGCTGCATCTCGCGAGCGCGAGGCCCAATCTCGACCCTTACGGACAGCTCCTCAGGATGCTGATGCCGCGCGCGCTTGGCATCGGCCTCTACGACGCCAGCGCGAATCCCCTCTGGGTCGCGGACGGCTACGACGGGCCCGACCCGACGCCGCTCGTGCACGCCGCACTCGCCCAGGTGCCGCCGGCGACGACCGCGCGCATCGACGGCTTCACCCACGACCACCAAGGCGCGCCTGCGTACGTATTCCGGCTGCGCAACAGCGAGGGCGATGTCATCGCGGTCGCAACGCTCCTTACGCGCGACGGCGAGAACCGCCCCTATTCCTTCGTCCAGTCGCTGGTGCAGCCCGCGCTCGAGTGCCTGCAACGCGAGCTCGAGGCGCGCGAGAGCGTCGGGGTCCTGACGGCCGATCTGCGGTCGCGCGACGACGACCTCGAGCTTTTGCTCCGCATCGCGCCGGACGATCCCGCCAGCCCGCTCCATGGCGATGAGCTCGGCGCGCTCGTGCAGACCTGCGTCGATCATCTCGGCTGCCTGCTCGGTGCGCTCGTCGTGCCAGAGCGCAATATCGCGATCTGCAAGGCGCCGTACGGGGGGCACCCGCAGGTCGAGATCCTCACGAAGATCCACCGGCACCTGCTGAACTGGGCACAGCTCCAGCGGCGCAATCTGGTGATCAACAAGATCAAGGTGCGCCCGATCGAGCTGCCGCCCTACAAGATCCTCTGCACGCCGGTGCGCCACGCCTCGGGTCGCGTCGTCGGTTTCCTCGCGATGTTCCGCGAGAAGGACGCACCCAACTTCGAACCGCGCACCGAGCGGCTCATCGAACTGCTGTCGCGGAAAACCTCGATTACGCTTCAGAACAACTACGACGCGCTGACCGCGCTCCTGACGCGCTCGGCGTTCGAGATGCAGGTGCGGGCGCTGCTCGCATCGCGGCGCGCGCCGCTGCCCGAATGCGTTCTCTATCTCGACGTCGACCGCGTGCACGTTGTGAACGACAATTTCGGCATGCACGTCGGCGACGAGTTGATCGGCAAGGTTGCCGAAGTGCTCCGCAAGAAGGCGCGGCCGGGCGCGCTTGCGGCGCGAATTGCCGGGGACCGTTTCGCAGTGTTCCTGCCGGATTGCACGCTCGAGTTCTCGCAGCAAATCGGCGAGATGCTGCGGCGGCAGTGCTCGGAACTGACGTATGCGCGCGGCGACGGCACGGTGCAGGTGTCGGTCAGCGTCGGCGCCGCGGAATTGCCGGTGGAATCACAGAACCGGCTGGCGCACGGGCTCGCGAATGCCGAGCTCGCCTGCAAGGCCGCGAAGGACCGCGGGCGCAACCGCGTGGAGATTTTCCAGGATGCCGACCAGAGCATCATGCGCCGTCACGCCGACGTGGTCGTCGTGCAGGCCCTGCACGAGGCGCTCGCGGCGGACCGTTTCGCGCTGTTTGCGCAGCCGATACTGCCGCTTGGCGCGGATCACACGGAGCCGCGCTTCGAGTTCCTGCTGCGCATGGTCAACGAGAACAGCGAGCTGCTGCCGCCGGAGAAATTCCTGTCCGCGGCGGAGCGCTATCAGTTGCTGCCCGCGATCGACCGCTGGGTGGTCAAGAACGCGCTTGCGGCCCTCGCCCAGCACGCCACGACGCTTCGCGGCCGCGACATCCGGTTCTCGATGAACATATCCGGAGCCTCGATCGCTTCCGAGGAGTTCCTGGAGTTCCTCGAGTCGGCGATCCGGGACTCCGGCGTGCCGCCGGAAACGCTCTGCTTCGAACTGACAGAGACTTCCGCGGTGTCGAACCTGCAGCGCGCGGACCGGCTGATGCAGCGACTGCGCGTGCTGGGATGCACTTTCGCGCTCGACGATTTCGGCACCGGCCTCTCCTCGCTCGTGTATCTCAAGTCGCTGCCGGTTTCCGTGCTCAAGATCGATGGCGCGTTCGTGCGCGACGCCGGGATCAACCAGCGCACCGAATCCATGGTTCGCGCGATCGCCCAGCTCGCCCACACGATGGGCATGGAGACCGTCGCGGAATATGTCGAGACCGACGAACTGCGCACGCGCATGGCGAGCCTCGGCGTCGATTTCGGCCAGGGCTTCGCGATCGGGCGCCCGGTCCCGATCGACGAGATACTCGGGGACCTTGCGCTTTACGAGGCGATGGCCCAGCAGGATTCCCCGGCCGCCTGAGTTGGCGAGGAGATGCCGCGCTCCCGCGGGCACGGGTACCATAGTCCAATGGCTCAACCGAAGCGCACGCTGCTGGTCGCCCTGGCGGGTTGCCTCGCGGGCGTTCTGCTCGCCGCAACGGTCTTGTGGATCGCGCGGCAGGGGCGCGATTCCGCGGACATCGCGGCGCAGGACGCGCGTCTCCTTGCCGAAGTGATCGACCGGATTCGCGACGACTACGTCGATCGGACCGACAACCACGAGCTGATGTCGAATGCGATCCGCGGCATGGTCGGCGAGCTCGATCCGCATTCAGCCTTCATGGACGCGGAGGAATTCGAGGACTTGCGCATCGCCACGGAGGGCAACTACTCCGGCATCGGCGTCGAGGTCACGATCGAGTCCGACGCGCTCACTGTCATCGCCCCGATCGACGGCTCCCCGGCCGCGCGCGCCGGCATCCGCCCTGGCGATGTGATTCTCGAAATCGACGGCCGCCCGTTCAGAAACGAGAAGCTCGGCGACGCGATCGAGACCATCCGGGGTGACCCCGGCACGGTCGTGCATCTCACCATCGGCCGGGAAGCTGTCCCGCAGCCGCTCGCGTTCGCGATCGAGCGGGCCCTCGTTTCCGTGCACTCGGTGCGCTTCGAGATGCTCGAGCCGGGCTATGGATACCTGCGTATTTCGCAATTCAGCGAAACCACCGGGGCGGACACGGGTGCGGCGCTCCGCGGCTTGCAGCAGCAGGCAGGCGGAAGGCTTCTCGGCCTGGTGCTCGATCTCCGCAACAACCCGGGCGGCGTCCTGGACGCGGCGGTCGAAGTTTCCGACGCGTTTCTCGAGACGGGCCTGATCGTTTCGGCCGAGGGTCGTTCGGACCAATCGCGCTTCCGCATGGAAGCCCTGGCGGGCGATCTCTCGCACGGCACCCCGATCGCCGTGCTCGTCAATCAGGGATCCGCCTCGGCCGCCGAGATCGTCGCCGGGGCGCTCCGGGACAATGGCCGCGCGAAACTCCTCGGCCAGAAGACCTTTGGCAAGGGCTCGGTGCAAACCGTGATGCCGCTCGAGGACGGTCAGGCGCTCAAGCTCACGACCTCGCACTACTTCACGCCGTCGGGCGTTTCGATCCACGAGCGTGGCCTCGAGCCGGATCTGCCGCTGCCCGCGCAACCCGCGGTCATCCTCGGGGGCGAGAAGCGGCTGCTCGAGCGCGACGCCGAGATCGGGGCGGCGATCGCCTGGCTCAAGACCGGAAAGACGCCGCTCGTCACGGCGCAGGCCGAGCCGGACACGCGCGCCGAATGAAACGCGTGCTCGTGCCGCTCGCCGAGGGTTTCGAGGAACTCGAAACCGTCACCATCGTCGACATCCTCCGCCGCGCCGGCGTCGAGGTCGTGGTCGCGTCGCTCGCTGGCAGCCCGGTGACCGGCGCGCACGGCATCCGACTCTCGGCCGACACCCCGCTGGGCGCGCTCGCGGAGCAGGAATTCGACATGATCGCGCTGCCGGGGGGCATGCCGGGCGCGGAACATCTCAAGAAAGACGCGCGCATCGCCGAGATCATCCGGCGGCTGCACGGCAAAGGACGGCCGGTCGCGGCGATCTGCGCGGCGCCGATGGTGCTTGCCGCCGCCGGCGTGCTGGATGGACGCCGCGCCACGAGTTATCCGGGTTTCCTGAAGGACGCGGAGCGCACGACCGTCGTTGCGGACGCCGTAGTCGTCGATGGCGGCGTCATCACCTCCCGCGGTCCCGGCACGGCGCTCGATTTCGCGCTCACGCTCGTCGAGGAGCTCGCGGGGCCCGCCGCCCGCCAGGCGGTCGAATCCCGCCTCGAGCGCGAGAAAGCGGCGCCGGCGTGACCGAGTCGACGGAAAAGCCCGAAACCGCCGAGCCGATGCCACACACGCGGCGGGAAATCGTGCAGCGCGACGAGCACGCGAGCATCGTGCAGAGCCTTGCGCGCGTCGACTGGCTCGTGCTCCTGGTCGTCGCTCTCTATACGCTTGTGCTCCGCGCGCCGCAGGGGTCCCCGCGTTTCCTGTACGCGGCCATGGCCGCGTACGCGATCTTCGTCATCGCGTTCCGCTGGCGCGGCTTTCCCGTGCAGGACACGGGCGCCCGGATCGCGCTCGGCTCGGCGGCGATGGTGGCGTTCATCACGATCGTCGCAATCCAGACGGGCGGTTCGGCGAGCCCGATGGTCAATCTCTACCTGCTGCCGATCGTCGTGGTCGCGATGACGCTCGGGCGGCGCGGCGCGCTCGTGATCTTCGCGGGGGTTGCGCTCGCCTGGCTCTCGCTGATCGTGGGCGAGGGGCCGCTTCCGCCGACCGCGGAGCTGCTCGCGCGGCTCTTCGGCGAGCTCGGGCCCTATGCGCTCGTCGCCTATCTGACGCAGGCCCTGGCCGGCACGATCATGACGGCGCGCAGGCGCATCGAGGAGATGGCCGAGCGCGACAGTCTGACGGGCATGCTGAACCTGCGCACGTTCAAGTCGATCCTCAACCGCGAGCACCTGCTGCGCGCGCGCGGCGGGCGCGGTGGCTATGCCGTCCTGCTCGTGGACATGGACGATCTCAAGACGCTGAATGACGCCCACGGCCACCAGGCGGGCAATCGCGCGATCACTTCGGTCGCGAGCGCGATCCAGCGCGCCATCCGCACGACCGACATGGCGGCGCGCTACGGCGGCGACGAGTTCGTCGTGTTTCTTCCGGAAGCGACGCCCGAGGTCGCGGAAACCGTGGCCCAGCGCATCCGCAACAACGTCTATCGCAGCCTGTTCCCGGTCGGCGAGCGGCTCCAGCGCATGACGGTGAGCGTCGGCACCGCGAGCTATCCGCGGGACGGCGCGCAGCACGACGATATCGTTTCCGCCGCGGACGTCCGCATGAAGCGCGATCGCGAGTTGCGCCAGGGCGGCGACGAAACGGCGACATGAGACGCCAGGCTCGCGGCTACATGCAGGGATTCGAGACGGCTGCGAGCGCGGCCATGGTCTGGCGCGCACTGACCGAACCCGAGGCGTTACGCTCCTGGTATGCGACGGAAGCAATCGTCGAGCCGCGGGCGGGTGGGCGCTATGCGACGGTATCGCGTCTTTTCGGGCGGCGCGAAGCGCATATTGAGCGCTTCGATCCCGGCGCGCGGCTGCAGCTCCTTTACGAGCCGAGCCCGGACTGGCCGCCGCTGCTGGACAGCGCCCTGGTCGAGGATTTCATCATCGATGAACGCAAGGGAAAGAGAATGCTGCGCGTGATGGGTTCCGGAATTCCGGCCGATGAGGAATGGGCGAAGACACTGGTGCGGCTGCGGACCGCCTGGGCGCTCGCGTTCGCGCAGCTCCAGATGAAGCTGCGCGAAGGCTCGATCGGCGAGCCCGCAGCATGAGGCGCGCGCTCGCATTCGTTCTTGCCGGTCTTCCTGCCGTCGCGGCACACGCCGCGGCGCTCGTGCTGGCCGGCGGCACGGTCATCGATGGCTACGGCAATGCGCCGATTCCGGATGGAATCGTGATCATCGAAAACGACCGCATCCTGGCCGTCGGCGGCGTCGGCCAGGTCGTCGTGCCGGAAGGCGCGGAAGTCGTGTCGACCGAGGGCATGACGGTGCTGCCGGGCCTGTGGGACATGCAGGTGCAACTCATGCGCCTCGGCCATGGCGATTTGGCGCGCTGGAACGAAACCTACGGCCCGCTCGCCGAGCGCGTGGTGATGCCGATCGCGGCGCGCCAGCTCCTGCAAGCGGGCGTCACGAGCGCGCGTGACGCCGCGTCGCCGCTCGAAGCCGCGATCCACGTGCGCGGCCGCATTCGCGAGCGCCTGATCGATGGCCCGAATCTTTACGTTTCGGGCCCGCTGCTCCGGAAGCTCGCGCCCGCCGGCACCGGCGACTGGCAGTGGGAAGTGACGAGCGCGGCCGACGCGCGGGCGAAGGTGCAGAGGCTTGCAAACGCGGGCGTTGATTACCTGCTGCTCGCCGAGATCGAGATGTGGACCGCGGAGGAACTTGAGGCGGCGGTTTCCGAGGCGAGAATTCGCGGCCTTTCGGTGCATGCATTCGCGGAGCGTCCCGCCGACATCGTGCGCGGCGCGGCGGCGCAATTCGACGGCTTCCTCGGCACCGGCATGGGCACGGCCGCGTTTCCGGCGGAAGTCACGCAGGCGCTCGCGGGACGGCTCACGCAAACCGGCGCGCGGCCGATCGCGTGGACGCCGGCGATCTCGGCGCTCCTCAACCTCGAGTCCTTGCGCATCAACGACGAGCCGCTCGACGACCCGCGCGCAACCGCGGGCTTTCCCGAACTCGTCGCCACCGATGTCCGCGGCTCACTCGCAAGCCTCGACCGCGTTGCCGCGGCGGAGCTGTCGGCAGCGAGAGCCGCGACGCTCTGTGACAAGCTCAGGCAGCTCGACGAGGCGAAGGTTCTGCTGCTGCTTGGTTCGGATGCCGGCGCTCCCGGCCACCTGCATTCTCGCGCGACCTGGCAGGAAATCGATTTCTGGGTGCGGGATTGCGGAATGCCGGTGATTCGCGCGATCCGCGCGGCAACGCACGACGCCGCAACCGCGATGGGCGTGGGTCACGAATCCGGCGCGATATCCCCGGGCAAAATAGCGGATGTCATTGCCGTGCGAGGTGACGTGCTGAGGAATCCGGCACTCCTGCAATCCGTCGATATTGTCATCAAGCACGGTCGTCGCGTACGCTGACGGCATGACGAATTTCATCCTGCGGGTGCTGATTGCGGCGCTGGGCCTGTGGCTCGCGACGGAATGGGTCGACGGAATCAATGTTTCGAGCGCCGGCACCCTGATCCTGGCCGCCCTGCTGCTCGGCGTCGTGAACGCCATCGTCAAGCCGATCGTAGTGATTCTGACACTTCCGTTCACGCTCCTGACGCTCGGGCTCTTCCTTCTCGTCATCAACGCGGCGATGCTCGGCCTCGTGGCCGCTTTCCTGCCCGGCATGGGCATCAGCGGTTTCTGGCCGGCGTTCTGGGCCGCGATCATCGTCAGCGTGGTGAGCTGGATCGGCAGCGTGATATTCAAGCCGGACGGGAAGAAGGACTAGCCCCACTGATCGATCGCGCGATACCAACAACAAGAACCGGCACCCTATGAGCATCAAATTCCGCCTCACGGTGATGAACTTCATGGAGTTCTTCGTCTGGGGCGCGTGGCTCATCTCGCTCGGCGCCTACATGATTGTGACGCTCGGTTTCTCCGGCGGGCAGGTCGGAAGCATCTACGCGACGATGGGCGTCGCATCGCTCTTCATGCCCGGCCTGATGGGCATCGTCGCAGACCGCTGGCTGAATGCGGAGCGCCTGTACGGCATCCTTCACCTGGTCGGCGCGGGCCTGCTGCTCTGGGCCTCGACCGTGCGCGACTTCGACACGCTCTACGTCATCATGCTGCTGAACGCGATGGTGTACATGCCGACCATCGCGCTCAATAACGCGATCTCCTACAAGGTCCTCGAGCAGCGCGGCCTCAATGTCATCCGCAGTTTCCCTCCGATCCGCGTTTGGGGGACGGTCGGCTTCATCGTGGCGATGTGGATGGTGGATTTCGCCGGCTGGACCAAGAGTGAGCTGCAGCTCTACATCAGCGCCGGCGCCGCCGTGTTCCTCGGGATCTACGGCTTCACGATGCCGCCGTGTCCGCCGGCTCGCGACGTGGCGAAGAAGAGCATCGCTGCGGCGCTCGGGCTCGACGCGTTCGTGCTGTTCAGGCGCACGCAGATGCTCGTGTTCTTCCTCTTCGCGATGATGCTGGGCGCGGCGCTGCAGATCACGAACGCCTTTGGCGGCGCTTTCCTCGCCGATTTCACGACGGCGTATCCGGATTCATTCGGCGTCCTTCACCCAAACCTGCTGCTCTCCATCTCGCAGATCTCCGAGACGCTATTCATCCTGACGATCCCGTTCTTCCTGCAACGCTTCGGCATCAAGATCGTGATGTTGATCAGCATCTTCGCCTGGGTGTTCCGCTTCGGGCTGTTCGCGGTCGGCGATCCTGGTGCGGGCCTGTGGATGCTGATCCTGTCGATGATCATCTACGGCGTGGCCTTCGATTTCTTCAACATTTCAGGGTCGCTGTTTGTCGATCGCGAGGCGAATGCCACGATCCGCGCGAGCGCGCAGGGGCTGTTCATGATCATGACGAACGGGATCGGGGCATTCGTTGGCAGCATGGCCGCGGGGCTCGTCGTGGATCACTTCACGGTGGACGGCGTGAAAGACTGGCAGAGCATCTGGCTCACGTTCGCGGGTTACGCGCTCGTGCTGGGGCTCGTGTTCCCGTTCCTGTTCAGGTACCGGCACGACCCGGCGGCGCTGGCCGCCGCCCACCACTGAACGGAGTCAGCGCCGCTTCTCGGCGACGATCTCGAGCACCATCGGCGTGATGAGGAGCGTCGCGGACTTTTGTTGCGCGGCCGCGAACTCGCCGCGCACGGCGTCCGCCCAGGCCTGGTCAATCCGGCCGAGCTCGAGCTGATGCTGCAGGTGGATGTTCACGAACGAAGCAGGCCATTGCCACATCGCATCGCCCGGCCGGACGCAGAACACGCGCGGGATCGCGTCGCGGATCGAGAAGCCGCGCTCCTGAAGGAGCGCCACCACGGCGGGCGCGATGTTCGGTTCGCCGCCGGCGGCGCGCCAGCCCCGCTCGACCTGCTGCACGAATTCGCGCATGTGCCGACCGGCGGTCGAAATGCGGAAGCTGTCGTATTGGATGTACTCGTGAAATATTGCGACTCCGCCCGGGCGGATCGCCGCGGCGATCTTGTCGAGCAGAAGCGTCGGCGAGGTGACGAAGCACGCGACCCAGCGGCACCAGCTCGCATCGAAGCTGCCGGCGGGCAGCGCGTCCACCATCAGGTCAAGCTCGTGATAGCGGACATTGCCGAATCCGTGGCGCATGAGCATGTCGCGGCCCGCCTCGACGAAGCGCCCCGAGCGCTCCACGGCCACGACTTCGCCGTCCGGTCCGACGATTTCCGCGAGATCCGCCGCGGCGTAGCCGGGCCCCGCGCCGACGTCGAGCACCCTCGAACCCACGCCGATGCCGGCGCGCCGCCAGCTCTCGAGCACCGTCGGCCGCCAGACCCGGTGCTGCAATCCGAGGCGCGCGATCTCCTCGTCGTGCGTGCCGAGGAAGTAGTCGCGGTCACTCGACATCGTCAGGCCCCGGAGGTCAACGGGACTCCGCGCTCACAGCCACTTCGCCTTTCGCAGGCGATAGAAAAGGTAGCCGTCGATGCCGACCATCAGCGCGGTCGCGAGCACATAGCCATACT
>Ga0302046_10004944_pt1 | contig 11794 bp, 12 predicted proteins | sample RVTome_11_FD_200261 | JGI IMG/M metagenome (GOLD analysis project Ga0302046, IMG submission 200261) | Soil microbial communities from uranium-contaminated site in the Upper Colorado River Basin, Wyoming, United States - RVT147D111 (version 2) ... | reverse complement strand
TGCCGCGCAGGGCACGGTGCTCGAGGCCCGGCTCGATCGCCAGCGCGGCGCCGTCGCCACGCTGCTGGTCGAGGAGGGAACGCTGCGCGTCGGCGACAACCTGATCATCGGCATGGAGAGCGGCAAAGTCCGCGCCATGACCGACTACCACGGCAAGAGCATGAAGGAGGCGGGCCCGTCGACCGCCGTCGAAGTGCTGGGGTTGGGCGGCGTGCCGGAGGCCGGCGACCGCTTCCAGGTGGTGGAGGCCACGGCGCTCGCCCGCAAGGTCTCGGAGATCCGCCAGGACCGGCAGCGGCGGGAGTCGCTGTCGAGCGGTAGCCGGCTGACCCTCGACGACCTGCACGCCCAGCTCCGCCAAGGCGAGCTCAAAGAGATGGCGGTGTTGATCAAGGCCGACGTGCAGGGCTCCGTGGAAGTGTTGCGCGACTCGCTGGCGAAGCTCTCCGGCGACAAGGTGGAGGTCAAGATCATCCACGCCGCCGCCGGCGGCATCACCGAGTCGGACGTGCTGCTGGCCTCGGCTTCCAACGCCATCATCGTCGGCTTCAACGTCCGTCCGTCGCGCGGCGTGGTCGAGATCGCCTCTCGCGAGGGCGTCGAGCTGCGCCTCTATACCGTGATCTACCAGCTTCTCGACGAGTTCAAGGCGGCGATGCTCGGCAGGCTGGAGCCCGAATTCAAGGAGAAGGCGCTGGGGGTTGCCGAGGTGCGCGACACCTTCCGGATCCCGCGCGTCGGCGCCATCGCCGGCTGCTACATCACCGAGGGCAAGATCAGCCGCGACGCCCGGGTCCGCCTGGTGCGCGACTCGGTGATCGTCTTCGAGGGCAGGGTGGGCTCGCTGCGGCGCTTCAAGGACGACGTGCCGGAGGTGCAGCAAGGCTACGAGTGCGGCATCGGCATCTCCAACTTCAACGACGTCAAGGTCGGCGACGTGATCGAGGCCTACGAGCTGCGCGAGATCCGCGCCGAGCTCTAGCAGCCCGGTCGGAGGCGGTCATTATCCGCGGCCGGCGGTTGCGCCGGCGGAGGCGGCAGATCGAGGGTCGAGGGCGACCCTGCCGATCGCCGGCTGTAGACTGTCGAGCATCGAAACCCAACGTCTCCGGCTATCGCCGACGTCGCCATGGTCATCGGCCTTTGCACCCTGGAGTTCCACCTGCCGGCTTGCCGCAGCCTCAAGGAGAAGCGCAAGTTCCTGAACTCGTTGCGCGGCCGGATCTCCAGCCGCTTCAACGTCGCGGTCTCGGAGGTCGACTATCACGACCTCTGGCAGCGCTCGCTGGTCGGCGTCGTATCGGTGAGCGCCGCCCGCGAGCCGCTCGACAGGGTCTTCCAGAAGGTGCTGCGCGAGGCGGAGCGGCAGGACGCAGCGCAGCTGATCGCCGTGCACATCGAGTTTTTCTGAGGGCTCGCGACCGGGAGACGGTTCAGGAGACATGGTTCATTTTCGCCGCCAGCGCCTGGGGGATCAGATCCGGGTCGAGCTCGCCATGCTCCTCCAGCAGGAGGTGCGCGATCCGCGCCTCGGCTTCGTCACCGTCACCGAGGTGAGGATGTCTCCGGACCTCAAGCACGCCCGCGTCTACGTGAGCATCTTCGGCGACAAGATCTCGAAAAAGGCGTCGCTGGGCGTGCTCGACAGGGCCCGCGGATTTCTGAGGTCGCGGATCGGCAGCCGCCTCGAGATCCGCTATGTGCCGGAGCTCCGCTTCGTGATCGACGAGACCCTCGACGAGAGCGACCGCATCGACGCCCTGCTCGACGATGCCGCAGAGGAGAAAGAAGGAGCAGAAGAGGAGAAAGAAGAAGAAGAGGAGCCCACCGATGGCCAGTGACTCCGGAGCCAGGTCCTCGGCGATGGATGAGGTCATCGCGGCGCTGCGCGACAACGACGGCTTCGTGATCGCCGGGCACCGCGATCCCGACGGCGACTCGCTGGGCTCGTCGCTGGCGCTGGGGCTGGCGCTCGAGCGCAGCGGCAAGCGCGTGGCGGTGATCTCGGCCGACCCGCTGTCGGCCGCCTACCGGCGGCTGCCGGAGAGCGGTCGCATCGAGGTGCGCGACACGGCCCCGGAAGGCTTTCCGGTCGCCGTGCTGATCGAGTGCAACGGCGTCGAGCGCTCCGGTGTGGACGGCCTCGACGATCGCCTGGTTATCAACATCGACCACCACGCCAACAACCCCGGCTTCGGCGACGTCAACTGGGTCGACCCGGGCGTCGCCGCCACCGGGGTGATGATTTACGACCTATTGCGGGCCATGGAGCTGCAGATCAGCCCGGAGATCGCCACCCACCTCTACGTGGCGATCCTCACCGACACCGGCTCGTTCCGCTACTCCAATACCGACGCCCGCGCCCTGCGGGTTGCCGCGGAGCTCGTCGAGCTCGGCGTCGACCCGGCCGCCGTCGCCGAGGCGATCTACGAGAACGTCCCCGCCGCCAAGGTCCGCCTGCTCGGCGCCGCGCTGGCCAGCCTGGAGCTGCTCGCCGGGGGGGCGGTGGCGGTGATGGTGCTGCCCTACGACGTCCTTCATGCCGGTCCCGGGGAGGCCGACACCGAGGGCATCGTCAACCACGGCCAGGGCATCGACGGCGTCGCGGTGGCGGCCCTGTTCAAGGAGGTCGAGCGCGACCTGTACCGGGTCAGCCTGAGGTCGCGCGGCGACGTCGACGTCGCCGCCATCGCCGCCTCGTTCGGCGGCGGCGGCCACCCGCGGGCGGCGGGGTGCACGCTGGAGGGGAGCCTCGAGAGCGCCCGCAACCGGGTGCTCGAGCCGGTATTTCGCGAGCTCGAGGCCGCGGGGCCGATCCGGGAGCCGAGCGCGTGAGCGGGGCGGCCGACGCCGGCCTGCTGGTGATCGACAAGCCGGCGGGGCTGACGTCGCACGACGTCGTCGAGCGGGTGCGGGACATCCTGGAGGTGCGCGCCGGCCACGCCGGCACGCTCGACCCGCAGGCGACCGGCGTCCTGCTCGTCTGCCTGGGCTCGGCGACGCGGCTGGCGCGGTTCCTCCAGGAGCACGACAAGGTCTACGAGGGGATCGTCAAGCTCGGCTGGGCCACCGACACCTACGACGGCGACGGCGAGCCGCTCGCCGATCCGGTCGAGCCGCCGCCGCTGGATCGCGACGCCGTCTCCGAGGCGTTGCAGCGGTTCGTCGGCACCCAGCAGCAGACGCCGCCGGCGTACTCGGCGAAGAAGGTGCGCGGCCAGCCGGCCTACCGGAGGGCGCGGCGCGGCGAGGCGGTGGCGCCGAACCCGGTCGAGGTGGTCATCTACGCGGCCGAGCTCATCGAGGTGAAAAACGGCGAGATCCACCTTCGCGTCCACTGCGGGGCGGGAACCTACGTGCGGACGCTGGCCCACGACCTCGGCGCGGCGCTCGGCTGCCCCGCCCACCTGGCCGGGCTGCGGCGCACCCGCAGCGGCCCCTTCGGCCTCGATGGAGCGGTGGGATGGGCGACCATCGAAGCCGCCGACGCCGACGAGCTCCGCCGGCGGATGATCGCCGCCGCCGGCATGCTGCCCGGCTGGCCGGCGGCCGTGGTCAACCGGGAGGGCGCCACGGCCGTCGCCAGCGGCCGGATGCTGGAGGCCGGCTGGATCGTCGAGCGGCGCCCCGGCGAGCCGCTGGCGGCCGCCGCGCCGGACCCGGCCGCCGCCGGCTGGGTGCGGGTGCTGGACGCCGGCGGCGCCATGATCGCCGCCGGCGAGATGGTTCCCGGCGGCCTCGTCCAGCCGCGCATCGTGCTCCGTTAGAGGCGCCGGCGAGCGGCACGCGGAAAGCGTCTCGGCGCGGGCTCTCGGCCGCCGCCGCGTTGTTTACAGCGACGCGGGCCCGTGGTACCTTTCGCTTCTTTACGGGCAGGGAAAAGTCTGCCCGATTTTGACGCTTTTGGAATCGATCCCTTGATGAGCAACACCCCGGAAGCCATTGCGGAGTACGGGCGCCACGAGCGCGACACGGGCTCGCCCGAGGTGCAGATCGCGCTGCTCTCCGGTCGCATCCAGCATCTGACCCAGCACCTGCAGGACAACAAGAAGGACCACGCGACCGAGCGTGGGCTGATGATGCTGGTCGGCAAGCGGCGCCGGCTCCTGGACTACCTGCAGAAAATCGACAACGATCGTTATCAGGCCATCATCAACAGTCTGGGCCTGAGAAAGTAGCAGTTGCGGAGCGTATGACGGCCGGCGGTGTGCCGGCCGGCGGAGATTGCGGGAAGCGGAAGCGGCGAAGGGAAACATGGCGATGCTCATCGCCAGCAACGTGGCACTCCTCGCGAGTGTCTCCTCCCTGCGGCCGGGCCCCCGGCATTCTGCGGCAAGCGTGACGCGAGATCCAGCAGTGGGCAGACATGGGGTCTGTCCTGCGGCGAGGAGACGGAAACGAACATGGTTATTCGCGAATCGACACAGATCGGCGGCAAGGAGCTGACGATCGAGATGGGCAAGCTGGCGCGCCAGGCGGATGGCGCCGCCGTGGTTTCCTACGACGAGACGATCGTCCTGGTTACAGCGGTCGGGCAGCGGGAGCCGAAAGACCTCCCTTTTCTCCCCCTGACCTGCGACTACCGCGAGTACAGCTACGCGGGCGGCCGCATCCCCGGCGGCTTCTTCAAGCGCGAGGGACGTCCCACCGAGCGTGAGATCCTGACCGCTCGCATGACCGACCGGCCGATCCGGCCGCTGTTTCCCAAGGGTTACAGACACGAGACCCAGATCATCGGGATGGTGCTTTCCGCCGACGGCGAGAACAGCCCCGACGTGCTGAGCATTACCGGCGCCTCGGCGGCGCTGTACTGCTCGCCGATCCCGTTCACGGTTCCGATCGCCGCGGTGAGGGTGGGGCTCGTCGACGGCGAGTTCATCATCAACCCGACGACCAGCCAGCTCGCCGAGAGCGATCTCGACCTGGTGCTGGCGGCGCGGCGGGAAGCGGTGGTGATGCTGGAGGCCGGCGCCAACGAGGTCAGCGAGGCGCAGATCCTCGACGCCCTCGATTTCGCGCAGCCCTCGATCGAGGCGCTGATCGACCTGCAGCAGCGGCTCTACGACCAGTTGAAGCCGACGAAGCGCCCGTTCACGGCCCACGAGATCGACGAGTCGATCATTGCCAAGGTCGAAGAGCGGATGGGCAGCCGGATCCTCGACGCCCTCGGCGTCCGCGACAAGATCGAGCGCCGCGACACCCTCGACGCGCTGCAGGCGGAGCTGCTCGAAGGCCTCAACGAGGAGGAGGCCGAGGACCGGTTCGACTTCAAGGAAGCCTTCCACGGCGCCATCAAGACCTACACCCGCCGCGGTGTGCTCGACGAGCGCATTCGCAGCGACGGCCGCGCCTTCGACGAAGTTCGCGACATCATCTGCGAGGTGGGAGTATTCCCGCGCGTCCATGGCTCGGCGCTGTTCACCCGCGGCGAGACCCAGGCGTTCGTCTCCACGACGCTGGGCACCGCCGACGACGCCAAGAAGATGGAGAACTACGACGGCGAGTGGTGGAAGAAGTTCTTGCTCCACTACAACTTCCCGCCGTTCTCGGTCGGCGAGGCGCGCTTCATGCGCGGCCCCGGCCGGCGCGAGATCGGCCACGGGGCGCTGGCCGAGCGGGCCGTGCAGCCGATCCTGCCCGACGAGGAGGTCTTCCCGTACGTGCTGCGCACCGTCTCGGACATCCTCGAGTCCAACGGCTCCTCGTCGATGGCCACGGTTTGCGGCGCCACCCTGTCGATGATGGACGCCGGAGTGCCGATCTCGGCGCCCGTCGCCGGCATCGCCATGGGCCTGATGAAGGAGGGCGACAACGTCGCCGTTCTCTCGGACATCGCCGGCGAGGAGGACCACTACGGCGACATGGACTTCAAGGTCGCCGGCACGCCGCGCGGCATCACCGCCATGCAGATGGACATCAAGGCGACGGGGCTGTCGCGGGAGATCTTCGCGACGGCGCTCGAGCAGGCGCGGGTCAACCGCATGCACATCCTCGGTAAGATGCGCGAGGCGATCGCCGAGCCCCGCAAGGAAACCAGCCGTTACGCGCCACGCATCCTGTCGATCAAGATCCCGGTCGATCGCATCCGCGACATCATCGGCCCGGGAGGGCGGATCATCCGCGGCATCCAGGAGGACACCGGCTGTCGCATCAACGTCGAGGACGACGGCACCGTGCAGATCGCCGCGACCGACGTCGAAGCCGGCGCGAAGGCCCTTTCGATCATCGAGGGGCTCACCGCCGAGGCCGAGATCGGCAGGGTCTACGCCGGCACCGTGCGTTCCATCAAGGACTTCGGGGCGTTCGTCGAGATCCTGCCCGGCACCGACGGGCTGCTGCACATCTCAGAGATCGCCGCGCACCACGTCAAGGACGTCCGCGATCACGTCAACGAGGGCGACGAGCTGCTCGTGAAGGTCGTCAACATCGACGAGCGGGACCGCATCCGCCTGTCGGTAAAGGCGATTACCGACGAGGAGCGGGCGAGGATGGAGCAGAAGGTCGGCTCCGGCGGATAGCGGACAAAGGACGATGAGCACACCCTTTCCATCGAAGAACGACATCGAGCGGCGGTGGCACGTCGTGGACGCCGAGGGCCAGGTTCTCGGGCGGCTGGCGACCCGCGTGGCAACTCTGCTGATGGGCAAGCACAAGCCGAGCTACACGCCGTTTCTCGACTGCGGCGACCACGTGGTGGTCGTCAATGCCGAGAAGATCGCGCTGACCGGCAACAAGATGCAGGACAAGCTCTACCACCGGCACAGCGGCTATCCGGGAAGCATCCGCGAGGTGCGCGCCCGGCGCCTGCTGCGCGAGCATCCCGAACGGCTGATCGAGGCCGCGGTGCGGGGGATGGTCCCCAAGACCAAGCTGGGGCGCCAGATGCTCTCCAAGCTGCGCGTCTACCCGGGCCCGGAGCACCCGCACAGCGCCCAGCAGCCGCAGCCCTACGACCTGACGGATTGAGGCGCCGAACCATGGCAGAGACCCAGCACTACGGAACCGGCAAGCGAAAGACCTCGGTGGCGCGGGTGTTTCTGCGCCCCGGCAAGGGGGCGGCGACGATCAACGGCCGGCCGCTCGACGACTACTTCACGACCGTCACCCAGCGGAGCCTGGTTCGCGAGCCGCTGCGGGCCACCGAGAGCATGGAAAGCTTCGACCTCTTCGTGACCGTCAAGGGCGGCGGCCTCAACGGTCAGGCGGGGGCGGTGCGCCACGGCATCGCCCGGGCGCTGGTCGATTTCAACCCGGAGCTGCGTGGCGTGTTGAAGGAACAAGGGTTCCTGACCCGCGATGCCCGTAAGAAAGAGCGCAAGAAGTACGGGCAGCGCGGAGCGCGGGCGCGGTTCCAGTTCAGCAAGCGCTAGGAGGCGGCGGCTTGGTCAGCGTAAACATGAGAGAGCTTTTGGACGCGGGGGTCCACTTCGGACACCAGACGCGGCGCTGGAATCCGAAGATGAAGCCATACATCTTCACCCAGCGAAACGGCATCTACATCGTCGACCTGCGACAGACGGCGGTCGCCTTCCGCGAGGCCCTCGACTTCCTCGGCGAGATCGGCGTCAACGGCGGCGAGGTGCTGTTCGTCGGCACCAAGCGCCAGGCGCAGGACGCGGTTCGCGAGGCCGCCGCGCGCACCGGGATGCACTTCGTCAACCAGCGTTGGCTGGGCGGCCTGCTCACCAACTTCGAGACCATCCGCAAGAGCGTCGCCCGCCTCAAGGATTTCGAGGCGATGGAGCAGGACGGTCGCATGGAGTTGCTGCCCAAGAAAGAGGCGATCAAGCTGCGCCGCGAGAAGTTCAAGCTCTTCCGCAACCTCGAGGGCATCAAGGACATGGAGCGGGTGCCGGACGCGGTTTTCGTGATCGACGTGCGGCGCGAGCGCATTGCCGTCCTCGAGGCCATGAAGCTCGGCATCCCGGTGGTCGCCATCGTCGACACCAATTGCGACCCCGACGGGATCGACTTCGTGGTGCCCGGCAACGACGACGCGCTGCGCTCGATCCGCCTGTTCCTGGCGGCGGCGGCGGACGCCGTGCTCGAAGGGCGGCAGCTGCACGAGAAGAGCGTCGAGGACGCCAGGCAGGCGGCCGAGGAAGATGCGGCCGCCGAGGCGGCGGGCGAGGACAAGGCCGAGGCGGTGGCGAAGGAGCAGTCGGCGGGCGAAGCGTCGCCCGGCGACGAAGACTTCGAAGACGAAGAAACCGACGAGTCCGAGGCCTGAGATCAGCAGCCCGCGGGGCGTCGAACCGCGCCGTAGACGGGCCCCAGACGCAACCGGGAGAGCCCCGCAGGGGCCTGCCCGACGCGGGAAACGATTCATGAGCATCAGCGCGAGTCAAGTCAAGGAGCTGCGGGAGCGGACCGGTGTCGGCATCATGGACTGCAAGCAGGCGTTGCAGGAGTCCAAGGGCGATGTCGACGAGGCGGTCAAGGTCCTGCGCCGGATGGGTAAGGCGAAGGTCGCCAAGAAGGCGACCCGTGAGGCCAGCGAGGGCCGGGTCGAGGCGTACGTGCATCTCGGCGGCAAGATCGCGGTCATGCTCGAGCTCAACTGCGAGACCGATTTCGTCGCCAAGTCCGACGCCTTCATCGAGTTGGCGCGCGACATCGCCATGCACATCGCCGCCTCCAACCCCCGCTTCATCCGCCGCGAGGACGTCGACGAGGCGTCGATCGCCGAGGAGCGCGAGCTGTTCCGCGCCCAGGCGGAGGCCGAGAAAAAGCCGGCGAACATCGTCGACAAGATCGTCGACGGCAAGATCGAGCGCCATCTGGCGGAGAACGTGCTCTACGAGCAGCCCTTCGTGAAGGACCCCGATCATACGGTTGGCGACCTGCTCGCCGATGCGATCCAGCGGATCGGCGAGAACATCGTCGTCGGCCGCTTCGTCCGTTTCGCCCTCGGCGAGAACGACGCCCAGGTCGTCGCCAGCAGCCGCGGCGCCCAGCAAGGGTCGCAAGAGGCGGCGTGAGCGACGCCCCTCCCAAGTACAAGCGCGTCCTCCTCAAGCTCTCGGGTGAGGCGCTGATGGGGGAGCTGGGCTTCGGCATCGATCCCCAGGTCGCGCTGTCGGTGGCCGACGAGATCGCCGAGGCCCATGCGCTGGGCGCCGAGCTGGGTGTGGTCATCGGCGGCGGCAACATCTTCCGCGGCATCCGCGCCGAGGCCCTGAAGATGGACCGGGTCAGCGCCGACCACATGGGCATGCTGGCGACGGTGATCAACAGCCTGGCGCTGCAGGACGCCCTCGAGAAGCGCGGCCTGGAGACCCGGGTCCTCTCGGCGATCGAGATCCGCCAGGTCGCCGAGCCTCTCATCCGCCGCCGCGCGCTGCGCCACCTCGAGAAGGGCCGGGTGGTCATCTTCGCCGCCGGCACCGGCAACCCCTACTTCTCTACCGACACCGCCGCGGCGCTGCGCGCCATGGAGATCCACGCGGAGGTCTTGATGAAAGGAACCAAGGTCGGCGGGATCTACACCGCCGACCCGGAGACCGACCCGGAAGCCGAGCGCATCGACCGCATCACGTACCTGAAGGTGCTGGAGCGGCGGCTGCGGGTCATGGACGCGACCGCCATCACGACCTGCATGGACAACAACCTGCCGATCCTGATCTTCAACCTGCGCAAGCGGGGCAATATCATCAAGGCGATACGGGGGGAGCAGATCGGGTCGCTCATCAGCGCCTAGCCGCGCCGGACGCGGCGGCGGCGCTGCGATGGTCGACCCAGCAACGGAGGAGTCGATCGCGATGGTCAAGGACGTACTGAAGGACACCGAGCAGCACATGGAGGCGACGATCGGCTCGGTCACCCACGACTTCAACACCCTGCGCACGGGCCGCGCCAGCATCTCGATCCTCGACGACATCATGGTCGACTACTACGGCACGCCGACGCCGCTGAACCAGCTCGCCGCCCTCTCGGCGCCCGATCCCAACCTCCTGGTCGTCCAGCCCTACGACAAGTCGGTGATCGACAACGTCGAGAAGGCCATCCACCAGTCGGAGCTCGGCCTCAATCCCGGAAACGACGGCACCGTCATCCGCATCCCGATCCCGGAGCTCACCGAGGAGCGGCGTCTCGAGCTCACCAAGGTCGTCGGCCGGGTGGCGGAGCAGGGCAAGACCGCGGTTCGCAACCTCCGGCGCGACGCCAACGACCGCATCAAGAAGCTGCAGGCCGACAAGGAGATCTCCGAGGACGAAGAGCATCGCGCCTTCAAGCAGGTCCAAGAGCTCACCGATCAGTACTGCAAGCGGATCGATGAGATCGCGGAGCGCAAGAACCAAGAGATCCTCGAGTTCTGATCGAATCCGCCTCGCTGCCCCGACCCGCCGGCGCCCGCCTCTGGCGGCCGGGAATCGCCGTGCTGGCGGCGATCGTGCCCCTGGCGCTGGCCGGCTGGTGGATCCCGCCGAGCGGCGACGAGCCGCATTACTTGATCGTTGCCCACTCCTTGCTCAGCGACGGCGACCTCGACCTCGCCGACGATTACGGCGGGCGCGAGTACGCGCCCTTCCACCGGGCGGCGCTGTCGCCGCACTACAAGCCCGGCTTCCAGGCCGGTTCCCGCTACTCGTTGCACGGGGTCGGCCTGCCGATCCTGCTGTTGCCAGCCTACGCCCTCGGCTCCTGGATCGGCCCCGGGGCGGCGGTGGCGTTGCCGCGCGCCCTGCTGGCGCTGCTGTACGGTCTGTTCGCCTGGTTGCTCTACGGGCTCGTGGAGGAGCTCGCCGGCGGGCGGGCGGCCCGCGCGGGGACGACCGCGGCGACCATCCTGGCGCCGCTGCTGTTCGCGCCGCTGTTCCTGTTTCCCGAGGTGCCGGCGATGCTGCTCGGCCTGCTGGCGTTCATCGCCACCGGCGCCCGGCACGGAGGCGTGGCGACGAGCGCCGGGGACAGGACTGAAGCGCCGGCGACGAGCCCCGGCGACCGGCCGGGAACGGCGGCGCCGAGTCCCAGCGGCCGACCGAGAGGGGCGGCTGCCGGCGCCCCGCCTTGGCTGGGAGCGCTGGCGGTCGCCGTGCTGCCGTGGCTCGGCGTCAAGTACATCCCGATGGCGATGGCACTGGTGTTCGCCGCCGCCCTGCGGGCCGCCCCCGGCCGGCGCTGGCGTGCGGCCGCATGGCTCGGCGCGCCGCTCGCCGCCACCCTCTTGCTGCACTCCGCCTACACCTGGCTGCTGTACCGCTCGCTGTCGCCGGCCTCCATCTATCTCGGCGCCGGCCCTGCGGACGGCGCGCCGGCGCTCGGCGGCGACTGGTTGGCGTATCTGGCGGCGTGGCCCGGCGCCCTGACGACGGCGGTGGGCTACCTGATGGATCAGAAGGAGGGGCTGCTGGCCTATGGGCCCCACTACCTGCTGGCGGCGGTCGGGCTGGGATGGTTCTGGCGGCGCGACCGCCGCACCCTGGCGGCGCTGGGGATCGTCGCGGCCGCCCACGTCGCGCCCTACGCGCTGTCGCAGCAGCTCGGCGGGCAGGGGCCCCCGGTGCGGCCGCTGATGGCGGTGCTGTGGACGCTGGTCCCGGCCCTCGGAATCGGCCTGACGATCGACGTCCCGTATCCGCGTGAAGCCCGAGGACGACCCGGGCAAGTGCACAACTCGTTGTCCACGATCGCGACGAGCCGCTGCCGCGCCGTCGCCGCCCTGCGCGGCGGCCTGCTCGCCCTCACCGCGGTGCTCACGGCGCTCTATGCCGGCCAGCCCTGGCTGCTGCCGCACGACTACCCGGTGGAGGCCTCGCGGCTGCTGCAGAGCTACTCGCCCTACGGCTCCGGC
>Ga0302046_10004943_pt1 | contig 11794 bp, 10 predicted proteins | sample RVTome_11_FD_200261 | JGI IMG/M metagenome (GOLD analysis project Ga0302046, IMG submission 200261) | Soil microbial communities from uranium-contaminated site in the Upper Colorado River Basin, Wyoming, United States - RVT147D111 (version 2) ... | reverse complement strand
CCTACCTCGATATCCACATGCGGCCCGAGCGCCACAACACCGTCAAGGTGCTGATGTTCATGGACATCGGCGGCACCATGGACGACCACATCAAGCTCGCCGGGGAGCTGTTCTCGGCCGCGAAGACCGAGTTCAAGCACCTGGAGTTCTACTACTTCCACAACTGCCTGTACGACTTCGTGTGGAAGGACAACCGGCGCCGGCACGCCGAGCGCACGCGCACCTGGGACATCCTGCACAAGTACGGCCACGACTACAAAGTGATCTTCGTAGGCGATGCCACCATGAGCCCGTACGAGATCCTGCAGCCGGGCGGCTCGATCGAGTACTTCAACGAGGAGCCGGGCGCGGTGTGGGTGAAGCGCGTCTCGGAGGTCTACTCGAAGTGCGTGTGGCTCAATCCCGAGCCCGAGGACATCTGGGGCTATCGGCAGTCGATCCAGATCATGAAGGAGCTGATGAACGGCCGCATGTACCCGACCACGCTCGAGGGGCTGGAGCGGGCGATGCGGCAGCTGGCGAAATAGCTACGCGTCGAGGTCCTGCTCGAAGCTGCGGGGGCGCCGATTGCGCACACCCCGAATGCCCCGAGCGCACCGCATGACAAACCTCGGCGTCGCGCTGTCGTCGAGTAAAGTTAAGGTCGGAAAAGCGTCTATACAGGAGCAGGTGCGATGAACGTGGCGGTTTTTGCCCCGGGCGGATACCGGTATATCAAGGGCATGTTCCAGTATTCGGGCGGTAGCGCCGCGGAGCCGGGTTTCGAGATCGTACGGGCGCGCTTTCCGCGCCCCGTACCCCTCGCCGAGGGTTTCCGCGCCGTCGAAGCCCATCTGAGGGCGGCGGCACGTGCGCCGACCGCGTTTTGCGCCTGCGAACTCCGCTCGCCAGCGCCGTTCACGGATGAGGGCTTCCTCGAATTCAACCGGGCTTATGTCCAGACGCTGGAGCGCTGGGGCCTCTATAAGGACGGCGTCAATCCCGTGGCGCGCACGAACGTCTGTCCGCAGCACGATAAGCCTGCGGAACCTTCGCTCTACGCGTTTTCCTATACGGTGCCTGCGCTCTCGCGGCGCGGCAGCTTCGTCGTCGCCGGCAGCGGCGAGGCGCCCGAAGGCAAACCGAACTACCGCGATTACGTGGTGCGCCCCAACGACGTCAGCGTCGACGGCTTGCGCGAAAAGATTCGCTTCGTGATGGCCGAGATGCGGCGCCGGCTGGTTGCGCTCGGTTTCGGCTGGCAGGACGCAGGCTCCACGCAGGCCTACACGGTGCGCGACATCGGTGCGCTGGTGGAGCCGGAAATCGTGGCGCAGGGCGCAGCGTGCAACGGACTGAGCTGGCACTTCTGCCGGCCGCCCGTCGCCGGACTGGATTACGAGATGGACGTGCGTGCCACCGCGCAGGAGTTGCTTTTGTAGGGTTTATTTGATCAAATCCGGCGTAGCCCACTGGAGGAGGATACGCCATGAAACGCCCATTCCAGATCGCCGCACTCGCCGCCGCCGCATTTTCGGCCGCAATGGTGAGCGGCGGCGCGCTTGCGCAAGCGAACGAGATTCGCATTGGCATCATGATGCCCCTTTCGGGCCCGGCCGCGCGATCCGGCCAGGAGACGCTCGAGGCCGCGAAGCTCGCCTACGACATCGTTAACGGCAGCCACGACATCCCGCTTCCCTTCGCCAAGACTCGAGGTATTCCGAGCAAGAACGGCGCGAAGATCCGTCTCATCATCGAGGATCACGGCGGCCGCCCCGAGCGCGGCGCGGCGATCGCCGAGCGCATGATCACGCAGGACAAGGTGCACATCCTTCAAGGCGCTTTTCACAGCGCGGTGGCGGCGCCTGCGAGCCAGGTGGCGGAGAAGTACGGCATCCCGTTCGTCACTGGCGGCTCCGAGTCTCCCGCGCTGACGGAGCGGGGCTTCAAGACCTTCTTCAGCGTCACGCCGACCGCCAACGACATCGCGCGCGACTTCTTCACTTTCATCCAGGACATGGCGAGGGAGAAGAACGTCAAGCTCAGGACCCTGGGCGTCATCCATGTGAACGACAACTGGGGCTCCAGCCTCGCGCAGGCGAGCGAGCGCATGTACCGGCAATACGGCTTCGAGAAGCTCACGACCATCAGCTACGGCGCCCAGGTGTCCGACTTGCGCAGCGAAGTGCTGAAGCTCAAGTCCGACACGCCCGACGTGTTGCTGCAGGCTTCGTTCGACTCGGATGCCATCCTCGCGGTGCGCAGTTACCAGGCGCTCGCCTTTACGCCCAAAGCGATCCTCGCCATGGGCGCGAGCTTCGCCACGCCGGACTTCATCAAAGCGCTGGGCAAGAACGCCGACTACGCCTTCTCGCACACCAAGTTCGACGCCGCGCTGATCCAGAAGCGCAAGGCTGCGGGCGACGTCAGCCGCATGTTCGAGCAGCGCACCGGCAAGGCCATCTGGGACGCACCGGCCCGCGAATTCACCGCCTCGATGACCATCGCCGACGCCCTGCAGCGCGCCAGGTCGCTGGCCCCAAAGGACATCGTCGCCGCCCTGCGCGAAACCAACATCGACGGTGCCGACACCATCTCGCCGTACAAGGGCGTGAAGTTCAACGAGCAAGGCCAGAACATTCTCGCCACGGGTCTGATCACGCAGATCCAGAGCGGGCAGCACTACCCCGTGTGGCCCAAGGAACTGGCGGTAAAAGAGTACGTGTTCCCGGCACCGGCCTGGGACAAGCGCTGACCGCAGCTTGATTTACGCGCAGGTACTGGTCGATGGACTGATCGTCGGCCTGATGTTCGCGCTCGTCGCGATGGGCCTGTCGCTCATCTACGGGGTGATGAACATCGTGAACTTCGCCCACGGCGAATTCATGATGCTTGCGATGTACCTGTGCTACTTCCTGTGGGTCGGGCTGGGGCTCGACCCGATCGCCTCCGCGCCGATTGCCGCCGCCGTCATGTTCGGCTTCGGCGTAATCCTCTACCGTTTGCTTGCCCGGTATCTCCTCGGTGCGTCGATGATCGCGCAGATGTTCGCGACCTTCGGGCTGCTGCTGTTCTTCCAGGCGCTGGCGAACTTCCTGTGGAAAGCCGATGCGCGCACCATCGGCGACAACTGGTCCACGGGCCTGCTCAACCTCGGCGGCTTGTACTTCAACGGACCTGAGATGGTCGCTGCCGCAGGTGCGCTGGTCACGGCACTCGCCCTCTTCTGGTTCCTCAACCGAACCGAGACTGGCCTCTGCCTGCAGGCGACTGCCGAGGATCCGCAGGTCGCGAGCCTCATGGGCATCAACACCGACCGCATGTATGCCCTCGCCTGGGGCCTTTCGGCCGCAACCATCGGCGTGGCCGGCGCGCTTGCCTCGACTTATCTTGCCATCACACCTCTGGTGGGCGCGAACTGGGCGCTGCCTGCCTTCGTGGCGGTGGCCATCGGCGGCTTCGGCAGCATTACGGGCGCCTTCTGGGGCGGCATCATCATCGGGCTGGTGCAGACCGCGGGCGGCTTCTTCACCTCGCCCAGCTACAAGCTGCTGTTCGTGTATCTCCTGTTCCTGGTGGTAGTGTTGGTTCGGCCGCACGGGCTGATGGGGAAGCGATGAAGTGGCTCCCGGTCGCGTTTCTCGTCGCGCTGGCGGTCTATCCGCTCGTCTTCACCCAGCCGTTTCCGCAGCACGTCGTGATCATGGCGCTGCTGTTCGCGGCGCTCGGCACGGCATGGAACATCCTGGGCGGCCTGGCGGGCCAGGTGTCCTTCGGGCATGCCCTGTACTTCGGCGTCGGCGCCTACACGACAGCCTGGTTCTACAAGGCCTTCGGGCTTTCCGCGCTGGTCACCTGGCCGGTCGCGCTCGCCATCTCCACGCTGGCTGCGGTCGCAGTCGGGCTGCCGACATTCCGGCTGCGCGGGCACTACTTCGTGCTAGCGAGCGTGTTCATCATGCAGGCGGTCTACATCGTGGTGTCGAACTGGGGCGCGCTCGGCGCCGCGATCGGCCTGGAGCTGCCGGTGCACCGGCCGACCGGCGCGCTGGATGCGCTGTGGCACCTGCAATTCCACTTGTCGAAGCTGCCGTTCTATTACGGCGCGCTGGCGCTCTTCGTGGCCACGCTCGCGGCCTTCGAGTGGATCCGCCGCTCGCGCCTGGGCCTGCTGTTCGTCGCGCTGCGCGAGGAAGAGGACGCCGCTCGCAGCCTCGGCGTGGACACGATGCGCCACAAGCTCCTGGCGCTCATCGTCAGCGCAGCCTTCACCACCCTCTGCGGCATGTTCTACGCGCAGTACGTGCTTTACGTGGAGCCTGTCAGCACCACCTCGCTGACCATCAGCGTGGAAATCGCGTTCATCGCCATCTTCGGCGGCGTCGGCCTGCTGTGGGGGCCGACGCTGGGCGCCTTCGTGATCATCCCCCTGACCGAGCTGCTGCGTGCTTACCTCTCCGGGCATATCGGCCTGGGGCTTTCCGGCACGCGGGGCAGCGGAATCATGGCGACCCTTAACTACCTCGCCGCCGGCGGCGGCGGCCAGGTCGACATTCTGCTCTACGGTTTGCTGATCGTGCTCATCGCGCGCTTCCAGCCGCGCGGCGTGCTCGGTTTTTTCCGGAAACTCGACTGATGCCTGCCCTGCTCGAAGTGCGCGGACTTACGCGGCGGTTCGGCGGCGTCTTCGCCAACCACGACGTCTCCTTCGACGTTGCGGAGGGCAGCATCGTCGGCCTGATCGGGCCCAACGGCGCCGGCAAGACCACGGTGTTCAACCTCATTACCGGATTCCTTGCCCCGGACCTGGGCGAGGTGCGCTTCGAGGGACGCGACATCACCGGCAAGCGCCCGGACGTGCTGAGCCGCCGCGGCATCGCCCGCACCTTCCAGATTCTGCGCCCCTTCCCGCGCCTGACGGTCGAGGAGAACGTGATGGTGGGCCCGATTGCGCGCGGCGAGAGCATGTCGGCGGCGCGCAGCCGCGCGCACCGCTGCCTCGAGCTGGTCGGCATCGCGCACAAGGCGGGTGATCTCGCGCGCGGGCTGTCGACCGGACAGCGCAAGCGCCTCGAGATGGCGCGCGCGATGGCCACAGAGCCGCGCCTGCTGCTCCTCGACGAGATCACCGGCGGCGTCGACCAGCCCAGCATCCCGGCGCTCATCGCGCTGGTCGGAAAGCTGCGCGACGAAGGCGCCACCCTGCTCGTCATCGAGCACAACATGCGCGTCATCATGGAGCTCGCCGAGAAGGTCGTGTTCCTGCACCTGGGCAAGAAGGTCGCCGAGGGTCCGCCGCAGGAGATCGCGCGCCATCCGAAGGTCGTGGAGCTTTACCTGGGAAGCCAGCATGCTTGACGTTCGCGACCTCGAGGTCAGCTACGGCGACTTCCAGGTGCTGTGGGGGGTTTCCATGTCGGTGGCGCACGGCGAGATCGTGTGCGTGCTCGGGCCTAACGGCGCCGGCAAGAGCACGGTCATGAACGCCGTCACGGGCCTCATCGCCCGGCGCGCCGGCAGCGTGTCGTTCGAAGGTCAAGACCTCGCCGATGTCCCGACCCACGAGATGGTCGGCCGCGGTATCGCGCATGTCCTCGAGCGCCATCGGCTATTCCCGACGCTTACGGTGCGCCAGAACCTTATTCTCGGCGCGCACCACGCGAGCGCGCGGCCGCGCCGCACCGAGACGCTTTCCTGGGTGGAAGGGCTGTTCCCGGTCCTCAAGGAACGGCGCGCTCAGCTGGCCGGCAGCATGTCGGGCGGCGAGCAGCAGCTCGTCGCCATCGCGCGCGGCCTGATGTCGCGCCCCAAGCTGCTCATGATCGACGAGCCGTTTCTCGGTCTTTCGCCCACCGCGGTGCAGCAGATCCTCGCGGTGATGCAAACCCTCCACAGGGAAGGCGTCGCGCTGCTGTTCACGGAGCAGAACGTCGAGCTTGCCTTGTCGGTTTCGCACCGCGCCTACGTCCTGGAAAGCGGCCGCGTCGCGCTCGCGGGCAGGGGCGACGAGGTGCTCGGACATGAAATGGTCCGGCGCGTTTACCTCGGCATCTGATGAAGATCAAGACCCGCTCCGGTTCCCACGAGACCCAGCGCGAATGGGTCTATCACCGCATCCGCCTCGACCTGATGGCCGGGCGCTACCAGCCCGGCGAGAAGGTCACCATCGCGCAGCTCACCGATTCGCTCGGCGTGTCGATGACGCCGGTGCGCGAGGCGCTGCGCCGCCTCGCCGCCGAGCGCGCGCTGGTGATGACTCCGAACCGGTCGGTGGTGGTGCCGCAGCTCTCACTCGAGGATGTGCTCGCGGTGCGCCTGATCCGCGAGCAGCTCGAAGGCTTCACCGCGCGACTCGCCGCGCGCCGGATTAGCGATGTGCAGCTCGCCAGGTTGACGCGCATGGGCAAAGCGCTCGAGGCGGCGCGGGCGCGCGGGGACGCGCGGCGCATCATGCTCCTCAATGAGAAATTTCACTTTACGCTGTACGAGGCGGCCGGCATCCGGGTGCTGACCGAGATCATTGCCACGCTGTGGCTCCAGTCCGCACCGACGCTTAACCTGCTGTTCCGGCCGGAAAACATCGGCCGCTACCCGCTCTCGGAGCAGAACCGCCACAACCAGGCGCTGCTGCGCGCGCTGCGCGTGCGCGACGGGCGCGCCGCAGCGCGCGCCGTGACCGCGGAGGTCGCCGTGGGCAGCCGGCTGCTCGAGCGGCTAATGCCGCCGGGCGGTCGTGCTAGGATTTGAGCACTATGGATTTGATCAAATCTGTACGCATCGGCGCCGACATCGGCGGCACGTTCACCGATCTCGTGGTCCTCGGCGCCGACAACTCGGTGCGGACCATCAAACTGCCGTCCACCCCCGAGGACTTCGGCCGCGCCATCGTCACCAGCGTGCAGCGCTTCCTCGCCGAAGAAGAGCTGCCGCCCGCTGCCATCGGCGAGATCGACCACGGCACGACCGTCGCCACCAACGCCATCCTGGAGAGGAAAGGCGCGCGCGTCGGCCTGCTGACCACCAAGGGCTTCCGCGACGTGCTGGAGATTCGCCGCGTGCGGCTGCCGGTGCTTTACGATCTCACTTGGCAGAAGCCCGAACCGATCGTGCCGCGCGAGCGCCGCCTGGAGGTGCCCGAGCGCGTCGGGCCCGAAGGCGATGTGCGAGTGCCGGTCGATCTCGAGGCCGCGCGCGCCGCCATGGAGGCACTCAAGGCGAAGGGCGTCGAGGCATTGGCGGTCTGTTTCCTGCACAGCTACGCGCGCCCACAACATGAACGGGCCGTGGGCGAGCTGGCCGCGCAGTACTTTCCGCAAGTCTCCCTCTCCTGCGAAGTGCTGCCCGAGCTGCGCGAGTACGAGCGCACCGCTTCCACCGTCATGGACGCCTACGTGAAGCCGGTCGTCTCGCGGTATCTCCACAACCTGCGCGCGAACCTCGACGATTGCGGCGTCAAGTCTCCCCTGCTGGTGATGCAGTCGAGTGGCGGACTGGTGTCCGACGGCGGCGCCGCCGGCAGGCCGGTGCGCATCATCGAGAGCGGTCCGGCGGCCGGGGTCATTGCCGCCGCCGCGGCGGGCCGCACCGCCGGATTCGACAACCTGATCGCTTTCGACATGGGTGGCACCACGGCGAAGGCTTCGCTCATCGAGCGCGGGGAGATTCACCTGTCGCCCGAGTACGAGGTGGGAAGCGACGTGTCGCAGGCGAGCCGCCTGATCAAGGGCGGCGGCCACCTCATCCGCATCCCGGCCATCGACATCGCCGAGGTCGGCGCCGGTGGCGGCTCGATCGCCTGGATCGATCCGGGCAGCGTGCTGCGGGTGGGACCCGAAAGCGCGGGCGCCGCGCCGGGGCCAGCCTGCTATCGGCTGGGCGGCGAGCGGCCCACCGTCACGGACGCCAATGTCGTTCTCGGCTACCTGAATCCCGGCTACCTCTGCGGCGGCGAATTGAAGCTCGACGCCGAGCGCGCCCGCCGCGCGATCAACGATCACATCGCCGCACCGCTGGGCCTTTCGCTGCTGGAGGCGGCCGAGGGCATTCATCGCATCGCCAACGCCACCATGCAGCGCGCGATCCGCTCGGTGTCGATCGAGCGCGGGCGCGACCCGCGCGACTTCGCCCTGATCGCCTTCGGCGGCAGCGGCCCCGTGCATGCCGCCGGCCTCGCGGGCGACCTGGACATTTCACGCATCGTCGTCCCGCCGCACCCTGGGCTCTTCAGCGCACTCGGGCTGCTCGCGGCAAGCGTGGAGCAGCTGTACACCCGCTCTGCCCTCACCGACCTGCTGCGACTCGATCCGGCGCGCGGCAACACCATCCTCGCGGAGATGACGGCGCGCGCGGAAGCGGATCTCGCCGGCGAAGGCTTCGGCAAGGAGCGCATCGACGTGGCGCGCTTCACCGACCTGCGCTATCGCAAGCAGATTTCGGAGCTGATGCTGCCGTTGCCGGGGCAGCCGCTCGATGCAGCAGGCCTCGCCCGGCTCGTGGAAGCATTCCATGTTGAGCATGAGCGTACCTATGGCTACGCCATCCGCGACGAACGGGTGGAGCTCGTCGCCTTTAAGCTGCGCGCCCGCGGCCATCGCGCCAACCCGGTCGAGGTGCCATGGCGGCACCTGGTGGATACGCGCCCCGTCGCGCGCAGCGATCGCAGCGTTTACTTCGGCACCGCGATCGGACACGCGCGTACGCCGGTGATCGGACGCGCCGACCTCGCCGAGAAGCCGCAGGCCGGCCCCCTCATCATCGAAGAGTACGACTCGACCGTCGTGGTGCCGCCGGACTGGAGCGCGCACCGTACCCCCATCGGTTTCATGGTCCTGCAGTTGGAACAATGAGGCTCCAACAATGAGCAAACATGCGCTGAACGAACTCGGCATCGACCCGGTTACCTTCGAAGTCCTGCGCAACGGCCTCGACGCCATAGCCGACGAGATGGCCTACACCATCGTGCGCAGCGCGCGCTCGACGATGATCAAGGACTGCATGGACTACTCGGCCTCGCTGTGTACCGCGGGCGGCGACCTGATCGCGCAGGCGGTGAACATCCCGGTCATGATGTGCTCGACCCCGGACGCGCTGCTGCCGACGATCGCGAAGTTCAAGGAAGACCTGGCGCCCGGCGATTGCCTGATCCTCTCGGATCCCTACGAGGGCGGCTCGCACCTGCCCGACATCTTCATGTTCATGCCGATCTTCCACGAGGGCCGGCTGATCGCCTTTTCATCCACCTGTGCGCATCACGTCGACGTCGGCGGCATGGCTCCGGGCAGCGCCTCGACCGAGGCGACCGAGATCTTCCAGGAGGGCCTGCGCATCCCGATCTGCAAGCTGTACGAGCGCGGCAAGCCGAACAAGGCGCTCTATGAGCTGATCCTGCGCAACGTGCGCTTCCCGAGCGTGCTTCAGGGCGATCTCGAGGCGCAGCGCTCGGCCTGCCTGACCGGCGAGCGCCAGGTGCAGCGGATGGTCCAGCGCTACGGCGCCGATACCGTGGTGAACGGCATGCAGGCGCTGCTCGACTATAGCGAGCGCCTGTGCCGCGAGGAAATCCTCAAGATGCCCGACGGCACCTACGAGTTCGTCGACTACATCGACGAGGACGGCATGGACCCCGACCCGATCCCGATCCGCCTCAAGCTGACGATATCGGGCGACAGGGTGATCGCGGACTTCAGCGAATCGGCGCCGCAGGTGCGCGGGTCGCTGAACTGCTCGCGGTCGGTGACCAAGGCGAGCACCTTCACCGCGATCAAGTGCTTCTGCCGCACTGCGTTCCCGCCGAACTCGGGCTTCTTCCGTCCCATCGAGGTGATCGCGCCCGAAGGAACCGTGGTCAACGTCGCGTTTCCCGGGGCCACCTTCATGCGCGGCCTCACCATCTATCGCATCAACAACGTCCTCTTCGGCGCGCTCGCACGGGCGATGCCCGAGCGCGCAATCGCGGCCGACGAAGGCGGCACCTCCATCGTGCTGATGGAGGGCGAGGACCGGAACCGCGAGCGCTTCATCTACATGGAGACCATTTCAGGCACCTGGGGCGGCCGCGCCACGCTCGACGGCATCGACACCGCGTCGAACGTCACCGGCCTGCAATCGAACACTCCTGCCGAAGTCCTCGAGACCGAATACCCAATAGAGCTCGTGCAATACGGCTATGTACAGGACTCGGGCGGCGCCGGACGTTTCCGAGGCGGCCTTGGCCTGGTACGCGAGTACCGTTACGTCGCGGAGCGTGGCAGCTTGCAGATGCGCGCCGATCGCGTGAAGTTCGCGCCCTACGGCATCTATGGCGGCCAGCCGGGCGGGCGCTGCAGGAACGTCTTCGACCCTTACGGCACGAACCTAACGCTCGAATCCAAGGTCAAGAACCGGCCGCTCAAGGCCGGCGACGTCGTGCGCCATGTCATGGCGGGCGGCGGCGGCTACGGCTGGCCGTTCGAGCGCGATATCGAGCGCGTGGTGCGCGACGTGCTTGACGAGAAGGTTTCGTTGGCCGCTGCGCGGAACGACTATGGCGTCGTGATGGACGCGAACACGCTGCAACCAGACCGGCCCGCGACCGAGCGGCTGCGCGCCGAAATGCGCGCCAGGGTCGACGTCGCCAATCCGCCGATGTTTACCCAATAGCCATGGCCCGCCTCGCTGGAAAGATTGCGCTGGTCACGGGAGGCACTCGCGGCATTGGCGCCGGCATCGTCCGCGCCTTCCTGGCCGAAGGCGCTGCGGTCGCGTTCAGCGGCACCAGTGCAGGGAGCATCGAGAAATCAAATGTCGGGACCGCGGTCGGATTCGTCTCCGACCTCGCCGATCCGGACGCGCCGGCGAAACTCATCGATGACGTGGCAAAGCGCTTCGGCGGCCTAGACGTGCTGGTGAACAACGCGGGCGTCGGCAGCCGCGCGAGCGAATGGGAGCTCACGCCGCAGGAATGGGACCGCGTGCATGCCGTCAACCTGCGCGCCGTCTTTTTTCTCGCCAGGGAAGCCGCCAAGTCGATGCGCGAGCGCGGCGGCGGCAGCATCGTCAACGTCTCCTCGATCGCCGGGCAGAACGGCGGCATCGCCGGCAGCCCGGCGTACGGCTCGTCCAAGGGCGCGGTTATTACGCTGACGCGCTCGCTCGCGCGGCGCTTCGCGCCGCACCACATCCGCGTCAACTGCCTTTCGCCCGCCGACATCGAGACCGACATGACCGCCGGCTGGCCCGAGGAGCTGCGCGACCGGCTGATCGCGATCACGCCCCTGGCGCGCTTCGGCAAAGTCGACGAGGTGACCGGCGCGGCGCTGTTCTTCGCGAGCGACGAATCGGCTTACGTGACGGGGCAGACGCTGTCGATCAACGGCGGCGCCTTCATGAGCTGACCAATAGAGAAAAACGGGAGAAAAACGCAATGGCAAAACTGGAGTTCAAGTTCGAGCGCGGCGGTTTGTTCGTCGCCAACATCTTCGTCGACAAGGTGCCGAAGTCCTGGGCGTGCATCAAAGCGGTCCTGCCTGTCACCCGCAAGGCCTACAACGCGCGCTGGACCGGGCGCGAGTCGCATACGCCGATCAACCTGCCGAACAAGCCGCCGCGCGAGAACCAGCAGCTCCACGCCAGCCTTGGCGACGTCATCTACGCCTGCGAATGGCCCCCCATCGAGGTGACCGGATTCGAGGCCATCGGTTGGTTCTACGGCCCCGAGCAAGTGCGCGACTGGCGCGGCCCCTGCACGGTGAATTGCATCGGCAGAATCCAGCCGCAGTACTGGGACTTCCTCGTGGAGCTCGGGCTGCGCACCTGGCGGCAGGGCGGCGAGGACTGC
>Ga0302046_10004942_pt1 | contig 11796 bp, 11 predicted proteins | sample RVTome_11_FD_200261 | JGI IMG/M metagenome (GOLD analysis project Ga0302046, IMG submission 200261) | Soil microbial communities from uranium-contaminated site in the Upper Colorado River Basin, Wyoming, United States - RVT147D111 (version 2) ... | reverse complement strand
AACACGCCGATGGCGGGTGCCATGCCCAGCGACGTGTTCCCCAGCGTCCCCCGGGCCAGACACCAGAAGCCCACGCCGTAGGCAAGCCAGGACACGGTCGTGACGGTTCCGGCGAGCACCACGGCCTTCACCGGCATGGGGCGCAGGCCGGGTCGGCGGGTGATCCGCCCGACGAGGGCCACCACCCGTGGCATGGCCAGCGCCGCGATGGTTGCGGCCGCGACGGCGGCGGCAACCAGGGCGCCCGGCGCGGACAAGGTGCCCGGCACGGTCGCGGCCGCCACCGCCACCCCGGAGCCAACCGCAATGGCCTGCATGGCCACGGCCGCGCCGACCGCGGCCCAGGCAGCGACTCCCTCGCGTTGCGCGAGGACCGCGAGCCCCGCCACGCTCCAGACCTTGCCGGGCAGGTAGCGGCCGAGGTTGGAGACGGTCCAGATCCGCACGGCCGGGCGATACGCCAGTCGCTCTCCCCAGCCACCGATGACCGCGCGCCACGCGGCCACCAGGAGCCCGTACGTCAGGAGGACGACCGCGCCGGCCAGCGCGATCCAACCGGGCCGCAGCTGGACCGCGAATTCGAGCGACCGAAACTCGTCCCAGTGACGGGCCGCGGACCGCCAGACGAACACGATCACCGCCAGGGCGAGGACGCCCTGGAGCAGCCAGATCGTCCGCGAGGATTGCGTTACGGTCGGCCGCACGCGTGCTCCAAGACGCCTTCGAGTTGCTCCGCCACCGCGCCCGGGTCCAGGCGCCGGCGCCACTCGGCCCCTTCGGCGGCCGCCGCCGCGCGCGCCTGGGCGTTCCCGAGCATGTGCCCGATGGCGGCCGCCCAGGCCGCGGGCTCGAGGCCGGGCACGATCGCCGCGGCGGCATCCGGCCTCGCGATGTCCAGCACCCCTCCGCCATCCGCCGCCACCACGATCGGCACGCCCGCCATCAGCGCCTCGGCGGCGGCGAGCCCGAAGCCCTCGTGGCGGGCGGGAAAGGCGAAGGCGTCCGCGCCGGCCAGCAACTCGTGCACGGCCGAGGGGGAGACGGCGCCGGTGAACCGGACCTGTTCCCGGACCCCGAGCCGCCCTGCCATCCGCTCCAGCGCGAGCCGCTCCGGGCCGTCCCCGACGATGGTGAGCGGAATGACCCGACCGTCCGCCGCGAGCCGCGCGATCGCCTCGATCACGACGTGGATCCGTTTCTGTCGGGTCAGCCGCCCGACGGTCACGACGCCGCGTCCGCCCAGGTTGGCCGGCGGTGGAGTCCCGGCCTCCGCCGGCATCGGGAGAACGACCGGTGACGTACGGGCGCCGGCCTGCTTTGCGATGCCGGCGAGAAACGTGGAAACCGTCGTGACCGTGGCGGCCCCCCCGAGCACCGGGCGGGCGATCCGTCGCGCGATCCACGAGCGTCGGAGCATCGTGGCGTCGGTGCCGTGGAGCGTGAGCACGCAGGGCGGTGTGCCCGCGTGCCGCGCACGCCACACGGCCCAGCCACCCGGCACCCACCAGTTGGCGTGGATCACGTCCGCGTCCGCCGCGCGGCTCCGGACGGCACGCGCGAGCGCGCGCACCAGGCCCCGGAACGCCAGCAGGCCGGCCGGGCTGCGCAGGGCCCCGGTCATGGTGCCGTGATAGGCCAGCGTCTCGCGCCCCGGTGTGGCGTAGCGGACGCGCTCGACCAGGAGCCCGTGGCGCCGTTCTTCCCCGCCCCGGCCTTCGTCCGCGGGTGCGATGACCCGCACGCTGTGTCCCCGGGTAATCAGGGCCTCGTACAACCGTTCGAGGAATGCTCCGGCGAGATCGCCGTCGAACCGGGGATAGGAATGGGCGACGGCCAGGACCCGCAAGCGGCTAGCCGTGGCGGTCGCGCGCGGCCAGGCGCTCGACGGCGCGCGACAGTCCGTGGACTTCCTCGCGGAGTCCCGCCACCATCTCGCCGACGAAGCCGAAGCCGAACAGTGCGATGCCGGAGATGACCAGCACCATCACCAGGTCCAGCAGCGGCCGGAACCCGACGCCGAAGCCGAACCGGATGACCAGCGCCGCCAGCCCCACGAGGAAGCCCAGCAGGAACAGCAGGCCACCGAACACCCCGAAGAACAGCAGGGGCTTGCGACCGAAGCGCAGCTGAAACCAGACCGACAGGAGATCGAGCGCACCCACCGGAATACGGCCGAGCCCGAACTTGGAGCGTCCGGCCTTGCGGGCGAGCAGGGTCACGGGGCGCTCCACCACACGGAAGCCGTCCGCGGCACCGATCACGACCATGAAGCGATGCCAATCGGGACGCCGGGGCACCACCGCCGCCACTTCGCGCCGGTAGGCCTTGACCGCGTTGAGGTCGGTGACCCGGATGCCGAACAGCCGGCGGCACAGCCAGTTGTACACGCCGGAGACGAAGGCCTTCTCGTACTGCCCCTGCTTGGCGCCGGTGACGATGTCCGCCTCTCCGGCGCGGATCGGGGCGACCAGTCCCGGAATCTCGGCCGGAAGAAACTGCAGGTCGGCGGGATAGAACACGAAAATCCGGCCGGTGGCGGCGTCCGCCGCGGAACGCAGCGCGTCGGCGATGCCCTGCCGGGCCCGGTGGGTCACCACCCGCAGAAACGCGTGCTCGGTCTGGAGCCGCGTCAGGACCGCCGCGGTGTCGTCCTCGCTGCCGTCGTTGACGACCACCACCTCGCACGCATACGGCTCGGAGGCGAACGCCTCGGCGCACAGCCGCACGAACGCCGGGAGGTTCTCCGCCTCGTCCTTGGCGGGCACGAGGACGCTGACGTCGGCTTCGGCATCCCGGGCCGCGAGCGTCACAGCCGCTTCCGCATGCGGGCCGGCAGAATGCCCAGCTGATCCCGGTACTTGGCCACGGTGCGCCGCGCGATGCGGATCCCGCGGTCCCGCAGCGCGCTCACGATCTGCGCGTCGGTCAGCGGCGTGGAGGGCGTCTCGTCACCCACGAGCTTCTGGATCTGCGCCCGCACCGCCCGGGCGCTCGCGTCCTCGCCGGAGGTGGTCTCCAGGCTGCTCGAGAAGAAGAACTTGAGCGGGAACACGCCGCGCGGCGTCTGCACGTACTTCTGATTCGTGACGCGGCTGACCGTGGACTCGTGCATGCTCACGACGTCCGCCACTTCGCGCAGCGTCAGCGGGTGCAGGTACTCGATGCCCTTCTCGAAGAAGTCGCGCTGCCGGTCCACGATGAAGCGCATTACTTTGAGCATGGTCTGGCGGCGCTGTTCGATGGCCTGGATCAGCCACGTGGCGCCGTTGAGCTTCTCGGTGATGAACTCCCGGGTCTCACCCGTGAACTGCTTCTTGTCGCCGGCCAGGTCCTGGTAGACCTTGCTGATGCGGAGCCGGGGCATGCCCTGGTCGTTCAGGAACACGCGGTACTCGCCCTCGATCTTCTCGGCCACGAGGTCGGGCACGACGTACTCGTCGTCCGCCGGGAGGAAGCGGAGCCCGGGCTTGGGATCGAGGCGCGCCAGCTCGTCTGCCGCGTCCTGGACTTCCTTGGGGTCCACACTGTACTGCTTGGCGATCTCGGTCCACCGATGGCCCTTGAGGTCCTCGAACGCCTCGTCCACCAGGCGATAGACGAACCTGTCGGCTTCCCCGAACTCGCGCAGCTGAATCAGGAGCGACTCGCGCAGGTCGCGGGCACAGATACCCGGCGGATCCAGGTTCTGCATGATCCGGAGCAGCACCTCCGCCTCCGCCACCGTGAACGGCGTCACCGCGGGATCCGCCTCCTCCGATGGCGCCTCCACGGCCACCGCCGCCCCCGGCGCGGTGCTGAGGAGGTCCGCCGGCGCCGGCGCCGCCTCGTCCGTCCCGTCCGCCCCCGCTTCCTCCACCTCGAACCCGGCCCACCGATTGGCGCCGCGCACGATCTCCTCGAGCGTGGCCTGGAGGTAGCCGTCTTCGCCGAGGTTGCCCAGGAACTCCTCGGCCAGCACGCGCTGCCGGTCGGTCAGCTCCAGCATCTGGAGCTGGTCGCGCAGGTGGTCCGTCAAGGCGCGGGCCTGCACCGGCATCCGCTCGAACGTCTCGTCCGACGTGGACAGGTCCCGCGCCCCGGAGCCGCTCACCTGGAACCCGTCGAGGAGAATCTCCTCCCAGTCCATCTCGTCCTGCTTCTCCTGCGCCTCGCGCTCCCGCTCCTCGTCGGTCGGCTCCGCCGGCGCGGTCTCCTCTTCCGGCTCGACCAGTTCCAGGAACGGGTTCACCAGCAGCTCCTGCTTCAGGTGCTGCTGGAGGTCCAGGAGCGGCATGTACAGCAGGTCCATCGCCTGGTACAGGCGCGGATTCATCCGCAGCTCCTGGCGGAGCTGCGCGCTCTGGTGCAGGCCGGGCTTCACGCCGCCTCCCCGAGCCGCTCGCGCAGCCGGGCGGTGAGCGTCGGGCCGAGATACAGGTCGGCCACGCGGTCGTCGAAGACCAGGTCCCGCACCGTGCCGGCCACCTGCACGCGGCCTTCGAAGAGGATGTACGCGCGATCCACGATGTCCAGCGTCTGCTCCACGTTGTGGTCCGTGATGAGCACGCCGATGCCGCGGCGCCGGAGATCCGCCACGATGGACTGGATGTCATGCACGGCGATCGGGTCCACCCCGGCGAACGGCTCGTCGAGCAGCATGAACCTGGGCTGCGTCACCAGCGCCCGCGTGATCTCCAGCCGGCGGCGCTCGCCCCCCGAGAGCTTGTAGGCCTTTTCCCGCCGCAGGTGCTTGACCGACAGCTCGTCGAGCAGCGACTCGAGGCGCTCCTCGCGTTCGGTCCGCGACAGCCCCAGCGTCTCCAGAATGGCCAGGACGTTCTCCTCGACGGTGAGCTTCCGGAAGACCGAGGGCTCCTGGGCCAGGTACCCGATGCCCTCACGCGCGCGCTGATACATGGGCCAGGCCGAGATGTCCTCGTCATCCACGAAGATGCGGCCCGCGTCCGGCCGGACCAGGCCCACGATCATGTAGAACGTCGTCGTCTTCCCCGCCCCGTTGGGACCCAGGAGCCCGACGATCTCCCCCTGTTGCAGCTCGACGTGCACGTCGTTGACCACGTGCCGGCGCCGGTACACCTTGGTGAGGCCGCGCCCCGCCAGCACGCTGCCGGACGCGCCGGCCGCCTCGCCCGCCGTTTCCGCCTCCGCGAGGCGTTCGATGGCCATGGCGATCAGGCGCTCGGCAAGCGTCGCGCGCTCGGACGCGATCGCGCTCCACCGCCCCGCCGGGACCTCGAGCACGCTGCCGTCGTCCACGACGGCGGGCAACTCCTGGAGCAGGCCGTCGGTGACCAGCCGGGGAAGCGCCGACGACAGGAGGAACCGGCGGACCTCGTCCACCGACAGGGTGCCGCGCTGTGTGCCGCTCTGAAGGCCGGCCCGACGCGACACATCCAGATACCGCTCGCGGTAGGCGACCGCCAGGTCGCCGAAGGTCATGCGGCCGCCGGGATCCGCCACGTGGAGGATGGCCGCCACCGCGAGCGGAACCGATGGGTTCCGCTCCGCGGCGATCGGGCCGAGCGCGTCCGTCACGGCACCCTCCGGCGCTGAGCTTCGAGGTATACCCCGTCGGTGGCGCCCACGATGTCCACGCGCACGAGCCGATTGGCCGCGAACTGCGCCGTGATCCGGTCGCCGCGGGAATAGCTCAGGTCGGGTGGACCCTCCGGCGCCGTCTGCGGAAACACGCGGTACCGGGCGCGCGCATGCCCCAGCGCCACGATCCCGTCCAGCGTAGAGACGCTGTCCGCGGTCCGCCCGAATGCCGCCACGACGGTGTCGCCGGCAATCCAGTCCGCGTCCGCGTCGAGCGAGTCGAGCAGCGAGCGCGCCTCCGCCCCCCCGATCCCCCGCACCTCGCGGAGCGTCTGCGCGGGCGCGTCAATGGCCAGCGAGTCGGCCGTGATGGTGTTGCTGACCGAGATGGCACGCGCCCGGGAGGAATCCCCCCACGCCTGCCCCGCCTGGATGCGGTCGTCCTCGATATCGAACGCGACCGTGTCGGCCACGACCAGCCACTCGGCGCTGACGGCGCTGGCCTCGCCTTCGGCCTGGATCCACGTGAGGGTGCGGTCCACGAGACGGTATTGGATGTCGCGCCCCACGAGCGTGTAGGCCGAGTCGCCGCCCGTGATCCGCGCCCGGTGCATCAGCCGCCCGGCGCCCACCTCCGTGTCGAGGGTGGCGGAGTCGGCCGCGGCGTGGAAATCCGAGCGGTCAATGGTCACCGCGCGCCAGGCCATCGCGGCCGAGTTCCCCCGGAACTGCACCGAATCCGCCAGGATGATGTACGGCTCGGCGCCGGCCGAGTCCCGTTCGGAGCGGTACGCGATGGTCGGGCGCCCGCCCGCCGCGAGCAGCGTCGTGTCGCGCATCCCCGGGACGCGGCGGTGGTAGGCGATCCGGGGACCGTGCAGGACGGAGCCGGTCACGCGGTTGCGGAGCCGCGCGTTCCCGCGGGCATCGAGCCGCTCGTCGCGGAGGTGATAGGAGGCGCGTTCCGACGTCAGCTCGACCGTGGCGTCCTCGAACCGGACGCTGCCGATCATGTCGAACCGGTCGAAGTCCTGGTACCAGGCAACGCTGTCCGAATACCAGCGCGTGTCCTGGCCGCGACAGTGGGCCCAGATGCCGCCCCCCTGGAACACCCGGTAGAACCCGCCCCCGACGTCCACCTGCCGGCCCTGGCCGCCCGTGCGGTCCACGACGACGAAGCAGGCCCGGGCGTCCTGCGGCGTCGCGGGCTCCGGCCCGATCGTCCCGCCGACCAGCGCGACCACGACGAGGCCGCGGCGCGTCATTGGTCTACCCGCACCGGGCCAAGGGCGCCCCGCGCCCGCATCGTCTGCACGTTCCGAAGCTCGGGATCGGTGGTGAATCCCTCCCCCTCGACATCCTGATCCGGGGTGCGCCACCGGAAGGCCGCCGGCCCCACGATCTGATCCGTCGCGCGGTCGTACTGAAGGATGGACGTCTCCAGCCGGCGACCGTCGGGACTGATCGTCACCACGTCGCCGCGCGCTTCCATGTTCCCGGACCGCCACTCGTACGTGCCCTCACGGGCCGTGAGCGTGGACGTCTCGACGCCGTTCGGGGCGTAGAAGGTGACCGTGATCCCGAAGAGCTCGTGGCGCTGCGGTCCGAGGTATGCGTAGGCGGAGTCCGCCACGAGCCGCATGCGCCGTACGCCGTCCGCGGTGAGGATGTGCGTGACCCCGTAGCCCACCTGGTCGGCCGAGTCGGCGCCGGTGCGCACGGTGGGCGGCTGCTCCAGGCCGCCGCAGGCTGCCGCCACGAGGCCCACGAGGAGCACCGCCTTCACGCGGGCACTCCCCGGGCCTCTTCGAGATACCGCTCGACCGTGGCATCCCACTCGCCGCGCGCGCGCAGCAACGCCTCGACGAACTCACGAACCGCTCCCTGCCCTCCCCTGGCCGTGGTGACGTGGTGCGCCACCGCCCGGGCGTCGCTGGTCGCATTGGCGACGGCAACGGGCAGGCCCACGCTGCGCAGGACCGGGACGTCCGGGAGGTCGTCGCCCAGGAACGCCGCGTCGTCCCACGCGACGCCGAAACGCTCGAGCAGGGCCGCGAACGCGGGGTACTTGCGGGCGTGGTGGCCCTGCACGCACGCGTCCACCACCAGCTCCTCCGCCCGCAGCTCCGTGGCCTCGGACCGGCGGCCACTCAGCAGCACGACGCGGATTCCCGCGAGCCGCAGGAGCACGATGCCGATCCCGTCCTGGATGTCGAAGCGCTTGAGCTCGGCCGGGGTCCCCTGCACCATGCCCACGTAGAGTCCGTTGTCGGTGAGGACGCCGTCCACGTCGAGCCCGACGAGCCGGATGCGGCGGGCCACCGTCGGGTCAAGCACGAACCCGCCCTCCCTGCGCGGCGTGCCACACATCGAGCGCGGACTCGATGAGCGGCGCCAGGTCGCCGAGGGGCCACATCGAGGCCGCGTCGCTCGACGCCGCGTCGGGCGTCGGGTGGGTCTCGACGTAGAACCCGTCCGCGCCGGCCGCTGCCGCCGCCCGGAGCAGCACCGGCACCATGGCCCGGTCGCCGCCCGACCCCCCGCCCGGGCCGCGCCCGGGACGCTGCACGCTGTGCGTGGCGTCGAACAGCACGGCGGCACCGGTCGCCTCGCGCAGCCGCGGCATGGCGCGCATGTCCACGACGAGGTCGCCGTAGCCGAACGCCGTTCCGCGTTCCGTGACCGCGATGGCCGTCGCACCCGCGGCCCGGGCCCTCTCGACCGGTCCCGCCAGCTCCTCGGGCGCCATCCACTGCCCTTTCTTGACGTTCATCGGGCGCCCGGCCCGTGCCACGGCCTCCACGAGATCCGTCTGCCGGCAGAGGAATGCGGGTACCTGGAGGGCATCCACCACGGCGGCGACCGCCGGCACGTGAGCGGCGTCATGGACGTCGGTGAGCACCGGAATACCCACCTCATCGCGCACGCGGGCCAGCAGGGCGAGCCCGGCGTCGAGCCCGGGTCCGCGCGGCGCCCCGCGGCGGGCACGATTGGCCTTGTCGTAGCTGGCCTTGAAGACCACGCGCATGCCAAGCCGCGCGCCCAGCTCGGCCACGGTCTCCGCGACGCGCAGGTTCACCGCGTCGTGCTCCAGCACGCAGGGACCGGCAACCAGGACCGGCGCGGGCAGCCACATGAATCAGGCCTTGGCCTCGGCCAGGAGGCCGTCCTGCACGCGGCGATGCTTGTACGCGCGGGCCGCCGCCACGAACGACGCGAACAGCGGATGCGGGCGCATAGGCCGCGAGCGCAGCTCCGGATGGAACTGGCAGCCGATGAACCACGGGTGGTCCGGCAGCTCGATCATCTCCACGAGCGATCCATCGGGCGACAGGCCGGTGCACCGCATGCCGAACTCGGTGAGGGTGTTCCGGTAGTGGTTGTTGACTTCGTACCGATGGCGGTGGCGCTCGCCGACTTCATCGGCGCCGTAGATCTCACGCACCCGCGAACCCGGCGTCAGCCGACAGGGATAGGAGCCCAATCGCATGGTCCCACCCAGGTCCTGCACGTCGCGCTGCGAGTCCATCAACGCCACCACCGGGTTCTCGCATTCGGGCGCGAATTCGCTGGAGTTGGTTTCCGGCAGGCGGCACACATCCCGCGCGAACTCGATGATGGCGGTCTGCATCCCGAGGCAGATGCCGAAGAACGGCATCTGGTGCTCGCGCGCCCACCGCACGGCCTGCACCATCCCCTCGACGCCCCGCACGCCAAAGCCGCCGGGGACGAGCAGCGCGTCGTGTCCGGCCAGCTCGGCCCCCGCCGACGCCTGGTCCGCGCAGAGGTCGCTCGAGACCCAGTGCAGCTCGACGCCCACGTCGTTGGCGATGCCGCCGTGGATCAACGCCTCGCGGATCGAGGTGTACGCGTCGGACAGCTCCGTATACTTCCCGACGATGCCGATGCGCACGCGTTCGGCGGGCCGCAGGATCTTCTCGACCATGGCGCGCCACGGGCGCAGGTCGGGCTCCTTGGTGTCCATGGCCAGCCGGCGGCACACCTCACGGTCCAGTCCCTGCTCGTGCAGCAGCAACGGGATCTGGTAGGTCGAGTCCACCGTCCGGCTTTCGACCACGCACCCGAAGTCCACGTTGCAAAAGAGCGCGATCTTTCGCTTGATGGCCTCGTCGAGCGGGCGGTCGGACCGGCAGATGAGGACGTCCGGCTGGATCCCGATCTCCATCAACTCCCGGACGGAGTGCTGCGTGGGCTTGGTCTTCAGCTCGCCGCTGGCACCGATGAACGGCACGAGCGTGAGGTGAATGAAGAGGGCGTTTTCGCGTCCCACCTCCTGGCGGAACTGGCGGATGGCCTCGAGGAACGGCTGGGACTCGATGTCGCCCACGGTCCCGCCGATCTCCGTGATCACCACGTCATGCTCGGGCGCCAGGCGCCGGACGGCCGACTTGATCTCGTCGGTGATGTGCGGGATGACCTGCACCGTGCTGCCGAGGTACTCGCCGCGCCGCTCCTTGGTGATGACCGCGAGGTAGATCCGGCCGGTCGTGACGTTGTTGACCTGCGACAGCGAGCGGTCCACGAACCGCTCGTAGTGCCCGAGGTCCAGATCGGTCTCGGCGCCATCGTCCGTGACGTAGACCTCGCCGTGCTGAAACGGCGACATCGTGCCCGGATCCACATTGATGTAGGGATCGAACTTCTGGATGGTGACGCGCAGGCCCCGCTCCACGAGCAGGCGCCCAAGCGACGCGGCCACGATGCCCTTGCCAAGCGACGACACCACGCCGCCCGTCACGAAGATGTACTTGGTGCTCACAACCGGGCCTCCGCGAGTCGCAAGTCGTGCTCGGTATCAATGCCGTGGGGCGCGGCGGCGGGCAGCACGGCCACGCCGATGCGCAGGCCGTGCGCCAGCGCGCGCAGCTGCTCCAGCGCTGCGGTGGTCTCCTCCGCAACCTCGGGGAGCGTCACCCAGGTCCGCAACGTCGCCGGCCGATAGGCGTACACCCCCAGGTGCTGAAACGCGGGCGCCTCGAACCCGCACGCCGGTGGCGGGGGAGTCCGGTAGAAGCGCAGGGCCCGCCCCCGCCCATCCAGCTCGACCTTCACCCGGTTGGGATCCCGGCGGCTTTCCTCGGTGAGCGGATGGGCCGCCGTCCCGATATCGTCGCCCGCCTGCACCCGAGCGAGCGCCCCCATGGCGGCCTCGCGCGGGAGGAAGGGCTCGTCGCCCTGGAGATTGAGGACGAGATCCGCCGGTCCGAGACCGCGTTGCGCCACGACCTCGGCGACGCGCGCCGTTCCGGACGCATGGCCGGCTTCCGTCAGGACGCCGTCCACGCCAAGCCCCGCAACGGCGTCCAGGACGCGTTGATCGTCGGAGGCCACCACGACGTCACCCGGAAGCTCGAGGGAGAGGGCGTGACGCGTCACGACGCGGATCAAGGGCTCGCCCCCGAGGAGGCGAAGCGGTTTGCCCGGCAGTCGGGTGGAATCGTACCGGGCGGGGATTACGCAGACGAGGCGCACAGCAGAAGCTAACAACGGGCGGGCGCGGAGTCAAAATCCGGGCCATCACGCTAAGTCGTTGCGGTGAAATCGATAAGGAACTCGCCGCACGGCCCCGCCGCTCACCGAGCCCGCACGAGCGCCACGAAGTTGGCCATCAGGTCCCGACCGACCGATGTTCCGACGGATTCCGGGTGGAACTGCACGCCCCAGATGGGCTCCTGCCGATGCGCGAGGCCCATGATCTCGGTTCGTGGCGGCCGGTCGTCCGACCACGCGGTCACCTCGAGCGCGTCGGGCACCCCGGCCGGATCCACGACGAGAGAGTGATACCGCATGGCGTCGAACGGATTGGGAAGTCCCCGGAAGACGTTGGCGCCGTCGTGCGCGACCGGCGTCGTCTTGCCGTGCATCAGACGGTCCGCTCCGATGATGCGGCCGCCGAACGCCTCGCCGATGGCCTGATGGCCCAGACACACGCCGAGCACGGGCACCCGCGCGGCGCACGCGCGGATCAGGGGAATGCTGATGCCCGCTTCCGCGGGACGCCCTGGTCCCGGTGAGACGACGACGGCCTCGGGGCGAAGGGCGAGGACCTCATCCACGCCCACCTCGTCGTTGCGCCGCACGACGGGGTCCGTGCCAAGTTCACCGAGGTACTGGACCAGGTTATAGGTAAAGGAGTCGTAGTTGTCGAGCACGAAGAACATGGCGGGAAGGTGGAGGGTCAGGCGCGCGGATGGTAGGCCTTGTGGACGGATCGCAGGTACTCACGGTCCACGTGCG
>Ga0302046_10004941_pt1 | contig 11796 bp, 9 predicted proteins | sample RVTome_11_FD_200261 | JGI IMG/M metagenome (GOLD analysis project Ga0302046, IMG submission 200261) | Soil microbial communities from uranium-contaminated site in the Upper Colorado River Basin, Wyoming, United States - RVT147D111 (version 2) ... | reverse complement strand
GCTCGCGTTCGCCCTCGGTCTCGGGCAGCAGGCCCGCGGGGACCGGGTCGAGTCTCCGGCGCAGGAACTCGCTCAACGCGTCGCGGCCATAGTAGGACTCCCATGACAGCTCGACCCAGAGCCGGGCCTCGAAGCTCCCGGCGTCGATCCCCCACTCCTCGCGGCTGCACTCGGTGGTGATGATCGCGTAACCCCGATGCTCGGCGAGAAGCGCGCGCAGCTTGGCCGGCGAGTCGACCGTGAGCTGCTCGGGCGAGATGTCGACCAGCAGCAGGACCGCCGGGGAGTCCCCCGCGAGCGCCGACTCGATGCGCTGCGGGTCCTTGCCCTGGTACCGCTCCCGGACACGCAGCGCCTGGTCGGGCTCGAGGCGCCGTCGCAGCAGGAGAGCGAGGTGGCGCGCGCAGTACGGCTTGTCCGGCAGATCTCCGGCCACGAAGAGCAGCCGGTGCTCGGCCAGGAGCTGCGCCAGGCGCTGCGCGTCCGGCGGATCGACCCAGCGCTCGGGTTCATAGGAATCGAGCGACAGCTCCTGGAACTGTCCTTCGGGAACGATCGGCTGGTGAACTTCGGTGAGCTGCAGGTAGAGGTCGCCCTGGTGGATGCCGCCGGCGACCGGTGCAGTGACGCTGAGCAACTGGACGCCGCCGGTGATCTCGCCGGCGGCGTTGAGCGCCACGTTTCCGCTGCCCTCGATCGTCTGCCGGGCTTCCGGCCCCGCTGCCCGGTCCGGCTGCCGCCCCGGCTCCGCGTCCCGCACCTTCACGCCAACGACCTCCTTCGGTCGGGTTGCGCCTCGGGAGACACCGCCACGAGGGGCCTGGTTGAGCCGGCGCCGACGGCCACGGCCGGCGCGCTGCTCAACCAAAAGCCGCGCCGCGGGTTCTTCTCAAGCGACCCGCGCACTCGACGGGAGGTGATGGACGTGAGCGCCAACCACGGCAGAGGCGAAGTGCTGGGCTGGGGCTCCTTCGGCAAGGTCTTCCACGGTTGGGACGAACTGCTCGATCGGCCGGTCGCGATCAAGGAGCTGGTGCAGCCCTTCGCGGGGAGCGAGGCCTTCGTCCGCGCCTATTTCGCGCAGGCGCTGCGCATGATCGACGTCGCGCACCCGAACCTGCTCGCGATCTACGGCGTCGAGCCGAACCGGTTCCCGCCGGCGCTCACCCGGGAGATGGCCGAGCAGCCCGTGGCCCATCGCCTGTTCGACGGGCCGCTCGCGCCCGAGGAGGTCGCTCGCGCCCTGCGCCACGCGCTGGCGGGCCTCGGCGCGCTCCATGCCCGCGATCTCGTCCACCTCTCGGTCCGCCCGGAGAACCTCCTCGTCTCCGGCGAGGTGTACAAGCTCGGCGACTTCGGAGTGGGCCACCTCGCAGGCGCGCCGCCGATCCCAGCCCGGCAGCTCAAGTACTCGGCTCCGGAGATGCTCGGTGAGGAGCCACGGCCGTCCGCGGCAGCCGACCTCTACAGCCTCGGCCTCGTCGCCTGGGAACTGCTCCTGGGCTCGGAGCGGCTGGAGCGGGTCCTCGAAGACATCCTGAGCGGCGCCTCGTCAGGCTCTCGAGACCGACCGGAAGGCGACCGTCTGTGGCTGGCGTTCCATCGCTCGGAAGCCGAGCTGCCGCCGATCCACGAGGTCGAACCCGCGGTCCCGGTGGCCCTGTCGCTCGTCCTCGAGCGGATGGTCCGAAAGGACCCCGCCGCACGACCGAGTTCGGCGCGAGAGGCGCTGACGGCCCTGAGCCCTGCGGCGAGCGAGACGACCGAAACCGCGGCACCGGGCCCCCAAGCTGCGCCGCCCGCGACAGTGCTTGGCAAGGGACCGACGTGGCTGGCCCTCGGGGTTGCCGCCGCCCTGGTCCTCGCCGGCGTCGCGCTCTGGTTCGGCCTCCGGGACCGCCAGTCCTCCGCCCCGGAGGGACTCCTCGATGCGGGCTCGCCCGTCTCGGTGTCCGAGGAGCCTCGCACGGAGGGCGGGCCGGTCACGATGGAGCGAGCGCCCGTCGATCCGGGACCCGTCAATGTGCAGTCCCTCGCGGCCGACCTTCGGCGCATGGCGCGTCGACACCCGGGCCTGAGCTTCGACCTCGATCCTCCGCGGGGCGGGAGCAGAACGAGGATGCCATTCGGCTCGCCGCTCAGGTTCCGCGTCGACTCCGACCGGCGCGTCTTCGTCGCCCTGTTCGCACTGTCGTCCACCGGGACGCTGACCTGCCTCTACCCCGGTCCCGGCGGCCGGGCGCCGGAGGCGATTCCCGGCCGGACGCTGATCCTGCCTCGACCTGAAGACGAACGTGCCGGCTTCGAGCTGGAGACCACCCCCCCGGCCGGCACCGATCTCGTCTTCCTGCTCGCCTCCGACCGCCCTCTGCCAGCCCTGCCGCCGGGACAAGCCTCCGAGTGGGTCACCGACTTCCCCGTGGGCGCGGGCGCCGGCGAGAGCCCCGCGGCGCGCTTCGTTCGCTGGGTCGGTCGCCTGCTCGCGGAGAACCCCGACGGCAACCGGCTCAGCCTCCTCCAGATCGAGGTCGTGACCGGCGGGTGAGCGCCGCGCTCAGGACCCGGCCTCGCCGGCTCCCAGGTTGGCGATCTGAACCCTCCGGTTGCGCGCCCGTCCCGCCTCCGTCTCGTTTTCCGCGATCGGCTCTCGCTCGCCGAATCCGACGGGCAGCAAGCGCTCAGGGTCGAGCCGGAAGCCGTCGACCAGGTAGCGGACGACGGCGTCCGCCCGCGCCTGGGAGAGCCGGTGGTTGTAGGCGTCGGAGCCGACGCTGTCGGCGTGGCCCTCGATCCGGAAGCAGGCCGCCGTGAGCTGAGGCGAGCCGAGGACCCGAGCCAGGACCTCCAGCTCGCGCCGCGCTTCGGGCAACAGCTCCGCAGAGTCGAACGCGAAGTGGACTCTGATCGCCGCGACGTCGGTCACCGGCTTCGGCGCGATGCCGCGCGTCATCTCCCGCCGCTGGCTCGCGCACGACGGCCGGGCGACCACGCCAAGCCCGCGGGCGCGCAGCGGCTCGGGTGAGCCGGACTTCGGCGTCAGGATCTCGATGAGCTGCTCCTCGGTGACCTCGACAGCGGTGAGGTCGTGGACGACGGCTTCCCCGCCCTGGGCGGCGGCCGACCGGACTCCGAGCGGCAAGGTCAGCGCTAAGGCCAAGAGATAAACCCAAACGCGCGAGACATTCATGGTCACCTCCTACGGATCAGGGATTGGGAGCCGCCGGTTCGACGATCACCAGCGGCAGCTCACGGTCGAAGCTGGTCGGTCCGATCGCTGGGATTTGCCGGTACTCGGTGGCGTCGCGGACGCCCTCGCGGACGTATTCCATCAGCTCACCGAGCGTGACGAACCGATCGCCGTCGGCGTCGGCCGAGCCCCGCAGGCCGCTGAGCAGGAAGTGGGTGAACACCCCGTGGCGGCCCCACTTCTCGTTCTCGAACGAGACCTGCGCGGCCTCGCTGGCGGTCAGGATCGCGAGCCCTCCGCTCGAATGGTGCATCTTCTCGAGAAAGGTCTGGTGGATCGGGTTGGCGAGCAGCGAGCGCATGCTCGCCGGCGCCGCGATGCCGGCCGCGTGGCACGAGTCGGTCAGGATCACGACGTCCCGCGCCGGGATCTCCGCGATCGCCTCCCGCACGTGACGCATGAGGAGACCCGTCCCGGCGATGTTCTGGGGATCGGTGTCGTGCGCCAGCAGGTAGAGATCCTGGATGCGATTGGGGTCGGGCGCTCCGTGACCGGCGAAGAAAAAGAGGACGAAGTCCTTCTCCCGCGCCTGGCGCAGGAACTCCCGCAGTCCCTTGTTGATGTTGGCGACGGTGGCCTCGCCGTCGAGCAGCAGCCGCACGTCCTCGCGCCGGAATGCGGCCGGTCCCAGCGCGCTGTCGGTCAGCAGTTCGTACAGGGCGCGGGCATCCGCGTTCGCGTAGCGGAGATCGATCGAGGAGTCGGCGTAGCGGGAGATCCCGACCACCAGCGCGATCCTGCGACCCACTCCGAGGTCCGGGGGAGGGATCTCCGCCGCCCGCTCGACCAGGAAGGTTCGCCGGGCGAGCGTCCCCTGCTCGTTCTCGGCGATGATCTCGACCTGGCGGCGCCCGGGGTCCGGCATGGAGACGGCGGCGTTGAAGGCGTAGTTGCCTTCCCCGTCGGGGACGAGGGAGGTCACCTCGCGACCGTCGACGAGGAGCGACTTGAGGGCGACCGAGCTCTTGACCGCCCCGCGAATGCGCAGCGAGGTGGCGTCTATCGCGAAGGCCTCCCCCGTTCCGTCGTCGCGCGCGTCGCCCAGCCCCGCGGGCTCGACGATGACGATCAGGATCATCGCCGGCGCGGCGGGACGGGGCGCGGCGGCGACGCCGGTCAGCTCGAGCAGCGAGAGGGTCCCGCTCTCGGTGCCGGCCAGCATCCGCTTGCCGTCGGGGGAGAAGGCGAGGGCGGTGACCGGAGCGTCGAAGGGGATGGTGGTGATCCGCTTGCCGGTCGCGGACTCCCAGATCGTGGCTTCCGCACCGCCGCCCGCGGCCGCGACGAACCGGCCGTCCGGCGTGACCCCGACGGCGTCGAGGTCCTGCTCCTCGCCCTCGAAGTCCCGGATCTGGGTCCCGGTCTCGGCATCGATGAGGCGCAGCCGGTCGTCGGCGCGGATCGTGTGGGCGAGTGAGCCGGGAGACGCCGATCGAAAGCGGTTGCCGGTCAAGCGCTGAAGGCCCAGGGCGAGGGTCTTGCCGTCGTCGCCCAGGGCCGCGGACAGCACGTTCTTGTCGACCCTGGTCGGGCGCAGCGCCTGCTGGGTGTCGACGTCCCAGAGTACGACTTGGCGGTCGCGGCCGACCGAGAGCAGGCGGCGGCTCGTGGACGGCGACGCCACCAAGACGATCACGTCCTCGTGTCCGGCGCCGCTCCCGAGGTCGGCGAACGGCTCGCCTCGTGGGGTCCAAACACGAAGCCGCCCGTCCTCACCGCCGGTCACCACGTAGCTGCCGTCGCCGGTGAACGTGACCGCGGTGGCCTCGCCCTCGTGCGCTTCCGGCACCGAGACCACAACGCGGAAGGAGCCGACCTCTACCACGGTCAAGGCACCCGAAGCGTCCACGAACGCCAGGCTCTCCCCGTCGGGGGCCACCGCGACCGCCAGGATCTCCCTGCGGGCGTCGATCGCCCCCTTCTCGCGCGGAGCGCCGTCGGTGTCGAACTCGTGGAATGAGACTCGGCGTCCAGTCGCGGCAACGAACCAGGTCCCGTCGGGAGACGACGCAAGAAAGCGGACCGCCTCGCTCGAGATGGAGGCCCGGTGTTTCAGGATGAACCCGAACGAATCCGCACAAACCGAGGGCGCCGGCAGGAGCAGGGCGACCAGTGAGAGAACCCAGAACTTACCGATCTGCATCTTGCTCATCACCCCCTGGGGTCGCTCGTCATCAACAACCGGCGCTCCCGGCGACCTCGCCTACTTGCTCCAAAAGACGGAGAACCCGAAGAGGACGTTGAGCGAGTCGGCGAACTCCGATTCTTCGATGGAATAGAAGGTCTGGCCGGTAACCGTGAACGCCCGATTGCGATCCAGGAAGAAACGTACGCCTCCTTCGGCAGACAGCAGAGCATTGTCACCGAAGCTGTCGTCACCGAAGCTCGCGACTGCGGCGGCTCCGACGAATGGCACCGTCTCGCCGGTCCCGAAGTTGTAGCGGTAGAAGGGTCCTGCGGTTCCACCCAGGTCGCCGTCCTCCGTGAACGTCGCGGTGGCGGTAACCCCCCACTCCTGTCGGTCGGTGACGAACCGTCCGTAGGTGACATTGGCGCCGCCGCTGTGCTCGAAGTCACTCGAGGTCGCCAGCCTGAGGGAGCCCTGGAGCTGGAGCTCCGTGTCACCCTCCTGTTGCTGTCCGAAAACCGGGGAGGCCAAGGCGAAAAGTACTACCATGGAAAGAACCATTCGGTGTCGCATCGCCGCTCCTTTCGATTCGCGCGAACGATCGGGACGTGGAGTTCCGGCGCAGCCCGCACTCGGCCCTCCCTCGAGCACCGCATCCCGCGTCCAGCGCCGGGTTGGTCTCGCTCACTAAGACACGCGACAAGAAAGGTTGGTTGAGAAAAGTTGAGAAAAGTTGAGAAAAGTCGCCGAGACGAGAAGAACGACCTGCGCCGGTCGCTCAGCGGTGCTGGAGAACGAGCTCGAGGATTACCCGTCGGCCGCCGAGGTGGACGCCGTAGGTGCCGATCTCGGCCGCGTTTTCGGTCTCCGTCTCGACGACCAGATCCTTGCTGCCGCGGGCGGCCGCGGCGCTCGCGAGCAGGGCCGCGGTCTGGGCCCTGTCCATCGCCGGCTGAAGCGGGAACTCCTCCACGTCCTCCCGGCTGCGCGCGAAGAGCGCGAGGAGCTGTTCCTCCCCGATCGTCTCGTCGAAGCGGAGCCAGGCGTCGTCGCCCGGCACGACCAGGTCACGCCCGGCCCCCAGCCGGTTCTCGAACAGGCCTTGGGCGGGATCCGGAAAGAGCACGCTCGAGGTGCCCGACGAACCGATCAGGATCAGGGTGAGATAGCCGTCGGCGTTGCTCCGGAAGTGGAGCCGGATGCGCTCGCCCGACCGGAACACACGGCGGTCGGTGACCGGCAGTCCCGGCCCGCCCGCCGGGCTCGCCAGCTCGATCCAGACGTTGAGGCCGATCGGGCGCGCTCCCTCGCCGACGGTCTCGGTCACGTCGACGATCCGGCGGCGGTCGGCCCCCACGCGCCCGCCGCCGCCGAGCGGCATGGCCAGGCTGCTCGCCGCCGGACGGTCCGGCTCGATCGCGGTGACCCGGCCGGCATGCTTCGCCACCGGGTCGTAGAACAGCTCCTTCGCGCCGGACGACCCTGCGCGCAGATCGTCGCCGCCGAGCGCGCCCTCGGGACTGCCCTCGGCGCTGGATCCGCCTGAGTCGATGGTCGCGGACTGGAGACTCTCGTAGTCTTCCCGGAAGTCCTGGAGGCGCCGGTAGCTCGCGAGCCCGTCGCGCACGCGATCGAGCGGCGCCGCAGCCGTCTTCGCGGTCAATACGCTGTCATACGGCTTGATGAAGAACTTCTCCTCGGGATTCGCCTCGATCGCCTGGGTGTAGTGGACGTCCGCCTGCTGGAGATACCGGAGCGTCGTCGCCGGTTCGTCGGCCTCGTATCCCAGCGCCTCGTACGCCGTTCCCAGGGCGTACTGGCGGTAGGACTCATCCACCGGATTCGGGCGGGCGGGCAGTGCTTCCAGCGCTTCGAGAAGCCGAGTCCACAGGCCGGCCTGCGCCAGTTTGCTCAGGTCCTTGAGACTCCCCTTGGGTAGCAGCACGCCGACTACCTCGCGGGACGGCGTCACCCGGAGCGCGATGCGGTCGGCGGTCGCGGCCAGGGCGTTGCTTTCGAGCGTAAACAGCTCCGGGGCGCCCTCTCCCTCGAGGTACTCCTTCTGAAATGGCAGTTGGATCGAGTTGCCGTCGAGGCTGCGGCGCCGGGACTGATCGGTGACCGTGTAGGCGGCCTCGAAGCGATGGATGACGACCTTGAAACGGACCGTGGTCTCGACCCAGTCGTAGCGGTCCTTGCCCTCGGAGTCGGTGCCGACCTTGCGTTGCACCTCCATCGTCCGGCTCTCCCAGCGCTCTTCGCTCGCGTTCTGGAGGACCTGGACCTCGATCAAGATCTCGGGGCTTCTCGGGTCGATCGCTAAACGGCTGTCTCGCTCGATAAGCTCGGCCTCGAGCTGACTCTCCAGTCGCCGCGCGAGCGCGGCCAACTCGGAGGTGATCCCGCCGACCCGGACGTCGATCCGCGTTGCCATCAGAAAGACCGCCGGGGGCCGCACGCGGACCAGCCTGGCGACCTCCCGGTTCATTCTTCCGAATCCCTCCTTGGCCTCGGCCGACCCGACGGCCAGGAGCAAGATCGAGCCGACGCACAGGGTGCGAGCGATCGGACGATTTCGGCGCATCATCGGTTCTCTCCTTGCGGACGACGGGCATCTCATCCGCCCGCGGGTGGTCCGGCGCCGTCGTTTGCATGCCGAACCGCGACTCCGATCCGCAGGTCCCCGGGGCCGTCTGCGGGCAGGATCTGCGGGTTCTGGACCGCCCGTCTGTCGCGGGCGACCGCCGTCGGAACCTCCCGCGCCAGCACCGAGAAGACCTCCCGCAGGCTTGGCGCATCGCCGGGCCGCCGCAGGGCACGCAGCAAATAGTGGGTGAAGTAGCTGTTCTCCAGGGTCTCGCTTTCGAACGAGCGCTCGTCGCCCTGGCTGGACGTCACGACGTAGGTCCCTTCACCCGAAAGGAAGAGCGCAGCCGTCTCGAAGTCCACGCCCGCGGGCTCCGCGCCCAGCGACTTCTCGCCGGCGAGAGCGATACCGCTGTAGCAGGTGTCGAGGAAGATCACCCGCCGTCGCGCCCGAATCAGCGCAGCCCGGCGAGACAAACCGCCGAAGTCGATGGCGTCGAGCCAGATGTCGTCAAGAGAGGTATCGTGGGTGACCAGGTAGCCCACTCCCCCGAGCCCACCTTCCTCCCGCCGCGGAGAGCCGTGGGAGCTGAAGTAGAGCAGCACGAGGTCTTCCTCGCCAGCGCGCACGAAGAGATCCTGAAGAGCGTTCAGGATGCCGGCGCGCGTCGCCTCGGCATCGGTGAGCACGGTGACGTTGTCGGGGTCGAACCGCCCGACCTCCGGGTCGGTCAGCACAGTGGCGAGGTCACGCGCGTCCTTGGCGGCGAACTGGAGCGGCGGGATCCTCGGATCCTGGAAGCTCCCGATGCCGACGATCAGCGCGAACTTGTCGCGGACGAAGGCCGGCAGCGGCGGGGGCGGCGAGGCGCTCGCGCGAGGGCAGGCGGGGTCCATGCCGAGGAACCGGGCCTGGCGGGCGAAGACCCTGGCCTCGTCCTCGTCGCCGCGGACGACCGCGTTGCAGTGCGCCAGCATCCACGCCTCGCCGAGGCTCGGGCACAGGCGACGCGCCGTAGCCAGCGCCCAGCGGATCGAATCGTGGTCCGGCTCCGCGCCGGCGAGCTGCCGACGGGTCTCCGTGACGAGCGATCGCGCCTGCTCGCAGCCGGGACTCTCTCCCCGGCCGAGCGCCGGGCTCGCGCTCAGCATCGCGAACAGGACAAGCCAGACGGGCAGCCGCGGCCGGTTCATCGGCGGCCTCCCCCGTGGGCCAGGGACACCGAGCCGAGCAGGCGCGCGAAGCGGGGATCCTCGCGGACGCTCGCCAGCGCGGGCTCTTCGAGCAGACCCTGGACGACGGCTTGCCGCTCCACCGCCGCCTGCGCGGGCAACGAGGTCAGCGCGGCCTCGGCTCGGACCAACGCCTGCTCGAGCTCTCCTCGTCGCGCGTGCCAGACCGCGAGGTTGTAGTGGGCCAGCCAGCACCGGGGATCGAGCCCCAGCGCCCGCTGGTAGCAGGCGAAGGCCTCTTCTCCGCGATCGAGGCCGGCCAGCACGGCACCGAGTTGAGCCCAGGCGAGCGGGTCGGCGGGATCGACCTCGGTGGCCCGCCGGTACTCGCGCTCGGCCTCGGCAAAGGCGCTCCGCTCGACCCACCACCTGCCGAGCCGAAGGTGCTCGGCGGCGGACGCCAGGCGCTCGAGCAGATCCTGCTCGAAAGCCGCCACCTCGGCCGGTGCGAGGCGACGGCGCTCGCGGAACGCGCGGAGTCGTGCCTCCTCCTCGGCATCGAGACGGAGGTCGCGGTAGAGATCCCGCAGGAGGGACTCGAGCGCGAGCTGCACTTCCGTGCTCACGATCCCCGGAGCGGTGTCGACCGGAGGCGTCCGGTACTCCTCCCCGCGGGCCTTCCATCGCCACAGCGCCCAGCCGGCGCCCGCGCACAGGAGCAGGGTGCAGATCGAGCCGACGAGGGCCGCTCGCAAGCTTCGGCCCGAGGGAGGCCGCGCGCGCCGGGGGCCGCCCCCGTCGCCGTCGTCGCCGATCACCACCCGGACCGTGGCTTCCGGCGCTCCGAAGCCATCGTCTCCGCGGCCATGCGGGCCCTCATGCCCGAGCTGCACCTCGCGCGTGGCGCGATCATCGAAAACGTCGGCTCCCGGTCGCTGTCTCACTTACCGAAGGTCCCCCCTAGAGGTATGGCCTGGCAACCGTGTCGTCTTGAACGAGCCTCATCGGTGCCGGCTCAGAGCTGAGGTGGTTCGAAGCTGACGCCTTCCGAACCCAACTCGAAGTACCGACGAACTTCCGGCTTCCCCAGGATCTGCAGGCTGAGAATCCCCATGATCAGCGGGATGACTGCGAAGCAGGCGACGATGTCCAGAATGGACGCCGTTCGCAGGAACGAGTAGGTCTTGGCACTCGGAGCCTGAGAGACCTTCGACGAGGCAACGAAATCGAAGACCATCACCACGATATTGATCAGAGGCAGAAACAGCAGAAGGCAACCCACGCCGCAGGTCATTGCGCCCCCGATCACGATCGCAACGGTGCCCACGACCATCGCGACGGCATTGGCGATTCCGGAGATCAGGTAGTAGGTCTTGAGGCTGCCGAGCGCGGCCTCGATGTCGGCTGTCGATGTCATTCGATCGTCTCCTTCGCTGGGAGAATCCCCCTCAACCCACCAGATCCGACACCGACACCCCTCGGGTCGAGGCCGGCCGGAGAAGTCCTCCCTTGGCCTCTCGCATGGCCCGCACTCCACCCAGGATGCCCAGCCCCGTCGCCAGCGCCGCGGTGCTGGCACCCAGCAGGATCAGGCCCATGGCGACGCTTTTCACTTCCGTGATCAGTGCTGGCGACGCGAAGAGCTGCTCGGACCACACTCGCGGCATGAGATGAAAGTCGAGCGAGTACAGGACGATCGCGGCGCACACCGAACCGATCACGCCCCCGGTAGCGAACACCGTTCCGAGTCCCTTCACCCCATCCTTGGCATGGCTCATGGTCCAGATCTCCTTTCGAACGCAAGGGGCGAGGGGCGGTAGATCGCCGCTCTCGCTCCCCGGGTTGAACGATCGCTGTCGGAATCGCGCGCCGCCCCGCCCTCCCCCACCACCCGCACCTCGACCGCCGCCGTCGTCCAGCTTTCCGGCGCGGTCTCGCCGGAGCGCACCGCCCGGCTCGGGCCGCGCGCGGCGCCGAGGGCGGCGAGCAGGCGGCCGAAGGGGTCGGTCGAAGCCACCGCCCGAGCGCTGCGGCCGCGCTGCAGCGCGTGCGGGGGCGCGGCGAGGGCCGGCCGCTCGAGGCCGGCGAGGTCGAAGGGGACGGTCGCGGCGACCGCCTTGAGGACGTCAACACCCTCGTCGAGGCCGCGCGGCAGGTGGGCGGCGAGGTCGATTTCGATCGGGCGGCCGGGCTCGAGGGTCGCCCAGGGGGCGGCGTCGCGGTGGGGATGGACCTGCTGGATGCCCCAGTCGGGCTGGAGGTCGAGGACGGCGACGTTGAGCGCGCGCTCGCCGCTGTTTTCGAGGGTCAGGCGGAGGCGGGCGCCGGCCGCGACCTCGGACGGGCCGCCGGCGATGAGCGGCGCCATGAAGGGCTCGTCCGCGGGACCCGCGCCAGCTCGGCTCGGCCCGGCCGCGGGCACGGGATCGGGGAGGCGCTCGATCCGCATCCGGAGCGCGCCCGCGAGCGGCGAGGCGCCGTTTGGGTTTTCCAGCGCGCGGACGTTCCAGTAGCGCGCCAGGTGATCGAGGCGGCGGGACAGCTCGCGGGCGGTGCCGGGGGCGACCAGGGGGAGCGGCGGGCCGAGGTTGGGGATCGGGGCGCCGCCGGCGTCGCGGATCTCGAGCAGGCCGCCGGTCTCGACGATTTCGAAGTCGGCGCC
>Ga0302046_10004940_pt1 | contig 11798 bp, 13 predicted proteins | sample RVTome_11_FD_200261 | JGI IMG/M metagenome (GOLD analysis project Ga0302046, IMG submission 200261) | Soil microbial communities from uranium-contaminated site in the Upper Colorado River Basin, Wyoming, United States - RVT147D111 (version 2) ... | reverse complement strand
AAGAAGGGGAGAAAGCGCCAGGCGAAGCGCCGAAGGCAGGCCGCATGAGGCGGTTTTCTGCCGGGGTGGTTAAAAAATGGGACCGTGCTTGAGAGCTGGGGGGCGCGAAGCGTAGTCTAAACTCGAACTTGTTGAAACTGTCTATAACCGGGGCTTTCAGCCACCGGATGCCTTGTGCAAGGAAGCCCGAGAAAGCTGGGAAAAAGCGGCACAGGTAGTGAAGAAGACGTTGAGCAAAGACAGCACAGATGCGCGGGAGCGCATGATCACACCGCCCGGCCAGTTAAGCAGGCTTCTCGACCTACCACACCCGGAACTGGCAGAAGAGGACGACGAGTCAGCACATCCCGACATGCGGGCGATGACACGGCAGAGCGACAGCGTAGAGGTCGTCGTGCTGCACGTGGACGATGAGGGCGTACTTTACCTCGATTCTGCCTGCACGCAGCCAGTACCGCTGGAGCTGGCTAGTCCCGAAACCGCTCTGCCTATCGAGAAGGTGCGACGGCTCCTCGATAACGTAGTCAGTATCAGCTACGAGGGCATCATCACACACGTTCGCAGCCGCTCCGAAGCCGACCTCCCCGACGTCTGGCGGCAGGCTGCTGCCCATACCCCTGCGCTCCGCTACAAGCACCCGCTCTGTTTCCGGCAGCGCCAGTGGACGGGCGGAGGCCATCGCATCGACTACGATTCCGTACTTGGTCTTATTGTTAGCCGAGCCTGATCTATCACGTACTCTTTGTCTACAGCCTATGTCCACCTTCAATCTGCTCGACGAACCCTGGCTACCGGTACTCGATGCGGGCACGGACTTACGAGATGCCCCCCACCATCCGGTTCGGTTCCGTGAGATCAGTCTGCGTGACGCCTTTACGCGTGCGCCCGAGATCCGGGAGGTCTACAGCGACGCCCCTCTCGAAACAGTGGCGCTCTACCGGTTGCTTCTTGCCCTTACCATTGATGTCTACCTGTCTGAGGCGGACCGGGACGACTGGATGGCGCTCTGGCGTCAGCGCCGCTTCAACCCGACTGATCTGGAGTGCTACCTGGCTGCGCACGCGCTACACACACACTTCGACCTGCTTGACCCAGAGCGCCCGTTTTACCAGCACCCGCAGCCGCACTCGAGCACGGAGGGAAAAGATCCGGCCCCGCTTGCCAAGCTGTTTCACGCCGAAGCCAGCGGCAACAACGCTACCCTCTTCGGTCACGAGTTGGATAATGTCCCTCGCCAGGTGGTGCTAGCCGAGGCAGCGCGTGGCCTCGTGTGTGCACAGGCGGCAGCCCTCGGCGGCGGCGTCTCCAAACCCTTCAATTTCTCACATGCCCCGCTTGTGGGTGGCGACATATTCTGGATCCGGGGACGCTCGCTCTTCGACGCGTTGCTCCTGAATGCTCCCCCGGACAACGCCGCCAGAATGGTCAAAGAGGGCGGGTTTGACTATGGCGAACAGGACCGCCCAAACTGGCGGCAGGAGGATCTGCCGGAGGAGCATGCTCGACGGCCGGCAGCAGGCTATCTCGATTATCTCACGTGGCAGGCTCGTCGCCTTACACTCGTCACAATGGAAGAAAATGACCGTGTGGTCGCCACAGGCGTCTTTCTAACCCAGGGCGACAAAGACGAGCCTGCAGTAGGCATCCGCGACCCCCTTATGGCCCGCGTCGGGAGCAAGACAAAAGGGGTTTTTCCCTTCGGTTTTCGCGCCAACCGCGCTCTCTGGCGCGACGCTGACCTGCTTTTCCGGATTGCCGACCCCAACGATGAAGGCGCCCCACTCACATTCCAGTGGTTGGACCGCGTGGCTGCAACGGACTATCCAGCCGAGGCGTCGGAATTGGAAGCGCAGGGCTGGCTCGTGGATGCGTTCGGCTTAGCAACCGAGCCTGGAAAAGCAGGAAAAGTTGCATTTTGGAGGCACGAACGCTTTCCGATCTACCATGCCTTCCTCGATGATCCGAGCCGGCTGCCTGACCTCCAACGAGCCCTCGAGTTCGCTGAGGAGCAGCGCGGAATCCTGCGCGGGGCCGCACGCACCGTCGCCGAATATCTCCTTGATCCGCCACCTCCCGGCTCCGACGACCGCCCTAGCCCCGACCAGAAGACGGTTTCCAGCCTCATCGATGGGCTCGACGTCGAAAGCCGCTACTGGGCCATGCTGGAGCCTTTCTTTTACGAACTACTACGCGACCTTGCACGCCAAAACGAGGCGGCAGCGCGTACTGAGCGGCTCTGGCAATGGGCGAAGGATATTTACGACGCGGCTCGTCGCAGCTTTGAGGCAGCTACATCCATGCTCGACCAGAATGCCCGTGTCTTGCGCGCGCTCGCCGAAGGGCAGCGCCGTCTTGGGCGAGTAAAGGCATACCGCGAACACCGCAAAACACTTCAGGAGGAACCTTCATGACGACATCTCTTGACGCTACCAGTAGCACATCCTCGCACGCACAATTCGTACAAGGACTCACCAACCTGGACTGGCGTGCTCGTGAACTGGGCGACGGCGACGCCCGTGCCCGTCTCGCCCGTCTTCGTCGTTGCCTCAGTCGGCAAGGAGCCGGTTACGAAGCCCTCCGCGAGGTAGGTGCCTTTTTGCCGGACAACCTGTCCGAGCGTTACCTCGACGCCTACCTGCTCGTGGCCGCCCTCTTCGCGCATCATCCGGCCTCTAGCAAGAGTCGCTCACTGGGTGCGGCTTTCAAGAAGCTGCGCGCAATGCTCAGCGCTGGCGTCGAAAGCCTGGACCGCCGCTTTGCTACGTTGCTCGAAAGCGACCCCGACGATCTTTCATTTCGGATCCGCCAGCTTATTCAGCTACTTAAGAGCAAGGAGATACCGGTCGACTACGGCCGGCTGCTACACGACCTCATCCGTTGGGACCACCCGGACCGCCCGGTGCAACGCCAATGGGCACGCGACTACTGGACGAATTGATCATTTCCTCAACTATCAGCCTCCACAGCCATGAAAGTCGAAATTCACATCCTGCAAAACCTACCCCCTGCCAACCTCAATCGCAATGACACGGGCCAGCCGAAGGACTGCGAGTTCGGCGGTATCCGCCGGGCGCGCATCTCCTCGCAATGTCTCAAGCGAAGCATCCGCACCTCAGATGCTTTCCACAGCCATCTTCAGGACCGCATCGCTATCCGCACGAAACGGAGTGCCGAGCCGCTCGCTAAGCGCTTGGTTGAGCAGCATGGGCACGATCCCGAGACGGCCAAGCCACTCGCGGAGGCTGTCGTCGGTAGCATGCTTGGCTGGGACGAAGCGAAAGGGCAGACGAAAGTGCTGTTCTATGTCGGCTACGGCGAACTCGACCGCTTGGCCGAGTTGATCCATGGGCAAGCCGAGGATCTTACCGAAACACTACATGCTCTTCGAGAATTGCCGGAGGACTCAGCAAAGAAGGATCGTGAGGCCGCTGAGAAAGCTTTCAGTAATGCCGTGGGTGAAGCAGTCAAGAGGTTCAAGAATGAGCAGAAGGATCACGTTCGCGCCGTTGACATTGCGCTCTTTGGCCGTATGTTGGCAGAAGCGCCGGATCTGAACATCGACGCAGCCTGCCAGGTTGCCCACGCTATCTCCACCAACAAGGTGGATATGGATTTCGACTACTTCACCGCTGTGGACGACCTGAATCCTGACGAAGAGACCGGTGCGGGCATGATCGGCACGACCGGCTTCAACTCATCCTGTTTCTACCGGTATGCCCTCATTGATGCCGACCAACTCGCTGAGAACCTCGGTGGTGATCGCGGACTGGCTGCCGAGGGCATCCGCGCTTTTCTTGCGGCCAGCTACCAGGCCATCCCTACCGGCAAGCAGAACAGTTTCGCCGCACAGACGCCACCCTCGCTCTTCATGGTCGTCGTCAAGTCGAACCGAGCAATGCCCTGGTCGCTTGCCAATGCATTCGCCGCACCGGTTCGGCCCAGTAGCGATAGGGGTCTGATCGAAGCCTTCGTTCAGGCGCTCGATGAGCAGTGGGACGAGTTGTCTGATATGTACGGCACCGATAGTATGAAGGTCTTCCTGAAAGTCGGCAAGCGCGCTGGCACGGTAGAGCATCTCGCTTCGCATCAGGTCGAGAACGTACCAGCGGTTATCGAGAAGACAGCCGAGGCCCTGCTGGCATGGGTTGGAGGGAACGGCGCGTGAAGTATACATTGCTGATGCGGCTGGCCGGCCCGATGCAAGCGTGGGGCCTTCAGAGCCGCTTTTCGATTCGCGACACTGCCCGCGAGCCGACCAAAAGCGGCATACTTGGGCTCCTCTGCGCTGCCCTCGGTAAACCGCGCGCGGAACGTCCCGGCGATGGCTTTCCGACACTTGCCGACCTAGCCGCACTTTGCATGGGCGTCCGTGTCGACCGCGAAGGGCAGGTCCGCCGAGACTTTCATACGGCGATGGACGTGCTCATAGCTTCTTCGACGCAGCGGCAGATCGAGCGAGGCCAGCCAAAGACAAAGGACACCGAGCCCTCGCACCGCTACTACCTCGCTGATGCCTGGTTCATCGTGGGCCTGGAGGGTAAGGACCGCACGCTGTTGGAGCGCCTGGACGCGGCTTTGGCGCGGCCTCGTTGGCCGCTGTTCCTGGGTCGCAAATCAATGGTGCCTGGCTGGCCGGTGCGTCTCGTGAGCGAAGAAGGGAAGCCGAAGGGGCCGGTCGATGTTCCGCTGCTAGATGCGCTGGCGTCTGTTCAAGATCCACTATGGCCTTCTTCGTGGTCTCCACCAGCAGAACGGCGGCGGATAATTATCGATGCTGCCGCCGACGTTACGCAGCAGGTCATCGCCAGACGCATGCAGCCGGATCATCCCCGGTCACTCCAGTCACGTAGCTTCTTACCACGCGATGTCGTCACTGCTTATCTGGACATGAACTTGAAAGATGATGTACCTGAGTAGACTCATCCTCAACCCCCGAAACGCTGGTGCACGGCGCGACGTGGCCCGGCCCTATGAACTGCACCGCACGCTGATGCGCACCGTTGAGCACGCACCGGAGGGCGAACGCTTGCTGTTTCGCATCGAGCCGGAGCCTGGGCCGGGCGGCCCCGTCGTGCTCGTCCAGAGTGCCGAAGCAGAGCCTGACTGGGCGCCACTGCTCGACAATGCCTATCTCCTGGAGGTGGCAGGACCCAAGGGCTTTGCACCGGCGCTGCGGCGTGGACAGCACCTGCGTTTTCGGCTCACGGCCAACCCGGTTAAAAAGGTCAACGGCAAGCGCATCCCCCTCATTATTGACAACCACGAAGACGAACAGGTCAAGACGTACTGGGACTGGCTGCATCGGCAAGCCGAGCGCTGTGGATTTCAGTACTGGCCGCGCAGGACGCACCGTTTCACACGGCCTCGACCCGGGCGAAGCGCGCTACGTACGGTAAACATGAGATCCCGCACTTTGGCGTACGGTTTGACGGGATGCTGGACGTGACGGACCCCGTGCGGCTGGTCGAGGCCGTACGAGACGGCATCGGTCCGGCGAAAGCGTTTGGCTTCGGGCTTTTATCCCTCGCGCCGGCGCGCTGAAACCTTTCAAAGGTGTTGGCATGGGGCATCGTACGGAGCCCATGTGTTTGCTTTCGCTGCTGCCGAGGACGTACTATGAGCCCGGCTTTCTTCGCGTACGGATGAACGCCTCATCGCCACGCCGAATCCGAAGCAGGTACCTGCCGTGCGTGCCCTCAACAATCAGGTCATCCTCGTCACCGGCGCCACCGACGGTCTCGGCAAGCACGTCGCTCGCGACCTGGCGGCCCGCGGAGCGACGGTCCTCCTCCACGGCCGCAACCCCGACAAAGGAGCCGCCACGCTCTACGACATCCAACACGCTACCGGCAACGACACGCTCGCCTACTACAACGCCGACTTCGCCTCGCTCGATGCCGTGCGTCTCCTGGCCGAGACTTTACTCACCGAGCACGACCGGCTCGACGGGCTGATCAACAATGCCGGCCTCGGCGCGAGGGCACCCGGGGCCCCACGCCAACGCAGCGCAGACGGCTACGAACTTCGCTTCGCCGTCAACTACCTGGCGCCCTTCCTGCTGACCCACCGCTTGCTGCCCCTGCTGCGCCGTTCGGCACCGGCTCGCATCGTCCACGTCGCTTCGGTTGGTCAGCAGCCCCTCGACTTCGACGACGTGATGCTGGCGGAGGGCTACGACGACCTGCGGGCCTACCGGCAGAGCAAGCTGGCACAGATCATGTCCACGTTTGATCAGGCCGAAGCGCTTGTGGGCAGCGGTGTGACGGTCAACGCGCTGCACCCGGCCACGCTGATGAACACGCCGATGGTGGAGACGTCTTCGTACTTCAGTGGGCCGGTGAGCACGGTGGAAGAGGGGGCCGAGGCGGTGCTGTACGTGGCTACGTCGCCGGACCTCGACGGGGTGACGGGGGAATATTTCGACGGGAAGCGCCGTGCGCGGGCTCACGCGCAGGCCTACGAGGCGCAGGCCCGTCGCCGGCTGCGGACGCTGAGCGAAGCGTTGACGGGGCTCCCTGCCTAGCGTGCCGCAGCGACGGCTTCGTCATCCGTCGTACCGGGTTCGCGAAGGAACAGCCAGCCGCCGTACAAGAACCCGCCGAAGTACCGGCTCAGCAGCGTCAGGCCAGCGGACTGGCAGAGCTCCATAAGGCGTCCTTCCGGGACGTAGACGATGCCGGCATCGAGCCGCTGGAGAAACTGCGCCTTCGCTGCGCCGGTGAGCCCGCGCCGTTCCATGAACGCCGACCAGCCCGCCATCAACTGCCTGAAGCCAGGGCTCGACGGGCTCCCGTGCAGGTCGAACACCGCCACAAGGCCCCCCGGACGCACGCGCTCGGCGACGCTCCGGAGGAGATGCTCCTTCGCGCCGTCGTCCGCCAGGAAATGCAGGACGTTGATCACCGTTGCGGCCTCGAAGCGCACGGGCGCAGGCAACTCGTCGACGTAGCCGTGATGCAAGACCACACGCGCCTCCACGCCGAGTCGGGCGACGACCCCGGCCGCCGTCTCAAGCATCTGCCGGCTCGGATCGACGCCGGTAAAGCGCCATTCGGGCTCGGCCGGGGCAAACGTAGCGATCTCTTTGCCCGTGCCGCAGCCGACGATCAGCACGTGGGCCTGGCGCTCCAGCCGGGTGCGAAACAGGGCCAGCGTGGCTTCGAAGAGATCGTGGTAGCCGGGAATGACGCGCTGCACGAGGTCGTCATAGGCCGCGCCGTAGTCGCCGTCGAAGTCAAAAGCGCTCGGATCTTTCACAGGAGGGGCCCGGCTGAGATAAGGCTACCGGCACAGTATACGACAAAAAGGGCTGTCCTCTCGACCGACCCCCTTCGACTGCGCGCAGGGCAGGCTTCGGGCGTGGAGAGACGAGGGCGCAGCCCGACTGACGCCAGTAGATCTCCCGCACGTTGGCTGCTTTCGACGGGGCGATGTAGCGGCGGTCCGTCGCTTCGCTCGTGTCTCGACGGCGCTCGGGGTGACACGCGCTGAAGGTTTTGTCGTATACTATGGGCTACCGGTCAAAACTCTGTTTTCCGCCTGTACAAGGGTTTCGATCCCGCCATTTTCCGAAGCGGACATGCTTATTCGCTTATTTGTTAGTCCATGAAATACCTCTTCTTATTGTGCATCATCTGTAGTTGTTCGCTCAATCCCCAGGAGGTTTTCTACAATCCGCTGCTGGAGAGCGGTGCTGATCCGTACGCATTCTATCACAGCGACGGGTACTACTACTACACGAATACCCTGGGCAACCGGCTCGATTTATGGAGAACACGCGACCTTACGGACCTCAAGAATGCCGAGCGAAAGACCGTCTTTGTGCCGTCGCCCAATACGGCGTATTCAAAGAACCTGTGGGCCCCTGAGGTTACCTATCTCAGAGGGACGTGGTATTTCTATTTCGCAGCGGACGATGGGGACCACGTCAACCATCGGATGTACGCGTTAGAGAATAGCTCGCAGGATCCCTTCCAGGGCCGGTTTGTCATGAAAGGAAAGGTCTCCTCAGCCGATGACAACTGGGCCATTGATGGGGGCGTGTTCGAACACAACGGTGCGCTTTTTATGATCTGGTCGGGGTGGGAAACGACACCCTGGGTCGACTACGAAATCCAGCGGATCTATAAGGTGTTCCTCATCTATTCCGCAAGTGGATGCTGGACGCCCCACTACAAGCTGGGCATGCTGGAGGCGGATGCGGAGCGTGACTTGCTCGATCCTGCTTCATGGAAGAAACATGAGGAGCCGGTATTCACCCAGTCGGAGGAGAACAGAGTGTATGGTCCCGGGCACAACGCCTTCTTTACGTCCCCCGACGGGAAGGAGGACTGGATCCTCTACCACGCCAATGACAGGCCTGATCAGGGCTGTGGGCGGTTCCGCAAACCTAGAGCGCAGCGGATTGCGTGGACGCCAGAGGGGTATCCGGTGTTCGGAGAGGCCCTCTCCACGTCCACCGCCGTAGAAAAACCGTCCGGTACCATACGTGATGGGATGGAATAGCGGGAAACGGAGCTATCATGCTCAATCGGTGTGACAGGGCCGGTGGCGATGTGTCCTTGGGCTTTCGTATTCCTGGCGAGACGGCTGGCAACCGCGAGAGGCCGCACCAGAGTCTCGGCTCCTTGAGCCCGAGGCGGCACCGCGCGAAACTACAAGGACTCGGCCTTTAGACGCGACGACCTGTATACGTTGCTTCCGGCAGATAACACGCATCTACAAGCGTAACGGTCGGCCGTGACGTGGAGGTCGATGTTCCGCATGTACTTACAAATCGCGCCCGTTTTTTGTACTATCGTTGCATCCGGTATCGCCAATCCTCACGGCCCATGTTCTCCTACACCGACTACTCCCTCGAAGCCATCGAAGACGTCGTCCGTCTGCGTCGGCGTCTCGATGCCTCCGGCCTGCCTCCCAGGAGCACTGACTACAACCTTCTCATCGGATCCTGGAACATCCAGGCCTTCGGACGCCTCTTCCCCGACTGGACCGAAAACCCCGGCAGCCCCAAACGTAACCTGCGCGGTCTGGCGCTCCTCGCCGAAATCATCCGCCGCTTCGACGTCGTGGCCATCCAGGAGGTCAAGCGCCAAACGACGGCCCTGCGCAGGCTCCTCGACGACTTTCTCGGCCCGGCCTGGGCCGTGATCCTGAGCGACGTGACGGCCGGCGAGGAAGGCAACACCGAACGCTTCGCCTTCATCTACGACACCCGGCGCGTGCGCCCCTCGGGCCTGGCCGGCGAGATCGTGCTACCGCCCGTGGAAATTACCGTCCCCTCGGAGGACGGTGAAGAGACCGTCGTGAGGCAACCGGTAGAACAATTCGCCCGGACCCCCTACATCGTGGGCTTTGAGGCGGCCGGCCAGCGCTTCTCGCTGCTGACGGCGCACATCAAGTACGGAGGCGGCACCGACGCGCGCCTCGCAGAGATCCGGGCGCTGGCCGAATACACGGCTTCCGAGATTCGAGATCGTGCCGAGGACGGTGATGTGGAGGTGGGTAGCGTGATCGTACTGGGCGACTTCAACATCGACCGGCGGGGCGACAACCCGCTCTTTCAGGCGTTCCTCTCGACGGGCTTGTTTGTGCCGGTGCCGCTGCGGGCCTTGAAGACGACGTACGGCACGGAGCCGAAGCACTACGACCAGCTGGCCTGGTTCATGGGGGCAATGGAGCTGACGTTCAGCGGCCTGGCCGGCGTGATCGACTTCGTGGGGGCTGTTTTTCAGGAACTGTCGGCGCGGTCGATGACCTTCCGGGTGTCGGACCACTTTCCGCTATGGGCGGAATTCATCCTGGACCGGAGTGTAGCGCAGATGGCCGAGAAGCTGGGGGTAGACCCGGCGATGCCCGATCCGCTCTCGGTGGTACCTGACTAACGGATCGTGCCATCTCGTTGAGTACACGCCTGTGCCGCTAGGGATTGGGCCATTTTTTGGGGTTTTGTGCTTTACCACTGCCGCTCATCGAAAGAATCCATAGGGAAAGTAGTATTTTTTTCATCGCGTAGGCTCCTCTGTCAGATCAGCTTGTGGCGAACGGCGGTAGGCTTCATGGTTACGACGGGGCTCAATCATAGCTGTCGATTGCGTGCCAACCTGGCTTCGTCCCGATGCCTTCGCATGACGCGAATGCGTTGTTTTGGTGGTTGTACGCGCCCCCTGCCTGCGCGTCTTCACAGGTTCCAGGGCGCGGACCCGGCTGGTTTGCCTGCATACCCACAGCCCAACAACATGGCATTGACTATCCCGGAACGGCTCGCTGCTGCGTGCCGCAAGACGCCCGAGCGCACGGCGTGGCTGGAGCGCCTACCGGACACCGTGCATGACCTGAAGCGTCGATGGGCGCTCACGCTCGATAGGCCTTTCGACGGCGAGGAGGGAAGCTGTGCGTGGGTCGCACCGGTGACGCGCGCCGACGGATCTTCCGCCGTGCTGAAGCTCGGTATGCCGCACTGGGAAGGCGAGCACGAACTCCACGGCCTGCGCTTCTGGGACGGAGACCCTACGGTGCGGCTCCTCGCAGCCGACGAGGCGTGGGGCGCTATGCTCCTTGAGCGCTGCGAGCCGGGGACGACGCTGCGTGCGCTGCCTGAGCCCGAGCAGGATCTCGTGATCGCCGGGCTCCTGCGTTGGCTCTGGCGTGTGCCTGCGGCACCGCACCCCTTCCGGCCCCTGTCCGTCATGACGGCGTCCTGGAGCAACGAGACGCTGGCCGACGCCGGGCGGTGGCCCGATGCAGGGCTGGTCCGCGAGGGACTGCGCCTCTTCAGGGAATTGCCGCACACGTCGCCGACGGAGGTACTGCTGGCTACCGACCTGCACGCAGGCAACGTCCTTCGGGCCCAACGGGAACCGTGGCTGGTCATCGATCCCAAGCCGTTTGTCGGAGATCCGGCCTACGACGCGACGCAGCACCTGCTCAACGGTGTGGCGAGGCTGCACGCGGACCCGGGCGGGACGATCCGCCGGTTCGCGGACCTGCTCGGCGTCGATCCTGAGCGGGTCCGCCTGTGGATGTTCGCCCGTGCGGCGGCGGAGCCGCGCGACGAGTGGGAGGATGACGACTCGCTGGCGCTCGCGCGGGCTATCGCTCCGTAGCGGTCAATGTCCGTGGCGGTCCAGAGTGGTCGCATGATGTTTGCGGTGTTTGCGGACGACGCGTACATCGTCTATCGTTGCATCGCCCACGACCGCCGAGGCCACGGCCGGTCCGGCCAGCCCTGGCACGGCAACGAGATGGACACATACGCCGACGACCTGGCGTTCCTCCAGGCTTAAGGTTGGTTTCGTTGCCGGCGTTGCCCTTCCAGGCAGCGCCGGCAGCCGCCCGGATCATCCCTTTCCAGACGAGGGTGTTGCGTCCAGGTACTTCTCGATAAGATCGACGGCCTTCGCGACTCCATTTTCGGCGCGGATCTGAGCCCCGAGTTCGTCGGCGCGGCGCTGCATCCGGGCGTCGGTGACGGCCTGCCCGATCGCCTCCGCGAGCTTACCGGCGGTAAGCTTACGTTGCGGTATCGGCCGTGGCCCCACCCCGAGGGCCTGCACCCGATGGCCCCAGAAGGGCTGATCCGCTACAAACGGGCAGATAACACTCGGTTTGCCGGCCCGAAGCCCGGCCGCTGTTGTGCCTGCTCCGCCGTGATGGACAACCGCTGCAACGTGCGGCAACAGCCAATCATAAGGGACGAATTCAGTGACGTGCACGTCCTGCGGCGGATCGGGAACACGCAGGCCGCCCCAGCCGGTCACGATCAGGCCCCGCTGCCCCGCTTGCGCGAGGGCGTCGAG
>Ga0302046_10004938_pt1 | contig 11802 bp, 7 predicted proteins | sample RVTome_11_FD_200261 | JGI IMG/M metagenome (GOLD analysis project Ga0302046, IMG submission 200261) | Soil microbial communities from uranium-contaminated site in the Upper Colorado River Basin, Wyoming, United States - RVT147D111 (version 2) ... | reverse complement strand
TTCTGCGGATTGCCGACCAGCGTCGCCACGGACCCGACGTTCGCGGCCGTTGCCGCAGCCATCAGGAAGGACAGGGGATTGAGCCCCGCCACCCGGGTGACTTCCAGCAGCAGCGGTGTGAAGACGAGGACGATCGTGTCGTTGAGGAACACCGCCGAGAGCACACCGGCCGTGAACACCGTGACGACGAGCAGGACTGCCGGCGAGCGGGCCCGGTGCGCGAGCTGGCGCGCGACGATATCGACGAATCCCGCGAGCCGCAGGTTGGCGTTGAGGACCATCATCCCGAACAGGAGGACGATCGTGTTCAGGTCAATGACGGGGTAGGCGTCCTCGAGTGAGATCGTGCCGACCAGCACGAGCGCGTAGCGCCGACGATGGCCATGGTCGCGCGGTTCATCCGCACGATGGGCAGCGACCCCGCGGCAATGCCCCCAACGAGCCCCAGCGTGTGGCTGGTCACGCGCCGGCACCCGTCATCGCTTCGCGTCGAGGTGTCGCAGGAGCTTCGCCGCGGAACGGGTGTTGAGCACGTGGCCCGGCTCGAGCCCGGCCCGGCGGGCCTGCTCGACCCCGTAGCGCATGTAGTCGAGGTCGCGCGTCGTGTGGGCGTCCGTGCTGATCACGACCGGGATCCCCAGCTCGCGGGCCCGGATCAGGTGCGTGTCCCGCAGATCCAGCCGGTGGGGGTGTGCGTTCAGCTCCATGGCCACGCCGTGTTCCGTGGCGCACTGCAGCACCTCGTCGAGGTCGAACGCGATGGGATCCCGCCGGTTGATCAGGCGGCCGGTCGGATGCGCCAGGATGTGCACGCGCGGATGCCGGAGCGCCTTCAGGATCCGCTCCGTCTGCGCGGCGACGGGAAGGTCGAGCAGCGTGTGCACGGAGACCAGGACCACGTCGAGCCGCTCGATCAATTCGTCCTCCAGATCGAGCGAGCCATCCCGCAGGATGTCAATCTCCATGCTGCGCAGCAGGCGGATGCCCGGCCGTTCGGCCATCACCGCGTCCATCTCCGTCCACTGCTCCCGCAACCGCGCCGCGTCGAGCCCTCCCGTCATGGCGAGGGTCTTGGAGTGATCGGTGACGGCAAGGTAGGCATAACCTCTCGCGGCACACGCGTCCACCATGGCCGCCACGCTCTCCTTTCCGTCCGACCACGTGGAGTGCATCTGCAAGTCGCCACGTAGATCGGCGAGGGTCACCAGCGAGGGCAGCGTCCCACGTTCCGCCAGTTCGATCTCCCCGCGATCCTCCCGCAGCTCCGGCGGAATCCACGGCAACCCCACCGCCGCGTACACGGACTCCTCCGTCTCCCCCGCCACCCGCCGACCACCGCGGACCCCACCCCGAGCACTCCCGTCGTTCCCGTCGTTCCCGTCAGTCCCGTCGCTCCTCACCACCCCGTACTCCGAAATACTCAACCCCATCCCCACCGCCCGTTTCCTGAGCGTCACGTTGTGCGCCTTGGACCCCGTGAAGTATTGGAGTGCGGCGCCCCAGCTCTCCTCGGGAACGATGCGGAGATCCACCTGGAGCCCGGACGACAGCACCACGCTGCCCCGCGTCTCCCCGGACATGGTCACCTCGGCCACCCCGCGGAAGCCGGTGAAGTGCTCCATGGCCGCCCCCGGATCCGCCGCGGTGGCCAGGAGGTCAATGTCCCCGATCGTCTCCAGCCTGCGCCGGAGGCTGCCGGCGACCTCGACCCGGCGGATCGTGGCCTGATCCCGCAGATGAGTGAGCAGGGGAGCGATCCGCTCGTCCGCCTCCACGAGCCGCAACCGGTTGCCGCGCTCCTTCAGCTTCGCGATGCCGTCCAGGATCCGCTGCTGCGTCTTGGCGCCGAACCCGTCCAACTCGGCAACGTGCCCGTCTCGCGCCGCCGCCTCCAGCGCGTCCAGCGTGGTGATGCCCAGACTCTCCCACAGCTTGCGCGCCCGCTTGGGCCCGACCCCAGGGAGGCGCACGAGCTCCAGGAGCGAGCGCGGGATCTGGGCCGTCAGCTCGTCGAGGATGCTGAGCCGTCCAGTGGTCACCAGTTCGGTGATGTACCGGGCCATGTCCTTCCCGATGCCCGGCAGCTCGGTGAGGTCGGCACCGTCCGCCACCATCGCGCGGAGCGGGACCGCGTGGTCCTCGACCGCGCGCGCGGCGTTCTCATAGGCCCGGATCCGGAAGGGATTGGCCCCCTGGATCTGGAGCAGCATGCCGACGTCCTCGAGGACGGCGGCGATCTCCCCGTTCTCCATGGTCATGGACGGACGCCGTGTTTGGCCAGGAGCCTGAGGAACCCCGCCTCGTCCAGAATCGTGAGCCCGAGCTGCTCGGCCTTGGCCCGCTTGGAGCCGGCGTCGGTGCCCGCCACCACGTAGGTGGTCTTCTTGCTCACGGATCCGGCGGCCTTGGCGCCGAGGGACTCGACCATCCGCTGCCCCTCCTCGCGGGACAGCCCGGTGAGGCCACCGGTAAACACGAACGTGCTGCCGGCCAGCGGCCCGCCCTTGGGAGCAGGAGCGCCCTCCCGGACGCGGACGCGCTCGAGCAGCGCGTCCATCACGGTGCCGTTGCGGCGGTCCGCGAAGAACCCGGCGATCACCTCGGCCATCTTCTCGCCCACGCCCGGGACCGCATCAATCTCGGCCACGGAGGCGCTCCGCAACGCCGCGAAACTCCCGAAGTGCTGCGCGAGGTCGCGCGCCACGGCGACGCCGACCTCCGGAATGCCGAGGCCGTGGAGCAACCGTGGCAGCTCCACGTCCCGCGCCCGCTCGATGGCCGCGAGCAGGTTGGCCGCCGACTTCTCGGCGAACCCCTCGAGGGCGACGAGTTGCCCGGCGGTGAGGTCGAAGACGTGCTCGAGGCTCGTGACCAGGCCCTGGGCGACGAACAGGCGGGACGACTCCTCACCCAGGCCCTCGATGTCCAGCGCGTGCCGCGACGCGAAATGCTGGAGGCGCGCGGCGAGCTGGGCGGGGCAGTGAAACCCGTTGGGGCAGACGGTGAACGGGCCGCGCTCGACGAGCGGTGTCTCGCAGGACGGGCAGTGCGCGGGCATCCGGAAGCTGCGGCCGCGGTGGCGTCCGGGCTCCTGCACGACCTCGATCACCTGCGGAATCACGTCGCCGGCCCGCTGTACGCGCACGAGATCTCCCTCCCGCACATCCTTCCGGGCGACCTCCTCCCGGTTGTGCAGCGTCGCCCGGGCCACCGTGACGCCTCCGAGCTCCACCGGCCGCATCATCGCGACCGGCGTGACCACGCCGGTCCGCCCGACGCTGGCGATGATCTTCAGCACGCGCGTGAGCTCGCGGCGGGGAGGGAACTTGAACGCGTACGCCCAGCGCGGGTGCCGCGCGGTCGTGCCGAGGCGTCCGCGCGCGGCCAGGTCGTCGAGCTTCACCACGATCCCGTCTATCTCGAAGTCCAGCTCGTCGCGCCGGGCCAGCAGGTCCGCATGGTAGGCCAGGACCTCCTCCACCGTCCGGGCGGCCGCCGTCAGTTCGGAGACCGGGAATCCCCACGCCGCCAGCGCGGCCAGTGCGTCACGATCGGTGGCGAACGGCACGCCGTTGGCAGCGAGGATGTCGTACGCATAGATGTCGAGCGGACGCCGCGCGGTGATGGTCGGGTCGAGCTGTCGCAGGGAGCCCGCCGCGGCGTTCCGTGGGTTCGCGAACGGCTCGCCACCCTCGGCCAGCAGCCGCTCGTTCAGGGCCTCGAAGGCGCCGATCCGCATGATGATCTCGCCCCGCACGGCCACGAGATCGGCCGACGGACCGGCCGAGGCCACGCGCAACGGCACCGACGGGATCGTGCGGACGTTCTCGGTGATGCCCTCCCCGTTGACGCCGTCCCCGCGCGTACTGGCACGCACCAGCACGCCCCGCTCGTAGACCAGCTCCACCGAGGCGCCGTCCAGCTTGGGCTCGAGCACGTAGCCGACCCCGTCGTCGCCCAGCTCCTTGCGCAGTCGCTCGTCGAAGCGCCGCAGCTCGGCCGGGTCCGGCCCCGAGTCGAGGCTCAACATGGGCGCCAGGTGCGGCACGGTGGGGAACCGGTCGAACAGCGCGCCGGCGACCCGCTGGGTGGGCGAGTCCGGGGTGCGCAGGTCGGGGAAACGCGCCTCGATCGCTGCCAGCTCGCGGTACAGGGCGTCGTAGCCCTCGTCCGCGATCTCCGGACGGTCGTTGACGTAGTAGAGGTAGTCGTGATGCCGGATCTCGGCCCGCAGCTCCCGCAGCCGCCGCTCCGCCTCCCCGCGTTTCACGAGCTGGGTCCCTCCCTCAGATGCGCAGCAGGTGCCGCCACAGAAACTCCGCGTTGGTCATCCGGCGCCGGATCAGCTCCACACGCTCGGTATAATCGGCGGCCGTGACGCCCGGGTACCAGCGCGAGGGGCGCGTGAGGGCCGCCGCTAGTTGGGCACTCTCCAGCTCCGTCAGGAACAGGGCGGGTTTGCCGAAATAGCGGCGCGCCGCCGCTTCCGCCCCGAACACGCCCGGCCCGAACGGCACCACGTTGAGATACAGCTCCAGGATCCGTCGCTTCGTAAGGAACCGCTCCAGATCCACCGCCAGCAGGGCCTCGCGCACCTTCCGCGCGAGGGTCCGATCACCCGAGAGCCAGAGGTTCTTGGCCAGCTGCTGGGTGATGGTGGACGCCCCACGTATGCGCCCTCCCTCGCGCGCCTGGTCCATCGCGATGCGCATTTCGGCCACCGAGAATCCCCGGTGCTGGAAGAACTCGATGTCCTCGGCCACGAGCACCGCCAGCGCGAGCTGCGGCGAGATCTGGTCCATCGGGGTCCACGCCTGCGAAACGGCCACGCCTTCCGCGTGCGCGCGGGCCACGACCGCGGCCGACGCGGGGTCGGCAATCCCCACGGTCGTCACGTCGGGCCAGCGGAGCCAGAGACGGGTGCCCACGACGCCGGCGGCGCACAGGCCCAGGGACAGGCCCCAACGGATGATCCGGTCCACTCGAGTGTTCAGCGGGCCTCCAGGCGCGCGCGTCCTTGCCGAGTCTACGTCCAGGTAAGTAACTCGACAATGCTTTGACTGGGCGCCTCCCCAGCCTATCTTCCCGACACTGCGCAAATCTGGGGCGTGCTACGCCCTGGGCAAGCGCGCGCTATCCCTCCGTCGTGGACTCAGGTGGTTACCTGAGGCGCGTTGGTGTGGAGGACGGTGGGAACTCGTGGACGGGACTTTCAACATCATGTATTACTTGAGATGTACACTGTAATATCTTGACAGATAACATTATACATCGTAGCTGAGAACCACAATGTTGGGACTTCCGCCAATCGGGGTGCTCGGTTTTGCGACTTGTGGCCGGTCCTGTTGGATCAATGTTGGAAAGTCGTCCGTGGTTTCGAGACCGGCCGCTGAGGCAGAAGGGGGCACGCTTGGTTTCGCCCGATGAGATCCGCCAATGGGTCGAGGCGTTCGATTCTGGAGACGACGGACGGGCCAGTGCGAGCCGCCGGGACATTCTCGCCCTGCTCGACGGCACCAGGCGCCCGGACACACGCACACAGTTCCAGCCCGGGCATGTGACCGTAAGCGGGCTGGTGCTCTCCGACGACGGCGACGCCGTGCTGCTGGTCCTCCACGCGCGGTTGGGCCGCTGGCTTCAGCCGGGGGGGCACCTCGAGCCCTCGGATCGGTCTATCGTGGACGCCGCCCGGCGCGAGGTCCGCGAGGAAACGGGCATTCTGGTGGAAGGCGAGCCTGAGCCAACGCTGGTTGGCCTGGATGTCCACGACATTCCCGCCGCGCGAGGCGAACCAGCCCACCGGCACCACGATCTGATGTTCCGCTTCGTCAGCCCGCGGCACCCGCCCCGGCCGGGGCCGGGGGCGCTTCGGGCCGAGTGGTGCGCCGTCGGCCGGCTCGAGGAACTGGGCGTGGACGCCGCCTTGCGGGCGGCGCTGGCCCGGGCGGGGCTTCGTGGATCCCGCTGAAGCGGGCCCTCGGCCACGATCTGCCCGTAAGACGGGCGGTGTGGTCGCCTTGGCGACAGATGGCGGCCGAGGGCCCGCTTTAGCGGGATCCACCACCACGACCACCACGACGACCACCACCACCACCACCGCCCCCCAGGTCCCACTTCGGGTCGCGCCGCGCCACGTCCTCGGCAGTTGCAACGGCGGGGTTCAGCCACTCGATCAACGCGGCCCATCCCAGGCTCTCCGGGTCATGGGCCAGGTATCCCTGGACGACGTCGAACACGTGGAAGCCCTCCCGCAGCTGGAAGGACAGGGTGGGGCCCTTGATCCGTCCCCGGACCACGCCGAGCACGTACTCCTCGGCGGACATGCGCGCGGCATGGCGGTGGTAGCCGCGCAGCCGGGCGCCGGCGCGGATGCGGAGCAGGCGATAGCGCTCGGCGAGCTCCCGCCGGGCGGCGTACAGCTTGTGACCGATCCGCCGCCGCTGCATGGCGGGGTGGACCATGACCTCGGCGCCGTACAGGGTCCGGCCCCGTGGGTCGTGGTTCGCGAAGGTCCCCCCGGCCGTGAACTCGCGCCACGTGGCCCGGCTCTCGTAGTGATCCCAGGTGATCACGAGGCTCGCCGCCGCGCCCACGACGTCCTGCTCGGGGCCGCTGACGGCCACCAACTGTCCCTCCGGGAACACTTCGAGGTGTGAGGCGAGCTGCGCCCGCGTCCAGGGAGGGCTCCCTACGTAGACCGCGCGGGTCAGCGCGATGATGCCGTCCCAGTCGAACGGGCGGGTGGGCCGCACGACGATCCGCCTGGCGGGCGGCCTCACAAGGTCACCACCTCCGGGCTCCGGACCAGCTCCGCGGTCCGGCGGGAGTCCAGCAGGGGGAGCACGGTGCCGGTGGAGCGGGACTCCTCGATGGTCCGGAGGTTGAGCTCACCGATGACCATCATCTCCTGGTTGGGGTTCCCCTCCGCGAGAATGCCGTCGCGGGAGAACGAGAAATCACTCGGGGTGAGGATGGCCGCCTGACCGTAGTTGAGGTGGACGGCGGGGACCATCGGCAGCGAGCCCACCGTGTGCGACACCACGACGTACATCTGATTCTCGATGGCGCGGGCGTGGGCGCAGTACTTGACCCGCAGGAATCCCTGGCGGTCGTCCGTGCAGCTCGGCACGAGGAGGATGTGCGCGCCGAGGTGCGCCGCCGCCCGGGCGATCTCGGGGAACTCCACATCGTAACAGATGGTGATGGCCACGCGGCCGAACTCGGTCTCGAACACCCGCAGGCCGTTCTTCGGCTTCACCTTCCACTCCTCGTTCTCGAACCGGGTCATGTGCAGTTTGCCCTGCACACCGTGATCGCCGGACGGCGAAAAGAAGAACGCCTGGTTATACACGTCGTCCGTCACGTCGTCGGGGACGGGGATGGTGCCCCCGAGCACGTAGATCCCGTGCTGGCGGGCCAGGCCCGAGAGCAGCTCGGTGTACGGGCCGACCTGGGCGGCCAGATCGCGCACCTGGACCTCGATGGGGCGCTTGACGTCGCCGAGGGTCAGCAGCTGCACCGTGAAGTACTCGGGAAACACCACGAGCCGGCACTTGTAGTCGGCCGCGGTCTCCACGAGGGCGGTGACCTGGTCGGCGAACTGCTGGAAGGTCTGGACGGGGCGAACGAAGTACTGGAGCGAGGCGATGCGGATCCGGTCCACGGCCGTCCTCCGGAGGTTCAGGGCTTGGGTGGCGGCGCCTCCAGGGCCGCGCGCGCGGCCGCCAGGCGTGCCACCGGCACGCGAAAGGGCGAGCAGGAAACGTAATTGAAGCCGGCGCGGTGGAAAAACTCGATGGAACGCGGGTCGCCGCCGTGCTCGCCGCAGATGCCGATCTTGAGCCTGGGGTTCGTGGCGCGGCCGAGCTGCACGGCCAGGTCAATCAGCTTGCCCACGCCGTCCTGATCCAGCGTCTGGAACGGGTCGTCGGGCAGGATGCCGTGCTCGACGTAGAACGGCAGGAAGCGCCCGGCGTCGTCGCGCGACAGCCCGAACGTGGTCTGCGTGAGGTCGTTGGTGCCGAACGAGAAGAACTCGGCGACCCGCGCCACGCGGTCCGCCGTCAGGGCGGCGCGGGGTAGCTCGATCATGGTGCCGAGCTGATACTCCACCCGCCGCTTGCGCTCCGTGAACACGCGCTCCGCCACGCCGCGGACCAGTTCCACCTGGCGCCGCAGCTCCTCGACGTCACTGATCAGCGGGACCATCACCTCGGGGAAGACGTGCACGCCCTGGGCGGCCGCCTCGCACGCCGCCTCGAAGATGGCCTGGGCCTGCATCTCCGTGATCTCGGGGAAGGTGAGCCCGAGCCGGCAGCCGCGATGGCCCAGCATGGGGTTCACTTCCGTCAACACGTCCACCGTGTGCCGCAGCCGCTCCACCGAGATACCGAGGGTGGCGGCCATGGCCTCGATCTCTTCGCCTTCCCGGGGGAGGAACTCGTGGAGCGGCGGATCCAGCAGCCGGATGGTGACGGGCAGCCCGTCCATGGCGCGGAAGATCTCAAGGAAATCGTTGCGCTGCATCGGGAGCAGCTTGAGGAGCGCCCGCCGCCGCCCTTCGAGGTCCGTGGCCACGATCATCTCGCGCATGGCGGTGAGTCGGTCGCCCTCGAAGAACATGTGCTCGGTGCGGCAGAGCCCGATGCCCTCGGCGCCGAAGGCGCGGGCCCGCGCGGCGTCGCGCGGCGTATCGGCGTTGGTGCGCACGTGCAGCTCGCGCGTCGCGTCCGCCCACTGCATCAGCTGCCGGAACTCGTCCGTCGGCGCGGGCTCGACGAGCCGGACCTCGCCGAGCAGCACGCGGCCGGCCGAGCCGTCCACCGTGATCCAGTCCCCCTCGCGGATCACGGTGCCGTTGGAGCGGAAGGTGCGGGCCGCCTCGTCCACGTCGAGGTCCTTGGCGCCCGCCACGCAGCACTTGCCCATGCCGCGCGCCACGACGGCCGCGTGGCTGGTCATGCCGCCGCGCGCGGTGACAATGGCCCGCGCCACCGCCATCCCGTGAAAGTCGTCGGGGCTGGTCTCTCGCCGCACCAGGACCACGGACTCCCCGTTACCGCCCCGCTCCGCCGCGGTGTCCGCGTCGAAGACCACGCGACCCACCGCCGCGCCCGGGGAGGCGGGGAGACCCTTCGCGATCACCGTCACTTCCTGATCCGGATCTACGGTGGGATGGAGAAGTTGGTTGAGCTGGTCCGGATCCACCCGGAGCAGGGCCTCCTCCTGCGACAGCAGTCCCTCCCGCACCATGTCCACGGCAATGCGGACGGCCGCCTTCCCCGTCCGCTTGCCGGTGCGCGTCTGGAGCAGGTAGAGCCGGCCGCGCTCGACGGTGAACTCGATGTCCTGCATGTTGCGGAAGTGGCGCTCGAGCCGCGTGGCCGTTTCCTGGAGCTGCGCAAAGGCCTCGGGCAGGTGATCGGCCATGGCCGCGATGGGCTCGGGATCGCGCGTGCCCGCGACCACGTCCTCGCCCTGTGCGTTGACGAGGAACTCCCCATAGAGGGTGGGCTCACCCGTGGACGGACTCCGCGTGAAGGCGACTCCGGTCCCCGAGTCCTCGCCCATGTTGCCGTAGACCATGGCCACCACGCTCACGGCGGTCCCGAGGTTGTCGGGAATCCGATGGACGCGGCGGTAATCAATGGCGCGGCGGTTCTCCCAGCTGCGAAAGACGGCGTCAATGGCGCCCCACAGCTGCTCCCAGGGATCCTCCGGAAACGGCCGTCCGCCCATGCGCGCCACGAGCGCCCGGAACCGCTCCACCATGGCCCGCAGCTCGTCCGCGGGCAGGTCAATCTCGCGTGCGACCCCGTGCCGCGCCCTGGCGGCGTCAATCACCGCCTCGAAGGCGTCGGCCTCGCCCGCCTCCGGTCGCAGGCCGAACACGACGTCACCGTACATCTGCACCAGGCGGCGGTACGAATCGAAGGCGAACGCGGGGTTCCCGGACTGGCGCGCGAGCGCGCTGGCGGTCACGTCCGAGAGGCCGAGATTCAGGATGGTGTCCATCATGCCCGGCATCGAGACGGGGGCCCCCGACCGCACCGACACGAGCAGCGGCGATTCGGCGCCCCCGAACGCCCGTCCCGTGACCTGCTCGAGGCGCGCGATGGCCACCCGCACGTCCTCCCGCACCTCGGCGGGGAGCGTCCGCTCGGCGAGATAGCGGCCGCAGACCTCGGTCGAGATCGTGAACCCCGGGGGAACGGGAATCCCGATGTTGGTCATCTCGGCCAGGTTCGCGCCCTTGCTGCCCAGCAGCGCCTTCATGTCGGCGCCGCCCTCGGCGGTGCCGTTCCCGAAGAAGAAGACGTGTTGACCGTGCGTCATGGTGGCGTCTCTGTGAGGCCGGCGGGACCGCACCGGATGCGCGGCCCGCGGCGTGGGGTCATCGGCGTGCAAGGACCAGGCCGCCGGTCTCCGTGCGGGTCAGCGTGGCGCGGGTGCCGGGAGGGCCGACGACGGTGTCGCGGCCGCCCCCGCGACGTCCGTGGGATAGTCGCCCGAGAAGCAGGCGTGACAGTAGCGGTCGTCCGGCCCCGCGGCGGCCAGCATTCCCTCGAGCGACAGGTAGCCCAGCGAGTCCACCCCGAGATGCTCCCGGATCTCCTCGATGGAGTGCGAGGACGCGATCAGCTCCGCCCGGGTCGGCGTGTCAATCCCGTAGTAGCACGGCCCGGTGATAGGGGGGGAGGCGAGTCGGAAATGCACCTCGCGGGCCCCGGACTGCCGCAGCATGTGCACCAGTTCGCGCGACGTCGTGCCGCGCACCAGCGAGTCGTCCACGACCACCACCCGCTTCCCGGCGATGACCTCCTGCACCGGATTGAACTTGATCCGCACCTTGGCCACCCGCGCGGCCTGGCCGGGATTGATGAAGGTCCGGCCGACGTAGTGGTTCCGGATGAGGCCGTGCTCCAGCTTGATGCCCGACGACTCCGCGAACCCCAGTGCCATGGCGTTGGACGAATCGGGCACGGAAAACACGCAATCGGCCCCCGGCGCGGGGTGCTCCTCCGCCAACCGATGCCCCAGCGCCCGCCGCACGTGGTCCACCGACCGGCCGAACACGGTGCTGTCGGGTCGGGAAAAGTAGACCAGCTCGAACACGCAGCGCCGCGACGGCGCCGCGGGCAGCGGCGGCAGGTCCACGACGCGCCCGTCCTGGATCTTGAGCCACTGGCCCGGCTCGAGCTCGCGCACCAGCGACGCGCCGACGATGTCCAACGCGCACGTCTCCGAGGCGACGACCCATCCGGCGCCGAGCCGCCCGAGGACCAGGGGCCGGAATCCCCGCGCGTCCACGATGGCGTAGAGGGTCCGGCCGATGGTCAGGACGAGCGAGTAGGCCCCCTCCACGCGTTCCAGGGCATCGAGGATCTGGTCCTCGACGCGGCGCGCGTCCGAGCGCGCGATGAGGTGCACCAGGACCTCGGAGTCGGACGAGGACTGGAAGATGGATCCCTGCCGCACCAGGTCGGCGCGTACGTCCCGGGCATTAGTGAGGTTGCCGTTGTGCGCCAGGGCGAGCGCGCCGCCGTGGTAGTTCACGAGACCCGGCTGGGCGTTGGCCAGCACGGAGCTGCCGGTCGTGGAGTACCGGGTGTGCCCGATGGCCAGGTCCCCGCGCAGCTCGCGCAGCGTCTCGGCCGAGAACACGTCGTTGACGAGCCCCATCCCGCGGTACGCGCGCGCCTGTCCCTCGTCGTCCACGGCCACCATCCCGGCCGACTCCTGGCCGCGGTGCTGGAGCGCGTAGAGCCCGAGGTAGACGAGCTGCGCCGCCTCCGGAACCCC
>Ga0302046_10004937_pt1 | contig 11802 bp, 11 predicted proteins | sample RVTome_11_FD_200261 | JGI IMG/M metagenome (GOLD analysis project Ga0302046, IMG submission 200261) | Soil microbial communities from uranium-contaminated site in the Upper Colorado River Basin, Wyoming, United States - RVT147D111 (version 2) ... | reverse complement strand
CGCTCTCGGTCAGCCGATCGGTTGCATCCATCCCAGGGACTCCAGACATGAACGCCCCCGCACGCGGGCGCCGCCGTCCCGCCGCGGGCGCGGCGCGCCGCCGTCAGGGGCGTGACGGTGGCCGGGGGGAGAGTCTAACCCGGCCCGGCCTGAGGGCGGCCCGGGGGCGTCCCGGGCCGGCTTCGCAGCCCCGCGGCGCCGCCCCGGGAGCCCCGCCCAACACACCAATAGATGATAGGAGCGCAGGTGCTCAGGAGTTCCGCTCAGACCCCGTCGCCGTGGGGGCGCCGGAGGATCGGAGCGATGAAGGGGGAGTCATGTCCAGGATGACGAAGAAGGGGCTCGCCACGGCACTGCTCGTCGGTCTGCTCGCCGCGCCGGTGGCGGCGGCCGCATCCGCGGAACGGGCGGAGGAGCGCGAGGCGCCGGCGGTGGCGGGGTGGTTCGAGGAGTTGGCGGAGTGGGTGGGGGGGTGGCTGCTCGGGCGGGGTGATCGCATTCCGGATCGCTCACCGACCGGGGCGAACAACGGCGAAGTCACTCGGTTCTCGGCGGAGCACAACTGCGAAGGGGGCGGAAGTATGGATCCTCTGGGCGCGTGCTAGGCGAGGCAGGTCAGCGGCGCTAGGTGCCCTCTCAAGCTCGCGACCAGTCCGAGAACGCTCTCGGCGGTTGCCTGGCGCCGCTGCGCTCCCTCGCACAGAAGCTTCGCTGCAGCCAGGGCCTCAGTCCCGACCCCGTACGCTGTGCACAGTGCGAGCGTCTCGGTCGCCACGGCCTCCAGCTCCGACCAACGGTCCTCGATCGCATAGACCTCGGCGAGGTCGAGGTCGACCGTGGCCACTTCATACGGGCTCTCCAGCTCCACGAAGCGGTCGCGCACCTCGACCAGCATCGCTTCGGCAAGGGCGGGGAGGCCCGCCCCTCGTACCGCTCGTGCTTCGAGCAGAGCCCGCAGTGCCCGGTCACGCGGTCCCCCGAACGCCTGGTAGGCCGGCCGGAAGCGCCGGAGAATCCCCAGTGCGGCGTCGAATGCGCTGGCGTCGATCAGGCAGTGGGCGAGGTTGTGCACAGCGACCAGGGCCAGCCGGGGTTCATCACGAATGTCGAGCAGCTCGAGAGCCGACCGGAGAAGGTCGATCGCCTCGATCAGGCGGCCGGTGCGCCGGGCGGTTTCGGCCCGCAGGATACGAGTGAGTGCGAGGGCGTTGGGGGTACCAAACCGAGCCTGAAGGCGCTCCGCTCGCCGCAGGAGGCGCATCGCCCGATCGAACTCGCAGGTGTAGTCGCAGCAGGCGGCCTCGGTCTGATACACCTCCGCCCGCACCAGCGGGTCCGCCGCGTTGCGCACCCGCTCCCGCGCGTAGTGGAACGCCGTTCCCGCGCTGCGCAGATCGCCGCAGATCCGATGGGCGTTGCCCAGCTCGGCCCAGGCGAGGGCGCGGAGGTCGTCGCCGTCCCGGCCGCCGGCGCCGACGTAGGCCTCGATCGCGGTGACCGCGAGGTGGGCGCAGCGCACCGAGTCGCGCGGCTCCTCGCCGCGGCGCTCGCGCGCCATCGCGATCATCAGCTCGACGAACTCGGGGCAGAGGCAGTCCGCGTGGCCGGCGACGAAGGCCCGGCGCTCGGCCGGCGGCAGGGTCACCACCTCCGCGGCCACTGCGTGGGCGCGCCGGAAGCGCTCCTCGCGCGCGGCGACGCGGTCGGCCAGAGAGGCCGGCAGACGATCGTCGTTGGCCCCGTCGCTGGTGCCGATGGGCGGCATTCCCGACTCCTTCAGTGACAACCGAGCCGATTCTACCGGCAATCAACACACCGGTAAAGCCCTGCTCATTCGCCGGGAGGAAACGTCCCCGAGCACGGCGTCCGCGGCGTCGCCCTCGCTCTCGATCCCGTGAGCGCGGGCGAGCGTGCGCGCCGACACGGCTGCCTCCTCCGCCTGCTTCCAGCGGCCGGTATGAAGGTAGAGCATGGCCAGCTCGAGCGAGATCAGTGTGATCTCGTACGGACACGCCAGCTCGACGAATCGGTGCCTCGCCGTGGCCAGCAGCAGCTCGCCGCGATCCGTCTGTCCGCCTCGGCATCGTGCCTGGGCCTCGACCCAGATCCTCCGGCCTTGCAGCCTGGGATCCCCGAACTGCTCGTAAACCGGCCGGGAGCGCTCGATCAGGTCGAGGCCCCCGTTCCAGTCGCCGGCCTCGATCAGGCAAGCAGCGAGGTTATGGACGCAGCCGAGCACGAAGTGCGGAGAGCGCCGGGAGTCCACGAACCGGAGCGAAAGGTCCAGGAGCGAGATCGCTCTCTTGAAATCGGCGGATCTGCTGGCTGCGTCGGCCATGCCGATCCAGATTCGCGCCAGAGCCTCGGGTGTCGCGTTGTGACGCTGCATCCGCTCGGCACGTCGGAGAAGACGATCCGCCCGAGCGAACTCGCGCCGGTAGCTCAGGAACGAGGCCTCCAGCTTCAGGAGGTCGACTTCAGCGGCGGGATCCGTACTGCCCCTCATCGCGGTGCGAGCATGGTGGAACGCAGCGGCAGCCGTGCGCAGCTCGCCGCCGATCCGCAGTGCGTTTCCCACCTCCGCCCAGGCGAGCGCATGGGCGGTCGCCCACCCGTCGTCGCGCGCGCGGTCGCGATCCGCGGCGAACGCGGCGAGCGCGAGCCGCGCGAGGCGAAGCTCCTCGCGCGGCGCGTCGAACCGCCGTTCGCGGGCCAGGCCGATCAACAGCTCGGCGAATTCCACCGTTTGACAGGCGCGGTCCGTCCGCAGGCGATCGAGGCGCTCGTCCACGGGCAGCGCCAGGACCTCGGAGGCCGCGGCGTGGGCGGCCAGGATCCGCTCGTCGCGCTCGGCCAGATGGCGATGGGGGCGCCAGCCGGAGGCGGACTCGCTGGCGCCCTCACCCGTCATCGCGCTCTCGCCGCGGCAGCTCCACCGCCGGCCGGCCGGCGCGCAGGTCGTCGCTCAGCCACCGGGCCTGGCGTTCGACCGCTTCGGACAGCAGATCGAGCAGGACCTCGTTGGCGAGCGCCTCGATCTGGGGCAGCCGCGGGGCCAGCTCGCGCAGCTCGGGGGAGAGCTCGACCGCGGGGGGCGGCGTGGCCGCCGCCGCGGACGCGCCCTCCGCGGCGGCCCCGGGCGCCTCGGCTTCCCCGGCCTCCGCCCGGGCCAGGCCGGCCATCGTGTCGGCCAGGACCATGGCGTCGGCGCCGACCGCGGCGAGGATCCGCTCCAGGGTCTCGATGCGCGGGCGCTGGCGGCCGTTCTCGTAGGCGTTGATCTGCTTGAGCGGGCTCTCGATCGCGTCGGCGAGCTCGCGCTGGGTCAGGCCACGGTGCTCGCGCAGGAGGCGCAATGCCCGGGCGAGCTGCTCGAAAGCGGCCATGCTGGGTCGAGGATACTGCTTCAGGGGTGTCTGCGGCAAGGCGAGTCGCCGGCGAGCTACCCCTGAATGGGGGTTGCGTCCGTCGCACTCCTAGAAGCCCGCGCTTTCGCATCTTCTTCGTCCTGCGCTCTTCATATAATCCCATATTCAGGGGTGTATCATGCCCTCATCCGGGGAAGCCTCGTCGAACTTCGAAGCTGGGAGGACGTCCATGGCTCAGAAAAGGGATCGAGCACCCTCGGCGGGCGGCAAGGGCGCGCCGCTGAAGCCGGAGCGGGTGCAGAAGAAGGCGACCGCGCCGTCGGGCGGGGTCTTGAAGCCGGAGCGGGTGCAGCGCAAGCCGGCCGCGGCGCCGTCGGGCGGCGCGTTGAAGCCCGAGCGGGTGCAGAAGCGCCCCGCGGCGCGGAATCGGGAGCGACCGCCGGCGCGGTGACGGCGCCGGATCTCCTCGCTACTGCAACTGCCTGGTCTGAACCCCCGGCGGGCCGGCCGGCGGTCGCGGCGCGGTCGCCCGAGACCGCCGGCTGGTCGCTCGCCGTTCTCACGGCACCCCTCGGTTTGACGCCGTTTCCGGCGGGTTGCTATCCTGCCGGCCGGCGCCGGTCCGAAATACCAACAGCCTGCACCGCGTACGCTGACCCCGACGACGCCACCGCCGCGGCCCGGCCCGCGGCGGACCGGGAGAGGAGCCGCCGATGTTCAGACGCCTGGCCAACCTGCTGCGGGGCTTTTTGAGCCTGTTCATCTCCGGGCTCGAGAAGGCCAACCCGCGCGCCCTGATCGAGGCCGAGAAGGAGAACCTCCGCCAGCAGATCGCGCGCTTCAACGACAGCCTGGCGAGCCACGCCGCGTTCGTCGAGCGCCTGCTGCGCCAGGTCAAGAACCTCGAGACCTCGGAGCGCGACCTCGCGGCCAAGGCCGCGGCCAACCTCAAGGTCGGCAACCGCGGCGCCGCCGGCCAGTACGCGCTCCAGTTGAAGACGGTCAAGGAGCAGCTCGAGGAGAACCGGCGCCAGCTCGAGGCCGCCGAGCAGACCTTCGTCAAGCTGACCAAGTCGCGCGACGTGGCGGTGAAGGACGCCCAGGCCAAGATCGAGTCGCTCAAGCGCCTGTTGACCGAGACCGAGATGCTCGAGGCGCAGGCCGAGCTGCAGGAGATGGCGCAGGGGATGATCACCGAGATCGGCGGCTCGGGCGACACCCTCAACCGGGTCGAGGAGTACCTGACCGAACGGCGCGACAAGGCCGCCGGCCGCGCGCGGGTGGCGTCGACCGCGATCGACACCTCGAACGTCGAGCTGCTCGAGGCCGAGCAGGAAGCGCTCGCCGACCACGCGCTGGCCGAGTTCGCCGCCGCCTACGGGCTGGAGATGCCGCCGCTGCCGGCGGCCCCGGCCGCCGAGGCGGCGGCTGCGGCGCCCGCCGCCGATCCCGCGCCGCCGGTCAAGGAGATGGGACCCGGCGTGAGCGAGGGGTGACCGACCCCGCAACCAAACTGGGAGGAGCTACCGATGGCTGAGAACGTGGGGCCGACCCGGCTCGGCAAGATCATCATCGTGCTGTTCATCGTCGCGCTGATCGCCGGCGCGGCTTACTACTTCAGGGACCTGATCGTGCCCTCCGGCCGCCGCCAGGGAGACGTCGACCTCGACGCGCTCAAGAGCAAGATCGAGGCCCCGGACACCGAGGGGATCACCACGGTCAACGAGTACGCCTACGTGCCGGGCGAGCGGCTGCCGGCGGTGCAGGGGGTCTCGAACTACCAGTGGGACGCGAACGAGAAGGTCGTCCAGTTCCCGATCAACGTCTGGATCGGCTGGCTGCCGATCGTCGCCGCCAACGGCGGCTTCGCCCCGAGCGAGAACTCGATCTTCTTCCGCGACCACGGCTTCAAGGTCAACTTGAGACTGATCGACGACCCGGTGGTCGCGCGCGACGCGTTCGCCGCCGGCGAGAGCCACGTGCTGTGGGGCACGCTCGACATGATGGTGCTGTTCGCGCCCGAGCTGATGAAGGACTCGCGCACCGCGCCGCGCATCGTGCAGCAGATCGACTGGTCGAGCGGCGGCGACGGCATCGTCGTCCGCGGCGACGTCCGCTCGGTCCAGGACCTGCGCGGCAAGACCGTCGTCTACGCCCAGAACAGCCCGTCCCAATACTTCGTCAACAACCTGCTGATCAACGCCGGCGTGCAGCCGGGCGAGGTCAAGCACCGCTACACCGCGACCGCGTTCGAGGCCGCGGCGGCGTTCGTCGCCGACAAGTCGATCGACGCCTGCGTCTCGTGGGCACCCGACATCTACAACATTCCCGAGCGCGTCGCCGGCACCCGCATCCTGACCACCACCGCCGAGGCCAACAAGCTGATCGCCGACGTCTGGGCGGTGCGCGCCGACTTCGCCAAGGACCACCCGGAGATCGTGCACGGCCTGGTCGAGGGGATCTTCAAGGCGATGGAGCAGCTCAAGGACGACACGTTCAAGGGCCGGGCCTTCCAGTGGATGGCCGAGGGCTACGGCATGGCCGTCGAAGAGGTGCAGGCGATGGAGGCCGACGCCCACGCCACCAACTTCGCCGAGAACAAGTCGTTCTTCTTGAACGCCAACGAGCCGGCGAACTTCGAGCGCACGTGGAAGAACATCTCCTTCGTCTACCGCGAGCTGGGGCTGATCGACACGCCGCAGCGCTTCGACGAGGTGATGGACTTCTCCTCCATCAAGGCGCTCGACGCCGCCGGCACGTTCGCCCACCAGAAGGACGAGTACCGCAGCGCGTTCGTCCCCACCAGCTACAGCAAGGTGCGCGCCGAGGCGCCGATCCTCACCCAGACCATCCGCATCAACTTCTACCCCAACTCGGCGAACCTCTACGAGCCGCGGCATGACGATCTCGACCGGCCGGTCGCCAACACCCTCTACGACCCGACGGTCGACGCCACGCTCGAGAAGGTCGGCCGGCTGGCCGGCCAGTACGAGCGCGCGGTCATCGCCGTGGTCGGCCACGCCGACGCCTCGATGAAGGGGCAGGGGGTGCGCTTCGAGGACGTCAAGCAGCTCTCGCTCGACCGCGCCAACGCGGTGCGCAAGGCGCTGATCGACAAGTTCGACTTCGAGCCGGCGAAGTTCGTGGTCGAGGGCGAGGGGTGGAACGTGCCGGCCGACGCCCAGGACCCGGACAACCACGCGCTCAACCGGCGGGTGGAGATCTCGGTCTATCCGCCGGAGTCCGGATAGGCTACGGCGCGGATGTCGAAACGGCGCGCCCCATGGTGGCGCCTGTGGCACGGGGGTGAGCCGCAGCGCCCGCCGGCACCGGCGTCCGGGGCCGGCGGCCCGCCGGACCCGACGCCCGCGGTCGCCGCCGCCGTGCGCGTGCCGCCCAAGGGCGCCGCCGGCGCCCCCTCCGAGGCCGCCGCCGGGGCGCTCACCCGCTCGGCCACCCACGCCGCCTGGCTGCGCATCCGCGAGGAGATCCCGGCCTGGATGGCGTGGATCCTCGGCGTCATCCCGGTGCTCGTGCTGCTCGGCCTGTGGTGGGCGGTGACCGCCGGCCCGACCCCGGAGTCGCGGCTGATCTCGCCGACCATCCTGCCCAGCCCGCTCGAGGTGGTGCGCTCGTTCCCCGCGCTCTGGTTCGACCGCGCGCTGACCAGAAACCTCACCGTCTCGTTGACCCGCGTGGCCGGCGGATTCGCGGTCGCGGTGGCGATCGCGTTCCCGCTCGGCCTCGCGATGGGCGCGTTCACCAAGATCAAGGCGATGTTCAACCCGCTGGCGGTGTTCGGCGCCTACCTGCCGATCCCGGCGCTGGTGCCGCTGACGCTGTCGCTGTTCGGCACCGGCGAGAAGCAGAAGGTCGCGTTCCTCGCGCTCGCGTTCGGCATCTACCTGCTGCCGCTGGTGGTCGCCGCGGTCGACCAGGTCGACCAGGTCTACTTGAAGACCGCCTACACGCTGGGCGCGAACCGCTGGCAGGCGGTGACCCGGGTGCTGCTCGGGGTCGCCTGGCCGGACATCTTCCAGGCGCTGCGGATGGGGTTCGGGATCGGCTGGAGCTACATCATCCTCGCCGAGATGGTCGACATCGGCAGGGGGCTCGGCGGCATCATCATCATCTCGCAGCGCCGCGGCCCGCGCGAGCACATCTATCTCGTGCTGCTGGTGATCGTCGCCGTCGCCTACCTGACCGACCGGCTCTGGACGTGGGCCGGCCAGCGCCTCTTCCCCTACCGGGTGGAGGCTCGGCGATGAGCGTGGGCGAGCCGCCCGTCCCGCAGGAGGCGGCCCCAGCCGACCCCGTGCCGATCGTCGAGTTCGAGGGCGTCGAGAAGACCTTCCACGCCGGCACCCCGCGCGCGTTCACCGCGCTCACCGACATCACGTTCAAGATCGAGGACCGGCCCGACTACGGCGAGTTCGTCGCCATCGTCGGGCCCTCCGGCTGCGGCAAGTCGACGCTGCTCAACCTGATCCAGGGCTTCCCCGACGTCTACCCGCCGACCCGGGGGTCGGTCCGGGTGCGCGGCGCCGAGGTCACCGGCCCCGGGCGCGACCGCGGGATGATCTTCCAGAAGTACAGCTCGTTCCCCCACCGCACGGTGCTCGACAACGTCACGTTCGGCCTCGAGATCAACCGCCGCGAGCTCAAGCTCTCGCGCGCGGAGATGGAAGAGCGCGCGATGGCGCTGATCCGCCGGGTCGGCCTCGCCGGCCACGAGCGCAAGCACCCGCACCAGCTCTCGGGCGGCCAGCAGCAGCGGGTGGCGATCGCCCGGAGCCTGGTGCTCAAGCCGCGCATCCTGCTCATGGACGAGCCGTTCTCGGCGCTCGACGAGCCGACCCGCTACGAGATGCAGCGGCTGATCACCGAGCTGTGGCACGACGTCGAGGCGACGGTGCTCATCATCACCCACTCGCTGTCGGAGGCGGTCTACCTCGGCGACCGGCTGTGGGTGATGACGCCGGCGCCGGGGCGGATCGGCGCGGTGTTCGACGACATCATCCCGCCGACCCGCGACAGCGACCCGATCACGGTCCAGGAGAGCACGGAGTTCAAGCGGGTGGTCGCCGAGGTGGCGCACGCGTTCCGCCGCCTCGAGGAGCAGTATGAGGAGCGCGCCGAGCCCGCCGGGCGCGGCGCGGAGGGCGACTGATGGCGGCGCCGCGGCTCGGCTTTTTCGACTACGTCAGGGCCGCGTTCCGCCGCAAGGTGCCGGTGCCGGGGCTGGGCCCGATGCCGGTCAACGCGATGGCGCTCGGCACGTTCGTGGTGCTCGGCATCGCCAACCCGGGGTTCTGGCTGCTCGGCCTCGCCGCCGAGCTGGGTTACCTGTTCGCGCTCTCCTCGAGCCCGCGCTTCCAGAAGCTCATCGACGCCGAGCGCCTGCTCGACGCCCAGACCGGCTGGGAGGACCGGGTGCACGGCGAGGTCGGCAAGCTCACGCCGGAGAGCCGCGAGCGCTACCAGCGCGTGCTCGCCCAGTGCCGGCGCATCCTCGGCATCTCCGAGAGCCTCGACGGCTCGGGCCTGGGCGGCGTGCGCGGCCTGCGCTCCTCCTCGCTCAACCAGCTCCTGATGATCTTCCTGCGCCTGCTGCGCTCGCGCGAGCTGATCGGCGAGAACCTCCAGGGGGTCAGCCGCAAGGAGATCGAGAGCGAGGCGCAGCGCCTCCGCTCACGGCTCGGCGAGGTCGACCGCGAGAAAGACGCCGCGCTCGCGCGCTCGCTCGAGGGCACGCTCGAGATCCAGAGCCGCCGCCTCGCCAACCTCGACCGCGCCCGGACCAGCCTGGCGGTGATCGACGCCGAGCTGGCGCGGATCGAGAACCACGTCGAGCTGATCCGCGAGGAGTCGGCGGTCTCGGGCAAGCCCGAGGTGCTCTCCGACCGCCTCGACGCGGTGACCAACGCGATGGGCGAGACCACCCGCTGGATGGCCGACAACGCCGAGTTCTTCGGCACGCTCGGCGCCGACGAGGCGGCGGCGGTGCCCTCCGACCTGCCGCGCCTGCCGGCCTCCGAGGAGGAGCGCTGAACCGATGACCGCGCCGCCGACCCGCTCGGGGACGCCGCCGCTGGCCGCCCTGGCGAGCGCGAAGCCGGCCGCTCCCGCCGGGCCGGCGGGGGTGCCGGCTGCGGGCGCGCCGTGGCCGCTCCCGGCCTGGGCCGAGGAGGTCCGGCGCGCATTCCGCGCCGGCTCGGCCAGCCAGTTCGTGCTCTACGGCGCGGTCCACGACCTGGTCGCTGCGCCGGCCGGTGTCGGCGGCGGGGGAGGCGGCGGGCAAGGCGGGCGCTACCTTTCGCTGCGCCACTTCCTCGCCGACGTGATGCTCGCGCCGTTCGACGTCGTGCTCGAGTACGACCCCGGCCGCGGCCTGCGCGCGGTCAAGGGGGGCGAGCACTTCCAGGGCTTCTTGAAGGCGTTCGACGCCTTTCGCGGCACCGGCTGGTCGGGCCTCCCCGACGGCGAGGAGACCCCGCTCGAGCTGGGCAACCTGCTGCCGCGCGACGCCCGCCGCGCGCTCGAGCTGATCGACCGCTTCCTGCGCGCGAGCCAGCACCGCACCGCGCCCGCGGCCGAGGGCGAGGCCGGGGCACCGGCGGCGCCGGCGCGGGTGCCGGCGCCGCTCAAAGTGGCGGCGGTCGTCGACTACGCCCACTTCATCGCGCCCCAGGGCGAGCCGCTCCACCTCTCCGACCGCAGCCAGGCGCTGATCCGCCTGATCGACTGGGCGAGCGACCCCGCGCTCGCCGCGGCGCCGGTCGCGACCTTCCTGATCACCGAGAACCTCACCGACCTCAACCGCCTGCTGGTCGAAAACCCATACAGCGCGAAGGTCCAGATCGCGCTCCCCGGGGCCGCCGAGATCCTCGACTACGTGCGCCATCTCACCGCCGGCCGCGAGGGCTTCGAGGCGGCGTGCGAGGTCACCCGCGAGCAGCTCGCCGGCAAGCTCGTCGGCCTCTCCCGGGTCAACGTCCGCCGGCTCGTGCTGCGCGCGCTCGACGGCGGCGAACGGATCACCGCCAAGTACCTGACCCGGGTCAAAAAAGAGCTGCTCGAGAAAGAGGCCGCCGGGCGCATCGGCTTCATCGAGTCGGCCCGGACCCTCGACGACGTCGCCGGCCACGTCGAGGCCAAGGCCTGGCTGCGCCAGGACGCGGAGCTCCTGCGCCGGGGCCGGCTGCGCGCGATCCCGATGGGGTATCTGCTCTGCGGCCGCATCGGCACCGGCAAGACCTACCTCGTCGAGTGCTGGGCCGGCGAGGTCGGCATCCCGGTAGTCGAGCTGAAAAACTTCCGCGAGCGGTGGGTCGGCGCGACCGAGGGCAACCTCGAGCGGGTGTTCACGATCTTGAAGGCCCTCGGCCAGGTGGTGGTGTTCGTCGACGAGGCCGACCAGATGACCGGCAAGCGCGACTCCGGCACCGGCGACTCCGGCCTCTCCGGCCGCGTCTACGGCATGCTCGCGCGCGAGATGAGCGACACCGACAACCGGGGCAAGATCATCTGGGTGTTCGCGACCAGCCGCCCCGACCTGCTCGAAGTCGACCTCAAGCGCCAGGGCCGGCTCGACGTCCACATCCCGCTCTTCCCGCCCGGCGACCGCGAGAGCCGCAAAGAGCTGTTCGCGGCGATGGCGCGCAAGGTCGGTCTCGACCTCGATCCCGCCGACCTGCCCGCCCCGCCCGACGACGACCAGGTCGGCGGCAACGAGATGGAGGGCATCCTGGTCCGCGCCCTGCGCCTCCACGAGACCCAGCCGGAAGACCAGCCCCGCCGCACCCTCCCCGAGATCATCGCCGCCGTCCTCGCCGACTTCCGCCCCTCCGCCTACGTCGAGCGCCTGGAGTTCATGGACCTCCTGGCGATCAAGGAGTGCACCGACAGCAAGTTCCTGCCGGAAAGGTTCAGGGGGCTGTCGCTGGCGGAGGTGAACCGGAGGATCGAGGTGCTGCGGGGGGTGTTGGGGGAGTGAGGGCGGACGACCCTCCGCACCGACTAGCACTCGGACCTGCCAGAAACGCTGCCCCAACTACTCGGTGGTCGCAATGTCACGTGGCTGTGCATCTAGCCGGGCAAGCATGCGCGCGCTCTCAAGCATGAGACGGATGAAGGCCCCCATGTCGCCGGGCTCCGGCAGCTCGCCCCGATAGGCGCTCCTCATCTCCCGGTAAAGACCGTTCACCAGCAACATCGCATGGTCGGCGCCTCGGCTGATCACCGCACCCCGAGGCCAACACTCATAGTCGCCCATGTCCAGAATCGAGGATTCCCGTCCGTTCCACATCAAGAACACGGGTACGCCGAATAGGACCTGCCGAACGAGAGAGTCGAACTGGTCATTGACAATCTGCGCAGCGCTCTTACACAATCGCAAACAATCGCAGATCCACTCCCAATCGCCGCATGTGAG
>Ga0302046_10004935_pt1 | contig 11806 bp, 8 predicted proteins | sample RVTome_11_FD_200261 | JGI IMG/M metagenome (GOLD analysis project Ga0302046, IMG submission 200261) | Soil microbial communities from uranium-contaminated site in the Upper Colorado River Basin, Wyoming, United States - RVT147D111 (version 2) ... | reverse complement strand
TGCGTGACGTGTTCGGTGCCGTCGTCGTCGCCCCAGCGCAATCCCGACTCGAGCGAAAACGACCGCAGCGTGCCCGCGGCGGCGTCGGTTTCGAGGGTCTTGATCGACACCGGATGCGCTCCGACCGGCACGACGCCGAGCAACCCCAGCACCGCCGCCGTGATCCATTCCGTTGTCCTGGTTCGATTCGGCATGTGGATCCCTGGTTCCATGGTCTACTTCTGAAAGATCGGCAAGAGCCGGTTGGGAATCTGCAAAATGATCAGGGCCATCGCGGTCCCGTACTCTCCGCCCACCTGGCTTCGCCAATGCCCCTGTTCGGATTGTCGCTCGAGCAACTCCTCACGAATCGCCGGCCACCAGGTTCGCCAACTCGCCCCGCCCCGCAGAAACATCGCCTGAGCCGCGTAGTACTGGCCGTAAAAGTAGTGGCTCACGCCCTCGCCCTTGCCGGGCAGATAGTTCATCAAATACGCGATGCCGTGCTGGATTTCATCGGCGTCATAGGCGCCGGCATATTGCAACGCGGTCACCCCGGCCGCCGACCGTGCGAACGCCGACGTGCCGGAATCGAGCATGTATTTGAAACCACCGTCGGTATTCTGGCTGTCCTTGACGTACTGGATCGCGCGGTCGATCGTGCTCTTCGGCACCGCAATCCCCGCATTGCGGGCCGAGCGCAGGGCCATGATCTGACATATAGTCACCGAAATATCCGCCTCACTGCGCACCGGCTGATACCGCCAGCCCCCCTGCCCGTTCTGCGTGGCCACGATCAGCCGTATCGCCTTGCGCAGCGTCTCGCGCACTTCGGATCGGCCTGACATGCCGTAGACTTCGGCCAGAAAAAGCGTGGCGAACCCGTGCCCGTACATCGGGCCGTGCGACGTGTCGACCGCGAGCAGGCCGCTCTCGGATCTGTTGGTCAGCACGAACCGCAGACACCCGTCGACGATCTCGCCGTACTGCCCGCGCTCGGGTACGTGACCGGCGCTCATGAACGCAAGCCCCGCCAACCCGGTGATGCCCACGTGCCGGCCGTAGTGTCCGTCGCTCCCGAACGAACCGTCGGAAGCCTGTTGATCGGCCAGCCACGTCAGGCCCTTGCGCACGGCCAGGCGCACCTGCGGCGTGATCTCCTCGATCACCCCTTCCGGTACGGGATCGTCACGTGCGTCGGCGCGCACCGTCGCACCAAGAAGCACAAGTAGCGCCGGCAAGATCCGAACCGTTTTCCAACCCCTGGTCATGCGTCACGCATCCGTTTACGACTCATTCTTGAGCCTACCGCGGATCGTCCGTCGGCTTGGCCAGCGCTTTGTAGTAGCGCTCGATCAACTCCTTGAACTTCGGGAGATAATCGTCCTTGATCCCTTGCAGCACGGCGTCCCGATCCCGGGCCGGTAGATTGCCCCACTGCCGACCACGGTCACGGGGAACGCGCCCCGCCTTACCCTGACGCTCATCCTCTTGCCGCCCCTGGCCCGACTCGTCCGACTTCGACTGGGCCGAATCCTGGCCGGATTCGGGTTTGTCCGATTGCGATTGACCCTGCGACGGCCGCGACGCCGATTGTTTCTGCTGACGCCTACCGCGTTGGCGGCGATCACCCGACTGCTGCTGTTGTTGAGATTGAGTTTTTCGCTTCGACTGATTGCGCGAGCGTTTCAAGGCCTCGTCCAAGTCGTCCAGGATGCGGCGCTGAATGCGCTGGGTCTGTTCGCCCGGATCGAATTCGCCCGCCAGCCGAAGGTGCGACGCTTCCATCAGACGCATGATCCGTTGCAGCACCTCTTCGTCATCCTCCTCGCCCGACGCCCGTTGGAGCAACTTACGAATTAACGCATCGTCGGTGGCCGGCGACGTGGCCGGCTCTTGCGCGGACGCAATCAACGTCGCCGCGCCAATCAACAGTCCGGCGAATACGAATAACCCTGGCACGATCCGCATCATCGACCTCCACCGGCCCCGGAAACCGCCTGTTCCAGCAGTTCGCGCAACTGCTTCTGTTCGAGACCGAGATCCTTCAATTCCTGGAGCGATTTCTCGCTCGCCTGCTCGAGATCGAGCGTTTTATGCAGCTTCGTGGTGCGGCTATAGATGTCGCCCTGCATCATCTTGAGCACCTTGATTTCCGCGGTCGCCGGGATGATCCCGGACTGACCCTGCTGGCCGCCCTGGCCGCCTTGGCCGCCTCCCGACGCGAACTCGTTTTGCTGCTCGTCAGACGGTGGTTCTTCCACCGATGCTTCAAGCAACTGATCGAGTCGCGCGAGCACCTTGTCTTCGATCGCGACGGTCTCGGCGTCGAGCTTGCGCTCGTCCAGGCGGTCGCGCACATCGACCATTAGCTCGATCACACGTCCCATCATCCAATCATAGACCACCGCTTTGGAGATCTCCTCACGCAAGGCCTGCGATGTCGCCTGCAACTCGGTCTGTTCGGTCGACAATCGCCGGATTCGCCGGGTGTCGCTGCGTGTGATGCGCTGATCCGCGGCCAACTTCTCGGCCAGCGCCGCCGTATCCGTCCGCAGGGCCGCTTGCTTGTCCCGTACCGATTGCAGCGTCTTGCGAATGTCGGCCAACGCGCGGCGAGCGATCTGCTGCTCGGTCTTCTGTTTGAGCGCGGCCAGTTGTTGCAACGCCGCTTCGAGCGCTTCGATCGCGGCGGTCTGATCCGCCTCGGCCGGCTCGGACAACCCGCCCGCCAGCTTGGTCGCAGCCCGGCCCATCTTCGTCGCCCCGGTGGCGACGGCGCGCGAGATCTGCGTCGTACCCGCGTTCGATCCGTTTTGGCCGATCTCTTCGGCGAGTTGCTGCGTATTGCGCTTCAGCACCGTCTGCCGGTCGGCCTGCCCACGCAGTTGCGCGTCGACGTCCGGCTGACCCCGCGCGGCCAGATTCTCGTCCCGCAGTTGGACCTGCTGTTGAACCAGCAGCCGAATGATCTCTTCCACCTGTTCCAGACGCTTGGCCAACTCCGCCAATTCGCGCTCCCGACGCTGCTCCAGTTGATCGAGCATCTCCTGCAGCGCAGCCTCGGCCGCTTGCTGCTCCCGGCCCGCCTGACCGCCCTGGTTACGGCGCATCGCCTCGGCCGCTTGCTTCATGCGCCGGGTCACGCCCACCGCCCGGCCCGTCCGACCCGCCTGTTGCATCAACTCCGAACCGGTCGGGTCGCGCTCGCGCGACGCTTGGGCCACCTTGTCCATCTGCTGCATCAGCCGATCGGTTTCCTCGGCCAGTCGCTCCTGATCACGCGTGGTCGCACGACTTCGAGCTGCCTCGTCGGCGGAGAGTTCATCCGCCTTCTTGCCCATCGTCTCCTGCGCGATCTTCCGCGTTTCGGCACTGGTCTTTTGCTGACGATCGAGCAGATCCCGCGTTTGCCGCACGACCTCCTGGTAATCGCCCCACTGATTCATCTCGCGAATCAGACGCTCGAGCGCTTCGACCGCTTCCTGCTGCTCGGTGGTCGACGCGTCCAGCGATTCGCGTTGCTCGGGCGCGGTTTCGGCCGTTCTGGCCTGCTGCATCGCGCGGGCCGCTTCGGTCATCGGTCCCGACTCGATTTGCCCGAGCTGCTCCGACGTACGCTCGGCCCGCCGCCGCCCTTCCGCATCATTCATGCCGTTGGCCGCCATGCGACGCGCCAACCGCTTGAATTGCCGTCCGAGCTGCTTGGTGCGCGAGGCGGCGTTGCGTTGTCGGGCGCCGATCTGATCCAGTCCGTCCCGATCCGCATCGGTCAGCGGTTTGTCCGGCTCGACGTCTTCGGCGACTGCATCGGTCTCGTCGCGCAGCGTTTCCTGCTGCGTCAACACCCGGCGCAACCGGTCCGCGAGCAGCTTGAATTCGTCACGGATACGCTCGGCGAACTCGGCGTCACCGATCACCTTGAGGCGCATCGTCGGCGACCGCGACGGATCGTGTCGTCGCCCGTCGAGGACGAAGTTGTCGGTCACCACGGCATGGTAGAGCACGAGATCGCCCGGCTCGAGGTGCATCGGCGTGAGCGGCCACGCGTGACGTACCTCGGCCCTGGTTCGACCCGCGTCCCGCCGCGCTTCGACATGCTCGGTCAGCTCGACACGTCCCTCGGCGTCCGACGGATCGACGTGATACTCAATCGCGAGCGTCTCCAGTCCGTAGTCGTCATCGGCGTCGATCAGCAGTTCGACCTGAGCGCCGGCGGTCACCTCCATCACCGATTGCGGGTGCGTAATCAGCACCACCGGCGGTTCGTCGGCTTGCACCACCAACGCGTACGTCTGGCGATCACGGTTCTCGAACCCGTCGACACCGATCAACTTGATGTACAAGGTATCGCTCTCGACCGCATCGAACGTGCCCTGCAAGCGTTGCCGGTTCGCATCGACGGCGGTGAGCGCTACGACGCTTTCCGAACCGAATACGACCGCGGCGGGCAACTCACCGACCGTCGTAATCGGCTTCGTCGATTCGACGAACAGATCGATGCGACTGCCCTCCAGCACCGTCGGCGTGGTATCGCTCTGACTGCCCAACGGCAGGTCGACCGGCGTCGCGTCGCGGACATACGCCGGCGGCGTGACCCGCAACGTCGCGCTCGCAACCGCCGGCCGGCGCACGACCGTTACCGCAATGCCCGCCTCGGGGCCGCGATCGTCGCCCGCTTCGAAGTGATAACGAAAGCTGCCGACCACACCGTCGAAGGTGCGTCGGTACACACCGGTGTCCGGATCGTAGCGCATCAGTTCCCGCCGGCGCTTACCCTGTTCGTCGACGGTATGCGCCCAGGCACGCAATTCAGGATGGCGACCGCGTACGACGCGCATCTCGGCCGTGAACGACCCGCCCATCGCGAGGGTCGCCTCGCCGGTGACCGGCTCGATGCGTACCCGTTTGGGCCACTCGGCCGAACCGTACGGCGAGGTGAAACGCTGCACGCCGATCCACGCCATCTCGGTCGACGCCGCGACCAGCCCCGCCGCAGCCGCGGCCACCAACAGCGCAAGCCCCACCATCCGCCAGACCGGACCCGTGGCCAACACGTCGCGCATTCGAACCTGTCGCGTGATCGCCGCGGTCTCGGTCACCACGCGTTCGACCATGGCCGGCGACCCACCACTGTCGTGTTGCAGAAAATTGACCGTGCTCGTCAGCCGATCGTCGAACTCGGCGAAACGCTTCTCGATCTGCTGGGCAATCTCTTCCAGCCCGATCCGGCCGGTCACCGGACGCCACACCCGACGACGCAGCATGACCGCGGCCGAGACCACCAACAGCAGCGAGATCGCCGATCGAAACGCTGGCGGTAAATGGACCAGCCAATCCAGCAGGACCGCGATCAGGAAGACCGCCAGCGCCAACGCGATCGTCGTAGACATGCCCCGGGCGGCGGACAGCAATCGTGCCCGACGCTTGAGCTCAGAAAGCCGGGCAAGCAGTTTGTGGTCACCCATGCGCACACCGTCTCCGCCAGGGTTAAAGCACCGGCCGGCAGTCATTGGATTTTATCGGCGATGCGCCCGTTTGGTCGCACCGAACGTCGGTCCTCCGGCCAATTTCCCCAATCCGAGGCCCTCTGAAGCGCCTGACCGGTACGATCCGCACGTCAAAGCCGGGCAGGACGTTCTCGGAGCCCGGCCAGGGTGCCTGAAGTCCAGGGTGCCTGAAGTCCAGGGTGCCTGAAGTCCAGGGTGCCGATAGTGGGGTGATCACACCAAATCCAGGGCTTTGCGGAGGACCCACTCCGTCATAATTATAAGGACGAAAAGTGCAAGGACAAGGTTGGAGTCCCATAACTCTTCGGCAATGTCGTCCGGGATCAGGACGCTGCGATCTTCGATGCTCTCGGCCAGGGTGGCGAGTTCGTCGACCCGCACCGCACTGCCGCCCTCGGTCATGGACGAGAGCTGCCGCAAGGCGGCGTGGTCGGCGTGCAGGATGCGCGATTCGAGACTGGACGAGGCCACCGTGATTGTCGTGCTCGGCGCCTTCTCGCCTGCCGCGAGCGGTACGGCGGAGACTTTAACCGTGTAACTGCCCCGGCGCGGGCCGGTGAAGGTGCCCTCGAACCACTTCGCGCCGGCGCCGAGCCGCGTCAGTTCGACGCGCGCGATGGGGAGATCCTCGGCGTCGACGACCTGCGCCTCGAGCCGATCGCCCAAGCGATCGATCAGTCCCGTGTCGAGTACGGTGAGTCGGATCGTCACCGGCTCGCCGTACTCGACACGCGCCGCGTCGACCGACAACTCGAAACGCCGATCGCGACCGATGACCTTGCTGCGGGCGAGGTAACGCAACACGCCGATCCAATAGGCGTCGAAGTAACCCTCACCGGTGTACTCGCGCCAGCGCCAGGTTTCGTCGGTGGCCTGAAAAAACGTGCGGCCCGCGCCGTAGCGTCCGACCACCATGACCGGGGCCGGTCCCGTCAACGTCTCGACCGTCGGGTGCTCGGCCAAGACCTCCGCCCCCGGCTTGGCGCCGAGCGTCCTGGCCAGCCAGTACAGACCGGGAAGCTGCTCGAACGTTTCAAGGTTCTCCGCCGCTTCCAACTCGAATCGGAAGATCGGCGAGAGTTTACCCACGTCGGTCAGCACCGGTTGGTAGGCGGTGGTCAGAGAAACGGGTCCCTGCCCGACGTACTGTGGATCGAGTCGCACCGGGAGGAGTAACTCCAGCGGCGATCCGCGGTAGGTGTGCGGAGCATGCCGCGGTCCACTGATCAATCCGAAGCCGCCGCCGCGCTGACCGACGAAGTCGACCAGCATCGACAACTGCGCCGGGGTGAACCAGCCGTCGTCGAGATCGACATCGCCGAACAGTACGACGTCATAGCGGTACAACTCTTCGGGAGATTCGGGGAAGTGCGTGATCGGCTCGTCACCTTCCTGCGCGAAAGACGCGTCGGCCGAGAGGAGCAGGCAGCTCGCGATCATCGTCTCTTCGCGAACCAGCGTGTTTTTCAGATAGCGGTACTCGAATCGCGGCTCGTCGTCGACGTAGAGCACGCGCAAGCGATCGTCGATTATCGTGACGTCGACGGCGGATCGATTGTTCTCGTGATCGATTTCTTCCGGACGCGGCGCGACCGCCACCTCGAAAGTATGCTTGCCCCCCCGCGTGGGCTTGGTGCGCAGTTCGATCGTTTGCTGAGGCGTGTCGCCGCCGACGGTGATCGTCTCGGTCGCCAGGGGAATGCTCATACCCTTTTCGCGCAACGAGACCGACACCTTGAGGGGCTTGTCGAAACCGTGCGTCGCCACCCGCGCTTTGACCGCCACCAGGTCTTTGACGAACACGGTATCCTCGGCGAACACCGGTCCCACCGAGACGTCGCGCGGGGCGATCGACGAGCCGAGCAGCACCGCATGGATCGGCACGTGTCGCCGTTGCGCGGCCTGACCGGCGATGCGCATGTCGCCACGCACCGTCGAGACGCCGTCCGAGGCGACGATGATGCCGGCCAGCCGCATACTCCGGGACTGGTTCAGCACGTCGCGGATCGCGCCGGTCACATCGGTCGTCGGACCGTCCGGCACCGTGTTCGCCAAGGCTTCATGGGCCGCGTTCGTATCGGTCGTTCCCGAAACCGTCGCGGCCAGCTTCGCCCGGTTCGCGAACGTATACACGTTCACCAGGTTCCGTTCCGCGAGCGTCGCCAGCATCGATGTGTCGTCCCCACGGCTGCCGGCAAGAAACAACTCGAGCCGCGACGGCCCGGAAGCCAATTGATCGATCACTTCGTCGGTCGGCGGCGCGTCGCCCTCCGGCACGGCCAGGCCCGCCACCCGTGCCGCCGCACGCGCCTCGGCCGGTTCGTACGCGACATGCTCGACGATACATCCACCAGCACCGCCACGTACGACGGATCGACCTTGGATCGCTGCAAGACCAGCACCGGCTGGCAGATGGCTGCGAGCACGAGCAGGACCAGCGCGCACCGCAACCCCGCGAGCACGATCCGGCCGGCTCGATTCCCGCTCTCGCGTCGGTACACGAATAGGACGTAGAGCACCATCGCCGTCGCCGCCGTCGCGATCACCCACGCGCCGAACGGCAGCGCGAACCGTAGCGACATCGGCTCGGACGCATCGAGCGAAATCAGCTCCAGACCCAATAACCAATCAAGCCAACCGTGCATCGCCACCTATCGCTGTCGCCCGAACCACATCGCCAGCGTCGTCTCGAACAGGAGCAGCCCGAGCACGGCGTAGAACAATCCCAGGCCCAGGTCGCGCGACGCGGACGCGAGGGCGTCCTCGCCCACATTTTCGGGCCGGTCCAAGAACTCGAACGGACAATCGAGTTGCTCGCGCAGCGCATCTTCGTCCATCGCGGTTAAATCGCTCTCGGCCGCGTCTATGTTCACCGCGAACAGGACATCGTCCCGGCCCACGCGCAGCGCGTACATGCCGGATTGATCCGTCGCGGTCGACACGATCTCGAATCCGTCGCCGGCCGGTCGGAGTTCGGTCTCGAGTAGATCGTGGTTCGGGCCTGTCAATGAGGGGGTCAAAGACGACTGCCGAGCGGTCAACGGCTCGATCAACGGCGCGCCGACCAGGACGTTGCGCCGGTCGTCGGCCGACGGCGTCACGTAATGCAGCAGGTTCTGCATGAGCGGCAGGTAGCCCGCCCGGGCGGGCAGGTTCGTCCACTCCATGTTCGCCGTCGTTGTGACCAGCACGACCCGGCCGGCGCCGACATGCTTTTCAACGATGGCCGCATCTCCCGAGTCGTAGGCCAGAACGGTCCGCACCCCGGGTTGGTCGGCCGGTACCTCGACGCGCACGTAACGCTGAACGCTCGCCAACAACAGCCCGCCTCGCGGCGCCCCGGCGAAGTCGGACAGTAGCGGATGGACATATTCCGCGGGATCGAAGCGGTAAGCTTCGGTGCGTCCCTGATCGTCGACCACCACGCCGAGCTTGGCCGGCAACAGGCCCGTCCCGTCGGTGTACGCCGCGCGATTGTAGTGATCGGGACTGACCTGATCGCCGAGAAACACGAGCAATCCACCGCCGGCACGCACGAACGCGTCGATGCGTCGCCAGGTCACGGGGTCGACCCGCCGCACGTTGGTCAAGGCGATTACCGCATAGCCGTCAAGCGGCTCGCCGGCCAGATCGACGTCCTGAATCGTCTTCGGCGCCACCAGCACCGGGTCGGTCGGCTCGGCTTTCGGCGCCAGCGCGGTGGCGAGATAACCGGTCTGTCCGTCGAAGCGCGACGTCCCCGGCTTGCCGTCGACCAACAAGACACGCACCGATCGTTGTGCCGAGACGGCGAGTCGGCGTTGGTTGTCTTCGTGTAAGGCGTCGTTCGGAAGGTCGTCGAGGACCACCTCGACCCGATGCATACCCGGCGAAGTGAATCGGAGATTCACCGGTACGTCGACGTACTCCGCCGGTTCGATCACCGGCAACGTTATCGTGCGCTCCAGCCGTCCGTCACTATGCACCCGCAGGGAAACGCCGTCGGCCCGTTCGCGACCATAGTTGGTGATCCGCGCCGCGATCGAAGCCGGCTCGATCGTGCCGATCAGGCGCGTCTTGGCGGTCAACGCGGTTACGGCCAGGTTGTCGCGCATCGGAGCGCCGGTGGTCATCAGGTTGAGCTTGGCGAGTTCGGTGATCCGCTTCGCCGACGTCGGCGCCCCACCGTCGACGCCGGATGCCTGCATCCAGGCCGCGCGCGTGTTGTCGGTGATCACGTAGACCACCCGGTTGGCCGTGGGCACCTCCGACGCTTCGAGTATCGACACCGCCTTAGTCAATCCGCCCGCCAGGTCCGTACCCCGCTGGGTCGGCTTGATGTCGACCAACGCCTCACCCACCACCTGTGGGTCGTAGCAGGGTCGTTCGAGAATCGTGCGTGCCGGCGCACCGACCGTGATCAGACTCACCCCGTCGGACGGATTGAACGAGGCGGCTAACGAAACCGCCAACGCCCGGGCGTGCTCGAACGCGGTACGCCCGTCGCCCGACGGCATCGCCATCGAGCATGAATTGTCGATCACGATGACGCGATGAACCGACGTCCGGCCCAGCGCGTCGGCGAGGGTTGACGCATTCAGCAGCGGTCGGGCGATGGCCATCGCGATCAACACCATGATCAGCGTACGCACCGCCAGCAGCGCGAGTTGCTCGATCCGCAGCCGGCGGGCGCTGCGCCGGTTGGCGGCCAGGAGGAAATCCATCGCCGCCCACACCACGCGCTGAAACCGCCGACGGTTCAGAATGTGGATCAGGATCGGGACCGCCGCGAGCCCGGCGCCCGCCATGGCCACGGCCGGGTGGATGAACGGCAACGCCGCCGGTGGCAAGACCAGGATAACGAGTAAACCGTTCATCGCCGGTGCATTTACTCCGTTACTTGATGCTCGCCCCACGCGTCGCCAGGTACGCCGACAACGCCACGCTCAGCGACGTCCGCGTATCGAACTGCGTGAAATCGATCCGCAAATCCCTGCACCCACGCCGCAACCGTTCGGTGAACTGTTTGACCTCGTCAAGATACCGTGCGCGCAGCGCCCGCGGCTCGGTCAAGAGTTTACCCGTCGCTTCGAGCCCTTCGAACAGCGTCGGCTTGGCGAAGGGAAAGGACAACTCGGCCGGGTCCATGACCTGAAGCACGATTAAATCGTGACGACGATAGCGCAGATGCTTGAGACCATTGAGCACCTCGTCGGAATCGTCGAAGAGGTCGGACAACAGCACGATCAACGCGCGGCGTCCGATTCGCTCGACCAATTCGTCGAGCACTTGGCGAAGCGATGTCTTCTTCGGGCCGGTCGCGCCTTCGAGCTCGTGAACCAACGTCTTCCATTGGGTCGAGTGGTTCGTCGGCCGAAGGTAGTGGGTGACGTTCTCGTTGAACAACGCGAGGCCGACCGAGTCGTGCTGTTGCAAAGCGAGATAGGCCAGCGACGCCGCGGTCGCGGTCGCGTATTCGTGCTTGGTCAGTCCGTCGGGATCGGAACCGTAGGCCATGGACTCCGAGCAGTCGACGACCAGGACGCAGTGCAGGTTGGTCTCTTCCTCGTACTGCTTGATGTAGTACTTGTCGGTCCGGCCGAGGACTTTCCAGTCGAGGTGCTTGATGTCGTCGCTCTGCACGTACTCGCGGTGCTCGGCGAACTCGATATTGAAACCCTTGTAGGGGCTGCGGTGCATGCCCGCGACGAAGCCTTCGACCACCATCCGGGCCCGCAGGTCGAGCGCGGAGATCTTGGCCAACGTCTGCGGATCGAGGTATTTGCGATAGTCGGTGCCGGCGTCGGCCAAAAATCACCCCGGTTCCTGCAACCCAGTTCCCGGCGGGCATGCGCGCAGCCGATCCGCCCGCATGGTCAAACTATTATAGGACTTCGGTTGTACGCGGGTTTCGGCATTAACGCAATCGCGTGGAATCGGGTGCGAAGCCGTGCGGTGGTAACGAGTTACGCATCAGACCCTGCCGGTCGAGCGCCATGCTTGTCGTCGACTTCGAACACGGTTACGTGATGTGCACGCCCTCGGCCTCGACGATTGTCGTCACCGTCAGTTCGCCGTCCAGCCGGTTGAGCGGGTTGGTAGAAACGTACCGGATGACGTCCGACCAACCGGCCCCGTCCATGTCGATCGGAACATAAGACGCCATGACATTATTCCTTTACGAGTAACCGCACCGCACCGGCTTCGACGCCGCGCGCGGCAACGGTTTTGTGCGGCGAGGTGGCGCCGACGACGACCGCGAGTTGATGCTTCTTCACGCCCAGCGCGCGGGCAAGCAGCGCGATAACCGCCTTGTTGGCCTTACCCTTTTCCGGCGG
>Ga0302046_10004934_pt1 | contig 11807 bp, 8 predicted proteins | sample RVTome_11_FD_200261 | JGI IMG/M metagenome (GOLD analysis project Ga0302046, IMG submission 200261) | Soil microbial communities from uranium-contaminated site in the Upper Colorado River Basin, Wyoming, United States - RVT147D111 (version 2) ... | reverse complement strand
GGTGTAGTTGATGACTTTGTCCAACGGAACGAAGGAATTCCTGGTGGATCGGCCGGAGGAGTGGCCCGGCGTCCACAGCGTGGAAGCGTTGCGGGATGGGAAGCCGCTGGTGGGTCATTGGGTCGACCGGACGAAGGAATTCGCGGCCTTGCAGCTTCGTGGCGAGCGACCCGAGCCGGAGACCTACACCACGGAAGAACGGGTGATCCTTTCGCCGCTACCGTGCTGGGCACACGTGCCGCAGGACGAGGCGCGCCGGCGGGTGAGGGACATGGTGGAGGAAATCGCGGAGGAGGCGGCGCGCGAGCGCGTGCGTGAAGACCGGCGATCATTGGGCGCGGCGAGAATCCTGAGGGCGAAGCCGCACCATCGTCCGAAGGAAGTGGATCTCTCTCCGAAGCCACGCTTCCACGCGGCGACGGCGGCGGCGTTCAAGGTGATGCGGGAGGCGTACGGGGAGGTGATCGCCGCGTTTCGCGCAGCATCGGCGCGTCTGCTCGAAGGCGATCGAGACGCGGTGTTTCCTGAGGGAACGTTCCCGCCGGGCCTGCCCTTCGTACCCTTTCCATTGACCGCCCTCGCGAGGGCGCGGGGTCAACCTGCCTGAGGACGTGGTTGCCGAGCCCGGCCGGGCGAGTTCGACGGCGTCGTCCATCGTGAATCCTTGACATCCGGAGCGTCCTGATCGAGCGACAGGCTCGAGCGGCCGGAGTGTGTCTTTGCTTATTCGAAATGATCGCTCCGGAGTTCACATTGCGAGGTTCCGCAAGTTAAATCTAAAGTTTTCTTATGAAATAGGTGGCACCTCATCGAAATGGGCGGCACCTCATCGGCCGGCCGCCGCCTCAGCCGGCCGGCCAAGGAGTACACGAATCCCCTCGGCATCGCGGCGAATGCCGTCACCGACACCGGCGCGTTTTCCACTTGTCCTTAGTGCGCCGCGAGGCGAAGCATCAAGACGTCGTGGCCGGGGACGTCGGCCGTCAACGGCGCCGCCGTCGTCCCCACGTCCTCCTTCGCCCAGAGGTCGCGCAGCCGGTACGTCGCGGCGCCGAATCCGGCCTTTCTCCCCGACAGCTCGTCGACGACGTTCTCGCTTGTCCAGTCGAACGTGACCTGGCGCGGCGCCTCGTTGGGGTTGAGCACGGCCATCGCCCAGTCACCGCCGGCGAGCGGCCTGAACCAGATCTCGACGCCGTCGGCCGCGGAGTACTTGAAACCCTGGACGCCCAACGGATCCTGGTCGACGGCGATCACTTCTCTGTTGGTGAGGATCTCCGTGGTCTCCCGCGACATGTTGCGCAAGTCGTTGCCGGCGAGCAGCGGCGCGGCGAGCATCGCCCACATCGAGAAATGGGCGCGATCCTCGCTGACGCTCATGCCGTTGCCGACCTCCATCATGTCGGGGTCGTTCCAGTGGCCCGGACCGGCGTGTTGGCGCAGCCCGTCCTGCTTGTCGAGGATCTGCAGCACGCCCCAAGACTTCCAGGTGCCGTGGTCCTTCACGCAGTCGAAGCAGGCGTAGATGTCGCCGGTGGTCCGCCACAGGTGGCCGATCTCCTTGCCCCATTCCCAGGGCTGGTTGTCTCCCCACTCGCAAATGCTGAGCACGATCGGACGGCCGGCGGCCCAGAGCGCCTCGCGCATGGTGAGGTACGCGCCCTCGGCGTTCAAAGCCTCGGCGTTGCACCAGTCGTATTTCAGGTAGTCGATGCCCCAGCGGGCGTAGGTGAGGGCGTCCTGGTATTCATGGCCGCGGCTGCCCGGACGGCCGCCGCAAGTCTTCCAGCCGGCGTCGGAGTAGATCCCCAGCTTGAGCCCCTTGGCATGAACGTAGTCGGCCAGGGCCTTCATGCCCGATGGGAAGCGCTCGGCGTCGGGTTGGATGAAGCCGTCCGCGTCGCGCTCGCCGTGCCAGCAGTCGTCAATGTTGACGAGCTGGTAGCCGGCGTCCTTCATGCCCGAAGCGACCATGGCGTCGGCGGTCTCGCGGATCAGCGCTTCGTTCACGTCGCAGGCGAAGTGGTTCCAACTGTTCCAGCCCATCGGCGGGGTGAGGGCCAGGCCCTCGAATTTCTCGGCGCCGGCGACGCCCGCAACCATCGCGGCGGCCAGGCCCGCGGTCACCCACAGCTTGCTCGTCATGATGGTGGAGCGTACCACGAATCGCCGCCCGTCTTGACACCCCCCTGAACCGCTGGCGATACTCGGTCAACGATGAAGCGGAGTGCCTGTGGTTTCCTCTTGCTGCTGCTGCTGGCCCTGCCTCACGCGTCCGCCGCCGAGCTGCGGCTCTCCCGGCTGGTCAGCGACGGCATGGTGGTGCAGCGCGACGTGGAAGTGCCGGTCTGGGGCTGGGCCGCGGCGGACGAGGACGTGACGGTGACGTTCCGCGGCGCCGCCTACGCCGCCCGGGCCGACGCGTCGGGAGCCTGGCGCGTCCGCCTGCCGGCGACGGCGGCCGGCGGTCCCTACGAGATCAGCGTCGCGGCCGGCGATGAACGGGTCGACGTCCGGGACGTCCTCGTGGGGGACGTCTGGATCTGTTCCGGGCAGTCGAACATGGAATGGCGGGTGGCCGACTCCGACCGCGCCGCGGAAGAGATCGCCGCCGCCGGCGATCTCCGGATCCGCCACTTCAAGGTGCCGCAGTCCTGGGCCCGTGAGCCGGAGGCGACCCTCGCCGGCGGCGAATGGCTAACGGCCGACCCGGCGCACGTCGGCGACTTCACGGCCGTCGGCTTCTTCTTCGCGCGCGAGCTGCGCCGGCACGTCGACGTGCCGATCGGCCTCGTCAACACCTCCTGGGGCGGCAGCCGCATCGAACCCTGGATGAGCGCGGCGGCCCTCGGCCTCGACCGCGCCGCCCTGGCCGAGGTCATGGAGCGCGAGCGCGACTACGAACGACAGGTGCTCGAACGGGTTCGCGAACGGATCGGACGTTTGCCGGAGCACGACGAAGGGCTGGTGGACGGCCGCGCCGTCTGGGCCGACCCGGAGCTCGACGACGGCGGCTGGGACGCGCTCGTGGTGCCCGCGCGCTGGGAGGAGGAGGGCTTCGACGGCATGGACGGCGTCGCCTGGTACCGCACCGCGTTGGAGCTGACCGCGGAGGAGGCGCGGGCCGGCGTCCGCCTCGGGCTCGGCGCCATCGACGACTCCGACGTGAGCTGGGTGAACGGGCACCGGGTGGGCGGCATGGAGCGGTCGTGGAACGTGCCGCGGGTCTACGAGGTGCCGGCGGCCGCCTTGAGCGCCGGGCGCAACGTCGTGGCCGTGCGCGTCGAGGACACGGGCGGCGGCGGCGGCATCTACGGCGACCCGGAGCTCCTGTACGTCGAGGCGGGCAGCACGCGGCGTCCGCTCGCCGGCACCTGGAAGTTCAAGGTGGGCCTGGCGACGGTGAGCGTCGATGGGCACAAGAACCAGGTCCCGACGCTGCTCTACAACAAGATGATCCATCCGCTCCTGCCGTACCCGATCAAGGGCGCGTTGTGGTACCAGGGCGAGTCCAACGCCTACCCCGGCGACGACCTGCGCTATCGCGAGCTGTTCAAGGGCATGATCGAGCAGTGGCGGCGGGATTGGCGTCGCGGCGACTTCCCCTTCCTCTTCGTGCAGCTCGCCGCCTTCATGGCGCCGGCCGCCGAACCGGGCGAGAGCAGTTGGGCGCTGCTGCGGGAGTCCCAGTCCGCGGCCCTCGCCCTTCCTGACACGGCCCAGGCGGTGACCATCGACGTCGGCGACGCCGACGATGTCCACCCGCGCAACAAGCAGGACGTGGGCAGGCGTCTGGCGCTGGCCGCGCGCTCCCTGGCGTACCGCGAAGAGCTCGTCTACTCGGGACCGGTCTATCGCCGGCACGAGGCGACGGACGGCCGCGTCGTCGTCGAATTCGACCACGTCGGCGGCGGGCTCGCAGCCAGGGGCGGCGCCCTGCAGGCCTTCGCCGTCGCCGGCGCCGATCGGCGCTTCGTCTGGGCGCGGGCGGCGATCGAGGACGGCCGCGTGGTCGTGTGGAGCGAGGACGTGCCGGATCCGGTGGCGGTGCGCTACGCCTGGGCCGACAACCCGGAGGGCGCCAATCTCTACAACGCCGCGGGGCTGCCGGCGTCGCCGTTTCGGACGGATGCCTGGCCGTAAGTGCTGATACGATCTTCGCCGATGACGAAATCCGTCCCGCAGGCGGCGCTGCTGGCGATCCCGCTGCTGGGGATCCTGGCGGCGCCCGCGCCGTCCGCCGCCGTCAACCCCGCCGCGGCGATGCAGCGCGCGATCGCCGAGGCGGAAGCGAGCCTGCAGGTCGACGAGGTCCAGATCGCCGACAGCCGGTATCGCGACGCCTTGCTCGAGGGCTGGCTGCTGATGGGGGCGATCGAGGTGGCGCAGGGCGATCTCCCGGCGGCCCGGTCGGCGTTCGAGCGGGCGGCGGCGGCGGCGGTCGAGACGCGCCGCGCGGTGACCTCGCTCGCCCTCGTCGAGCTCCACCTCGGCGAGGCCGCGGCGGCGGCGTCGCGGCTGCGGGAGCTGCTGGCGCGGCTGCCGCAGAGCGTCGACGTGCGGCAGCTCCTGGCCCAGGCCCTGGTGGCCGCCGGCCTTCCCGGCGAGGCCATCCAGGAGCTCGAAGAAGCGCGGCTGGTGGCGCCGGAGGACCCCGAGCTCGCCTTCACCCTGGCGACCGCTTACCTGCGCGAGGACAAGGTCGAAGCGGCGGCGGCGCTCTTCGCCGAGGTCGGCGTGGCGCGGCCGATCCCGGAGACCTGGGTGCTCATCGGCAGGACCTTCCGCGATTTCCGCCACTACGAGCACGCCCGCGCCGCCCTCCATGGCGCCCTGGAGATGAATCCTCAGGTGCTGCGCGCCCACTACTACCTGGGGTCGCTGGAGCTCCTCGCCGAAGGGCGCGCCAACCTCGACGAGGCGATCGGGCATTTCGACCGCGAGCTCGCAGTCGCGCCCGACGATTCCCTGACCCACCTCTATCGCGGGATGGCGCTTGTCGAGGCGCGGCGCTTCGACGAGGCGCAGCCGTCGCTGCGCCGGGCGAGCGCGGCCGAGCCGCCGCAGGCCGACGCCTTCCTCTACCTCGGCCGCAGCCACCTGGCGCTGGGGCAGACCGCCGAGGCGATGGCGGCGCTGCGGCGGGCGCTGGAGCTGGCCGCGGCCGCCGCCAAGGCTCACGACCGCCAGCTCGAGAGCATCCACTACCAGCTCGCGGTCGCGCTCCGGGATTCCGGCGCGCGCGACGACGCCGCGATCCACTTCGCGGCGGCACAGAGCTATTCGGAACGGCTCACCCGGAGCGACCGCGACCGCCTGGCCCAGTACCTGGGCGACGAGCTCGAGGCGCCGGCCGCCGAGGTCGTCCTGCCGCCGATCGACGTCTCGGTGCTCGGCGGCCTCGCGCCGCCGCGGCTGCGGGAGCTGCGGCAGGAGGTGACCACGGCGTTGGCCCGCGTCTACCACAACCTCGGCGTCGTGCAGGTCCAGGCGCGGCGCTTCGCGCGCGCCGCCGACTTCTTCGCACAGACCGCCGAGATCGCCCCCGGCTTCCCCCAAGTGTACTACTCGCTGGGCGTGGCGCGGTTCAACGCGGGGCAGCACGCGGCGGCCGTGGAGCCGCTCACCCGGGCCCTCGCGGGGACGCCCGGCGACGCCGACTTGCGGCGCATGCTGGCGCTCGCCCACCTGAACGCCGAGGTCTACGCCGAGGCCGCGGAGCTGCTCGCAGACGATCCGGAGCGCGCGGCGAACCCGTCGCTCCAGTACGCCTACGGCATGGCCCTGGTGCGCAGCGGCCGCGCCGCCGCGGCGCAGCCGATCTTCGACGAGCTGGTGGCGCGGCACGGGCAATGGCCGGAGCTCCACGTGCTCCTCGGCCAGGCCCACGCCCAGCAGGGCGACTACCCGGCGGCGATCAGCGCGCTCGAGCAGGCGCTGCGCCTCGCGCCCGGCGTCGCCGAGGCGAGCTCGACGCTGGGCGGCATCTACATGCGCCAGGGCAAGCTCGCACAGGCCGAAGAGGCCCTGCGCGCCGAGATCGCGTCGCACCCGGACGACCTGCGGGCGCGCTACCACCTGGCGACCGTGCTCGACCTCAACCGCCAGCCGAAGGAGGCGACGGACCTGCTGCGCGGCGTGCTGGAGGCTCGGCCCGAGCACGCCGACGCGCGCTACCTCCTCGGCAAGATCCTGCTCGCGGGGGGTTCCCCCGAGGAGGCCGCGGAGCAGCTCGAGGCGGCGGCGCAGATGGCGCCGGAGGACCCCAACATCCACTATCAGCTCGGCCAGGCCTACCAGCGGCTCGGCCGCGCCGAGCTCGCCCAGCGGCAGTTCGAGACCTTCCGCGAGCTCAAGGACAAGGCGCGGGGGAGCGGACCGTGAAGGGCCGGATCCTCGCCCTCGGCTTGCTGGTGCTCGCTGTGCCGCCTTGGGGAGAGCTCGCCGCCGCGCCGCCGTCCGCGGATACCGCGCAGATCGAGGCGGCGGCCCGGCAGGGCTCGGTGCGGGCGCTGCTCGAGCTCGCCAGGATCCGCACCAACCTGCGCGACGGCGCCGGCGCCGTGGAGGCTCTGCGCCGGGCCCTCGAGCTGGCGCCGAATTCCGAGGAGGTGCTGTCGGCCTACTCCCGCCTCTCGCTGACGCTGCGCACGCCGGTGCCGGCGATCCTCTCCCTCGAGCCCCTGGTGCGCATGCACCCCACGGTGCCGGAGTACCCCTACCTGCTCGGCGTCGCCTGGCTGCAGGCGGGCGACATGGCCGCTGCGGGCGAGATGCTGGGACGCGCGGAGCGGCTGCGGGCCGCTGTCGCCACGGCGCCCGGAGGCGGCTCGCCGAGCCGCGCCACCATCCTCGTCGCCCTCGGCATCGCCCTCAACAAGCAGAAGCGCTTCGCCGAGGCCCGGCCGGCGCTGGAAAAGAGCCTGCGGCTGGAGCCGGACAACGTCGAGGGCCTGGCCGCGGTGGCCGAGGCGCAGGAGGGGCTCGGTGAGCTCGCCGCCGCGGAGCGCCATGCCCGCCGCGCCCTGGCGCGCGCCGACGCGCACGCCACCGCCAACCTGGTGGTCGGCATGATCCTGATGAAACAGGAGCGCTACGCCGAGGCCCGCGCCGCCCTCGAGAAGGCGATCGCCGCCGAGCCCGAATCGCCGAAGGCCCACTATCAGCTCAGCCTTGCCTGCGCCCGGCTCGGTGACCGCGAAGCCTCGACGCGTCACGTGGAGCTCTACCGCCAGGCCCTGCGCGACGTCGACGAACGCCTGCGGGCGCTGCGCCGTCAGGTCGACCCGGCGGAGGGAGGGTCGAGCCCTTGAGAGCGCTCTTCCTGCTCGCCGCCCTGGGCGCCGCGCCGGCCGCCACCGCGCCGGCCGCCGGCGAGCCGGCGCGCGCCGCCGCGTCGCCGGCGGCGCTTTTCCGCGACGTGACGCAAGAGGCGGGCGTGGCCTTCGAGCACCACTCGGCGCCGGAGAAGAAATACATCCTGGAGTCGATGAGCGGCGGCGTCGCCCTCTTCGACTACAACGGCGACGACCTCCTCGACGTCTACTTCGTCAACTCGCTGACCGTGGAGACGGTCGGCGACCCGGAGAGCGCGCCGAGCGCCCTCTACCGCAACGGCGGCGACGGCACCTTCACGGAGGTGGCGAAAGAGGCGGGCGTGGCCTACCCGGGGTGGGGCATGGGGGTGTGCGTGGCCGACGTCGACGCCGACGGCTGGCAGGACCTCTACGTGACCGGCGTCGGCCGCAACCGCTTCTACCGCAACGGCGGCGACGGCACCTTCACCGACGTCGCGGGCGACAACGGCACCGCGGCCGGCGGCTGGTCGACCGGCTGCGCCTTCGCCGACTACGACCGCGACGGCCGCCTCGACCTCTTCGTGAGCCGTTACGTGAAAATCGACGTCGGCAACCTGCCGAAGTTCGGCGAGGGCAAGACCTGCCAGTACCGCGGCATCGCCGTGCAGTGCGGCCCCCGCGGGCTGCCCGGGACCTCGGACCTGCTCTTCCACAACCAGGGCGACGGCACCTTCAAGGAGGTGAGCCGGCAGGCCGGCGTCGAGGACCCCGACGGCTATTTCGGCCTCGGCGCCGCGTGGTTCGACGCCGACGGCGACGGCTGGCTCGACCTCTTCGTGGCCAACGACTCCAACCCCAACTTCTTCTACCGCAACCAGCGCGACGGCACCTTCCGCGAGGAGGCCTTCCCCATGGGCGTGGCGGTCAGCGAGGACGGCGCCGAGCAAGGCGGCATGGGCGTCGCGGTGGGCGACTACCGCAACGAAGGGCGTTTCAGCCTCTTCGTGACTCACTTCTCGGAGGAGTACAACGCGCTCTATTACAACCAGGGGGAGTACTTCACCGACGTTTCCTTCCGCTCGGTCACGGCGCCGGTGAGCCTGCCCTACGTGGGCTGGGGGACGGCCTTCTTCGACTACGACAACGACGGCTGGCTCGACCTGGTGGTGGTCAACGGCCACGTCTACCCGCAGCTCGACGACGCCAAGCTCGGCGCTTCGGCCCCCTATCGGCAGCGCAAGCTCCTCTACCGCAACCGCGGCGACGGGACGTTCGAGGAGGTCGCCGCGGCGGCCGGCCCGGCGCTGACGGCGGAGCGCGTGAGCCGCGGCCTGGCGGTGGGCGACCTCGACGACGACGGCCGTCCCGACCTGGTGGTCAACGACCTCGACGGCGGCGCCCAGGTTCTGCGCAACGAGACCCCGGGCGGCGGCAACTGGCTGCTGGTGAAGCTGCGGGGCGCCGGCCTCAACACCGCGGCCATCGGCGCCGTGGTGACCGTCACCGCGGGCAAGACCACCCAGACGCGCGTCGTGCGCAGCGGCACCGGTTACCTGTCGCAGGACGACCTGCGCCAGCACTTCGGCCTCGGCGCCGCCGGCCGCGCCGACGCGATCCGGGTGAAGTGGCCCGACGGCGGCACCACGGAGCGCCGGGACGTGGCGGCCAATCAGGTGGTCGTCGTCCGCCAGGCCGAGGACCAACGAGACGAGGAGAAACAACCATGAGTGCAGTCCGACAGGTCCGACAGGTCCGACAAGTCCGACAAGTCCGACTCTCGACCGCCTGCGGCGCGATCGCCTGGGCCGCTTTCGCCTGGGCCGCGGCCCTCCACGCCCAGGGCGCCGAAGGCTCCTTCGGCGAGACGGTGGACGTCCAGCTCGTCAACGTCGAAGTCTGGGTCACCGACCGCCAGGGCAACGCGGTGAGCGGCCTCAACCTCGACGACTTCCTGGTCTTCGAGGACGGCCAGCCGGTCTTCGTCTCGTATTTCGACGAGGTGACCGGCGTCGGCGTTCCGGACCTGACGCCGGCGGAGCTCGCCGAGCCGGCGCCGCCGGCAGACGAGGACGCGAGGGTGGCCCCGGGCTACCTGGTGCTCTATTTCGACGAGCTCTTCTCGACGCCCGCCGGCCGCCGCCAGCTCATCACCGATCTGCGAACGTTCCTCGAGGGTCAATTGCTGGCGCCGGAGCGCGTCCTCGTCCTGCGCCAGGACTCGGGCCTCACGGTCGAGGTGCCCCTGGGCTCGAGCCGGGCCGAGCTCGACGCGGGCCTCGACCGGCTCGCCCGCCAGCCGTCGACGCGCGGCGCCCAGACCTGGGCCGACGAGCGCAGCGCGCTGCGCAACCTGCAAGGGGAGTGGGAGCGGCTGACGGTGCTCGGCGGCGCCAATCCCAATCAGGACCCGTGCGTCTTCTTCGCCAACTTCGCCTTCAACGAGATCCAGCAGCACGTCAGCCTGACCCGCTCCCGGATCTCCGAGACGCTGGCCCACCTCACCGACACTGCGAGCTTCCTCGCCGGCCTGCCCGGTCTCAAGACGGTGATCTATACCAGCGACGGGCTCACCACCAGGCCCGGCGGGAACCTGCTGAACTTCGTGCGCGCCATCTGCCCCGGGGAGCCGGTCACCCGCCGACTCGACATCCAGGACGGCATGAGCGACGTGTTCCGCGAGCTGACCCGCCACGCCAACGCCAACCGGGTGACGATCTATACGGTCCAGTCCCTGGGGCTCGGCCAGGGAACCACCCTGAGCACGGCCGCCGAGAAGGGCGTGAGCAACACCTTCCAGGCCGTCGGCCAGTACAACGCGGAGACCCGGGTCCAGGAGCGCGAGGGGCTGACCTTCCTGGCCCGCGAGACCGGAGGCCGCGCGGTCGTCGACCAGAACCGCTTCCGCGGCGAGCTCGAGCAGATCGCCCAGGAGATGTCGAGCTATTACTCGCTGGCCTACACGCCGCCGCACGGCGGCGACGGGCTCGAGCACCTGATCGAGGTCAAGGTGCGGCGCGACGGCCTGCGGGTGCGTCACCGCCCCGGCTACCGCGACAAGAGCGCCGACGAGCGGATGCTCGAGCACCTGGAGAGCGCCCTCGTCCTCAACCAGATGTCCAATCCGCTCGACGTGCGCCTGGGGGCCGGCGAGATCAAGACCGGAGGGAGCCGCAAGTACGTGGTGCCGCTCCTCGTCGTGGTTCCCGCCGACCGGATCACCTTCCTGCCACGCAAGCGCGCCGAGGTCGCCAAGCTCAAGGTCCAGGTGATGGCCAAGAACGAGCGCGACGGCAGGACCACCTTCACGGAGAAGATCTACGACGTCGAGCGCCCGCCGGCAGGCTCCCAATCGCTGTCGCTCGTCCTCTCCCTCGACCTCGACGAGGGGGTCCACGTGGTGGCCTTCGGCGTTCGCGACGAGGCGACGCAGGAAGCCTCGTTCGTGGCCACCGGGCTCGACCTGCGCAGCCCGTCGGAGGCGTCGGCGGGCGGGTGAGCCGTCACCACGTACGAGTGACCTTGGTGAGCCCGGGGGGCGACTCCTCGTCGAGCCCTTTCGCCCGCGCCAGGTGGAGGCAGAAGAGCTGGGCCGGCACGATCGCCGCGATCGGCGTCAGCCACTCCGGCAGCCCGGCGTCGAACGGCAGCGCCGCGCTGCCGAGGGCCAGTGCTTCGTCGGCGTCGGACGCCACCAGGAGCTCGACGTCCTGCCGGGCGCCGATTCGGCGCAGCAAGGCCATGGTGTCGTCGAAGGCCGCGCCGCGCGAGGCCACCGCCAGCACCGGGAAGCCGCGCTCCAGGACGGCGATCGGGCCGTGCTGGAAGTCGGCCGGAGAATAGGGCTCGGCGGCCACGTGGCCGAGCTCCTTGAGCTTCAAAGCCCATTCGTGGGCGGTCGCGAAATGGAAGCCGCGGCCGAGGACGACGCAGCGGTCCATCGCGCGGAAGCGCTCGGCGACCCGGCGCACCGCGTCCTCGCGGCCGAGGGCGCTCTCCATCGCCGCCGGCACCCGCGCCAGGTCGGCCCGGTGGGCGCCGGCGTCGGCCAGCGCGGCCGACAGCAGGGCCACGGCGAAAAGCTGGCTGGTGTAGGTCTTGGTCGCGGCGACGGCGAGCTCCAGTCCCGCGCAGGTCTCGAAGACGTGATCCGCGGCGGCGGCGAGCGGCGAGTCGGGCGAATTGGTGATCGCCAGCGTCAGCGCGCCCTGGCTGGCGCCGTGCTCCACCACCCGCACGATGTCCGGCGACTGGCCCGACTGGGAGATGCCGATCACCAGCGCATCCGCGAGGTCCGGCGGGCGGCCGAAGAGGCTGAAGAGCGACGGGGTCGCCAGCGCCACCGGCAGGGCGTGGAAGCACCCGAGGACGTATTGGGCGTAGCGTCCGGCGTTGTCCGAGGTGCCGCGGGCCGCCAGGTAGACGAACCGCGGACGCCGCGCGCGGATCGCCCGCGCGATCTCCTCGGCGCGGCCGAGCTGGCCGTCGAGCAACCGCCGCAGGCAAGCGGGC
>Ga0302046_10004933_pt1 | contig 11807 bp, 11 predicted proteins | sample RVTome_11_FD_200261 | JGI IMG/M metagenome (GOLD analysis project Ga0302046, IMG submission 200261) | Soil microbial communities from uranium-contaminated site in the Upper Colorado River Basin, Wyoming, United States - RVT147D111 (version 2) ... | reverse complement strand
AGGGCCAGCAAGCCCAGGAGGCGCATGTTCAGGCGCGTCCGGGTGGCCGGCGCTGCGGCGACGGACGCGGGCGCGGAGACGGCCGCAGCGGCCGGATCGGGCGTCATGGCCCCATGCTACACTACCCTGCGCCATGAAGGTCATGGAGCTCGGTCACGTCTCGCTCTTCGTGCGCGACCTCGAGCACTCCGTCCGCTTCTACCGCGATCTGCTCGGGCTCCACGAGACGGGTCGCGGCAAGGGCGGGCGCATCGTGTTCCTCTCTGCCGGCGCCCACCATCACGACGTTTCCCTGGAGCTCGCGCGGGCCGAGGCGGCGCCGCCCCTCAAGGGCGCCCCCGGGCTCTACCACATCGCATTCCGGGTGGGCAGCGCGCGGGCGGACCTGGATGCCGCCCGCCGGGAGGTGATGGCGCAGGGCCTCGCGCCCTTCGGCGAGATGGAGGGAGACACGCCGTCCTTCTGCGTGAAGGATCCCGACGGGCACGACATCGAGCTCTACGTGACGCCCGCCGGCTGACGCACCCGCCACATCGCCAGCACCGCCCCCGCCAGCACCAGCGCGACGAAGACGAAGCCGCCCACGTAGCTCCCCGTCGCATCGTAGATGGCTCCGCCCGCCCAGGCGCCAATGGCTTCTCCCGGCCCCACCGCCAGCGACATCCACCCGTAGATCGTCCCGAAGCTGGGCCCCGCGAAGACATCGGCAGTGCGCGCGGCCGTGACGATGCCCCCCGATCCCTGGGCGAAGCCGTACAGGAGGACGTAGCCGAGGAGCCAGCCGGGCGTTCCCGTCCAGCCGAGCATCAGGAGACAAGCGATGCCGAGGATGGCGCTCGAGTAGGTGATCCCGAGAGCCGGCGCGCGTCCGAGGCGGTCGGCGAGCCATCCCGTGGCCAGCCGGCCGCCGAGGCTCACCATGCTCACGCTCCCGAGCGCGGCCGCGGCCTGCACCGACGGGATGCCCGTTCCGATGGCGAAGGCCACCATGTGGAGGTTCATCAGCGGAAACCCGATGGCCGAGAGCCCGCGCGCGACGATCAGGTGCCAGAAGGCCGACGTCCGGACCGCGGCGGCCAGCGTCCAGTGGCCGGGGCGGTTCGAGCTGCCCTGCGATGGCGCGCCCCCCCGCTCCTCGCCGCGGAGGGGCTCACGCGCCTCGGGCAGCGCCTGGAAGAAGGTGAGGGGGCCGATCACGAGAAGCAGCACCGCCGCCCAGATGAGCAGCGCCAGGCGCCAGTCGAACCACGACACCAGCGCCTGCGCGATGGGGATGAAGGCGAAGGCCCCCAGCCCGGTCCCGAGGTCCACGAGGGCGATGGCCCGGCCACGCGCCTTCGGATACCAGAGGGCGGCCACCGTCATGTTGGCCTGGCTGCCCAGCCCCGACAGGCCAAGGCCGGCGATCACGCCGTAGGTCAGCGCGAGGAGGCCCAGGCTCTGCGCCTGGCTTGCGAGGACCAGGCCGCCGGCGGCCAGGGCCGCGCTGACCGGGAAGAAGCGCTGGGCCCCGAAGCGGTCGAGCCCCCAGCCGATGAAAGGACCGGTGAAGCCGCCGACGAGCAGCGCGACCGACTGCACCCCCGCGACCTCGGCCCGGGAGGCGGCGAACTCGGTGACCAGTGGCAGGTAGAGCACGGCGAAGGCCATGACGATGCCGTTCTGGACGGCGAGGGTCAGCGCGGCGATCAGGAGCGCGCGCCGGGCACGCCCGGGAGACTCCCCGTCCCTCACCGGGGGCAAGGAGGGCGGTGACGGGGCAACGCCTCAGGCCCCGCAGGAGGACCAACGGCCACGCAGATGGGCCGGTACCGTCGGGCCTAGGCGCCGAAGGCGTCCAGCCCGGTGATATCCCGGCCAATGATCAGGATGTGGATGTCGTGGGTCCCCTCGTAGGTATTCACCGTCTCCAGGTTCATCATGTGGCGGATCACCGGGTGCTCGTCCACGATCCCCGCCGCGCCCAGGATGTCGCGCGCCAGGCGCGCCGTGTCCAGGGCCATCTGGACGTTGTTCATCTTGGCCATGGAGATCTGCTGGGGGCGCGCCCTGCCCGCGTCCTTGAGCTTGCCGAGCTGGAGGCACAGGAGCTGGGCCTTGGTGATCTCGGTGATCATCCAGACCAGCTTCTGCTGGACCAGCTGGAAGGAGCCGATGGGCTTGCCGAACTGGACGCGGGTCTGCGCGTACTGGAGCGCCCAGTCGTAGCAGGCCATGGCGGCGCCGATGGCGCCCCAGGCGATCCCGTAGCGGGCCTGGGTGAGGCAGCCGAGCGGCCCCTTGAGGCCCTTGACCCCGGGCAGCTTGCTCTCGAGCGGGATCCGGCAGTCCTGGAAGGACAGCTCCGAGGTGACGGAGGCGCGCATGGAGAACTTGCCGTGGATGTCCAGCGTGCTGAAGCCGGGCGTGCCCTTCTCGACCAGGTACCCACCGATCTCCCCGTCATCGCCCTTGGCCCACACCACGGCCACGTCGGCCACCGACCCGTTGGTGATCCAGAGCTTGGTGCCGTTGAGCACGTACCCGTCGCCTTTCCGCAGCGCCCGGGTCCTCATGGAGCCCGGGTCCGAGCCGTGGTCGGGCTCGGTGAGACCGAAGCAGCCGAGGGCCTCGCCGGACTGGAGGCGCGGCAGCCACCGCTCCTTCTGCGCCTCCGAGCCGTAGGCATAGATCGGGTACATCACCAGCCCGCTCTGGACGGAGGCGAAGGAGCGCAGCCCGGAGTCGCCCCGCTCCAGTTCCTGCATGATCAGGCCGTAGGCCACGTGGTCGAGCCCGGCGCAGCCATAGCCCTGGAGGGTGGCGCCGAACACGCCCATCTCGCCCAGGTCCCGGGTTAGCTCCAGGGGGAAGGTGCCGTCACGGTGGTGCTGCGCCACCACGGGCAGGAACCTGGCCTCCACCCAGTCGCGGACGGCATCGCGCATCATCCGCTGCTCCTCGGTCAGCAGCTCCTCGAAGCCGTAGTAATCGACGCCTCGAAACTTCTCCATGGTTGCGACTCCCGCGTGGTCCCTCCGACCCCCTCACCCTGCCCTCTCCCCAGGGAGGGCGAGGGCGAGGGAGGGGAAGAGGGAAACGACGAACGGGTTCAGACCCCGGACAGCAAGGCGAAGACGCGACGAATCAGCTCCTCGTGCTCGAGCACGTTCTGCGGGAAGATCCCCAGCTCCTTCAGGTCGGCGAGGTCCACGCTCCGGCACGGCGCGGTTGGGAGATAGGTCGAGAGCGGCACCACCTGGAAGCTCGAGCGGCCCGGCTCGGGGCGCTCACTCACGAGGATGAAGTACAGGTCCGGCCACTGGCGCCGCGCCATCCGGAACACCGACCGGTCGGCCCGCTGGCTCTCCATGGACAGGAACTGCTCGATGTGCGGATGGTACTTCACCTCGACCAGGTATTCTCGCTCCCCGTCTTCCGCTCGGAAGCGCATCGAGAAGCTCGGGGAGAAGTCCTCCCGGCCGATGCGGAGGCCCGGGCTCCCGTCCCGGCGGAACCGGGCAATCTGGTAGCGCGCCCGGCGGAAGATGGACTCCACGAAGGCCTCGGCGACCCGGTTCTTGGCTTCGAGCATGTCCATGGCGTGTCGGCCTCAGAGGTTGGTGGGATGGGCGGGCCGGTCTTCCCCCAGCACCTGCTCCAGCGCGGCCGCCAGGAGCTGGTCGTGCTCGTGGGTGGCGGCGAAGATGCGGCACTGCGCGACCTTGCCCGGCAGGTACTTCAGCAGCTCCTTGAGCGGCTCCGCCGAGACGCTGCGGGCGGCGGAGTCATAGACGTAGATCTGCCGGTCCTTCATCCCGATCGGGTTCAGCGGCCGTGGGTCCTGCTGCGCCATGTCGATCTTGAACGGGAAACCCCGGAGCGCCCGGGGGAGATGCTCCCGCACCCGCGCCTCCACGTCCTCGGCCTTCATGAAGCTCTGGCCGCGGCGCGGCTCGAAGATGTCCAGCATCACCTCGTGGGACATCCGCCACTTGAGCCGCCGGTCGAGGACCTGCCGCCACTCGTTCCCCAGCGCGCGCCGCTCGGGCTCCTCCGACTCGTGCCAGCGGGCCACCTCTTCCAGTAGTGTCCACTCCGTGAGCTGGAGGTAGGGGCGAAGCTCTTTGCGGAGATCGTAGGGGAAGACCAGCCGCATGGTGTCGCGGAAGATCTCCTTGAGATGGAGGTCGATGCCCCGCGTGGTACGGTGGTAGTACACGTTCGTGTACATGTAGAACCGCGCGTTCAGGAACATGATGAAGGCCTGGATCCCGCCGCGGTCCAGGGTGAGCCCCTTGTCGCTGAAGAACGAGTAGTAGATGATCCGGTCCACGTCGATGGGCCCCACGGCGACCCCGCACATGTAGGAGTCGCGGAGCACATAGTCCATGTTGTCGGCGGTGTAGATGCCCGAGAGCAGCGGCTTGAGGTGGGCGAGCCAACGAGGGTGCTCGGCCTCCGGCCGCGTGTAGCTCTTGCCCATCAGGTAGCAGATCCATTCGGGATCGATCGTCTCGCCGGGCTCGAAGGGGCCGGAAGGGCTGCGCGTCAGGCCGCGCAGCAGGTCGCCCAGCTCCTCGCGGATGATCCGCTGGCCCACCTTCTCATGGGTCAGCTCGAAGTCCTCCAGGAAGTTGTCGTCGAAGAAGTGCCCGAAGGGCCCGTGGCCGACGTCGTGGAGCAGCCCGGCCACGCGCAGCAGCTCCTCGATCAGGGGCGCCGAGGGGGCGTCCGGGAACTCGGCCTTGAGGGAGGGATGGAGCTGCAGGGCGAAGCGGCCCGCCAGGTGCATCGCGCCCAGCGAGTGCTGGAACCGGCTGTGCTCCGCCGCCGGGAACACCCAGCGCGCCGACTGGAGCTGCGGCACGCGCCGGAGGCGCTGCATCCAGGCCGAGTCGATCAGGTCCTGCTCGGTGGCCTCGCCGGGCGCGCCGTCCGGGCGGGTGTAGAGGATGTACCGGTGGATCGGATCGGCGATCAGCCCCCGACCCTGATAGGTGTCGACGCCCTTCATCGGCCCCAGCCTATCCCAGTTCTCCACGGAGCCGCCAGGTCTCCCTCCCCCGGGAGCTATCGCTCCGTGGTCCGGTAGAACGCGGCAGCGACGCGACACATGGACGTCACCTCCTCGGGGACGGCCCGTTATCTCCTGGCGTACTGCTGCTCGTAGTACTCCCGGAAGGCGCCAGACTTGATGGGCCGCCACCAGACGTCGTGGGTCCGGTACCACTCCACGGTGGACCGGAGGGCCTCGGGGAAGGCATGGGCCGGCTTCCAGCCGAGGGCGCGGATCTTCGCGGTGTCCAGCGCGTACCGCCGGTCGTGGCCTGGACGGTCGGTCACGGGGGCGATGAGGCTCTCCGGCTTGCCGAGCAGCCGGAGGATGTGGCGAGTGAGCACGATGTTCTCGACCTCGGTGCTGCCGCCGATGTTGTAGACCTCCCCGTCCTTCCCCTTCCGCAGGACCAGGTCGATGGCGGCGCAGTTGTCGAGGACATAGAGCCAGTCCCGCACGTTCTTGCCATCGCCGTAGAGCGGCAGCGGCCGGTCCTCGAGGGCGTTGGTGATGAACAGCGGGATCACCTTCTCGGGATACTGGTAGGGACCGAAGTTGTTGCTGCTCCGCGTGATGACGAGGGGCAACCGGTGCGTCGTCCAGTAGGCGCGCGCCAGCAGGTCGGCCGCCGCCTTGGAGGCCGAATAGGGGTTGGAGGGATTCAGCGGGTCGATCTCCCGGGCCGCCCCCCGGGCGATGCTGCCGTACACCTCGTCCGTGCTGACGGCAACGAACCGGCCCACCTTGAGCTCGCGCGCGGCTTCGAGGAGGGTGAAAGTCCCGGTGACGTTGGTGCGCAGGAAGTCGTCCGCGCCCAGGTTCGACTTGTCGACATGGGTCTCCGCCGCCATGTGCACGACGGCGTCCACCCCGGCCATGACCTCCCGCACGAGGGCGGCGTGGCCGATGTCGCCCTTGACGAACCGGTAACGCGGGCTCCCCTCGACATCCCGCAGATTCTCGGGGTTGCCCGCATAGGTCAGCTTGTCCAGGTTGACGATCGAGTCCTCGGGATGAGCGGCCAGGACATGGCGGACGAAGTTGCAGCCGATGAAGCCCATCCCGCCCGTCACCAGGATCCTCATGCGCTTGCCTCCCCTCTCCCCTACTCCTCACCTTCTCCCCTACTCCTCCCCCTCTCCCCTCGACTCCCGTCGGGGGAGAGGGAAAGGTGAGGGGGACCGCGCACCCGGTGCCTTCACCGGCCTACCCGCGCACCACCTCCCAGATCGCCGCGCCGGCAAAGTCCCACGGCAGTCGCCCCTCGTCGCACTGGTCGGGCTCCGGCGAGAAGTGGGTGTCGACGAAGTACATGATGCGCCCGCGCGTGGTGGCGAGGTTGCGCACCCCGTGGGCCACCCCGGGCGGGATGCGGACCAGCCGCGCGGCGCCGTCTCCCAGCACCACCCGCTGCTGGACCTTCTCGCCGGGCGAGCCCTCGCGCACGTCCAGCAGCACGAGCAGCATCTTGTCCCCCGGGGGGACGAACCAGACATCCGTTTGCCGCCGGTGAAGGTGGAAGGCCTTGATGACCCCGGGGTCCATCTCGCTGTAGTTGATCTGTCGGACCTCGAAGCCCGCGAAGGCCTGGTGCGCGCCTGCGGCGAGCCGGCCCAGCTCGATGAACGAGCCTCCGTCGTCGGCGAAGCGCCGCAGCTCGACCACCTCGACACCCTCGATCTTAGCCGCCGCCGCGTAGCTCTGGACCGAGAAGGCCCGCTCGGCCTCGTCGCTCAGCCGCATCGCTCCCTCCTTCGTCATCGGATGAGGCCGACCTCGCTTTGGTTCCCCGGCACGAACGGGATCCGACCCCACGGCCTCCCGGATCTCGTTCTGGGTGTCCCCCACCTCGATCCCGATCTCGCTGATATCGGAGGTGGCCAGCGCCCCGCGGCGGTAGAAGAGGATGGGAGTGTTGGCTACCGGGACGAGCTGCTTGGCCGAGGTAGCGGTGAAGGGTTCGGAGGCGGGTGCCGCGCCCGATTAAGCCTTTCATTTCCCGGCCGATTATAGCAGTCTTGGCAGCGCAAGCGTGACCCCGGGGTCTTGTCGATTGATCCGATCGGAAAGTGTGGTAATCTGGATCAGTGTCGACAATGCCGGGGTCTTCCCCGGGGATCCGCTCCCGTCACGGGGAAGACTTCCTGAGGAGTTAGTTCGCTATGAAAACGCTGAAAGAGATGCTGGCCGAGGCCAGGCAGGTCGTTCCCGAGCAGGGACCGGCCGACCTCAAGAAGCGGCTCGACGCCGGCGAGCCCGTGGTGCTCATCGATGTGCGCGACCCCGACGAGTACCGGGACGGCTTCATCGAGCCTGCCACCAATATCAGCCGCGGCTTCCTCGAGTTCAGGATCGGCACGGCGGCCTCCGATCCCTCCACCCCGCTCGTCCTCTATTGCCAGACGGGCCTCCGCTCCATCCTGGCCGCCAAGCAGCTCAAGGAGCTGGGCTACCAGAACGTCGTCAACCTCCAGGGCGGCTTCCAGCGCTGGGCCCAGTCCGGGCTGCCGGTGGTGAAGGACAAGCCCCTGACCACCGAGCAGATCCAGCGCTACAGCCGGCACTTCCTGCTCCCCCAGGTGGGCGAGAAGGGCCAGCGCAAGCTGCTCCGCTCCAAGGTGCTCCTGATCGGGGCGGGCGGCCTCGGCTCCCCGACGGCCGTATACCTGGCCGCGGCCGGCGTCGGGACCCTGGGGCTCATGGACGGCGACATCGTGGATGTGTCCAACCTCCAGCGGCAGATCCTCCACACCACGCCCAACGTCGGCCGTCCCAAGGTCGAGTCCGGCGCCGAGATGCTCCGGGCGCTGAACCCCGACATCAACGTGGTCCAGCTCCCCGTGCGCATCGACGTCGACAACGTGATGGACATCATCAAGGACTACGACCTCGTGGTGGACGGCTCGGACAACTTCGACACCCGCTACCTGGTCAACGATGCCTGCTACCTCGCCGGCAAGACCAACGTCCACGGCTCCATCTTCCAGTTCGAGGGCATGGCCACGGTCTTCGCCCCCAACCAGGGCCCGTGCTACCGGTGCCTCTATCCGACGCCACCGCCGCCGGGCATGGTGCCCAGCTGAAGCGAGGCCGGCGTCCTGGGCGTGCTCCCAGGAGTGATCGGGGTGGTGCAGGCCACCGAGGCGATCAAGCTGCTGATCGGCATCGGCGAGCCCTTGATCGGCCGGCTCCTGACCTACGACGCCCTCGGCATGCGCTTCCGCGAGGTGAAGCTGCGCCGCGACCCCAAGTGCCCGGTGTGCGGCGAGGCGCCGACCATCACGGACCTGTCCATCCACCGCGAGGGCGCGGCCGCCGCCTGCGCCATCGACGGCAACGGGCATCCGGCGACGGCGACGGCTTCGGCCGGCGCGCCCGGGGCGCCGGCCGCGAAGGCGGGAGGGTAGCCAGGCGCGCCGGCATCGCCCTTGCCGGCGCGCTTCGCCGGATCGAGCCGTCTTGAATGGACCGCTGAACGCTGGGGCGAAGGCGCGCATCACCTCGCCGCTCAGACCGGCCGCCCGTGCGCGCGGCGCACGGGCGGAGCCTTGCGGCTCTTGACCACGACGGCCAGCGCGGGGAGCATGTGCAGGGCCGCGATCAGGCTCCTGCGCATCGGCGTGCCGTCGGGCCCCTCGCGCGTCGCATCATCGGCCCCTACCTCGTCGATCAGCTCCTTCACGAACCCCACCATGCCGTACTGGTGGCTGGGGAACTGCCGGGGCGCAGGCGCCCGGCTCGGAGCGCGAGGCGCGGCTCCGGAGAGCGGGAAGTCGGAGGGTGGCTGCCAGCGCTGCCCATCCGGCCAGCTTTCCCAGTAGCCAGTGCCCCAGTCCTCGATGGCGTAGATCCCGCCCGGCCGGAGGTGGCGGGGGAAGAGGTGCCAGAAGCTGATCCGGGCCAGCTCGCCCACGTGGGAGGCGTCGTCGATGATTACGCTGAACCCGTCGGGAGCTACCTCCAGGGCGATCCGATCTAGGAACCTGAGGTCCTCCTGGAGCCCCTGATAGACACGCACGCGTCCTGATGGATCCTCGACGCTGACCGGCCGCGCATCCAGCCCCACGATGAGCCCGCGCGGGAAGTAGTCCCGCCAGAGGAGCAGGGATCCTCCGTCCGCGACGCCGAGCTCCAGGAGCACCACGGGGTCCTCCCGGACAGGCGCCAGGAACGACTCGTAGGCGTTAACCAGCTCCGGGTACTTGTCGGTGTCGTAGGTCCGGGAGCGCCAGGTAAGCGTCACGACGCCCTCATCGTAGCGTGGCCTTCAGCAGGACCCCCGTGCCCCCGCTGATCGGCAGTCGTGCCCGGCCGTTCTCGAGGGTCAGGGGTCCCGGAGCTCCATCCAGCCAGCTCACGACGTCAACGGCCTGCACCTCGTCCGTGAACGCGAGCTCGATCGTGTCGACGGTCTCCCGAGCGCTCTTCGCCATCCCGTGAACCTTGTTCACCACCATGGCGTAAGGCGCGCCATCCTCGTCCGTGAAGAAACCCACCAGCGCGTCCCGAGCCTTCACGTCGGCGACCCAGAAGCGCCCCGGCGCGAAGGCGCTCTGCCCCGCGGGAGGCACCGTGTGGACCACGTCGAGGCTCTTCAGCCGTAGCAGGACCGGGCCCATGTTCAGTACGGCATGATTTAGCGCCTTGACCCAGTCGTACAGCTCCGTCCTCGAGCCGTCCCTCGGGTCGACGATCGCGCGCGAGTCCCAGCCCTTCCAGCCCAGGGGGCCCCAGTACGTGAAGTACCACAGCCCCTTCGCGCCGTAAGCCAGGTTGGAATACTGCTGCCAGCGCAGATCGCTCTCGCTGGGCCGGCGGTAGCCATAGTGCTTGATCGTCAGCGCGAAAGCCCAGAACGGGATCCCATGCCTGAGCGACGCCCGGCGGAACAGATCGAGGTGGTTGTAGAGGAGGTCGGCCCGGTCGGTTCCGTCGGTCATGACCACGTAGGTGTCGTAGCTCAGGATCGGCATGCCGGCGCGCACCGCGGCCTCGATGATCAGCTCCGTCGAGGGATTCCTCTGCAGATGCGGCGAGAGCAGGTTGAAGAACGCCCACCGGGTCGGATCGCGGCGCATGAGGCTATTGACCATCCGGATCGACCGAGCGATGTCGGCCTGGCGGAACGGCTCGTCCGCCGTGATCCAGCCGACGATAACCTCCCGGTCGTTCAAAAACTGCGGGTCGGCGAGCGGTTTCAGGTCGAAGCCCTGGTGCTGGCGGAAGACCATCGACTTGAGCCCGACCGCCTCGACGTGCTCGAGGGCACGATGGAATCCCTCGTCGGGGTTCGTGGCGTGGAGCGTGAATCCGGCGTCCCTGTAGGCCCGGAAGTCGTCCGCGGTGGCCGTTCCCGGCGGCCCCCACCAGGCGATGATCGGGAAGCCCGTGAAGCGCCAGGGCTGGGTCGGGACCCCGGGAAGCGCCGGCGGGTCCGGCTCCTCGGCGGTGACGAAGGAGGACAGGACCGCGGCGGCGCCAGCGAGACTGGCGACGATGAGACCGCGGGCGATTCCCCGGCGCACGCGGTCAACTCCGCCCGCCGAAAGGGACGATGGCCTTCGACAGATGATCATCCTCTCCCTGACGACCTGCGCCGCGCGCGGTGCTCCGGGTCCCCCAGTCGCGCTGACCCCGACGAGCGGAAACGGGCTGCGGCCGGAGACTCCGTCGTCCTCGCCGTCGTCGTGCTGCTCCCGATCATTCTCCCCATTCGAGGCCTCGGCGTGTACAGCGACGAGGTTCGTGGGGTCATGAGCACTCTCGCCTACAGGTCGCCCTTCCGCTCTTGCTTCTCAACCTCGGGCTGGTCCCGTACCCGCAACGGCAGCGTCCGGCAACAGGTTGCGCATGGGGTCGTGCGCCCATCGGGCGGGCGGCGACGCTGCAGTCGGCATACCCGTAGCCTAGCCCAAAGATGCGCTACCGGAACAGACGGAAGATAGCGGGGGCCGGCAGCTTGGCGATTCGAGGACCCGCCGATGGGGGTCGCGTCCGCGGCGCCGGCCCTCGTGCTTGGATGTTCGACGATTTTGCGCTTAAGATAGTGAAGCATGCTCGGCCCGGCAGACGGCCGGCCGGCACCCGCACCGGGCCGCTGCGTGCGAGAACCTTGACGTCGAAGAGGCGTTGATGACCGATATCGCCGTCGTCATTCCGTGCTTCAACCTGGGTCGCTGGATAGAGGACGCGATCGACAGTGTCCTCCGCCAGAGCCGGCCGGCCACGGAAGTAGTCGTCGTCGATGACGGCTCGACACACCTCTACACCCGCCAGCTCCTCGCCTCGTTCGAATGCCCGAAGACGCGGATCGTCCGCACCGCCAATGGCGGCGTCTCGGCCGCTCGAAACCACGGCATACGCCTGACCTCTGCGGACTACCTGGTGACCCTGGACGCCGACGATCGTCTGCACTCCGAGTACCTGGCGAGGACGGCCGCGAGGCTCGATGCCGACCCTGATCTGGGCTTCGTCTCGACGGCCATCCGGGCCTTCGGCGAGGCCAGCTACACCTGGACCCCGCCGTCATGCACCGTGGTCAATGCGCTGATCCGCGGCGCCGCGCACCCGGCGAGCATGTTCCGGCGCCAGGTCTGGGCGGCGGTCGGCGGCTTCGATGAGTCCGCTGCGCTCCAGGGCTGCGAGGATCTCGACTTCTGGCTGTCCGCGATGGAGCTCGGTTTCCAGGGCGATGTAATCGCGGAACCCTTGCTCGAGTACCGAGTACGGGCCGCCTCGGTGCACCAGACCAAGGTGTCAGGCGGCGGTC
>Ga0302046_10004932_pt1 | contig 11808 bp, 10 predicted proteins | sample RVTome_11_FD_200261 | JGI IMG/M metagenome (GOLD analysis project Ga0302046, IMG submission 200261) | Soil microbial communities from uranium-contaminated site in the Upper Colorado River Basin, Wyoming, United States - RVT147D111 (version 2) ... | reverse complement strand
AGCGATGGCCCGACCGACCGGGGGGCGATGAATGGAGCCCTGGGTCGTCGCCACCTCGCTGATCTTCGTCTACCTGCTGGCGACCATCGTGCTGGGCGTGCTGGCCAACCGGCGGATGAGCGTCGACCTCGAGGACTTCCTGCTCTACGGCCGCAAGGCCGGCTTCGTCGTCCTCTACCTGACCGTGGTGGCGACCTACCATTCGGCCTTCGCGTTTCTCGGGTCGGGGGGCTTCTTCTACACGCACGGGATCGGCTTCTGGGACGCCGGCACCTGGACCGTGCTGACCGGCGCCATCACCTACGTGCTGGGCAGCCGCATCTGGGCGCTCGGCAAGGCTTTCGGCTACATGACGCCCGCCGACCTGCTCGCCGACTTCTACGAGAGCGAGGCGGTGAGGGTCGCCGTGGCCATCGTCTCGGTCCTGTTCACGATCCTCTACATCCAGGTGCAGGCGCAGGGGCTCGGCTACATCCTCTCGGCCGCCTCGGGTGATCGGATCTCCTTCGAGCTCGGCACTTTCATCCTGCTGGTCGTGGCCGGCTTCTACCTCGCCGCCGGCGGCCTGCGGGCCGTCTACTGGACCGACGTCGTGCAGGGGATCTGGATGTACGTGGCGGTGTGGGTCGGCGCCCTGGTGCTCGCCTACGACCTGTTCGGCGGGCCGTTGGAGCTGTGGCGCCGGGTCGCCGCCGAGCGGCCCGACCTGCTGACCGTTCCCGGGCCGCGCGGCTTCTTCACGCCCGGCATGTGGGTCGGCATGAGCGTCGCCCTCTCCTTCGGGATCATCCTGCAGCCGCACATCATGATCCGCTACTACACGGCGACCTCGGGGCGGGTCATCAAGTGGCTGGGGGCGACGACGCCGATCTACCTGATGACGCTGTACATCCCGGCGGCGCTCGTCGGCCTCGGCGGGGCGCTGGTCATGCCCGGCCTGGAGACCCCGGACCGGGTCTTTCCGCTGATGTTGTTCGAGTACTCCCCTCCCTGGCTGACCGGCCTGGTCCTCGCCGGCGCCACCGCCGCGGCGATGTCGACGCTCGACTCGATCCTGCACTCGAACATGACCGTCCTGACCCGCGATGTCTACCAGCGCTACATCGTCCGCGACGCCGGCGACCGCCACTACGTCCTGGTCGGCCGGCTGATCGTCGCCGCCCTGCTGGTGATCGGCTACCTGCTGTCGGTGCGTACCTACGGGTTGCTCGTGACGGTGGTGACGCTGTCGGGATCGGGGGCCCTGCAACTGCTGCCCGGCATCCTCGGGGTCTGCTTTCCGGGGCGCCGCGTGCGCACCGCGTCGGGGATCCTGGCCGGGATCGGCGCCGGCCTCGCGGTCCTGTACTTCGCCCTCTTGATCGTCCCCAACCCGCTCGGCATCCACCACTCGCTGTGGGCGCTGGCCGCCAACTTCACGACCGTCCTGCTGGTATCGCGCTTCACGGCGCCGCCGTCGGCGGCGACGGTCGATAGGATCCACGGGGAGATCGAGCGCTTCGTGTACGGATCAGAGCGGTGAGCGCGGTGCTGGTCGGGGTCGATACCGGCGGCACGTTCACCGACTTCGTGGTGGTAACCGACGGCGGCCTGCGGATCCACAAGCTGCCCTCGACGCCGGCGGACCCGTCGGCGGCGGTCCTTCAGGGCCTGGCGGAGCTGGCCGGCGGCCGGCCGGTGGAGCTGGTGCACGGCTCCACCGTCGCCACCAACGCCCTGCTCGAGCGCCGCGGCGCCCGCGCCGCCCTGCTGACCACCGCCGGCTTCGAGGACGTCCTGGAGATCGGCCGCCAGGCCCGCCCGGCGATCTACGACCTCGACGTCCGCCGCCCGCCGCCGATCATTCCCGCGGAGCTGCGGGTCGGCCTGCCGGAGCGCGTCGGCCCGACGGGCGAGATCATCGAACCGCTTGATGAGGGGAAGCTGAAGCAGGCCGTCCAATATCTGGCCACCGCCGGCGTCGATTCGATCGCCGTCTGCCTGCTGCATTCGTATGCGAACCCGGACCACGAGATCGCCGTGCTGGCGGCCCTCGATGGCGCTTTCGCCGGCTTCCGTTCCGCCTCCCACGAGGTCATCCCCGAGTTCCGCGAGTACGAGCGCTGCAGCACGACGGCGGTCAACGCCTACGTCGGCCCGGTGATGGCCGGTTACTTGGGTCGCCTGGACCATCACCTCGACGCGGCCGACGTCCGCATCATGCAGTCCAACGGCGGCTCGATCTCGCTGCAGGCGGCGCAGCGGCACGCCGTGCAGACCGTGTTGTCGGGGCCGGCGGGCGGCGCGGTCGGCGGCTTCGAGCTGGCCCGCCGCGCCGGCTTCGAACAGGCGATCACCTTCGACATGGGCGGCACCAGCACCGACGTATGCCTGTGCCCGGGCCTGCTTTCACGGACCGCCGAAGCCACGGTCGGCGACCTGCCGATTCGCCTGCCGGTCATCGATATCCATACGGTGGGCGCCGGCGGTGGATCGATCGCCCGCCGCGACGAGGGCGGCTCGCTGCGGGTCGGGCCGCAGAGCGCCGGCGCCGTGCCGGGGCCCATCTCGTATGGCCGCGGCGGCGAGGAGGTCACGGTGACCGACGCCAACCTCGTGCTCGGCCGCCTCTCGGCGGAGCACTTCCTCGGCGGTGCCCAGAAGCTCGAGGCCGGCGCCGCCCGCGCCGGCGTGGAGCGCCTCGCCGCCCAGCTCGGCATCTCCGTCGAGGACGCCGCCGCCGGCGTCCTGCGGGTCGCCAACGCCACGATGGAGCGCGCCATCCGGGTGATCTCCCTGGAGCGCGGCCACGACCCCCGCGACTTCACGCTCGTCTGCTTCGGCGGCGCCGGCGCGATGCACGCCGCCGACCTCGCCGCTGACCTCGGCATTCCGCGAATCCTGGTCCCCGGCGGCGCCGGGACGCTCTCCGCCCTCGGCATGCTGCTGGCCGACTACGTGCGCGACTACTCGCAGACCGTCCTTCGGCCGAGCGCCGGCCTCGACCCCGCCGCTCTCCAGGCCCCCCTCGCCGCCCTCGAGGAGCGGGCCCGCGCCGACTTCGCCGCCGAGGGCCGCGGCCGTCCCGAGCTGGCGCTCGAGCGCAGCCTCGACATCCGCTACCGCGGCCAGGGCTACGAGCTCAACCTCCCACTCGGCGCCAACTTCGAGGCCGAGTTCCATCGCGCCCACGAGCGCCGCTACGGCTACGCCGATCCGCAGCGCGCCACCGAGGTCGTCAACGTGCGGGTCCGCGCGCTGGCCGCCTCGTCGCCGATCGAGCTGCCGAGCGCCCAGCTCGAGGGGCCGGACGCCGCGGCGGCGATCATCGGCGAGCAGCCGATGTTCACCGGCGGCCGCTCGCAAACGGCGAAGCTGGTCGATCGCGAAAAGCTGCGCCCCGGAAACCGCTTCGACGGCCCCGCCCTGGTCGTCGAGTACAGCACCACGACGGTGGTGCCCGAGGGCCTCGGCTGCCGCGTCGACGAGCTCTTCAACCTCATCCTCGAGCGGCGCGAGGGCTGACGATGGCCTGGGACCCCGTCACCCTCGAGGTCTTCCGCAACCTCTTCTACTCGGTCGCCGAGGAGATGGGGGTGACCCTCTGCCGGACCTCCTTCTCGCCCAACATCAAGGAGCGCCGCGACTACTCCTGCGCCGTCTTCGACGGCGAGGGCCGGATGGTGGCCCAGGGCGAGCACATGCCGGTGCACCTCGGCTCGATGCCGCTGTCGGTCGCCGCCGCCATCGAGGCCGTCGAGATGGGGCCCGGCGACATCGTCGTGCTCAACGATCCGTTCCACGGCGGCACCCATCTGCCCGACATCACGATGGTCGAGCCGGTGTTCGTCGACGGCGCCGCGACGCCCTCCTTCTACGTCGCCAACCGGGCCCACCACTCCGACGTCGGCGGCATCACGCCGGGGTCGATGCCGCTGTCACGGTCGATCTACCAGGAGGGCATTCGGATCCCGCCCATCCACCTGATGCGCGGCGGCGAGCTGATCGGCGAGGTCATGAAGCTGATCCTCATCAACGTCCGCACGCCGCGCGAGCGCGAGGGCGACCTCACCGCCCAGATCGCCGCCAACCGCACCGGGGCGCGCCGGCTGATCGGCCTGTCGGCGAAGTACGGGGCCGCCGCCGTACGGGAGTACATGGGCCACCTGCAGGACTACGCCGAGCGCATGACCCGTGAGGCGATCCGGCGCATACCCGACGGCTCCTACCGCTTCGAGGACTGCCTCGACGACGACGGCCTGGGGACCGGCCCGCTGTCGATCGTCGTGGAGCTCACCGTCGAAGGCGACGAGGCCCGCATCGATTTCACCGGCACCCACGAGCAGGTCGCCGGCAGCGTCAACGCCATCTACGCGATCACGCTGTCGGCGGTCATGTACTGCTTCCGGGTCATCGTGCCGTTCGCCGTCCCCTCCAACCACGGGACAATCCGGCCGCTGCAGGTCATCGCCCCCGAGGGCACGATCGTCAACGCCTTGCCCCCCTCGGCGGTGGCCGGCGGCAACGTCGAGACCTCGCAGCGGATCGTCGACGTGGTCCTCGGCGCCCTCTCCCTGGCCATCCCCGAGGTCATCCCGGCGGCCAGCTACGGCACGATGAGCAACTTGACGATCGGCGGCGTCGATCCGCGCGACGGCGAGCCGTTCGCCTACTACGAGACCACGGCCGGCGGCATGGGCGCGCGGCCGACCGCCGACGGCCTGCACGCCACCCATTGCCACATGACCAACAGCCTCAACACGCCGATCGAGGCGCTCGAGCACGCCTATCCCTACCGGGTCCGCCGCTACGAGATCCGCCGCGGCTCCGGCGGCGCCGGCAGGTTCCGCGGCGGCGACGGGATCCGTCGGGAGATCGAGGTGCTGTGCCCCGCGGAGATCACCATCCTCAGCGATCGGCGCACCCACGCCCCCTACGGCCTGCACGGCGGCGCCCCAGGCGCCCGCGGCCGTAACGTCCTGAGCACGCCCCAGGCCGACGGCACGCGCCGCGAGCAAGAGCTGCCGGGCAAGGCCAACGTGCAGGTCGAGGCCGGCGCGTCGATCCGCATCGAGACGCCGGGCGGCGGCGGCTGGGGCGCTCCCGATGTGTAGCCGTCGGTCGCCCCTTCCTCTCGTAGCGTACCCTTGACGACCGACACCAGTGTGATTACTATGTAATTACATATGGAGGCGTCGACGTGAAGGCCAAGATCATCAGAATCGGGAATTCCAAGGGCATTCGCCTTCCCAAGCCGGTTATCGAGCAGGTCGGCCTGGCGCAAGAGGTTGAGCTCGAGGTGCGTGAGGGGGAGATCGTGATCTCACCCACGCGGCTACGCAGCGGCTGGTCAGAAGCAGCCCGTGCCCTCTCGGCACAAGGTGAGGATCAGTTGCTCGACGATACTCCCACGTCTTTTGATCTGGAGGAATGGGAGTGGTGAAGGCGACGGACGTGAGACGCGGCCAGGTGTATCTCGTCGCCCTGAACCCCACCCGAGGGCGAGAGATACGGAAGACGCGGCCCTGCGTTGTGGTGTCCCCGGACGAGTTGAATGCCCACCTGCAGACGTACATCGTTGCGCCCCTGACAACCGGGAGCCACGCCTATCCATTTCGGGTCTCTTGCCGGTTTCACGGCACGTCAGGGCATGTCGTCCTCGATCAGATCCGCACCGTGGATCGAAGTCGTCTGGTGAAGCGACTTGGGCGGCTTTCTGCGCAGGCGCTCGAGAAATCTCTCTCGGTACTGACGGAAATGTTCGCTCCGTAAGGGGCGAAACAACGGCACGTTCAAAGTCCGATGATCGACGGTGAGCTGACTGTGCGCGACAACCGCGAGGCCGGCCGCTACGAGCTCCGGGTCGGCGAGCAGGTCGCCTTTCTCGACTACCGGCGGGCAGGCGGGTCGGTCGTGCTGGCGTACGTCGAGACGCCGGTGGCCCTGCGGGGGCGCGGCCTGGCCGGCATCCTGACGAGGCACGCGCTGGAGGCGGCGCGCGCCGAGGGATTGCGGGTGGTCCCGCAGTGCTCGTACGTTCGCGATTACATCCGCAATCACCCGGAGTTCGAAGCGCTGGTCGTCACGCCGCCGAGGAAACCGGGCGATGGGCCGCGCACGTAGAAAAGACAACCGCGCCCTCTGAATCGCGGGCCAATGTCGCGCACGGCCTGCGCACCGCTATCGACGATATGCCGCCCCGAACACGAGATCGCGAAAGGCCGCGGGGGCGTGGAAGCTGGGGCCCGGCGTCGGCGACCATGGGGCGAGGATGGCGCCGCGCTCCGGGGCCTGGGGGCCGCCGGGCCGCTTGATCCGGAAGACGTTGAACTTCCAGCGATCGCCCGGGACCGGCGGCAGCGTTACGGCGGTGTCGTCGAGGGCGGCGAAGCCCGCCCACGGAAGCGTCGCGGTGACCGTCCAGCCGACGGTCGCCCCGGCGCCGTCGCGCAGCGGCGAGACGCGCGCCTCGAGGCCGGCGAAGTCCCAGGAGATGGCGGAGCGCAAGGGCGGCCCGGCGGCGAAGATCTGCAGGTCGCACACCACCCCGGCGGGGTTGATCTCGATCTCGACGTAGTTGCGGCCGTCGCCGTCCGGATCGATGAAGATCTCCACGACCTCCTCGTTCCAGATCGGGTCGTCACGCTCGCCGAGCGTGTGCCATGGGGCGTCGTCGACGGCGGCGAAGCGCACCGCGAGCCCGGCGCTCGTGTACAACGCCCGAAACTCGGTCGGGTAGGGAGCCGGCCCCCAGGTGACGGCCAGCGAACGCTCCCACTCCCCGCTCTCCGCCTCCAGGAGGCCGGAGAGCGGGGCGCCGGAGTGGCGGACGTGGAAGCCCGGCTCCTGGGGCGCCAGCAACGAGACCAGCGCAACGGCGATCAGGGCCAGCAGTAGCGGCTGTGCCGCGATCATGGCCACCTCCCGTTAGCGGAGCTCGGCGTCGAAGACGGTGATGGCCTGCCCCCCGAGGATGACGCGGTCGCCGTCGAGGCGAACGCGGATCGTGCCGCCGCGGGCGCTGGCCTGATAGCCGACCAACTCGTCGCGACCCAGGCGCCGGGCCCAGAAGGGACCCAGACAGCAGTGCGAGGAGCCGGTGGCTGGGTCCTCGGGAACCCCGGATTGCGGCGCGAAGAAGCGGGAGACGAAGTCGTAGGGACCCTCGGCGGCCTGCGCGGTGATCATGATGCCGCGCGCCGAGGCCCGCTCGAGCATGGCGAAATCCGGTTCGACCTCGCGGACGACCTTCTCGGAGGCGAGCTCGACGAGGAGGTCGAACTTGCTCCTGCCGACGTACCTGGGCGCCACCCCCAGGGCCCGTTGGAGGTCGATGTTGCACTCCGCCGGCTGCTCGGGCGTGGCCGGGAAGTCCAGCTCGATCCAGGCGCCGTCGCGGCTCGCGGTCAGCACGCCGCTGCGGGTATCGAAGGCGATCGAGTCGCCGCCGGCGACCGCACCCGTTTCCCAAAGGACGTGGGCGCTCGCCAGCGTCGCGTGGCCGCACAGGTCGACCTCCACCGACGGCGTGAACCAGCGCAGCTCGAACGACTTGTCACCGGCGGTCAGGAAGGCGGTCTCCGAGACGTTCATCTCGGCGGCCAGTCCCTGCATCCAGGTCTCGGCGCGGGGGCCGTCGAGCATGCAGACGGCGGCCGGGTTGCCGGTGAACCGCTCCTCGGTGAAGGCGTCGACCTGATACAGCTTCATCGCCGCGAGCCCCCTGAAGTTCGTTCGATGGGACTATCGCCGGAAAGCTAGCACACAGCGAGCCGGGGCCTGCTCCTGCCCGGCCTCGGCCGCCGGCCATCCGCGGCGGTTGCGAGCCGGGATCGATTCGAACGATTCCCTCTCGAGCCGACCTCCTGGACCATCTGGGCGTACGGAGTCGCGGAGCGCCAACATCAGCTCAGCCGGTGCGGCGGCTTGTCTTTAGGCGTCCGGGTCGCGAAACTGTCTCCGGAAGGTGGGTTCGGATGGATATCCAGCGCGACACGTCGGGGAAGAAGCTCAAGCGCGTCCTTTATTGGGGGGGCGGCCTCGCGGTGCTGGTGGTCATCACCGTCGGGCTTTCGCGCCTCGATCGGGCCGCCCCGACGGTCGATCGCGCCGCCCTGTGGATCGACACGGTCAAGCGCGGCGAGCTGCTGCTGGAGCGGCGCGGCGCCGGTACCCTGGTGCCCGAGGAGGTGCGCGCCGTGGCGGCGCGCTCGTCGGGGCGGGTCGAGCAGATCGTGCTGCTGCCGGGGGCACCGGTGCAGGCCGACACTGTCCTCGTGCGGCTGAGCAACCCCGACCTCGAGCTCGCCGCCCGCAACGCCGAGTGGGACGCGGCCGTCGAGCGGGCCAACTACCGCGATCTCGAGGTCCGTCTCGCGAGCCAGCGGCTGCAGCGCCGCGCCCAGGCGGCGGCCGTCCAGGCCGACTACCAGACGGCGCGGATCCAGTACCAGCGGGACCTCGAGCTGTTCCGGGAGGGCCTGGCCTCGGAGCGCGACATGCTGATCTCCAAGACCCGCGCCGAGGAGCTCGAGCAGCGCCAGGCCCTCGAGCAGGAGAGTCTGCGGATCTTCGAGGACTCGATCGTCGCCCAGCTGGCCGGCGCCCGCACCCAGGTGCAGCAGCGGGAGGCGCGCGAGCGGCTGGCGCGAGCCGACCTCGAGGGCCTCGCCGTCAAGGCCGGCATCGCCGGCGTCCTCCAGGAGATGCCGATGGAGGTCGGCCAGGCGGTGGGCCCCGGTACGGTGCTCGCCCGCGTCGTCCAGCCCGACGAGCTCAAGGCGGAGCTGCGGATCCCGGAGACCCAGGCCAAGGACATCGTCGTCGGGCAGCCGGCGGTCGTCGACATCCGCACGGCGAAGATCCCCGGCGTCGTCACCCGCATCGATCCTTCGGCATCGCAGGGCACGGTGACCGTCGACGTCGAGCTGCTGGTCGACAAGCTGCCGCCGGGAGCGCGCCCGCAGCTCTCGGTCGACGGTACCATCGAGATCCAACGGCTCGCCGACGTGCTGTACGTCGGCAAGCCCGCCTACGGGCAGTCCGACAGCCAGGTGCAACTGTTCAAGCTCACCGAGGACGGCGAGTATGCGGTGCGCACCACCGTTCGGCTCGGCCTCGGCTCGGTCAACCTGATCGAGGTGATCGAGGGGCTCGAGGAGGGCGACGAGGTGGTGCTGTCCGACATGTCTCGCTGGGACGCGGTCGACCGCGTGCAACTGCGCTGAAATGGAGACGAGGAGCCGAGCATGAGTGAGTCCGACGCGTATCGCATCGAGCGCGACTCGATGGGCGAGATGAAGGTGCCCCGCGCCGCCTATTACGGGGCGCAGACCCAGCGCGCCCTCGAGAACTTCCCAATCAGCGGCCGGCGCTTCCCGCGCCGCTTCGTCGCCGCCCTGGGGATGATCAAGCTCGCCGCCGCCGAGGTGAACCAGGAGCTCGGCCAACTCGATGAGGAGACCGCCGCCGCCATCCGCAAGGCCGCCCAGGAGGTCGTCGGCGGCGACCTCGACGACCACTTCGTCCTCGACATCTACCAGACCGGCTCCGGCACCTCCAGCAACATGAACGCCAACGAGGTGATCGCCAACCGCGCCAGCGAGATCCTCGGCGGCGAGGTCGGCGGCAAGCTGGTCCACCCCAACGATCACGTCAACATGGGCCAGTCCTCCAACGACGTCATCCCGACGGCGATCCACATCGCCGCCCTCCAGGGGGTGGAGGCCGACCTGCTGCCGGCGCTGCGCGAGCTGCACGCAGCGCTGCAGGCGAAGGCCGAAGAGCTCGACCACATCGTCAAGATCGGCCGCACGCATCTGCAGGACGCCACGCCGGTGCGCGTGGGCCAGGTGTTTTCCGGTTACGCGCGGCAGATGGAGCTCGCCGTCCGCCGGGTCGGCGACAGCCGCGACACCCTCGCGGAGCTGGCGCTCGGCGGCACCGCCGTCGGCACCGGCCTCAACATGCATCCGGCGTTCGCCGGCCGGGTCATCGAGAAGATCAATGCGATGACCGGCCTGCAGTACCGCGAGGCCGAGAACCACTTCGAGGCCCAGGGGGCGCAGGAGGGCCTGGTCGAGGCCAGCGGCGCCCTCAAGACCGTCGCCGTCAGCCTCATGAAGATCGCCAACGACATCCGCTGGCTGGGCTCGGGGCCTCGCTGCGGCCTCGGCGAGCTGATCCTGCCGGCCGTGCAGCCCGGCTCCTCGATCATGCCCGGCAAGGTCAACCCGGTGATCGCCGAGTCGGCGATCCAGGTGGGCGCCCAGGTGCTCGGCAACGACCTGGTGGTGAGCCTGGGCGGCCAGTGGGGCAGCTTCGAGCTCAACACCATGCTGCCGGTGATGGCCTCGAACCTGCTGGAGTCGATCGAGATCCTCGGCGCCGCCGCCGCCAACTTCGCCCGCCGCTGCGTCGCCGGCCTGCGGGTCGACGAGGAGCGGGTCGCCTCGATGATCGAGCAGTCGATGGCGATGGTGACCTCGCTGGCCCCGGTGATCGGCTACGATCGGGCGGCGGCCATCGCCAAGGAGGCCCACGCCAGCAAGCGCACGGTGCGAGAGGTCGCCCGCGAGCAGCAGGTGCTGCCCGACGACGAGCTCGACCGGCTCCTCGACCCCCGGCGGATGACCGAGCCGGGCATCCCGGGACAATGACGATGCGGCGCACCAGCATTTGCGTTCTGGACTGCCCTGACGCCTGCAGCCTCGAGGTCGAGGTCGCCGAGGGGCGCCTGGTGAGCGTCGACGGCGACCGCCGTAACCCGCTCACCGAGGGCTACATCTGCGCCAAGGTCCGCAGCCAGCTCCGCGACCACATCTACGGAGAAGCCCGAGTGCACCGGCCGTTGCTGCGCACCGGCGCCAAGGGCGCCGCGAGCTTCGAGCCGGCGAGCTGGGAAGAGGCGTTGGACTTGATCGCCGAGCGGCTGCTGGCGGTCCGTGCCGAGCACGGCGGCGAGGCCATCCTGCCGCTCTCCTACGGCGGCTCCAACGGCCTGCTCTCGCAGGACAACACCGATGCGCGGCTGTTCCGCCGCCTCGGCGCCTCGCGCCTGGCGCGCACGGTCTGCGCGGCGCCGAGCAGCGCCGCGGCGATGGGCCTGTACGGCAAGATGCCGGGCGTCGCCCTGCCCGATTACGCGCTCGCCCAGGGGATCGTCGTCTGGGGCGCCAACCCGGCGGTATCCGGGATCCACCTGATGCCGGCGCTGCAGGCGGCCAAGGCCGCCGGCGGCTGGCTGGCGGTCGTCGATCCCCGCCGCACCCGCGTCGCCCGCATCGCCGACCTGCACCTGCCGATACGGCCCGGCACCGACCTCCCCGTGGCCCTCAGCATCATCCGCTGGCTGTTCGCCGAGGGCCACGCCGACCGCGATTTCCTCGCCCGCCACGCCGCCGAGGTCGACGAGCTCGAGCGCCGCGCCGACCCCTGGACCTTCGCGCGCGCCGCCGAGCTGGCCGGCGTCGAGGCGAATGCGATCGCCGAGCTCGCCGAGCGCTATGCCGCCGCCAGTCCGGCCGTCGTTCGCTGCGGCTGGGGCCTGGAGCGCAACCGCAACGGCGGCTCGGCGGTGGCCGCGGTGCTGGCGCTGCCGGCGGTGGCCGGCAAGTTCGGCGTCCGCGGCGGCGGCTACACGATGAGCAACTCGGCGGCCTGGGGCCTCGATGCCACCTCGGCGGCCGCGGAGCCACCGGCCACCACCCGGATCATCAACATGAACCGTGTCGGCGAGGTCCTCCTCAACGGCGCCCGGCCGCCGGTGAAGGCCCTGTTCGTCTACAACTGCAACCCGCTGGCGACGCTGCCGCGCCAGGAGAAGGTGCA
>Ga0302046_10004930_pt1 | contig 11809 bp, 8 predicted proteins | sample RVTome_11_FD_200261 | JGI IMG/M metagenome (GOLD analysis project Ga0302046, IMG submission 200261) | Soil microbial communities from uranium-contaminated site in the Upper Colorado River Basin, Wyoming, United States - RVT147D111 (version 2) ... | reverse complement strand
GGGCCCGAGCTGCATGCCCAGGATCGGGTGGTGCCCATCGCGGCGGTGGGGCGTGGCCGTGAGGCCGAGGATGTAGCGGGCGCTCACCTCGGAAAGCACACGCTCGAACGAGACGGCCGGAACGTGGTGGCACTCGTCGACGATGACGTGCCCATAGCTGGCCACGATGTCGTCAACGCTACCTTTTCTGACGAGGCTTTGGATCATTGCCACGTCCAGCCGGCCGTTGGGCTTTCGCTTGCCGCCCCCGATTCGCCCTATCTCCTTCTCCTGGAGGCCCAGGAACATCGATAGCTGCGCAGCCCACTGATCGAGGAGCGGCCGCCGGTGGACCACGATCAGGGTGCTTCGGCCTCGCTCGGCGACGAGGTAAGTACCCAGCACGGTCTTGCCGATGCCGGGCGGCGCGACGAAGACGCCGATTTCGTCCTCGAGAAGTGCCCGCGCCGCCTGCGCCTGGATGGTCGTCAGCTCACCCTGGAACTGGAACCGCGCTTCATCGCCGTCCTCACGCTGATCCTCGATGGCCAGCGCAATTCCATGGTGCCGACAGAGCTCCTCGAGCTCACTACGGCAACCGCGGGGTAGAGCGATGTGCTGCGGCAGGTCCTCGGCACAGGCGATCATACGGGGTGTGAGGGCGGTCGATAGCCGCAGGCTCTGCTTCTTGTGGAACTCGGGATTCGGGAATGCCGCGAGTCGCTTGATCTGATCGAGGAGCGCGGAGGGAAGTCCCGTCGTCTCGACGAACAGCCGCTGCGCGAGCACGGCCTGCAAGGACCCAGGCAGCGGTCCCGCGACCGGCGTGCGTTGGAGCCGTCCTGACGGCGGACGCGCCCATGGCGCTGCGGAGTCGTCGCCCGCGGTTTCGGGCAGCCGCACGCCGAGGACCCGCCCGCTGCGCGTGGCCTCCCGAACGATCGCCTCGACCTCTGCAGGAGCCATCCGGTGCACCGACGCAAGGAACGCCCACTGGTCGGAGTGCGGCTCGAATCGGTCGTTCACGAACACGGTGTTGCCGCGGCGGCGCGGCTCGTATTGAAGGGGCAGCGCGATGAGGTTCCCGAACCCGCCGCGTGGCATGGTGTCCTGGTTCGGAAAGAGCCGGTCGTACGACTCCATCCCAAGCTGGTGACGCCGTGCCATGGCCTCGGTGACCAGGTGGCAGCCCATCTTCCGGGCGACGCTCGCCGCCACGGGCGCGGAGAAGAAGAACCAGGCGTGGGCGCCGTTCCCCGAGCGCGAGCGCTCGACGGACACCGCGGCGCCGACCGACCGACACGCCTCTACGAAGGCCGCCACGTCGTCCATCCAGGTGGCCTTGTCGAAATCAGCGGCCAGGAACCAGCAGGTCTCATCCTCCGAGAGTGGGTAGACGCCCATCACGTGCCGCCCACGGAGGTGATCCAGAACGGCCTGATCGTCGGCCGGCAGGAACGCTTGGTTGGGGCATTCACCGCACCTGACCCTCGGAAGCTCGCAGACCCCGCGTACGAACTTGTTGGCACAAGCCGGCGCGTATCCCGCCCTTCCGGTCCTCTTGCTCTCGAACCGAACGGGGAAGACGTCCCCGCGACCGCGGAAGAGCGCCCGAAAAAGCGCCACCTTCTCCATGGGGGTGGTCGGGACGGACGTCGTCGGAAGCGGTAGGCGATCAGGGGGTCCGGCCCGAGGGGAGGTTGCGGCAAGTTGCTCGCGCAAAGCTTCCAGGCGCCTGCTCGCCCGCTCCCGCTCAAGCTCGAGGTCGGTTAGCCGAGCTTCCTCACGAGCGATCTCGGTGAGCAGTCGATCTCGTGCGCCAGTCAACTCGAGTGCTCCTCAGGCCTTGGGGAAGAACGTCCGAAGGTCCTCGAGAAACCCGTCCAGCTCCTCGTTGCGTATTGTTGCTCCTACGATTCGGGCGTGCTCGAGGATCGCGAGTGCGCCCAGGGAATCGCCGTCGGCGAAGAACTGTGCGACGATGCTCTTGGCCTCTGCCACGATCTCGTCTTCTGCGAACCGGTCCCGAAACCGCTCGGCTGTGGCGTACTCCTCCTCGGTCATCATTGCCACGATCCTGTAGAGGTCAAACGCATGGTAGAGCCCGATCTCCCTCGTGGGATCGTCTCTCCGGTCTCGGTACGCGTGCAGCTTCAGAAGCAGGAACGAGTAGGGGTGGGGAATGTACACGCGGATCGCTGGGGTTCGTCCCAGTGCCAGGGGCAGGACGCTTTCACCGACCGCAAACGCTTCCGGCGTCGTGTGGGCGTGGATCCCCCTCGCCTCCCTGTGCCGGATCCGGCGGACATCGATCCTCACCTTCTCGAGAAGCCTCGGATCACGGGGCGGCGGCGCCAAGAGGTCCACCTTGACGGTCCGCTGACTCCCTCGGTAGGTCACGCCCTTCTGAAACTGGTAATGCTCCGCGCCTGAGATCGACGTGTATCCGCAATCGTGGAGGACATCTCGCAAGGCGCTCATCTTATCGGCATTGGTCACGATCTCGACCGACAGGAAGAGGTCCAGGTCGTTCGTGGAGCGGGCCTCCGGGATTTCACGGACCGTGCGGACCCCGCTGTGCGCGACGTGCTCCTGGCGGAGCAGCAGACCGTAGCCGCCGCCAACGATGAGGGGGACACCGTGGGGGTGGAGCGCCCCTGCGAGCCCTGCGAGCTCAGCCCTCAGGATGTCGGTGATCTCGGTCATCGAATCGACGTAGCCTTGTCCAGGATCTCTTCTCGAAGCTGAGCCGCAGACTCCTGCTCTCGCTTCCCGCCCTGCATCAACTGAAGGTAGGTCTCGAGGGGAGAGCACCACTTGAAGCCGCTGTCCTCCTGGTTGTCAAAGAAGACGAGGGGCTCCTTGATCGCACGGATGGTGAGGTTCGCGAAGCGGCGAGAGTCCTCAGCCTGAGGCAGGTTGCTTACACTGGAGAAGCCACGGGGCTCGACGTAAACGAGCACGCGTTCGCGGGGCTCTGGGGCGATCAGGTAGCGGGCGGGTTCGTAGCCCGCGATGCGTGCCTTAGCAGCCCTTGCTTTGTTCATGAGCGACGCGAAGAGGGCGGGCCCCACGTCTGCCTTGAGGTTCGCCTCCTGGATCGCGTCGGGGCGGCGGTAGCCATCCACCAGCGAGTCCAGAAGCCTCTCGGGCTGGATCAGCTTCACTCCGCCATCCCCCTTCCGGACGATGAGGTCGTCCTCGAGCGCGGTGAGGACCTTCGAGACCTGGCTCAGGCTCACAGCGCCCTCACGGCGCTGAATCTCCTCCCTCACGGCGCTGATGCTGCCGAAGCGAGGACGGGCGAGGAGCACCCGGCCCACGAAGGCGCTCTTGCCCCGATAGGGCGCTCGCGTGCGCCTCGTCGCCGGGAAACGGTTCGGGAAGCCCCGCTGGAACCAGCTCCACCGTCCGGGAACCTGGACCCACCCGTTTCCGGAGAGATCGATTCCGCTCATGCCTTCCGATCGAAGAAAGGAGAGCCGATCGTCGGTCAGATAGGGAACCACAACGAGCGGTTCGCGTTGGGTGTCGCTGGCCCATCGCCGCGCTTGGCCTGCCGCGTATTGGAGGGTTCTCAGGTCGCGGGCATTCTTGAACTCCGCAACGAACGGCACGCGATCTCCCTCCCATATGAGGGTGAGATACGCGTCCGCTCCGCCCGGCGGCTCAAGCTCGTCGAGCTCTACGCGGAGGGGACCGAGGTCGAGCCCGGAAAGGGTCTCTGCAAAGGCCAGCTCGGCTTCCATTTTCCTGTCCGTGGTCAGTTTCCTGTACAGGAAAATAGCTTGATATAAGAAAACATCAAGCGTGGGCAACTCGGCAGATGCGGAGCGCAGCAGACAAGTGCCATTGACCACGCGCGGAGTCAGAGCAGGTCCGCGCGCCGGACGCGGTTGGCGGGCGTCAGGTGTGCTTGGAAAGGTCTTCGTGGGATTGGCGCGGGATGGTTTTGGCACCGCAGCCTGTCAGCCGCGCAGGGCCCAAGTAAGAAAGCCACCCCGCAACTCACGGAGTGGCTTATACTTAGAGGAAAAGTGGGCCTGGGTAGACTCGAACTACCGACCTCACGCTTATCAGGCGTGCGCTCTAACCAACTGAGCTACAGGCCCTTGGGCCGACCGAACGGGCGGGCCGGGGACGGTAAGCTAAGCGCGCCCGTAGGGCAGTTCAACCGCGGCGGGCGCTGGTGCGCTCGGTCTGGCAGCCCCTCGTTCCCTCGCCGTGGAATCCAGTTTCCGCGGAAACCGGCGGGGTAGCCCAGAGCTCCGAAGCGCCCGTGGCGGCTGGGCGGCGGGCGCGCTCGAGCGGCGCGACTTCCGCGGACACGAGGGTACTCGAGCGCTCATCGCAGGGTCGCCGATGGGGAATGGGCCAGACCCACCGCCCGCCGATGGGGAGTCCCTTGCGCATGAGCATCGACCTCCGCTAAATACCTCATCATGTGAGCCATCATGCGATGAGGGATCATGGCGAAGCCGAGATCGACGTACCTGCAGGGGACCGTGGAGCTGCTGGTGCTCAAGGTGCTCTCGCGGGCTCCACTGCACGGGTACGGGATCGCGAAGCACGTCGCGGAGGAGACGGGCGGCGTGCTCGAGCTCGAGGACGCGGCGCTCTACCAGGGGCTGCACCGCATGGAGTCGAAGGGTTGGATCGAAGCAGAATGGGGCCGGACCGACACGGGGCGGCGCGCGAAGCTGTACCGGCTCACCCCCTCGGGCCGTAAGCGTCTGGCGGCGGGGTCCGAGGGCTGGAAGAGCTACGCGGCGGCAGTGCTCAAGGTGCTGGAGGCATGAGGGGCGCGCGGACCCGGCCTTCCGGGCATCCGAGCGCACGAACGCCGAGGGGACGATGATGAGCGGTGACTTCTGGCGCCGGCTGCGCCTGCCGTGGTTGAGCGCGTCGGACATCGAGCACGAGATCGACGACGAGCTCGCGTTCCACTTCGAGATGCGGGTGCGGGAGCTCGTGGAGCAGGGCGTTCCCGCGGGAGAAGCCCGCGCCCGCGCCGAACGCGAGTTCGGGGACCTGGCCGCCACGCGCTCGGGATACGTGAAGCGGCGGAGGCGACACGTGACCCGCCAGCGCGCGAGACTCGGGGTAGAGGACCTGCTGCACGATCTCCGCTTCGGATTCCGCACCGTGCGGCGCTATCCGGGCTTCTCGCTCGCTGCCGTCCTCGTGCTCGGGCTCGGCATCGGCGCACCGACGACGGTGCTCACACTGGTGGACCGCATCTTCTTCGAGCGCCCCGAGGCCGTGTCGGAGCCGCACCGGCTCGTGCGCCTATGGCGCTCGCCTGGCCCCGGGCTCGCGAGCTCGTTCGGCAACCCGGACTTCGTCTTCTACCGGGAGAACGTCACGGCGCTCCAGGGGCTGGCCGCATGGGGCGGACCTACCGTCGCCTCGTATGCGATACCGGGCGGCCGGAGCAGCCAGCTCGATGTCGCATTCGCGTCCGACAACTACTTCGACGTGCTTGGCGTCCGTCCCGCGCGGGGGCGCTTCTTCCTGCCGGAGGAAAACGCGGCGCCGGGCAGCCATCCCGTGGTGGTGCTCTCCGATGCGCTCTGGCGCGCGCTGGGCGCCGATGCGGCCGCGGTCGGTTCGAGTATCTCCCTGAACGACATCACGTTCTCGGTGATCGGCGTCGCGCCGCCGGGCTTCCACGGCATCAACGCGCTGGGAGGCGCTCCCGAGGCGTGGGTGCCCATCGCGATGCGCGGAGCGGTGACCCGGACGGTGGGCTCGTCCTGGTGGGAGCGGTTGCCGAACGAGCGGAACAACTGGCTGTCCGTCGCGGGACGTCTCGCTCCGGGCGTCACGTTCGAGGCCGCCGAGGCGAATCTCGCGGCGCTCTCGGCCGCGCTCGAGTACCCGGGGCGTGACGAGGGGGAGAGCGTGATGGTGTCGCGGGAGTACCTGTACAGCCCCGCCCAGACGTCGTCACTGGCCAGGCTCAGCGCGATGCTCCTCGCGGTGGTCGGGATCGTGCTCGCCATCGCCATCGCGAACGTTGCCGTGCTGCTCCTGTCGCGCGCCGCCACGCGCGGCCGCGAGGTCGGCATCCGTACCGCGCTGGGCGCCGGCCGGAGCCGACTCTTCCGGCAGCTCCTGGCGGAGAGCCTCGTGCTCGGCGCGGGCGGTGGCTTGGTAGGCATAGCACTCGCCTTCGTGCTCTCCGATGCCGCGGCTTCGCTGCTGCCCTACTCGTTCGCCGGTGCGTTTCGGCCCGCCGGGCGGGTGCTCGCCGCCGCGCTCGCGCTCACGCTGGCCACGGCGTTTCTCGCGGGCCTCGCCCCTGCCCTACGCGCAGCGCGCGCCGACGTCGCCGGGTCGCTCGAGGGGTCGCGCGTGGCGGGCGGCCGGAGCCGCGCGCGCGACTCCCTCGTTGTCTGCCAGGTCGCGCTATCCCTGGTGTTGCTGGCGGGAGCCGCCCTGTTCACGCGGAGCTTCTGGACCGCGCGCACGCAGGACCTGGGCTTCCGGACCGAGAACCTGCTCGTTCTCGGCGTCGACTTGCGGGCTCGCGGCTACTCGGAGGCGGAGGGTCTCGCCTTCATCCCGCGCGCCGTGGAGCGGCTGCGGGGGCTGCCGGGTGTCGCCGGCGTCACCACGAGCACGATGATCCCGTTCCAGGGAGACTGGAGCTGGGACTACGAGCCACCTCCCGGGGCCGCGCCGAACGGCCCGGACCGCACGGTCTGGATCGGGCTGAACGCAGTCTCGGCGGACTACTTCGACGTCATGGACGTGCCGATCGTACGCGGACGCCCGCTCGATTCCCGGGACGGCCCGAACGGCACGCCCTCGATCGTCGTGAACGAGACGCTGGCGGGCCTGCTGTGGCCCGGCCAGGAAGCGCTCGGCAAGACGGTGCCGGTCCGGGAGGGCACGGACTTCGAGGTCGTGGGCGTAGCCGCCGACGCCACCTACTACGAGCTGGGCGAGGAGCCCACCACGCAGCTCTACGGCTCCCTGCACCAGGTATACCAGGCGTCCGTCGCCTTCATCCTGCGCACGGCGGGCTCGCCACCAGAGCTCGCGTCCGCCGCCCAGGGCGCGCTGCGCGAGATCGACCCCGGCCTCGCGTTCGGCAGCGTGACCACGATGGACTCTGTCTTCGAGGAGGTCACGGCGCGCTACCGGGTGTCGGCGGTGCTGGTGGGCCTGTTCGGCATGCTCGCGCTCGTCCTGGCCGCCACCGGGCTCTACGGCGTCGTTTCCTTCCTGGTATCGCAACGTACGCGGGAGATCGGCGTGCGCATGGCGCTCGGAGCCGACCGGAAGCGGGTCGCCCGTGAGGTGCTCGGGACGGGGCTGCGGCTGGCCGGTTTGGGCGCCGCGCTGGGCGCCGTCGGATCGTTCGCGCTGCGCGGGTCGACCGAAAGCCTGCTGTACGGCGTGGATCCGGGCGATCCGCTCCCGCTCGCGGCCGCATGCGTGGCGCTGCTCGCGGTCGCGGCGGTGGCTTCGGCCGGTCCCGCGCGCAGAGCCACACGCGTGGACCCCATGGAGGCGATCCGCACGGACTGAGCGGCCGCGCGCCTCCGCCGGGTAGCGGCGCCGCGCCGATTCACGGGGACGGCGGGCCACTACCCCCTGCGGTGGGCACGCCGCCGATCAGCTCGTCGGGCGCCGCAGCGGGTGCGGACGGCAGCGCGGGTGCGCGGACCTTCCCACGTCCGCGCTGCCGTCACCCCATCGTCAGGGCGTCTTCGTGCCGCCCCCGCGTCCGGAGCGGCCGGAGTAGATGACCACCGCCACCGCGCCGACCAACAGGATCAGCACGAACACCGCGGCGGGGTTGGTCGGCATGCCGCTCAAGATGTCACCGAAGCTCAGCCCCTCGTCCCCTTGCTGCAGGCGAAGCGCGAGCGCATGCATCACGTTCATATGAGTTGCTCCTCCCACGCTCGTGGGAGATCGAAGATCGTGGCCCACCGAAGTGGCGAGCCGCACGGAAATGCGCGTGCCGGGGGCAAGGCCGAGCCTCACCTCACCGGGTCATGCGATCCGTACCGGAGGAGCGGTCGGTGGGTGAGCGATGAGGCCGCGGAGCGCGAAGGCGACGACGCGCGGCGGAAGCGCGCGCCAGAGGGCGGAACGGAGGTCGGTCCGGTCGAGGGCGAGCGCGATTGCCGGGCCGGACGCCGGCCGCTGCGTTCCGCCGCCGTGCTGCGACTCCTGGACGGCCGTGGAGAACGCGGCCGAGGCGGGAAGGGCACGGGCGCGTGGCATCTCCGATCCCGTCGAGACGGAGACCGGCCCCGCCGCGATCGGCCGCGCTTGCGCGCCGTGCGCCGGTGGTGGCGTTCGGCCCATGGCGCCGAACAGCAGCAGCGCCAGGAGGCAGAAGGTGGTGCCGTTACTCCTCACGTTACGGTAACCAGTGCCCGGTATGTGTCAGCGTCGCCCTGGGCGGGCGCCTCGCGTCCCTCGGTGCGGGCGTCTGAAGTGCGGGCGCCCTGCGGTGACTCGCCCCCGTGAGCGCCCTCGCCGCCGCGCGGTATGCGTTCCCTGGACCGCCATGAAGTTAGCAGCAGCAGAGGGCCGCGACGCACGGCGGCAACGACGTTGGTCGCATCTGGCGCCGCGCGTCCGAACCCGGTACTATGTCGTCATACGACAGTCGTGAGCCGACATAGTGCCGCCCATCGACCCCTCATCGAGACCGTTCCGCTGGCTCCTGCGCCTCTACCCACGGGCGTACCGGGACCGCTATGCGGACGAGATGGAGGCGTTCCACCGCCAGGAGCGCCTCGACGGAGCGGGCGGCGCCGGCTACTGGCTTCGGCTCGCGGCCGATCACGTGCGGGCGGCGATGGCGGTGCGTCGAGCCAAAGTGGATGGAGAGACGAAGATGAGGCAGCTGCTCGAAGACCTGGTGGCCGGAGCGCGCACTCTGCGTAGGGCTCCGGCGTTCGCGACGTTCGCCGTGATGACGCTCGCGCTGGGGATCGGCGCCACCGCCGCCGTGTTCACCGTCCTGGACCGCGTCGTGCTCCGGCCCCTTCCGTACCCTGGCTCGGAGCGCATGGTGCGTCTCGGCACCGATCTGCGTCACAACCCCGGCAGCCCGGGCCCGTTGAGCCCGGCCCTCGTGGTGGCGCTCCAGAGCGCGCCGGGCCCGGCCGAGGGCGTCGTCGGGGCTTCATCGACCGGCGCGATCCTGAGCATGGGAGGCGATCCGGAGCGCTTCGACGCGACGCGCGTCACGCCGGGCTTCTTCCCCTTCTTCGGAGCTCGAGCGGGCGTGGGTCGTCTGCTGACGCAGGCCGATCATGCCGCGGGTGCCGAAAGGGTGACGGTGCTGGGACACGGCTTCTGGCGCGAGCGATACGGAGGGGACCCCGAGGTGGTGGGGCACACGCTCCACCTCGACGACGAGGAGTACGCCGTCGTGGGCGTGCTGTCCGCCGACTTCATCCCCCCGCCCGGAATCGTGGAGCACGATGACGTGTGGATCTCCATGCGGCTCGCGGAGGGCGAGCCTGAGACGGGGATGTTCTCGGTGGCTGGCGTCGCCCGACTGCGCCCGGGCGCGACGCTCGACGAGTACGCCTCACACGCGAGCCGCGTGGCCGCGGACGTCTACCCCGACGGCGACCGGCCGAACTTCGTGCTGGGCGCCGTCGCGCTGGACTACCGGCAAACCGTGGTGGGCGATGCCGGCGGCACGCTCGGCCGCGTGCTCGGCGCGGTGGGGCTGCTGCTCGTCATCGCGTGCGTCAACGTCGCCAGCCTGCAGCTCACGCGCGGTACGCAGCGCGCCCACGAGCTGGCGGTTCGCACGGCGCTCGGCGCGGGCCGGGGGAGGCTGCTGCGGCAGCTTCTGTCCGAGAACGTGGTGCTCGCGCTGGTCGGCGGCGCGATCGGAAGCGGCATCGCGTTCAGCGCGGTCCGCCTCTTCCGCCGCTACGCACCGGGCGATCTCCCGCGGCTCGCGGAGCTCGGCGTGGACGGCCGTGGCCTCGCCTTCTCGCTCGCGCTGGCGGTGGCCACCGTGCTCCTGTTCGGCCTGCTGCCGGCACTCCGCAGCACCGGTACGCAGACCGGCGCCGTGGGGATCGGAACGCCCAACCGAGTCGGCTCCGGGCGGCGGGAGGGGCGCCTCCGCGGAACTCTCGTGGCGGTCGAAACCGCCCTTGCCGTGCTGCTCGCCGTCGGCTCCACACTCCTCGCCCGCGATCTCGTGCGGATGAGCACCGAGGACCCGGGCTTCCGGCCCGCCGGCGTGGTGTCCATGCGGCTCGACCTGGCGCCGCGCTACGAGCGGGCCGAATGGGTGGCCCTGTGGGAGCGACTGCTCGAAACCGCCCGGGCCCTCCCGGGAGCGGACGCGGCGGCGGTGGCCACCCAGGTCCCCTACACCGGCGATCGCATGGCGTCGATGTACCGGCCCGAGGGCACGGGACCGGAGTCCGTGGAGGGCACGTTCATCGTCACGGTGGTGGTAGGAGGGGACTACCTCGCCGCTCTGGGCACCTCCCTCGCCGAGGGCAGATGGTTCGACGCCGGCGATGACGCGTCGAGCGCCACGGCCGTCGTGAACGAGGCGTTCGTACGCCGGTTCTGGCCCGGCGAGACGGGCGTCGGGAAGCATGTGCGGTCGGGAGCGGCCGGCATCGAGGACGAGCCGAACTACCGGGTGGTGGGCGTCGTCGCGGACATGACGACGAGTCCGGGCCGGGAGGCGGACGCAAGAATCTACCTCCCGCTCCGGAGCGAGCCGTGGCGCGCGATGGAGGTCGTCGTCCGTGCAGACGGCGACGCCGCGGGTCTCGGGCCCGCCCTGCGGGAGGTGGTGCGACGTCTGGATCCGGCGCTGCCGGTCACGAGCATCCGGACCGTGGAGTCCCTCGGCCGCGAGGCGCTGACCAGGCCCCGGTTCTACACGACCCTGTTCGGCTCGTTCGCGCTCGTTGCGCTCGTGCTCGCGATCGTTGGCGTCTATGGCACGACCGCCTACGCGACACGGTCTCGGACGCGCGACATCGGCATTCGCCTGGCGTTGGGCGCGCAGCGGCTCGTCGTCGTCCGCGGCGTCGTCCTTGGCACGGGGGGCGTGGTGGCCGCCGGTGTCGCGCTGGGGCTGGGCATGAGCGCGCTCGCGGCACGTGGTATGGGCGATTTCCTACACCGCGTCACCCCCGGCGACGTCCCGTCCTACGCGGCCGTGGGCGCGCTCGTGCTCCTGGCGGGCATCGTGGCCGCCTTCGTTCCGGCCGCGCGGGCGGGAAGCGTCGATCCCGCGAGTACGCTGCGGGAGGAATGACGCGATGATGACCACGCGCACGCTGCAGATCCTGCTGGCTCTCGCTGACGGGCCCCTGCACGGCTACGGCATCAAGCAGAGCGTGGAGGATCGTACGGGCGGAGAGGTCCGGCTCGGATCCGGCACGCTGTACGAGACCGTCCATCGACTCGTCGGGCGTGGCGAGATCGAGGAAGTCGACCCGCCGCCGGACGAGCCGCCCACGGGCGGACCGCCGCGCCGTTACTACGCCCTGACCCGAACGGGGCGGCAGACGCTGAGGGAGGAGCTCCGCCGCCTGGAGGCGGTCGTGCGGTACGCCCGCGGCAGGAACCTCCTCGGCGACGCTCCGGCGCCCTGAACACCTGGAACCGCTCCGGCCGGCGCCATCCCGCTCGCCGTGGACCGTCCTCCGGGTCCCCGGGCGGTAGTCCGTAGGTAGGAGTGGTTGGACTGCCGCTACGCCGTACGCTCGGGGAACTCTCGCCCGATCTCCACCGCCGAGCGAAGCGAGAGCGCGCAGAAGGTGAGCGTGCCGTTCCCGCACCCCCCCGAGACGATGGTGGGCGC
>Ga0302046_10004929_pt1 | contig 11809 bp, 12 predicted proteins | sample RVTome_11_FD_200261 | JGI IMG/M metagenome (GOLD analysis project Ga0302046, IMG submission 200261) | Soil microbial communities from uranium-contaminated site in the Upper Colorado River Basin, Wyoming, United States - RVT147D111 (version 2) ... | reverse complement strand
CGTGGACGAGCGTCCCGAGGAGGTGACGGAGATGGAGCAGTGCGGGTTCGGGGAGGTGATCGCGTCCACCTTCGACCGGCCGGCCGAGCGGCACGTCCAGGTCGCGGAGATGACGCTGGAACGCGCACGCCGCCGTGTGGAGCAGGGGGAGGACGTGGTCATCATCCTCGACTCGATCACCCGCATGGCCCGGTCCTACAACACGGTCGAGGCGGGTAGCGGTCGTACGCTCTCGGGCGGCCTGGACTCGAACTCACTGGAGAAGCCGAAGCGGTTCCTCGGCAGCGCCCGCAAGATCGCGCCCAACCAGGGCGGGGGATCGCTCACGATCATCGCCACCGCGCTGGTCGACACCGGATCCCGCATGGACCAGGTGATCTTCGAGGAGTTCAAGGGCACCGGCAACAGCGAGCTCGTGCTCTCACGCGAGCTCGCGGACAAGCGCATCTACCCCGCCATCGACCTCAACGCGTCCGCCACCAGGAAGGAGGAGCTCCTCCTGGACGACGACGAGCTGTGGCTCTCGCGCGCCATGCGGCGGCAGCTCTCGGGTATCGGCTCGGCCGACGCCATGATCGAGATGCTCGGCGCCATGAAGAAGACGTCCACCAACAGGGATCTCATCGCCTTCGCGCGGAACCGCTGACACGCCGCTGGGCCCGCGAAGCCCGTCGCGGCGGCAGGCCGCTGAAGCCGCCTGGCGGGGGAACGTCAGGTGCGGACGCCAGGCGCGGGGTGCGGGACGCCAGCTACCTCGTGCGCCCCGAGTCGGCGGGGACGGCGCCGAAGAGCAGCGCGCGCAACCGGTCCAGCCCCTTGGCCAGCTCGGCGCTTTGGGCGCGTCGCATGGAGCGGGCCCAGTACCCCATGAGCGGGTTGCGGCCGAGGTCCCCCTCCTCGCGCCACACGACACGCGTGCCACCGCGTTCGGGAGCGAGCGTCAGCGTTCCGGCGGTTCGCATGGCTCCCGGGCCCACTACGACCGTGTAGCGCACGAGCCGTGGTGGGTCCACCTCCACGATGGTGAACGTCCCGGACCCGAGCTCCCGGTCGTCCCAGCTCAGGCGCGCGCCGGGCCCCAGCGACGGACCGGTGCGCACCACGCCCGAGTCGGGCCAGGGTGTCCACGAGCGCCATCCCTCCGGCGTCGCGACGGAAGCGAACACCTCGGACGGAGGCGCGGCGAGGTGCGTCTCCGCTCGTGCGTCCCACTCCGCCGGCAGCAGGTAGCCGGCGAGGAGGAACAGCACCAAGAGGGCGGCGGCGCCGCCGAGGATCATGGCGCCGAGGCTGAACGGCCCGCCACGCGCCGTCCCGGGGACCCCACCCTGCCCGGTATCGGAGTGGCCGGCATCCGCGGGGCTGCGGGCCGCCCCCTCTCCCTCAGCCACCGGCGGCGACCGATACGTCCGCGAGCACCGGCTCCAGCACCCGCCAGACGTTGCCGGCCAGCAGCCGGTGTCCCTCGGCGGTGGGATGGATCCCGTCGCCCTGGTTCAGCGCTGGTACGCCTGCCACGCCCTCGAGCAGGAACGGGATCAGCGCGACGTCCTCGGCGGCCGCCACGGCCGGAAAGACCGACCGAAACGCGGCGGTGTAGGCAGCGCCAAGGTTGGGCGGCGCCTCCATGCCGGCCAGCAGGACGCGCGTGTCCGGATGGCGCGTGCGGGTGCGGCGGATGATCTCGGTCAGGTTGCGCGCGAGCGCCTGGGGGTCTTGCCCCCGAAGCCCGTCGTTGGCGCCCAGCTCCACGACGAGCACGTCCAGCGGCTGACGCAGCACCCAGTCGAGTCGACGCAAACCCCCTGCGCTGGTCTCGCCCGATACGCCGGCGTTGACGGCACGGAACGGCATCCCCGCGGCCTTCGCGAGTTCCGCAACCTGCGCCACGTAGGTATCGTCGTCATTGGCGAGGCCGAGGCCGGCGGTCAGGCTCGTGCCCAAGAAGACGACGATCGGTCCCTCGCCCTCGGGGACTTTGGTTGCGGCGGCGGGCGAGTCCGGGGCCGCGACCACGGAGCCCGCCCGCGCGGCGCCCTCCTCGGCGGGCGGCTCTGAGGACAAGCACGCGCCGAGGGAGAGCGCGAGAATCCAAGCAAGGTAGCGTTGCATGATGATCGTGGCCGAGGGCCTCGAGAAAACCTACACGAGCGGCGGCAGGCCACTACCCGTGCTGCGCGCGATCGACCTGCGGGTGCCGGCCGAGTCCTTCGTATCGGTCGTGGGTCCGTCCGGGAGCGGCAAGACCACGCTGCTCGGGCTGCTCGCCGGCCTGGACGAGCCGTCGGCGGGACGCGTCCTCCTGGACGGGCAGGACCTCTCCGCTCTTACCGAGGATGGGCGCGCCGGGTTTCGGGCGCTTCACGTCGGCTTCGTCTTCCAAACGTTCCACCTGCTCCCGACGCTCACCGCGCTCGAGAACGTTCTGGTGCCGCTGGAGCTGCGCGGAGACGCCAGGGACGCCCGGGGGCGCGCCGCGGCGCTCCTGGAGCGCGTGGGGCTCTCGGAGCGACTCGACCACTACCCGGCCCAACTCTCCGGTGGCGAGCAGCAGCGGGTCGCGCTCGCGCGAGCTTTTGCGAACCGACCCAAGATCCTGTTCGCCGACGAGCCGACCGGCAACCTGGACCGGGACACCGGTGCCTCGATCGTGGAGTTGCTCGAGGAGCTGAATCGCGAAGAGCGAACGACGCTGGTGCTCGTCACGCACGACCTCGCGCTCGCCGAGCGCGCGCACCGCGTGATCGGCCTGTCGGGCGGGTGGATCGTCTCCGACCGCGAGGGCGCGTCGCGGGGCGCGCCGCGGGAGGCCACCGCGTGAGGGCTCCGCTCCGCATTGGGTTCGCGATGCGCCTGGCGTTGCGGGAGAGCCGGCACGGCTTCCGACGCGTGGGCGTGTACATGGCCTCGATCGCCCTGGGGGTGGGCGCGCTCGTCTCGATCCACTCCTTCCGGTCCGACGTGGCGCGATCGGTGCGGCAGCAGGCGGAGGCCCTCATGGGCGGCGACGCGCGGCTGCGGGACGACGAGCCGTTCGCGGCGGTCGTGGCGGGTGTGCTCGACTCGCTGCAGGCGTCCGGCGTGGGTGTGGCGCGCGTGACCACGACGACGTCGATGGTCCTGGCACCCGCCTCCGGCCTCGTTCGGCTGCTGCAGGTGCGCGCGCTCGACGCGGGATATCCCTTCTACGGCGACGTGACCACCAGCCCCACGGGCCGGTGGGGCACGCACCTGTCGAAGGGCGTGGTCCTCGTCGATCCCGCCGTGCTCACGCAGCTCGACGTGGCGGTCGGGGACTCGCTGGTGATCGGACGCGAGCGACTGCGCATCGAGGGGACGGTCGACGACCTTCCGATCGACCTGGGCTACCAGACCGCCATAGGCCCGCGGGTCCACATCTCACACGAGACCCTGGTCCGCTCGGAGCTCCTGGGCTTCGGCAGCCTCGCACGCTACGAGGCGTTGCTGCGGCTGCCGAACGACGAGGAGCGGCGTGCGCTCGAGGCCCGCTACTCGCGCGTGTTGTCCGCGGCGGACGTCCGCTTTACGCACGCCGACGAGCAGGCGCGCAGGCTCGCCAACGGCATCCGCTTCCTCGGGCGCTTCCTCTCGCTCGTGGGGCTCGGCGCGCTCCTGCTCGGTGGCGTCGGCGTGGCGAGCGCGATCCACGTCTACATCCGAGAGAAGCGGCCGGGCATCGCAGTGCTGCGATGCCTCGGCGCCGGCCAGTGGACCGCGTTCGTCGCATACCTCATCCAGGCCGCGCTCCTGGGCCTGGCCGGGGCGGCGGCGGGGGTCGTGCTGGGGGTCGGCGTCCAGATCCTCCTTCCCGTGGTGCTGGTCGACGTCCTCCCGGTGCAGGTGAGCCCGCGCCTGTCCGTCTCGTCGGCGCTGTCGGGACTGGGCATCGGACTCTGGGTGGCGGTCATCTTTGCGCTGATTCCGCTCCTGGCCGTTCGCGACGTACCGCCGTTACGGGCGCTCCGCCAGGACTTCGAGACGCGGCGGAACCGCCGCGATCCGTTGCGGCTGACGGCCTTCGCGCTTCTGGGAGCGAGCGTGCTGGCGCTGTGCGCGATCGAGGCGCCCGAGACCGACATCGGCCTGGGCTTCGCGGCGGGGCTGGGCGTCGCGGCGGCCGGCATCGCCGGCGCCGGTTGGTGCCTCATGCGCCTTACACGCCGTTTCTTTCCCTCCCGTGCCTCCTATCCGATCCGCCAGGGCGTCTCCAACCTGTTCCGGCCGCAGAACCAGACGATCTCGGTCACGCTCGCGCTCGGTTTCGGTGCGTTCCTCATCGGCACCATCGTCGAGGTGGAGGGCAACTTGCGGGACGACCTGACCCTGTCGTTCGGCTCGGGCCGGCCCAACGTCCTCCTTTTCGACATCCAGCCCGACCAGCTCGAGGGCGTGCGCGCGCTGCTACCCGCCGTGGTCCGCGACGGGGCGGACGTGTCGCCGCTGGTCACCTCACGCATCGCGTCCATCAACGGCCGCACGCCCGCCCAGCTCCGCGCGGATACGCTGCGCGAGCGGCGGCCCGAGGGCTGGGCCCTACGGCGCGAGTACCGCAACACGTACCGCGCCGAGCTGGGTCGGGCCGAGACGCTCGTGTCCGGTCGCTGGTGGGACGGCACGCGGGGAACCGAGGACGGCCGCGACGTCGACGCTGGTGGGATCGGGCGGGTCTCGCTCGAGGAGGACGTGGCGGAGAGCCTGCGCGTGGGGCTCGGGGACACGATCACCTGGAACGTGGGGGGCATCGACGTGCCGTCCGTGGTCACCAGCCTGAGGCGCGTGGACTGGAACCGGCTGGAGCCGAACTTCTTCGCCATCCTGGAGCCCGGCCTGCTCGACGACGCGCCGCAGTCGATCCTCCTCGTGGCGCGCATTCCGGACGCCGGCGAGCGCGCGGCGCTTCAGCGCGGGCTGGTGGGCGCGTTCCCGAACGTGTCGGCGCTGGACTTCTCTCGCGTGCAGGAAACCATCGACTCCGTGCTGGCGGGGGTACGGCAGGCGGTGGGGTTCCTGGGACTCTTCGCGGCGCTCGCCGGCGTGATCGTGCTCGTGGGCGCGCTCGCCACCTCTCGCGTCCAGAGGCTGCGTGAGGGCGCGCTGCTCAAGACGCTCGGCGCCAGGCGCCGCCAGGTCCTGATCGTGCTCCTGTCCGAGTACCTGGCCATGGGCACGCTCGCCACCGCGAGCGGACTCGTGCTCTCGGTAGTGGCAGCGTCCGTGCTGGTGCCGAGCGTCTTCGAGATCGCGTACCGCACGCGCGTGGCGCCGCTGCTGCTCATCTGGCTCGCGGTGGTCTCGCTCACCGCCCTCGTGGGGCTGCTGGGCTCGCGGGACCTGCTGGCCCGGCCGCCGCTGCCGGTGCTCCGAGAGGCGCCGGAGTAGGGTACCGGTGCGGCCTACGTGCCGGACGGGTCGGGCGCGTCGAGCGGCTCCCGCGGCACCTCGATCGGACCCTCGGGACACCCGCGCGGACCCTGCCCACCGTTGAGGACGGCGTCGGGAACACGGACCGAGACCTCGTGGTGGCATGCCTCGCAAGGCACCGGGTGGGGAACCCTGAGCCTGCCGGCCTTCACGCCGAGCTCCGCCCCGCACTTGGGGCAGCGTCCCTGCACGGTCTCGAGCGTGAACCGCTCGCGCCACCGCCTGCGCGCGAGGATCGCGCCCGCCGCCAGCGCGCCGATCAGCCACGGCGCGTGCGGAGGCACCACGGCGACCAGCGGCGCGAGCACGACGAAGATCGCCATCCTCCGCACCGCCCCCGACAACCGCCAGGAACGGGGCCGGCGCCGGATACGGACGCGCACCCGGGTGGCCGGAAAGCCGAACACCACCGCATCGGCGTCCGTGACGAACACCTCGCGTCCTCCGGCCGTGGTGGCCTCGTCGCCGTTGCGCGCGGGGGCGTCGGTCACGGGCCGTCCGCTCGACCGCCTCCGCTCACCCCCGCGCCGCGAACGCCCGCAGGCGTTCGCCGGCCTCGCGCAGGGTCTCCAATCGCTTGCAGAAGACGAAGCGCGCCAGGGAGCGGCCGCGCTCGGGAACGCTGAAGAAGCTCGAGCCCGGCACCGGGGCCACGCCGGCCTCCCGCGACAGCCGCTTGGAGAACGTGGTGTCGTCCTCGTCGCTGAGCGGGCTGAAGTCGGCGAGCACATAGTAGGCGCCCTGTGGGGGAGCGCACCGGAAGCCCGCGTCCCTCAGTCCCGCGACGAGGACGTCACGCCGCTCCCGGTAGAGCGCCACCATGTCCCGGTAGTACTCCGGGCCCAGCTCCTCAATGCCCACGGCGCACGCCTCCTGAAGCGGCGCGGGGGCCCCGACGGTCAGGAAGTCGTGCACCTTGCGGATGGCGTCGGTGAGGTCGGCGGGCGCGACGATTGTGCCGACGCGCCAGCCCGTCACGCTGAACGTCTTGGAGAGCCCGCTCACCGTGATGGTCCGCCCGGCCATGCCGTCCAACGTCGCGAGCGGGACGTGCTCGCCCTCGTAGAGGATGTGCTCGTAGATCTCGTCGGTGATGCAGAGCAGGTCGTGCTCGACGCAGATCTCGGCCACGGCCGCGAGCTCCTGCCGGTCGAACACGCGCCCGGTTGGGTTGTTCGGCGTGTTGATCACGACGGCACGCGTGCGTCCCGTCACGAGCGCCTGGAGCGCGTCCCGCTCGAGCCTGTAGTCCGGCGGCGAGAGCGACAGGAAGACCGGCCTCGCTTCCGAGAGCACCGCGTCCGGACCGTAGTTCTCGTAGAAGGGCTCCAGGACGATGACCTCGTCCCCCGGATCGACCACGGCGAGCATCACGGCCGCCATGGCCTCGGTCGCGCCGCACGTGATGGTGATGTCCCGTTCGCCGTCGACGTCCATGCCGTAGAGCTCGCCGTACTTGCGGGCGAGCGCGTTGCGAAGCCTCGGAGCCCCCCAGGTGATCGCGTACTGATTGATGTCTTGGCGTATCGCCGCGCAGGCGGCCTCCTTCAGCACCTCCGGGGCGGGGAAGTCCGGAAACCCCTGGGCGAGGTTCACCGCGTCGTGCTCGCGCGCCACGCGCGTCATCTCGCGGATGACCGACTCGGTGAACGTTTCGGTGCGGCGAGCGATGCGGCGCGTCTGGGTCGTCATGGTGTCCGTTCGGTTCGGCTGTCCGGGCAGGCGAGCGCCATGATGTCGGGGCGGGGGCCGGACTGCAACAGCCGCTGGCCGCCTTCGTGGCGCTCCGCGTCCGCCTTCGGTAGCATTCGGCCTCGCACTTTTCGCCGCTCGGTCAGGAGAAGTCTTGCCGTTTTCCCGTGCTGCGCTCCTCCACGACGTTGCCGCGTTCGGGTGCCTCGCGACGGCACTGAGCCTGGCCGCCCTGCCGTCGGCCGGCGTTGCGCAGCAGGAAGCTCCCCTCGTCCTGGAGGCCAGGGGCGGCTACGCCGCGCCGCTGGCGTCGTTCGCGGACGGCGCGAGACCCGGAGAGGGCGTAGGGGGTGGCGCGTCCTTCGGTGTGACGTTCCTGGTCCCGGGCGCGCGCTGGAGCCTGTATGCGGGGTTCAGCCAGCACCGGTTCGGCTGCGAGGAGGCCGGCTGCGCGCCCGGGGCGCGACTCGTGGCGACAGGGTTCGACGTCGGCTACCGAGTCGGCCTCCGGGCCGGCCCCGCCATCCCGTGGGTGAGCCTCGGGGCGCTCACGACCCGCGTGGAGACCGCGCTCGCCGGCCCCAACGCCGGCGTCTCGGACCATGCGTTCGGGCTCGAGGTCGGCGCGGGCGTCTACCTCGGCGCCTGGAGCCCGGTCGCGGTGAACCCCGGCCTGCGGCTCGCCGCCGTCAACACGCGGCTGCCGGGCGGATCGCTGCTCCGGATGCGCTACCTCGTGGCGGAGGTCGCCCTTGCCCTTTCGTTCTGAGGGCGCAGCCGCGGCGGCCACGCAGGGCCCGCGCCTCGCCCGGGCCGAAGAGACGGCCGCCCCCGCCGGGACGGTGGCCGCCCGCGCGCGAGCCCGGTACTCTGAACCGGCCCACCCGGCCCACCCGGCGCCGCCGGCGCGGCGATGCCGCGTCGAATCGCCTCACCCCGGAGATCTTCGATGAAGTCGGTCCCAGCACTCCGCCGGGCGCCGTTCGGGCGCTCCCGATGAGGCGCGCCCTGTTGTGGGCGTCCACCAATCCGCTGCTGGCCGAGCGGTTGCCGCGCTACGAGTTCGTCAAGAGGGCGACCAAGCGCTTCATGCCCGGTGAGGAGCTCGACGACGCCCTCCGCGAGGCACAGCGCCTGGGCGAGTCGGGCGTCGCCTCGACCATCACGCTGCTCGGTGAGAACGTCTCGACCGCGCAGGAAGCCGACGAGGTCACGGACCACTACCTCGCAGGGCTCGAGGCCGTCCGCGCACGCGGCGTGGACGCGGAGATCTCCATCAAGCTCACGCAGCTCGGGCTCGACCAGGGCATCGAAGCAGCCACGGACAGGGTCCGCAGCTTGGTCGCCGCGACCTCGTCCGTGGTGTGGATCGACATGGAGAGCTCGACCTACGTCGACCGAACGCTCGAAGTGTTCCGCGCCGCCAGAGGGGACGCCGACAACGTCGGCGTGTGCCTGCAGTCGTACCTGCGCCGGACCAAGGACGACCTCGACGCCCTCCTCCCGCTGGATCCCTCCATCCGCCTCGTGAAGGGCGCCTACAACGAGTCGCCCTCGGTCGCGTTTTCGAAGAAAGGGGAGGTCGACCAGAACTACGTGCGGCTGGCGTCCGCGCTGCTGCGTGCCCGCGCCCAGGGCGGACAGGGCCGACCCATCTTCGGCACGCACGACCCGCGCATGATCGGAGAGGCCGGCCGCCTGGCACACGAGCTCGGCGTGGAGCGTAGCGCCTACGAGTGCTCGATGCTGTTCGGCATCCAAAGGGCACAGCAGGAGCGGCTGGCTCGAAGCGGGCACACGGTGCGCATCCTCATCAGCTACGGCTCGGCGTGGTTTCCGTGGTACATGCGGCGGCTCGCGGAGCGCCCCGCCAACATGTGGTTCGTCGTCAAGCAGCTCATAGGGTAGGCGGGGCGCGGGGCACCGTGGAAGGCGGCCCGAGCAGCGGCCCGAGGAGCGCCCGACACCAGGACGCCGTGCCAGCGGACGACGACCCGGCGCGCTGGCGCATGCTCGCGCTCGTGTCGGCGGCCATGCTGCTCTCGCTCTCCGCCTGGATGACCGCCACCGCCGTCAGCCCCGCGCTGCAGGCCCGATGGGCGCTGGGCCCGGCGCAGGTGGCGCTGCTCACCACGACCGTGCAGCTCGGCTTCGTGGCCGGAACGGCCACCGGCGCGATCCTGAACCTGGCCGACGTGCTGTCCTCACGCGCCTACTTCGCCTCCTCCGCGGTGCTCGCCGCGGCGGCCAACGGGGCGCTGCTGGTGGCGCCCGCCTATGAGAGCGCGCTCGTGGCCCGGTTGCTCACGGGATTCTTCCTCGCCGGCGTGTACCCGCCCGGCATGAAGATGGTCTCGACGTGGTTCCGTTCGGCGCGCGGCTTCGCGATCGGGACCGTCGTGGGCGCGCTCACCGTGGGCAAGGCGCTGCCGTACCTGCTCAAGGCCATGGGCGACGCCGGCGTAGACGGGGTGGTCGCAGGCGCCTCCGCGGCCGGACTGCTCGCGGGCGCCCTGGTGGCGACCGCGTATCGGGACGGGCCCTTCCCGTTCCCGCGCCGCCCGTTCGAGTGGAGCCGCGTGCGTCGGATCCTGGGGCACCGCCGAACGATGCTGGCCACGGGCGGGTACCTGGGGCATATGTGGGAACTGTACGCGATGTGGACCTGGGTTCCCGCCTTCCTGGCGACCGCCGCGGCCGGAAGGGCCGGATCGGTGGTGGTCGACGTGGCGGCGTTCGGGGCGATCGCGGCCGGAGGGCTGGGATGTGTGTGGGCGGGCGCCGCGGCCGACCGCGTGGGACGCCACCGCGTCGTGAACCTCGCCATGGCGGTCAGCGGCGCGTGCTGCGTGCTCGTGGGGCTCGCGATGGAGTGGCCGTTCGTGCTCCTCGTGCTGCTCACGTGGGTGTGGGGCTTCTTCGTCGTGGCGGACTCGGCGCAGTTCAGCGCGCTCGTGACCGAGGTCGCTCCCCAGGAGTCCGTGGGGACCGCGCTGATGCTCCAGACCTCGATGGGCTTTCTGCTCACCATGGTCACGATCCAGGCGGTTCCCGCCGCGGTGGAGCTCGTGGACTGGCGCTGGGCCTTCGCTTTTCTTGCGATGGGTCCGGCCGCGGGCATCGCCTGCATCCGTCGCCTGGCGCGGGCGCAGCGTATAGATTCGAGCATCGGTGCGGCCGCCGAGCCGTGACCAGTAACCGGAGGTGATCCGAGGTGGAGTCATGAGCGCCAAGACGATCCTGCTCACCGTGGCCGTGGCGGCCACCGTCGCCGCGGCCGGTCCGGTCGACGGCCGCGACGCTAGTCGGTCCGGCGGCGAGAGCCCGCCCGCGCGCAGCGACCTCCGGCACTTCGGGCTCAGCAGGTCGGTGCCAGCGGCCGACGCGTCGGTCCCCCCTCCGCAGGAGATCCGTCTCTGGTTCACGGAGGTGCCCCAGGAGAGCTCGTTGTCGGTGCGCCTCATCGGCGGCTCGGGGCAGGCCGTCGAAACCGGGCCGCTCGAGCAGGAGCCCGAGGACGGGAAGGTCTTCCACCTCTCGATCGAGGGTGCGCTGGCGGCGGCCGGCTACACGGTCGCGTGGCGCGCCATCGGATCGGACGGCCACGTCGTGCGGGGGGACTTCGGCTTCACCGTCACGGCGCGGTAGCCCGCGAGCGTGACGCCCACGCTGGCCGCCCTGGCGGGTTGGCCGCTGCTCGTGGGGCTCGTGCTCGCGCTGGGCGGCGTCGCCGCCCGGTTGTTCATCGTGCCGCGTCTCCCGCGGCGCGACCCCGGCCCGTCCAAGCCGATGGGCGGCTCGACGGTCGAGGCCGCGACTGGAGTCGACGAGACGAGGGGGGCCGCCGCCCCGACCGAAAACGACCCCACGACCGGAGCGGCTGCCACGACCTGGGCCCACGCCGCGACCGGAGCCGACGCGGCCGCGCGCATCGGCCTGGCGGGCGCGCTCCTGCTGCCGCCCGCGCTCGGGCTCGTCTTCGTGCGGCAGCTGCTGGAGTTCCGCGACCCCTTCGTGCCGTGGCGCGAGGACGCGCGGCTCCTGTTGTTCGGCACGGCGTGGGGCGCGACCTGGCTATGGGCCTTGGCGGCCTCCGTGGTGTGCGCCGCCGGCTTCGCGCTCGCCGCCAGGGGCCTACGCTCCGGGTGGTGGCTGGGCACGCCCGCCGCACTCTTGCTCGGCTTCTTTCCCGCGCTCACCGGACACGCGAGCGGTGCGGGCGGGCTCCGGTGGCTGACGATCACGGCGGACGGCTTGCACGTATACGCCGCCGGCGCGTGGCTGGGCGGGCTGGCGTTCGTGCTCTACGCGGACCGGCGGACGCGCCGCTCCGCGGCGGCCGGCGCGCTCCCCGTCCTCGTCCCCCTCTTTTCCCGCGTGGCGGTCGCGTGCGTCGCCACTCTGATTCTCACAGGCACGCTCGCCGCTTGGATTCACATGCCGGGCGTGGGCGCGTTCGTGTCGGCCCCCTACGGACGGCTGCTCGGGCTGAAGCTCATCCTGGCGCTGTCGGTCTTCGGGCTCGGCGCGGTCAACTGGCGCAGGCTCACGCCGAGGCTGTCGGACGCGGGCGGAAGCGGCGAGCGGGCGCTCCGACGCGTGGCCACCGTCGAGCTGTGGCTGGCGCAGATCGTGCTGCTCGTCACCGCCGCGCTGGTGCGGACCGCGCCGTAGA
>Ga0302046_10004928_pt1 | contig 11809 bp, 12 predicted proteins | sample RVTome_11_FD_200261 | JGI IMG/M metagenome (GOLD analysis project Ga0302046, IMG submission 200261) | Soil microbial communities from uranium-contaminated site in the Upper Colorado River Basin, Wyoming, United States - RVT147D111 (version 2) ... | reverse complement strand
CTCCCGGCTATGTTCAGTCGTCATTGGCGTTCACTCTCGAGGCATTCCCTTGCCGCAATGCAAATGTCTGACACCATAATGCCAGATCGGCATTTTTCAAGAGAGATGAGCAGGCGAACCGGGCGGGGGAAAGTGAGCCTCGCCCGGGCGAAGCGGCGACGTGCGTAGACGCTTTCTAGGACGCTTCGGCGGCCGTAACTGCTCTGGTGGTGCGATTTACAGCAGCGTGGTAGAGCATCCCCACCGCCAGCAGCGAGATAACTGCAAGCGCGAGCGGCGGCTGAGTCAGCGCGAGCATTACGCCGAACAACTGGATCGCCAGGGTAACGCACGCAAGCAGGAGCGCCTTGACCGCGCGCCGGATACGCTCGGCGGCGAGGGCAAGCGTGCCGACGAAATCGTCGAGGTCATCGAGGTATTGGAGCAGGAATTCCATGGTGCTCTATCTTGCAATCGAGAGGAGCGGTTCCGCACGGTGGCGGACGGGCTCTGAAGCTTCCGAACTGCTGCTATTCTGAAATCTGTCTGCTTCTGCCATCGCGTCAGCGTTGGACTGCTTTGCGAGGGCGATGGCCCTGTGAAACAACTCCCAGCGCTGCCGTGTCGCTTCGTTCTTCAATGTCGCGAAACGCGATTCATTGTTTGAAATTTTGTCGTTCATACGGCGGTTTCGAAAGTTTGCAGATCAGTGCGAGCGACTATAGGGATGTTGCAGCGGACGTGCCGTGAGGCGGATCACAGCTTCGCTCGTGTACCGAAACCTCAAGTCGTTTTTTTGTTTGAAAGGTGAAGTCGGTTCGGTCTGGCCGGCGCGTCGGTCGGCCGCACTTGCGGCAGATAACCGCTCCTGCATGATCTCCACTCCCGCCATCCATGGCGGTCGACTCCTGCAGCGCAGCCTTCAGTCGGCGCCGATTGAAGTGAAAAGTACGCTGTAGGAGCCCGCCATTGCGCGCGACCGGCGGAACTACGAACCAGACCAGTTGCGCTTAATCTGCTCGGTCCAGGTCCGGTATCCTTTCCAGGTGTAGAGAGCAGGATCCGCGCCAGCGCGGCGAGTACGCGGGGCCGGTGCCGTGGAGATCCATTTGCGATACTGCTGCCACCCGTCCGTATCTGTGGCATCGCCGGCGTGTACGCCCGATCCACGATCCGGCGACACTCCGTCCGTTCCGGATTCGCTGCCGTAATCGCTGGCCGGGCCGATCTCTTTGATGTCCTGCATGCGAAGGTGCTCAGTCATCCGACGCATGAATGCTACGTTGGAAGCGCATGCAATCAAAGGAACCGTGTCACAACGGACAACGGCATTTCTATCTTGTTTATCAAGATATTAAGCTTGGCTTAACTTAATGGAGCGGTACACTCCGCGGGGCGCCTTGCGTTTTTACTAAACGTCGCGGCTGTCGCCGGCAACCCGTACGCGATAGCAGGGAGTGTAACTTTCGGCCGCGAGCTTCATGCGTCCCTGGGCCACGAACGCGGCAAGCAACTTGTCGAGCAGCTTCATGATGCGCGGCGAACCCCAGATATCGAACGGGCCCTTCGCCTCGATCTCCGCGATGGTGTCCTCCCTGACGTTTCCGGAAACGATACCGGAGAATGCGCGTCGCAGGTTTGCAGCGAGAATATGTATCGGGAGCTTTTCATTCAGATCGAGGGCCGCCATGGACTCGTGAGTTGCCCAAAACGGTTTCTGGAAATCGTGATCGACCGCAAGTCTCCAGTTGAAATAGTAGGCGTCTCCGTGTTCGAAACGGAACTCGCGCACATCGTCGAGGCCCTTCAGCATCTTTCGCGCGACTTCTTCCGGGTCGTCAATGACTATGGAGTAACGGCTCTCGGCCTGGTGCCCCAGGATGGTCGAAATGAATTCCTCGATCTGGCGAAAATAAGGTTCACTTGCGGGCGGACCCGTCATTGTGACCGGGAACGGCAGATTCGCGTTGTTCGGATGCAGCAGTATTCCCAGGAGGTAGAGGATTTCCTCAGCCGTACCGACGCCGCCTGGAAAAATCACGATGCCGTGGCCTACACGAACGAACGCCTCCAGGCGCTTTTCCATGTCAGGCATGATTACGAGCGAGTTGACGATCGGGTTCGGCGATTCTGCGGCGATGATTCCGGGTTCCGTAATTCCGATGTAGCGGCCGTGACGAATGCGCTGTTTCGCGTGACCGATGGTAGCTCCCTTCATCGGACCCTTCATGGCGCCCGGCCCACAACCTGTGCAGATATTCAGGCCCCTCAGCCCCAGTTCGTAGCCAACCTTCTTCGTGTATTCGTACTCACTCCTGCTTATCGCATGCCCGCCCCAGCACACCACCAGATTCGGCGTCGCAGGCAGCTGCAGCAGCCGTGCATTTCGCACGATGTGAAACACGGCATCGGTGATGTTCTCGGACGTCTGAAGGTGAAATCGGCTGCTCTCCTGAATTTCGTTGTTCGTATATACGACATCGCGCAGTACCGCGAATACCAGCTCACGGATGCCGCGGATCATCTGTCCATCTACAAACGCCGACGATGGCGCGCCTTTCAGCAACACCTGCAGTCCGCGATCCTGCTGCACGAAGCCGATACCAAAATCGCTGTACCGCTGCAGCACGTCCCGTGCGTCATCCGTTTCGTTTCCGGAGTTCAGCACTGCCAGAATGCAACGACGAAGGAGTGGGTACAGTCCCCCTTCGCCCCGGTTCCGCAGCTGCTCTGCCTCGAAATGCGACAGCACCTCGAGGCTGCCCTCCGGCCATACCTCGGCATCGACCGTCTGGTCGCTTTCCGCCCGTATGCCGGGCTTACGTTCACTCAGTGCTTCGTGCAATTTGTCGCCCTGTCAGGGAAGGAAGCCTGCTGCCCCGGAAAATGGTATGCCTCAAGTCCCGCATGATACCCGCAGCGCCCCCCGTACCGCGCTGCGCTCACCCGCATTATTCACGAACGGCACGACGTCTCTGAGGAGGTTCACCCTTCGGGGGAGGGCTTTTCGGCTCTGGCCTCCTGCTTCGCCCTAACTCCTGCATCCCTGCAGTCGTCAGGATCGTCACAAACAGGGATGTTTGTGCGAAGCCCCCATGGATGGGTTCACGGCGTTCCTGAAAAGCCCTCCCCCGAAGGGTGAACCTCCGCCCGCCACCGACCTCGACCGTTCATGAATAATGCGAGTGCGGTGAGCCTTATCCCGTACGCCCGCGAGCTACGGAAGAATTTCGATCGGCACCCTGTTCGGTGTCATCAGCCAGATGTCGATCATGTCCGAGTTGGAGACTGCAATGCAGCCGTTGGTCCAGTCGGACTGCCTGTAGTAGGCAGCGGAATACGTAGGAGTGTTGGGTTGACCGTGGATCATGATCTGTCCGCCGGGGTCCACGCCCTTCTGCCGGGCTGTGTGTCGGTCCGTGTCATTGGGATAGGAAATGCGTATCGACAGGAAATAGTCGCTGCGCGCGTTCCGCAGATCGAGCCAGTAGGTGCCTTCCGGTGTGCGGTTGTCGCCCTCCTCCTCCTTGTGCCCGAAGGGAGCAATCCCTAAGGCGATGTCGAACGTGCGGAACGCTTCGCCGTCCCGCATAAGCTGCAGCTTGCGCTCGGCCTTTCTGACGACGACTTTGTCCGCTACCGGAAAGCCTTCGTTGTACGAAGTAGCCACGCGCGCGACTGTAGTAAGTCCGGTGCCTGAATTCTTGCTGCCGCCATCGCTGTCGGCACGGGAAACGGAACATATAAGCGTCAGCGCACACAGTGTCAGGGCGAGCCGCTTGCTCCTTGCCGTTAGTGTCGACGTTCGCATGGTTGGCATACGCAAAATCTTTCCCGATCGAACCCAATCAGACTAGCAGAGACGGCGACGTATGAGAACGTGGCTCATCGCAATGGTCCACCGATACATCAGATGTTGCGCCCGGCTATCCAGCCGATCGCGAATCCTATGGCGCCCGCGAAGATGGTGTATATCGGCAGATAACGGAACAGCGCCACCGGGTCGATTGCCTCGCTCGCCATGCCGTCGCGGTCTACGGCATAGGCGTGGTGCAGATAGAGCGACAGGCCGATTGCAGGCAACGTAAACCCGAGGGTGCCAAGCGGCCATCGCCAGCCGGAGCCGTTCCAGCGACCGCCTCCCCGGTAGAGGGTCATTGCCGCCAATGCGATGACGATGAGCATCGGCAGAATGTTAAAAGCGACGTAAGGGCCGGGCCATTCGACGGAGGCAACGTACGCCATTGCCGCCGCCGTCACGAGCACTACCGGCGCGAGCCGGATGGAGATCAAATACCTGTCAGGCTTCATACCGCGTATGCCGGTCGTTCGCGACGTCAGCTGATGTTGCTGGCCAGAACAGGGAAGTTGAGCCGGGTTCCCTTGCGCACCCTGTGCAAGTCCAGTTCCGGGTTGTACTGGCGAAACAGCCAGACCGGTACGTCGTAACGTTGCAGCGCAAGAACCCAGACCGACTCGCCGTTCTGAACCACATGTTCGCGAAGACCGGTGATGCGGTGATCCCGAAAGAATGCGTCCTGCTGTTCCCTGTGCCAGGCGGCGCGAAGGTTCTCGAAGGTTACGGCGTCGGCCCGGCCGAGGTCGAGCTTGATCCGCTGGCCGACCTCGACCTGGGTATGGAACGCCAGGCCGTTTATATCGCGGAGTCGCTGTGTCCTGATGCCCAGCCAGTCGGCGAAATGTCCCAGCGTTTCGAGCGGATGCACCTCGATAGTTCGATCCGCCGCAACGGTGTAGTCGCTCGGGTCGGAAAGGAGCGAAAGCTGCACCGCACCGTCCACGGTTGCGGGAAGGTCATCGGCGAGTGCGCCTCCGTCCGGCTCCGCGTCCGTCCATTCTTCAATGACAGCCGACGCTACGGTGACGACCTCGGGCTCCGGTGGCGCCGGTACGATTTCAGCCGCGTCGTCCGCGCTGGCGACCATGACCGGAAGCGGTCCGGCAGCCGGCAGGCGCAATTGCTGACCGGCCCGTATGCGGTTGCTGCTGCCGAGAGTGTTCAGGGCGACCAGAGTCGATACATGCGTACCGTATACCTGGGCGATCTGCGAAAGCGTGTCACCCGGCGCGATGGTATGGAACAGGTCCGGGAGCTGATCGGCGTAATACGCATCGCCGGGCAGGGACGCCATCAGCTCCGGCAGCGGCGCCTTCAGCAGCCCGCGCGGCAGGCGCAGCTGGTACTCTCGCGGCAGGTGCTTGCTGCCCTGCCAGACCGTCGCCTGCAAGGCAGGATTGTGCCGTGCAAGCTCCGCCTGGCTGATACCGAGCGTCGCGATGACGGAGTCTGCCGGCACGTACGCCTCGAGTACGATCGTCTCATAGTCGACCTGCTGGTATGGCACGAGACCCGGGAAGTAACGTTCCGGGTCTCTGTCCACCTGCAGAGCGGCAAGAAAGGCAACGTAGAAATTGCGCGATGCGAACCCGAAAGCTCTGCCACGGTATTCCCGAAGTATCTCGACGTAGGCAGTATCGCCGTGCGCCTGCATTGCGCGGCGTACGCCGGACAGACCATGGTTATAGGCCGTGATCGCCATCGGCCAGTTGCCGGTAATGGAATGGTTGTACGCAAGCAGCCGGCCAGCCGCAATGGTCGCCGTGAACGGGTCGTTTCTTTCATCGAGCACGTGGTCGACCTGCATGAAGCGGCGCCCCGTTCCCTGCGTGAATTGCCAGATGCCGGAAGCGCCGACATGGGAACGGGCATCCGGGTTGTAGGAAGATTCGACGTGAGGCAGTGCGGCAAGCTCGACCGGTACGCCGAGCTTCGCAAATTCGCTGTGGACGTGGGCGCGATACCGGCCGGCGCGCCTCACGCCTTCGCGAAAGCGGTCCGAGAGGCCCTGTTGATAGCGTATGTTGTCAATGGCATCGGCGAGCATGCGGTCGGAGACGCCGTCCGGCCACAGAGCCAGAACCCTTTGCTCTTCTGCGGAAAGCTTGTCGCGTTTGCCGCTTGCGAGCGCCTGCAGCAGCTTCTTATAGTGGGCACGGCGGTTTTCCACCCGCTGCCGGCGGTCGTTTCGGGGCGCTTTCGCCGGAATGTCGATCCGTTCATAGATTACTGCGAGATTTCGGTTATCGTGCAGGACACCTTGGTCACTGTCGTATTCCGTGAAAATCGATACCCAGAAATTGACGTCGGGCTCGAGCTCGGGGGGCCGCGGGAACCATTCATCGGCACCTGCCTCAAAAGCAACGCAGACGAGTGCTGCCATTGCAAGCAAAATCCGGCACTTGGGTCTTGTCATTTGACTGGAATCAGGTTTCAATTGAGGAGTTAATTCTAAACGCTTGAATAGTTCACAGAAATCAAGCTCTTTATAATGCATTCTTACCTGTGCCGCTGTGAACCGCAACCCGAATCCGACGATTGCCTGCAGCAGAACTCAACGCCAATGAAAAAACTTGCGACACACTCAAGCCTATGGACAGCGACCGGCGCGCTGTTGCTCCTCAGTGGTCTTGCGACGGCGGCCGACGAGCTTCCGGCGGGTGTTCGGGACGATGCCGCAGGCAAGCTCGAAGCAGCCGAGGTATCGCAGGCCATGGAGCCGGCCGACACTGGAGCCGCCATTCCAGCTCCGGAAGCCACCTCTTCGCCCGAACCTGGTCCGGCCGAAGAATCCGCCGATGAACGCGAGGGCGCCGGTGGCGGCGACCACGATTCGAGCCAGCCTGCCGCGTCGGCCATGGAGGCGAACGCTGAATCGAGGGCGCCCGACAACGAGCCGCCCGATCCGACACGGGAAGATGCTGTTTTCATTCCCGGCCTCGCGATCGATACACTGACCGGCGACGGCGGGATGGAGTCTTCCGACGTACCGCTGGCCGATGCGGTGACGGTAGCCGAGGAAAAGGAAGCGTCGCGGACCCTGAAGCTGCTCGGTGGAGAGGTTCCTCCCGGCACCTCCCAGCGACTGTCCTGGTCGGCCACCGAATTGTTCGAAGGGATTCCCGTCTCGACGCCTGTCCTTGCGGTGAACGGAAAGCTTCCGGGTCCCACGCTTTGCCTGACAGCGGCCGTGCATGGCGACGAACTGAACGGCATCGAGATGGTGCGTCGAGTGATGCATGATCTCGATCCCCGGAAACTGTCCGGTGCTGTCGTTGGAGTTCCGATCGTAAACCTTCAGGGGTTCCGCGGAGGCTCCCGGTACCTGCCCGACCGGCGCGACCTCAACCGGTACTTTCCCGGAAATCCGCACGGCAGCGCCGCCTCGCGAATTGCCTATTCGTTCTTTACCGAAGTCGTTCGTCACTGTGATGCCCTTATCGATCTGCATACCGGTTCGTTTGAACGCGCCAACCTGCCTCAATTGCGTGCCGACCTTCGCAACCCGGACGTCGTGACTCTGACGCACGGTTTTGGCGCCACCGTCATCCTCCACAGCGATCCGGAAGCAGGGACCTTGCGTTATGCGGCGTCGAGAATCGGCATACCGGCCGTAACGCTCGAAGCCGGCGGGCCGTCCGAGCTCGAACTGAAAGAAGTGATGCACGGCGTAAAGGGCATCGACACGCTTCTGAACACGCTCGGGATGATCAAGAAGGCACGCCTCCGGGGTGATCCCGAGCCCGTGTACTACCGCTCGGTCTGGGTGCGCGCGGACCGCGGCGGCATTCTGCTCGCGGACGTCGGTCTCGGCAGCACGGTACGGCGCGGCGATCTGCTCGGAACGATTACCGATCCGATGAACAATGCCAGCACCAACCTGTATGCGCCCTTCTCGGGACGCGTTATCGGCATGGCGCGCAACCAGGTGGTGATGCCGGGCTTCGCCGCTTTCCACGTCGGCATCCAGACTGCGGAAGCGAGCGCCGCCGATAGCAGCGATACGGACGATACGTTGCTCATGCACGAGGCCGAATCGACGAACGACGATTACATCGACGGGATGTCGGAGTAAGCGTCCAATCGTCTGGCCTCCCTCGCCCGGGCACATTAAAGTCCCGGCATGAACTCGCGAAAGCCGCTTTCACATTTCCGCTCGCCCCGATACTGGCCGACCTGGATCGGACTCGGTCTGCTTCGCCTGATCTGCCTTCTGCCGTACCGCTTACAGCTCGGCATCGGCAGGACGCTCGGACGCATCGCGCACCGGTTCGCAAGCGAACGCCGCGCCATCAGCCGCCGCAATATTGAGCTGTGTTTTCCGGAACTGTCGCCGGCCGAGCGCGATGCGCTGGCACTTGCGCATTTCGAAGCACTCGGCATGTCCATTATCGAACTCGGCCTCGGCCGCTGGGCGCCGGACCGGAAACTTAAAGCCATGACCCGGATCGAGGGAGCCGAGCACGTTCGCAATGCCGCCGACCGCGGTGTCGGGGTGATATTGCTGAGCGCCCATTTCACGACGCTCGAGATCAGCGGCCGGGTCTTGAGCCTCCACATTCCGCCGTTCGAAGCGGTTTACCGCAAGAACCGCAGCGAATTCATGACGGAGATTCTCCGCACCAACCGCGAAAAATCTGCTCGCGGCACCATCGAGAAAAACGACATCAAGAGCATGGTTCGCAGCCTGCGGGAAGGGACGCCGGTGTGGTACGCACCGGATCAGAGCTACAACCGCAAGCAGTCGGCCCTGTTGCCATTTTTCGGCATACCGGCCATGACGAATACGGCAACCGGCGCGCTGGCGAGGCTCGGCAAGGCCGTCGTTGTTCCGTTTTTTCCGCGGCGATTGCCGGAGGGCGGGTACGTTCTGACGATCCTTCCGCCTGTCGACGGCGTCCCAGGTGACGACCCCATCGAAGACACGAAGAAATACCTGGAGATTCTGGAGCGCCAGATTCGCCTTTGCCCGGAGCAGTACTACTGGGTACATCGCAAGTTCAAGAACAGGCCGGAACCACTGCCGGACGCCTACACGGACCTGGCCGCGCTCGAGTAACCCTGCATCAGCTGGCGCCAGTTCGTTTCGGAAAAGGCGACGCGCGGGTCCAGCCTGCGGATTTTGATGAGCGAGCGGTAGAGCCGCGCGAGGTTTCGTTGCCGCCACGCTCCCGGCGGAAGGAGCCTGCCGCGATCGAAGTCGAGCAGGAATATCCCGTCGGCTGCATCAACCTGGACGTTGTAGGCATTGAGATCGGCATGGCAGACGCCCGCCTCGTGAAAGCGGTAGATGCTCTCGCCGGCTCCGCGCCAGAAATCCTCATCTGCTTGGCCGTCGATAAGCCGGTCGGATAATGCCCGGATACCCGGTTCGCGTACCGTCAGCAGGTCTGCGGTATAGAACAGCGTCGCGACACGACGATAGCGCGCGGCAGCAGGGCGAGGCACGCGCAGTCCCATTTCGAGCAAGCGCTTAAGCAGGCGCCACTCTGCGAAGGCGCGCGTGCGTTCTTCGCCGAGCCACAGATAAAGATCCGGATTCACACGGCCCGGAAGCCCGCCTCGCCTGTAGTGTCTGAGCACAAACTCTGTCCGCCCGTCACTGACAAACATCGTATTGCCCCGCCCCGCGGAGCGGAGCGAACCTGTCACGGGCCGCGCGCTTTGCCAGGAGTCCGGCCGGAAGCTCGCGTCGGAAATATGGTTGACGACTGCCCGATCGTATAGGATGGCGCCGGTTTCGGTGTTCTCGACTGCCCCTATCAGACCTGATCTGCATTCACTTACCTGATCCATAATGCTCCAGAAATCGCCGCCGGAAAGCATCTGCGTCATTCGTCTTTCAGCAATAGGCGATACCTGCCATGCGCTGGCCGTTGTCAGGGCTATTCAGGATGCCTGGCCGGAAACGCGCCTGACGTGGATCATTGGCAAAACGGAAGCGGCATTGATGTCGGATATCCCCGGCATCAAGTTTATCATCTTCGACAAATCCAGAGGCGCGCGGGGCTATGCCGACGTTCGCTCGCAGCTCGGTGAGCGTTTCGACATCGCGCTGTGCATGCACGCGTCGCTGCGGGCCAACCTCATCTGCCGCCTTGTGAAGTCACGCGTTCGCTTGGGATACGACTTCGCGCGCGCAAGAGACTTCCAGTGGATTGTCACGAACCAGAGAATTGCCGCGACCGGAAGGCAGCACGTGCAGGACACGATGCTGGAGTTCGCGCGCCACATCGGAGTACCGCGTCGCGAGCTTCGCTGGGATATTCCACTGTCGTCGGCCCATCGCGAATTTGCCGCGCAGTATCAATCGACAGACCGGCCGATTCTTGTCATCAGTCCGTGCAGCAGCGAGCGCAGTCGCAACTTTCGAAACTGGAGCGCTGAAAACTATGCGGCGGCGGCCAATCATGCCAGGCAGAAGTTCAATTGCCGCGTCATATTGACGGGCGGCAAGTCTGAAACCGAAATTGAGTACGGCAACATCATCCGCGGACTGTGCGACCCGAGCCTGGTCAACCTGATCGGCAAGACCAGCCTGAAGCAGCTGCTGGCCGTGCTGGACGTTGCCGCGGCACTGATCTGTCCGGACTCAGGACCCGCGCACATGGCGACGACGGTTCACACTCCGGTTATCGGCCTGTACGCAACTTCTAACCCGGAGCGCACCGGACCGTATTTCAGTCGCGAATTCACGGTTAACGCGTATCCGGAAGCCGTACGAAAGTACCTGGACAGGACGCCGGGTGAACTGCGCTGGGGCCAGAGGGTGCGACACCCTCACGCCATGGGTCTCATCCGCCTGGCCCGGGTCAATGAAAAAATCGACAGCATTTTCGGCGGCCTGAGCGTCGCCCGCCCCAGGGAAGCTTTGCACAAGTCTTGATGGAGGCGGGTTTCGCCGAAGATCGCGGCAAGATCACGGCCTTTTGCCCGTGCCGGCGCGGATACTGCCCAGCACCGTCGGCGGCAGGATCTCGCGCAGGCAGCGAAAGTGCCCCAGCGGACACTCGCGCTGAAAACACGGACTGCACTCGATTCCGAGGTAGTGCAGGACTGCATTTTCCGTCAGCGGGGGCGTGAAATCCGGGCTGGTCGACCCGTACAGCGCCACCACCCGGGTGCCGACGGCAGCGGCAATATGCATGAGGCCCGAATCGTTGCTGACGGCCTGCTCGCAAAACCCCAGCAGGTCGATAACGTCCTCAAGCTCGGTTCGACCGCAGAGGTTTACGGCGTGACCGCTCGAGGCAACTGCCTCTCCGGCAATACCGTCCCTGGCCGACCCGAGCACCCATACGGCATAGCCGTCTCGCGACAGCATTTCTGCAAGCGCCGTAAAATGCTCGAGCGGCCAGCATTTTGCCGGCCCGTACTCCGCGCCGGGCATCATTGCAATGACCGGCCGGTCGGTCGAGAGCTCGAGCCGGTCGATGACGGCGCGCTGGCGCTCCCCTGATACCACCAGTTCGGGCCTCGGCACCTCCGGAAGCGACTCGTCCGGCGGCAGGCCGAGAGCCAGGAAGCGTTTTACCGTCTGGTCGAGCTTGCGCTCGTCGAACTCGTGCATGTCGTTGATCAGATGAAACCGCATTTCACCTCGAAATCCGGTACGGATGGGGATTCCGGCAAACCATGGAATCAGCGCCGCTTTCAGCGAGCGCGGCAAGACGATTGCCTGGCGGTATCCTTCCGCCCTGAGCGACCGACCGACCTGCCACCGCTTGCGGAGCGCGACCTCGCCGTGCCCGGCGGGCAGTACCACGCCTTTTCGGACTTCCGGCATGCGCGCGATGATCGGGAGAGACCACGCCGGCGCCAGGACGTCCACAGGTGCCTCCGGCCGCTTCGCTTTCAGCAGTTTGAACAGGGCCTGGGCCATGACCATGTCCCCTACCCAGGACGGGCCGACGATCAGAATGCCCGGGTTACTCACGTAAGCCTGGCGCAATCATCCGGCCAGGCGGTCAA
>Ga0302046_10004927_pt1 | contig 11810 bp, 9 predicted proteins | sample RVTome_11_FD_200261 | JGI IMG/M metagenome (GOLD analysis project Ga0302046, IMG submission 200261) | Soil microbial communities from uranium-contaminated site in the Upper Colorado River Basin, Wyoming, United States - RVT147D111 (version 2) ... | reverse complement strand
CGCCGCGCTGACGGGCGTCACCCTCCATGAGATAGCGCCCGGCGCCACCGTCCCCGTCTTTCTCTACGAGGATACCTTCGCCGGCGACGACGCCCTGCAAATCACGCTCTACGTCTTCAACTACGCCCTCCTCGATCAGTTTGAAGATCGCCTCCAGCTGGAACGCGCGATCAAACAGCAAATCCAGGACGATCAGCGATTCGATCTGCATGACCTGGGAGCACGCAACGTGCTCGTCTGGCGCAACCGCGACGACATCTACATCGCCGTCACCCCCGGAAACCCGGAGACGCTGCGCGAACGGATCGTCTTTCCGTCGTAGCCCCTGGATTGTTCGTTACGCGACCTTGTCTTCGGCGCCACTTTGTTTCGTGGCGTTGAAAACCGCTAACGTCTTTTTGGCGATGCCCGTCCAGCCGAAATTGCGCCGCGCAAAGCGCGCGCCGTCCACCGATAGTTGATGCGCCAGTTTCGGATACAGCATCGGCACCGCCAGCATCGTCCCGTACTCCACCGGCCGGTTCGGATCCGCATACAGCGCGTGATGACCGTAATCAATCAGTTCGAACAAGCCGCCGTGCACCGTAATAATCGTCGGCGTGCCGCAGGCCATCGCTTCGATGGCAACCATGCCGAAGGGTTCGTAGCGAGACGACATGGAGAATACCGACGCCGCGCGGTAGTAATTGGGCAGGTCTTCGTCGGCGATATAATTGACCCATTGGATCTGCTCCGTGATGCCCAGCTCCTCAGCAATCATTTTTAAAGAGCCGACACCCTCTTCATCCTGCGTCGATCCTTCCCCGCCGATGGCGGCAATCAAGCGGGCTTCCGGCACCAGATCAAACAACGTCGGCAGCGCCCTCAGCAGCAAATCATACCCTTTGTTGTGCGCCATACGCCCCAGGGTCAGCACATCATGGGCCTGCAAGCCGTACTGGGCCTGCAATTGCTTTCGCTCCGCCTGCCGCACCGGGGAGAAGCGGTTTTCAGCCATACCCGGCGGAATCACCGTCATGCGCCGATTCAGCAAATCGTATTCGGCCAGCAGCAGTTCGGCTTGTTGCTCCGTCGTTGCAATCACGTGATCGCACATCTGGTAGACGAGAAACTCTTTGCGCAGCCGCTCCTCAAAACGATACTGCTTTTCCATGTCCGCCGGGTCCATATCGGTACCCATGTTTTCCTTTTTCCACCATCCGAGCGAATGGGGCGTATGGACATGGGGAATATCCAATTCATCCACTATTTTCTGCCCGGCCCAACCGGCATCCCAGTAGTGCGAGTAGACAATGCTGTATTGGGTACCGCTGGCCCGGATGGCGGCGAGAAAATTGGTGACGAAATCGCTGATGTGGTCGTGCATATCTTCCTTGCGGATAAAGTCTTTCCCGCCAAAAGGAATGCGCCAGACCCGCAAGTTGTTGTTGATCTCATCGTATACCGGCTGATCTTCAAACCGGCGCGTCACGAGGTCGACGCGCTGGCCGAGACGGCTGAATCGCTTTGCAAGTTCCAGCACGTAGACGACCTGGCCGCCGGTATCCGGCTTGCCCAGTTCCGCTTCGGCAGCTACGTAGCCGTGTAGTGAAATGATGAGGATGCTATGGTTGGCCTGATTAAGTTGTGCCATGGTCAGCAAATCCCTTTTTCAACCGGGCTCGGCTCGTACAGGATCGGGCACCACGCTTTGCAACCTCGCCATGCCGAGCAGAGCGAAGCATCTCACCCTATCGGGGTTGCGAAACCGGTTCGGCGAGATCCTTCACTTCGTTCAGGATGACATCTTGCCAAAGAGGTCACTAAGCGACGACGTTGAGCGCATGGCAGGCCCGTATAAACTCGGCGGCCGACCACGCCTGATACGCCTTGCCCATCGGACGACCGGTTTCACCGTGCATCCATTCGTTGAACTCCCATTCATGGAGCACACCCAGCTTGTTCAGGTCGGTCAAGCGATAGAGTTCTTGCAGGGCGAGGCTGCGTAGGCCCAGCTTGTTGACAAAACGCACCCAATGCCCCCCGATAAAGGGCCAGATGCCGCCGTTGTGGTAATGGTAGGGCAGATTGAGCAGGTTTACCGCGTAATAGGGACGCCAATCCGCATCACCGCTGGTCACGACGGGATACAGATTGGCGATGGGATACGGTTCGTTGATGCCAACCCCCCACAAGAAACGAAAGGTCTGGCTCGCTTGCCGGGTATCGGTGACGTCATACAGATAGGCTAACAGATTACCGAACGTGTCGCAACGCCAGCTAAAGTCGAACGGCGTGATCTGGGCAAGCAGGTAGCGCGCGTCTCCAATGGAGTATTGCTGCTCGGCGAAGGAGACCGATTGATAAATGTGCTGCTGGGTGGTGGGCCAGAAGTTGGCGCGGATTTCGCGCTTGATCGTACGGGCCCAACGCAGATAATCCCCGGCCCGCTGCTCATCGCCGAGCAGTTGCAGCAGACGGCCGTAACAGACATTACACTGATACCACAGCACTTCGTCGTAGAGCACATTGTAGCTGCGTCCGAACAGATCCGTCCAATCGCCCGCTTCCGGAATTTCCAGCAAGGCATCGTTGTTGCTGTCGTGCGCACTGATCCAATCCATCGCCATTTGCAAGGGCCGTATGTACCGGCGCAAAAAATCCAGGTCACGCGTCCTGGACACATAGGCGTAGAGGGCGATGACCACCCATAAACCGCTATCGATGGAAGCAATGCCTCCGACGCCGGAGTAGTCGGGCCGTTCGTCGGAGATACGCACGTTGGCCGGAAACTGACCGTTTGGGGAGAGATGATTCAACAGGGTCTCCAGCGTTTGACGCTGGCATTGATGAAGGGCGTCATCCTGATCGAGCAGCGGCAATGAACCGATCAGTGCAATCGCGCCGTCGCGCGCCCATACGCTGTAGTAGTTTTCGTCCGTACCCATAGAATCGTTGTCATCGAGGGAACACGCAGAAAAACCGAGCGGGGTGATCGTCTTCTTCAGCGCCTCAATGGCTTTGTGATACCCCTGTCGAATAAAGTCGAGCTGCTCCCGGGAAAGCACGCCGATCTCTTCCTTGCCGGAGGCGCGCAGCGTTTCATGCAGCAGTTCCTTCTCGGCTTCCTCCTGCACGGGCTCCCCCACTTTCTCGATGACTCGATAATGCATCAAGCCGTTAAGTACCGCAAAGGCACAGATTTCGTGCTGTGGGGCACGATACAGCGGCATATCGGCCGTCAACTCAATGATCTCCGGCTGTGCATTGCCCACCAGGATGCCGTGCATGCCGGGCAGCGAAAACATAGCACTGTCATTCCCGCTGTCCCCGGCTACCAACGCTTCGGTGGGGGGAATCTCGAGGTGGCGCAGCAACCAGCGCAGGGCATTGCCTTTGTTGGCGGCTTTGGGCAAAACATCCAGATGGCGGTTGCTGGAATAGACGACGTGGACGTCCAGGCCGGCCGCTTCCAGCAATGCGATGAGCGCCTCGATCTGCTCCGGATCGGCTTCGTCCAGAAACCAACTCGATTTGTACGGATTTTGGAAATGGGCCGGCTGTTTCTCCAGCTCCAGGCCGGAAGCAGCGGCGACGGACTCCACCCGCTCCTGATCCCAGCCCTCCTCCAGAATTTCGGCAAACTCTTTCATCACGGTTCGCGTACCCGCGTCGTAGATGCTGGTACCCACACCACTGATGATGTAATCGGGCCGGGGCAACGGGGCGACGCGCAACAGTTGCGCTACATCATCCAGCAGACGCCCGGTATTGTAGCAGAGCAACGGCCTTTCCGCTTCCGGCAGTTGTTCCCAGGTTACTTTGAAGAGGTTGGCTCCGGCCTCGACGCCCAGCAGAGTGCCGTCCAGGTCGGAGGAAAACAGTCGAATTTGCATAGTACCTTATTTCACTGATCTTCACGTCACGAAGCCGCCGGCAGTTCGATGTGGAACGTGGTGCCCTGGCCGACCTTCGACTGGGCCAGGGTGAGCGTGCCCCCGTGGTAGTCTTCCACGATGCGCTTGGCGAGGCTCAGGCCCAGCCCCCATCCGCGCTTCTTCGTGCTGTACCCGGGCCGAAACACGTTTTTCCACTGCCGGCGGTCAATGCCTTTGCCGTTATCGCTTACGTCGATGTGGACGCGGCCGTTCTCCTGATAGGCAGCGATGCGGATTACCCCCTCACTCTTCTCGATGGCATCCACGGCATTTTTGAGCAGGTTTTCGATCACCCACTCGAACAACTGGGCGTTGAGAGGCGCCTGCAACCCGTCGGGCACCTCTACATCGAGCGATACGTGCTGCCCGCGCTGGGGGAGGCGCCGGCGCATGTAATCGGCCGTGTTGGCGATGAACGGGGCCAGCGACATGGTCTCCAGCTTCGGCAACGAGCCGATGTCGCTGAACCGATGGGCCACCCGGCTCAAGCGTTCGATGTCTTTCTCCACTTCGTCGAGGGCGCCGCCGTGGGCGTCGGTGCCCATCTCCGGCTGCCGCAGTAGTTCGAGCCATCCCATGAGGCTGGAGATGGGCGTCCCTAGTTGGTGCGCGGCTTCCCGGGCCATGCCTACCCAGAGGCTGCTCTGCTCGCTCCGCCGCACATACGAAAAGCCGAGATACCCGACCAGCACGAACAAACCCACAAACAAAAGCTGGATGTAGGGATAGATACGAAGCTCGCGGATCAGGTCGGACTCGTCGTAATACACGAACTGCCGGAGCGTATCCTCGGGAAAGGCCATGACGATGGGGATCGGCGCATAGACCTCGGCCATGCGACCTACCCGGCGCTGGACCCGCAAGGTATCGTCATGAGAGACGGGAATCGAGTCCGGCACGGAGATGTTATGCCATGTCTGCGGCCGGTGCAAACTGTCGGTAATGACCGCCGGGATGTCGCTGTAATACTTCGAGATGATATCCAGTACGAAGTTGATCTGGTTGTCGGGCGGCATGGTACGCGCCCAGGCGATGGCCTCCCGGTAGGCGTTGAATTCCGCGGGCGGGAGCAATGCGGGCACAGCGCCGGGGTCGGCGGCACGGAGCCCTTCCAGCAGGCGTTCGAGCTGCCGCAACGGCTCCTGGTGCGGATTGTCCGACGGGGACTTGACGAGCAACTCATTCGCCTGCGCCCAGACTTGCATGCCGGCGCTCTCCCGCGCACGCAGCCGGTCGACGAGGTGGTTCGTATAGGCCAGCGACGCGACGGCGATCAGCACGGCGAAGACAATCAACCCCAGCTTCAGGTTGATGGACAGGCGATACGCCTTCATGGCTTCGTGAGACTGATGAGTAAACCGGCATTAGGAGGCGGATGCATGCATCGACATCCTATCCTGGTAGCGGTGTATGATAGGCCGTGGGATTGGCGTTGCTGGAGGAGAGTTTGTTAAACGAACAGGCGTCGCCTTGGATTCAAGCCGTCGTTTTCGGAAGAAGGCGCTGGTTGTGGATGGTCTCGCTACGCCGGGGTCCCGTCGAGATCATGCTGATGCCGACGCCTATATAATCGGCGATGAATTGTAGATAGTCCTGCGCCGTTTTCGGCAAATCGCCCACGCTACGGGCCTCCGTGATGTCTTCCGTCCAGCCCGGCAACGCGGTGTAGACCGGCTCTGCCTGTTCCAGGGTCTGCACCTCCGCCGGGAAGCGCGCGCTCTCTTTACCGTGATAGCGATAATGCGTGCAGATGTGCACGGCCTCCAGCCCGGTGAGCACGTCGAGCTTGGTGATCGCCATCTCGGTGAATCCGTTGACCATGGCCGTATAACGCAGGGCGACGAGGTCCAGCCAGCCGCAGCGCCGGGGCCGCCCGGTCGTGGCGCCGTACTCCGCGCCCGTCGCACGCAGCCGCTCCCCCGTCGCGTCGTCGAGTTCGGTGGGAAAGGGACCGTTACCCACGCGGGTGCAATAGGCCTTCACGACGCCGATGACGCGGTTGACCGCCGTCGGCGGGATGCCGAGGCCGGTACAGGCCCCGCCGGCCGTCGGGTGGCTGGACGTGACGAACGGGTAGGTGCCGAAGTCGACGTCGAGGAGCGAACCCTGGGCGCCTTCGGCCAACACATGCTTGCCCTGCTGCAGGGCCTGGTTGAGATAGGTCGTCGTGTCGGTGACGTAGGGATCGATCTGCTTGTCGAACTCGACGTATTCCTCGATCATCGCCTCTACGTCGAGCGCCTCGGCGCCGTAGATACTCTTCAGGATGGTGTTTTTCTCCTCGATAGACTCCTTGAGCTTACGGCGCAACACATCGCGGTCGAGGAGGTCCACCACACGGATGCCGGTACGCGCAAACTTGTCCACGTACGCCGGCCCGATGCCGCGCCCTGTGGTCCCGATAGCGCCGGCATCGCGCGCCCGTTCCCGGGCCTCTTCGATCTTCTTGTGGTAGGGCATGATGAGGTGGGCGTTGTGCGAGATGAGCAGCCGCCCCTCCACCGCATAGCCGAGTTCCCGGATCGTGCGGATCTCCTCCATCAAGGCGACCGGGTCGATCACGACGCCGTTGCCGACGACGCAGGTCACCCCGTCGTGAAAGATGCCGCTGGGCACGAGGTGCAGGACGAAGGTCTGATCCCCCCAACAAATGGTATGGCCGGCGTTGGCGCCCCCCTGATACCGGGCGACGACGTCGACCTCGTCACTAAGCAAGTCTACGATCTTGCCTTTGCCTTCGTCTCCCCACTGACTGCCTATGACAACCGTTACCGACATGTCGACCAGCTCTTTAGACATGGAGACACAGGGAAGGCGGCGAGGCTTATCCCCGCCGCCTTCCACCTATCGCACAGGAGCGCGACGGCTTTGCTCACTACGCCGCGATGCCACGGTCTCCTACAGAAGCAGGCTCGCTACAGACGCACCCGAAAAAGCCCTATCCGGTAGAATCCGCCTCGTAGCTCTCAGCGGCAGCCTCTACCGAATCGTAGTGTTTAAACACCGTGATCAGCTTCGTGATGATGAGCAACGACTGGATGCGGTCGGCCGGATTGGCCAGGCGCAGGTCGCCGCCGGCATTGCGCATGGTCGTCATCCCGCTGATAAGCATCCCCAGGCCACTCGAATTCATGAACTTCACCTTCGCGAGATCGACCACCACGTTCTTCTTGCCCTGCTCCTTGAGTTCGTGGAGCGAGTCGAGCAATTTGGCTCCGTCAGGCCCTCCCATGATGTTCCCCTTGAGGGTGATGACCACGGAGTTATAACGCTCATCGACCGAGTAATTCATAGAGTCTCCAGGCTAAAGGAAAAAGGCTGGTTTTCAATCAGGCGGCGGCACGGTGCGGGGCTTCAGGCTCGCCGCCGGGCCAGGTTGCGCGCGGCCATACGCGCCTGCAACTCCACCACCACAGGCGTCGCCACATACACCGACGAGTAGGTACCGATGACGACCCCGAAAATCATCGCAAAGGCAAAACCGCGCAACACTTCGCCTCCGAATATAAACAGCACCACTACGACGAGCAAGGTGGTGCCGGACGTAATGATCGTGCGGCTCAGCGTCGTGTTGATCGACCGGTTCACCACGCTGTCGTAGGGTTCGGTCTTGAACAGGTTGGTAAACTCACGCACGCGGTCGAAGATAACCACCGTATCGTTGAGCGAATACCCGACGATGGTAAGAAAAGCCGCGATGATGGTCTGGTCGATCTGCAGCGAGAAAGGCAATAGGCCCTGGAGCAGCGAGAAAATCCCCAGCGTGATGAACACGTCGTGGAACAGCGCAGCCACGGCACCCAGGCCGAAACGCCATTCGAACCGGAGCAGGATGTAGATGAAGATAACCAGCAGGGAGCCGAGCACGGCGAAGACGGCCCCTTCCTTCAAGTCCTCGGCGAAGCGCGGCCCGACGACGTCGGTCTTGACGACCGTCGGCGCTGACTGCGGGAAAGCAGCCGTAATGCCGTCGACGATCTGCCGCTCCACCTGGCTGATATCGCCTTCGGCCAGCGTCCGGACGAGCAAGGCATCGACGCCGGCGCTGACGTCGCCGTAGGTCTTCACCTCGGGTTCCTGGTTGAGCACGTTCGAGAGGGCCTGGCGAACGGCGGTGGCCTCCAGGGGTTGCTGGCTCTCGACGACGAACTCCATACCGCCCTGGAAGTCGATGCCCAGTTCCAGCCCCCGTACCACGAACGCGGCGAGGCTGATCAGGATGAGGACTCCGGAGAAGATATACGCCTTCTGCCGGCTCCCAACGAAGTTAAAACTCGTGTTTTCGAAGATGCGCATGTCGTTTTCCTCTATGGTTTCGCCTCGCGGCAATGGTTTTTGTCCGCTCACTGCGTTCGCTGTAGTCCACTCGCTGTCGCTCGTTGTGGTCCGCTCACTGTGTTCGCTGTGGTTTGTTGTCGACTTTCGAAGGAACATCCAACAACAGCGAGCGCAGCGAGCGGACTACAGGCGAAGCCGGACCACAGCGACCGAAGGAAGTGGACCGGAAGATCACCCATAACTCACGCCCATCCGGCGCTCGACCACCATGTAGTCGAAGATGATCCGGGTGAAGACGATGGCGCTGAAGAGCGAGGCCAGGATGCCGGCCATGAGCGTCACGGCAAAGCCCTGGATCGGCCCGACGCCGAAGGAATAGAGGATCACGCCGACGAAGAACGTGGTGATGTTGGCGTCGATGATGGCGCTGAGCGCTTTGGCATAACCGCCTTCGATAGAGGCCCGCAGGGTCTTGCCCGAGGTCTGTTCCTCTCGGATTCGCTCGAAGATGAGGACGTTGGCATCTACGGCCATGCCGATGGTAAGCACGATACCGGCGATGCCCGGCAGCGTCAGCGTGGCCCGGAAGCCCGCCAGGATGCCCAGGATAAAGATCAGGTTGATGATCAACGCCAGGTCCGCCACCACGCCGGCGGTGCGGTAATAAAAAATCATGAACAGGGCGACGATGAGCAGGCCCACCATGACGGACGTGAAACCGGCCCGGATGGACGCCTGCCCCAGGCTCGGCCCTACCGTCCGTTCCTCAACGATCTGCACCGGCGCCGGCAACGCACCCGACTTGAGCACGTTCACGACGTCCTGCGCTTCTTCCCGAGAATCCAGGCCCGTGATCTGTGAGCGTCCACCGACGATCTTTTGAATCACCTCCGGATACGAGTAGACGACACCGTCGAGCACGATAGCGACGTTCTTGCCGACGTTGGCGCCCGTGACGCGCGCCCAGGTGCGCCCTCCCTCCCCGTTCATCGTCATCGATACCAGGGCCTGGTTGGTCTCGTCGAAATCGACACGGGCATCGGTGATGACCTCCCCGGTCAGTTCCGGGCGATTAATCACACCGAGGATGGCGTAATACTCGATGCCGCCGGGGGCGGTCGATACCGGGTTGGCGGTATACAGCAGCACGACGTCCCGAGGCAGCATCTCCTGCACCTTGGGGTCGGACAGGAGGGCATTGACGGCGGCCGTATCCTGCTCGGACACCTGACCGAAAACAACGCCGCCCTGCCCGAGAGGCTGGAAGACATCCAACAACCGGTTTCCGGCGACCGCGTCCTCGGTGTCGAGCAACTGGCTTACGTCGAAGGTCGTGTCCGCCTCCGTGGTATCGTTCTCGGCCACGGTGGGCAAGGCCTCCGGCACGTCGGTCTGCACGGTCGAGTCCGCCTGCGTCGTGTCGGTGGGGGCGATCTCCAGCTCGTAATACTCGATGATGCGCTGAAGCGATCGGTTGAGTTCGTCCCCATCGGCCATCAGGCGAAATTCCAGGCGAGCCGTCCCTTTGAGCAGGTTACGCACCCGTTCCGGATCATCGATGCCGGGTAACTCGACGACGATGCGCCGCGATCCCTGCCGCTGGATCGACGGCTCGGTGACGCCGTAGCGGTCGATGCGGTTACGGATGATCTCAATGGCCCGCAGGATGGCGTCGTCCGCCTGCTGCTGCAGAAAAGTCCGCACCTCATCGTTGCTCGCCCGCCGGCCGATGTCGTCACTGCGAAAATACCGCGAGAGCCGGGCGTTGGCATCCCGCGCCTCAAACTCCTGTACGAAGACGTTGATCAGCGAATTGTCCTCTACGTCCGCGCGGGCGATGGCGGCCTGCAACACTTCGTCGAAGGTCTCGTCGCGCCGGTCGTCGGCCAGCTCACGGAGGAGTTGCCCGAGGCCCACTTCAAGCGTGACGTGCATGCCGCCCTGCAAGTCCAGCCCCAGCTTCAGGGCTTTTTCCTGCACGTTGCGAAGCGTCGAATAATTTTCTTGTCGGTACGTGTCCTGCTCCTCTTCGGGCAGCGCCTCCAGCTTCTGGTTGTAGTAGAGGCTGCGGGCCGATGGAATCAGGTACCACGCCGAAAGGGCCAGGAAGAAAATGACCGAGGCGATCTTAAATCCGTTTCCTTGCATGAGTATCCCTGTATATAGAATGCGAGGGGAAATGTGCCGAACCAGCCCGGCCTACAGGCCCCCGAGGTTGAAACCTGTTGATAGACACAGGACGAACCAGCCTCAAGGCGTCCCCACGTGAGCGCCGCCTCGTACGACGGCCGCCGCGATGGTCAACCGGCCCTGCCGGCACGATGGGTACGTCCGGGCAGGCGATTGGCTATAGGCCGTGGCCGGGCGTCGTGCGCTAAGAGATGAGAAACGGCTACGGGCCAAGCGGCTGTGCGGCACTGAGGACGCGCAGCAACGGGATAAACACCGGCCCGCATACACCTTGCAACGGGGAGGCACCCAACCCACGGACTTGATCCCGCCGAGGCAGCACGACCAGCGGCGTAGCACTGCGCTCCGAAACCTTCTTCACAGCCATCTTGGCCGCTACGAATACCGTCCGCAGGAAGATCACCTCGCCCACAAACCCAAGAAATCGCCCCTGCAAATAGGCGATGAGGGCTGCATTCGAGAGGGCACGGGTCGCAAAGGCATGGGCCAGCGGCTTTTCCGGGCGCTGGGCCTCATACGCCTCTACGAAAACCGCCAGAAAGGCCTCCAGGGACCCGGCAGCGCTTCGCTCAGCCTGCTCCAGGGCCTGCTCGACGGCTGCGTCGGCGGGCTCACGGAGTTGCATTCGAACCCAGCTCGCCAGGGAATCCGTGCGCTGGGCGGCGAACGCCACCGTCGCAAACGTCGGCGGCAGCAGGCTGACCAGCAGCAACGCTACGACGCCACGTTTTCCCCACTTGGAGCGCAACCCGTTCATGGATGGACGGCAGGACAGAAAGTGAACCCGTTTCCGTTCAGCGTACAGCAAGATAAGATACCGAACAGGGCTTTGCCCGGCACGGCAGCAGCATGATTATTCTGCTAAACTCCGGAAAAGATCCCTTTCTCTGCGATGCCCGGCGCTTTTACACGGGCGTCTTAACCACGCTTCCGTTCCAGCCGATCCTGTCCCTAGAGATACCGCTACCACGGATAGCCAGCCGTCCCGCTTCAGCACAAGACGTGCGCCCCGCGTGATCGCCCGGCAACCGGACACCCATCTTCACGACGTTATGGACGATCATCGTGCTGATGTAAGCAAGCCGAGCGTAGGCGACGGGTTGCCTGCCGAACCCCATCTGGTAGGAGAAAACCCGATCACCAAGCGCATCGCCCGGATCGGCAGGACCTATCCACGCCATCCCGTCACGGAATCGCCAGCCGTGCCCGAAGCGCAGCCCTCGACCGCACGCTATGAAGACGGTAACGCGGACATCCCACGGCTTACACGCACAAAGAAACGCCGGCCTACGATTACCCCCGTCGAACTCACGAAAGAACAGCAGCAGGGTATTCTCGACGAGCGGCAGAGGAAAGCCTGGCTGGCCCGGTTACTCAAGCGCATGCGCACCTGGGCGACCGGGAGACGTGCCGAGCGGTAGGACA